>Ga0302157_10000500_pt1 | contig 51909 bp, 43 predicted proteins | sample I_Bog_N3_3_FD_193502 | JGI IMG/M metagenome (GOLD analysis project Ga0302157, IMG submission 193502) | Peat permafrost microbial communities from Stordalen Mire near Abisko, Sweden - I_Bog_N3_3 | ecosystem: Environmental > Terrestrial > Soil > Wetlands > Peat | place: Sweden: Abisko, Stordalen... | reverse complement strand
GGATGAGACATCCTGTGTCAACCCCCACTCGCTTTGACGAACTGGGCGGCTGCGCCGTGAAGCTCGGGATCGTAAGTGCGACGATCGGTCCAGGCGCGCCAGATCACCCGCAGCCAAGCGCGAGCGAGGATGCGGACGGCGTGTGTGTGATCGCAACCGCGAGCCCGGGCGGCAACGTAGATGGCGTGGGCCCAGGCGTTTGCATGGCGCGAGTTGTCTGCCATGCAAGTGACGGCACGACGCAGCCGATGGTTGCAGGCCCAACGAAAACTCACGCTGCGCGTCTTGCCGGACTGGTAAGTCACGGGGACGGCGCCGGCCTCGGCGGCGAGCTGCTCGGCGCTGGGGAAGCGCTCGCGAACGTCACCGAGCTCGGCCAGGATCTGCGCTGCGCAGATGTGTCCCGCGCGTGGGAAGGACATGATGATCTGCCCGTCAGGCAACTCTTCGATGGTGCGCTCGATGCGCCGCGTCAGCTCGACGATCTGATCGACCAGGGGCTGCAGCACGGCCACGAGCGAGCGCACGACCTGCGCCATGGCCTCGACGACGGCAGGGCCGCCGAGTGCGCAGGCGCCACTGCGAAGACGCGCCAACAGCTCGGCGGCACTGCGACGCCCGCTGTAGTGCTCGCGCCGGCAGAAGGCCTGCAGGCGACGCTCGTTCAGTCGTGCAGCCGAGGTCGGCGAGGGATAGCGCTTGAGGAAGGCCAAGCCGATGGGCGAGGTGATGTCGGCAAAGATGCAAGCGGCACCTGGCCAGGAGGCTTCGAGCGCGCTGCGCAGCTGGTTGCCGAGCGCCACGCGCGTGGCGACCAGGTCGTCGCGCGAGCGCACGAGCGCGCGCAAGGCTTTGATGGCATCGGACTGTGGACACAGGGCGCGCCAGCGATGGCCGTCGGTGCGCAGCAGGTCGGCCAGAAGGTAAGCGTCGGACGAATCGCTCTTGCCGCCGTGGCTGCGATAGCGCGGCCGGCTGGCCTTGACGGCATTGGGATGGATGGGCACGACCTCGTGGCCAGCCTCGACCAAGGCGTCGACGATGAGGCCCGAGGGGCGCTCGATGGCGATGCGCAGCCGCGAGCCAAAGCGCGCGAGCCGGCGCATCAAGCCGGCCAAACCATCGCGATCGTGAACGACCTCGAAGCGGTCGAGCACACGACCCTCGGCGTCGATGACGCATACGGCGTGTGTCTGCACAGCCCAGTCCAGCCCGACAAAGACGTTGTTGCTCATGGACAAGCTCCTGTCAGTTGCGGTATGACTGCCCGTGTCGGAAGGCTCGGCGGGAAGCTCATAAATTGGCGCTCCTGCTTGCTCGGCTTGGCGCTACATCCTGTGGCCCGTCGCGGCCTTCCGGCACCCTGCGGGCTGCTGGTCTCATCCGGGCCTTCGAGAGGCGAGCGACGCAGGCAGTCTCCGCAGGGGCACGGAAGTCGGTCTATACCTTCAACCTTCTCTGCAGGCCGTGTCAACAACACGCGCCGGAATAGCTGGGAGGTTGCCTTATGAGCAACGATCCCGTGATCCGCGACGGCGTCGAGGCCGCGCCCGACACCGCCTTCTTCGTGGCGCGGCTGGCGGAGGTCGCCTGTGTCGTGCCGGTGCCGTCGCCCTGCGTCAACATCTGCAAGATCGATCCCCATACCAGCGCGTGCCACGGCTGCCGCCGCACACTCGACGAGATCGCGGCGTGGAGCCGCATGAGCGATGCCGACAAGCGCATCGTCTGGCAACAGCTGCCCGGGCGCGAACCGCCGTTCTGAGGCCCTTCATCATGCAGCGCGTCATCTTCGACTTCGACATCATCTCGCCCTACGCCTACCTCGCGTTCGAGCGCCTGCCGGCCTTGCTCGAGGGCGTGTCGCACCACGTCGAATATCGTCCGCTGCTGTTCGCAGGCTTGTTGAAGGCCTGGGGCAACACCGCCCCGGTGGACGTGGCACCGAAGAAGGCATGGCTGTTCCGGCAATGCGCGTGGATCGCGCAGCGCGACGGCGTGCCTTTCGTGCCGCCGGCGCCGCATCCGTTCAACCCGCTCGCGCTGCTGCGCCTGCTCGTCGCAAGCGTGCCCGCGGAGGGATCGCCGAATCGCCGTGCGGTCGAGCTGGCGATGCGCCATGTCTGGGCCCGCGATGGCGGCGACCCGAACGACGACGATGCATTGAAGGCCCTGGCCGTGGCCATCGCGCCGCTGCGCGACCCCGGCAGCCCCGAGGTCAAGGCCGAACTGCAGGCGCGCACCGCCGATGCCGTCGCCGCCGGTGTGTTCGGCGTGCCATTCTTCCGGCTCGACGACGGCCAGCAGTTCTGGGGACAGGACGGCATGGCGATGCTGGTCGATGCGATGAAGGCCAGGGCGGGCGCCTGAGCGGCCTTCGGCGATGGGCCAGTGTGCATTCACTCGTCGGGTGTTTACCCTCGCGACCCCTTCCATTCTCACAATGAGAAACGTGACGTCCGCGTTATCCCTCGCGTTGTAAGTTTCGAATAAGCCTCGCGTCAGAACTCAGTCAGAGGGCAGTCTCACGATGCGCGACAGGCGCCTCCGTCCAGGAAGGCGACCCCAAGCAACAACAGGAGACATCCCCCATGGCAACCCGCAACGCGCGCAGCGCGGTGATCACGGGCGACGAGCGCAAAGTCATCTTTGCCTCCTCGCTCGGCACCGTGTTCGAGTGGTACGACTTCTTCATCTACGGCACCCTCGCGGCCAACATCAACAAGGCCTTCTTCACGGGGCTGGATCCGTCCGCGGGCTACATCGCGACGCTGCTCGTGTTCGCCGCCGGCTTCTTCGTGCGGCCGTTCGGCGCGCTCGTCTTCGGCCGCCTGGGCGACATGATCGGCCGCAAGTACACCTTCCTGGTGACGATCCTGATCATGGGCCTGTCGACCGCGGTGATCGGCATCATTCCCACCTATGCGCAGATCGGCGGGGCGGCTCCGGCCATCCTGATCCTGCTGCGCGTGCTGCAGGGCCTGGCGCTCGGCGGCGAGTACGGCGGTGCCGCCACTTACGTGGCCGAGCATGCGCCCCAGGGGCGACGCGGCGAGTACACGTCGTGGATCCAGACCACGGCCACGCTGGGCCTGTTCCTGTCGCTGCTGGTGATCCTCGGCTTCAAGGCCTCCGTCAGCGCCGACGACTTCTCCGCGCCCTGGGGCTGGTGGCGCGCGCCGTTCATCGCGTCGATCGTGCTGCTGGCCATCAGCGTGTGGATCCGCTTGTCGATGAACGAATCGCCGGCCTTCAAGAAGATGAAGGAAGAAGGCCGCACCTCCAAGGCGCCGCTGACCGAGTCGTTCACCAGGTGGGGCAACCTGAAGATCGTGCTGCTCGCACTGTTCGGCCTCGTCGCCGGCCAGGGCGTGGTGTGGTACTCGGGCCAGTTCTACGCGATGATCTTCCTGACGAATTCGCTCAAGATCGACGCCACCACGGCGCAGTGGATGATCGCCACCGCGCTGCTGCTGGGCACGCCGTTCTTCGTGATCTTCGGCAAGCTCTCGGACAGGATCGGCCGCAAGTGGATCATCATGGGCGGCATGCTGCTCGCGTGCCTGACCTACTTCCCGATCTTCAAGGGACTGGCTGCCGTCGGCAACCCGGCGCTCGCGCAAGCCCAGGCGTCCGAGACGATCGTCGTCAAGGCCGATCCGTCGAGCTGCGCGTTCCAGGGCAACCCGGTGGCGCGGGAGATCGACTTCCTCACCTCGTGCGACATCGCCAAGCGGGCACTGACCGCCAACTCGGCAAGCTACAGCAACGAAGCCGTCCCGGCCGGTACGCCGGCGACGGTGACGATCGGTGCGACGACGCTCAGCGCGCCGGTCGGCACGCTGGACGCCACCGGCTACAAGTTCGACGACGCCTCGGGCAAGGCGATCGCGGGCTTCAAGAAGGAAGTCGCCGCCGCCCTGAAGGCCGCCGGCTATCCGGCCAAGGCGGCGCCGATCGCCGCGTTCAGCGGCCAGTGGTGGTCCATCGTCGGCCTGCTGTGGCTGCTGATGATCTACGTGACGATGGTGTACGGCCCGATCGCGGCGATGCTGGTGGAGTTGTTCCCGACGCGCATCCGCTATACGTCGATGAGCCTGCCGTATCACATCGGCAACGGCTGGTTCGGCGGCCTGCTGCCGTCGATCGCGCTGGCCATGGTCGCGCAGAACGGCAACATGTACTACGGTCTCTGGTACCCGATCGTCATCGCCGGCATCTGCCTGGTGGTGGGGGCGCTGTTCATCAAGGAAACCAAGGACGTGGACATCTACGCCGGCGACTGACCGAGACGAGACTCTCGCTGGAAACGGGCCCTGCGGGGCCTGTTTTCATTGTCCGAACGAGTGTTCGAAACGATTTGGAAAAGCCTTGTTTCGGCGATGCCGCAGTGCGCCCGTGGGACGGGTGTCCAGTGCACAATGGGTCGTCACCGCCCGGCACAACGACCGGGGCGGCGCTTGCGCGGAGGTGTGCCGGCGAGACGCGAAGCCCGGGCCGCAAGGCCGTGTTTCGCTGGTGGGCGGGGCGACCGGCAACGGCCCCGGCGGTAGGGGCGGGAATGGCAGAACAAGACCTGTTGGACGACGACTTGCGCGCACTCGACCACGTGGCCGAGGAACAGGGCGCGGCGGGGTTGCCGACGATACAGGCGGCGGTCGATCGGATGCGCAGCGAAGGCGACCGGGATCGGCTGGCATGGGCCCTGCCGCCGCTGGCGCGCTCGTACGCGCTGTGCGAGAAATTCGAGGAGGCCGAGGCGGTGGCCAACGAAGCATTGGCCCACTTCCGCGTCCAGGGCTCGGTACGCGGCCAGGCCTTCGCGTTGAACGCGCTGGGTGTCGTGGCGGTGCGCCGCGGCGTGCCGTCGCGGGCGCTGGAGGTGGCCGGCGAGGCCGTCGTGCTGGCGCGCGCAGCCGAGGATCCGATCCTGCAGGTACGCATCGCCAATACGCTGGGCATCGTGCTCAACGACATCGGCCGCCTCGCGGAGGCCGTGCAGATCTTCGAGGAAGGGCTGCGCGCCGCGCGTGGCTTCCAGGCCGAGGCCGTCGTGCCGCGCCTGCGCTCCAACCTGTCGCTCGCGCTGGGTCGCCTGGCGTTGAAGGAGTACGACGAACACGGGCCGGAGGCCAGTTGGCGGCCACGCGCCGAGCGAGCGGTCGAGCTGATGAATCAAACGCTCCTGCTGTGGCGCGAGCAGAAGAAGTGGGTCGAGATCAGCAGCGCCCTCGATCACCTGGCGGTCGCCCACATCGTGCTCGGCGACCTGGCGGCGGCGCACGCGGCGCTGGACGAGGCCGAGTCGCTGATGGACGCGTCGGCGCCGCACGCGATGGTGTTCTTCAGCTGCGTCCGGGCCCGCGCGCACCTGCACGCCAACGAGCCGACGTTGGCGCTGCAGGCGATCGAGCGCGGGCGCGCGGCGGCTGACAGCCGCGGCGGCCACATGCACATGGACGAGTTGTATCGCCTGACGTCGCTGGCGCATGAATCGCGTGGCGAGTGGCAGGAGGCGCTCGTGTCGCACAAGCGCTTCCACGAACTGCGCGCGCGCCTCGTGCTGGAGCGCGCCGAGCAGCAGGCGTCCGCCCTCGCGGTGGCGCTGAACACCGAGCGTGCGCTGCGCCAGGTGAGCGAGGAGCGCGACCGTGCCGAGCGCGCGCACCGCGAGGCCCGCCATGACCCGCTCACCGGACTGGCCAACCGGCGCCGCTTCGACGAATTCCTGGCTGCCGTGCTGCCGCGCGCCAGCGACGACCATCCGGTGTCGCTGGTGCTGATCGACCTCGATCATTTCAAGTCCATCAACGACCGTTATCGCCACCTGGCCGGCGACGCCGCCTTGCGCTGGGTAGCCTCGCACCTGCTGGCCCAGTGCCGACAGACGGACCTGCCCGCACGACTGGGCGGCGACGAGTTCGCGCTGGTGCTGACGGCCCCGCTGGCGGCTGCGCACCAGGTATGCAACCGCCTGCGCGTCGCCGTGGCCGAGCAGGCCACCGATTTGCCCGCCGACGTCACCATCCGCCTGAGCGCCGGCATTGCCGAAGCCAGCGCGCCATGCGACGCGGTTCATCTGTTCAAGCGCGCCGACGAGGCGCTCTACGCGGCCAAGGCCGCCGGCCGCGACGCCGTGCACAACGATATCCAGGACGCCCGCCAAGGGTGAGCCTGTCGAAGGAACCGCCCATGACGACCGAAACCCAACGCGGCCTCTACGACGCTCTGCTGTCCGACGCCGCAGGCTCGGCAGCGCTGCCCGGCGGCCTGCCCGCACAAGACATCAGCACCGAGGTGCTGCTCGAGAAGTACGCCAAGGGCGACGAGAAGGATCTGCACGACGTGCGCGCGCGTGTCGCGCGGGCGATCGCGCAGGTGGAGGCACCCGACCAGCGCGAGGCCTGGTCCGCGCGCTTCCTCGATGCGTTGCAGAACGGGTTCGTGCCTGCCGGCCGCATCAACTCCGCCGCCGGCACCGAGCTCACGGCCACGCTGATCAACTGCTTCGTGCAGCCGGTGGGGGACTCCATCGCACAGACGGAAGATGGCGTGCCCGGCATCTACACCGCCCTCACCGAGGCCGCCGAGACGATGCGCCGCGGCGGCGGCGTGGGCTACGACTTCTCGCGCATCCGCCCGCACGGCGCCTGGGTGGGCTCCACGCGCAGCCGCGCCTCCGGCCCGGTCAGCTACATGCGCGTGTTCGACCGCAGCTGCGAGACGGTGGAGTCCGCCGGCAGCCGCCGCGGCGCGCAGATGGCCGTGCTGCGCTGCGACCACCCCGACATCGAGATGTTCATCCACGCCAAGGACAAGGGCGACCTCACCAACTTCAACATCTCGGTGGGCGTCACCGACGCCTTCATGCAGGCCGTGGACGACGACACGACGTTCGACCTCGTGCACCGCGCCCAGCCCAGCCAGGAGCAGATCGATGCCGGCGCGAAGCGGCGCGACGACGGCCAGTGGATCTACCGCCAGCCGCGTGCCCGCGCGCTGTGGGACCAGATCATGCGCTGCACCTACGACCATGCGGAGCCCGGCGTGCTGTTCCTCGATCGCATCAACCAGGACAACAACCTGAATTATTGCGAGACGATCGCGGCGACCAACCCGTGCGGCGAGCAGCCATTGCCGCCTTACGGCTGCTGCTGCCTCGGCTCCATCAACCTGACCCACTTCGTGCGCAACCCGTTCGAAGACAGCGCCAGCTTCGACTACGACGCCTTTGCCGCCATCGCCAAGACGGCCACGCGCATGCTGGACAACGTGCTGGACATCACCGTGTGGCCGTTGGCGGCTCAACTGGCCGAAGCGAACGCGAAGCGTCGCGTCGGGCTTGGCTTCACGGGCCTGGGCGATGCGCTGGTGATGCTGAACCTGCGCTACGACACGCCCGTGGCACGCGACGAAGCGCGGCGCATCTCGCAGACCTTGCGCGACTCGGCCTACGATGCGTCGGCCGATCTCGCGGTGGAGCGCGGCGCGTTCCCGCTGTTCAACGCCGACCTCTACCTGTCGCGCGGCACGTTCGCATCGCGACTGCCGCCCGCGTTGAAGGACAAGGTGCGCGCACAGGGCCTGCGCAACTCGCACCTGCTGTCGATCGCGCCCACCGGCACGATCAGCCTGGCCTTCGCCGACAACGCGAGCAACGGCATCGAGCCGCCGTTCTCGTGGTCGTATACGCGCAAGAAGCGCATGCCCGACGGCAGCGCCAAGGAGTACGCCGTCGAGGACCACGCGTGGCGCCTGTATCGTCACCTGAAGGGCACGGACGCGCCCCTGACCGACGCCTTCGTCACCGCGCTGGAGATGAGCGCCGAGAGCCACGCGGCGATGGTCGCCACCGTGGCGCCGTACGTCGATACGGCCATCAGCAAGACGGTGAACGTGCCGGTCGACTACCCGTTCGGCGATTTCGAGGGGCTGTACCGTTTCGCGTGGAAGTCCGGCCTGAAGGGCCTGGCCACCTATCGCCCGAATGCAGTGCTGGGCTCGGTGCTGAGCACCACGCCTGCCGCTGCCGAGCCGCTGTCCAATGCGGCCACGAACGAGACGCCGCAGCCCCTGGTGGCGAGCACCGACTACCCGGCCAACGTGGCGGATCAACGCCTCACGCTCGATCGTCCGTCCACTGCGGTGATGAGCTCGCTGCGCTGGCCCGGCCGCCCCGAGATGAACGGCGGCAACCCGTCGTGGACGTACATGATCCGCCACCCGCACGGCGAGTTCGCGCTGTTCGTCGGCGAGATGCCGGCGCAGGCCGGACCCGGCTTCGGGCTGTTCGCACAGAGCGTGCCGTTCGAGGTCTGGGTCAACGGCGCCGAGCAGCCGCGCGGCCTCGCCGCGCTCGCCAAGACGCTGTCGATGGACATGCGCGTCAACGATCCGCAATGGCTCAAGCTGAAACTGGACGTGCTGGCCACGGTCGCCGAGGAGCGCGCGTTCGACATGCCGTTCCCCCCCACCGGCGAGCTGCGCCTGTTCCCCGGCGTCGTCGCCGCGACGGCCGCGGTCATCCGCTGGCGTTGCGAGCAACTCGGTGCGCTGGCCGATGGCGGCCCCACGCCGATGCTCGACGCGATGTTCAGCCGCGACGAGCCGCGCACCGGCACCGCCGGCACGCTGGCCTGGGCCGTGGACGTGGACAACCCGGCCACCGGCGAAACCTTCACGCTGACGATGAAGGAGGTGACGCTGCGCTCGGCCGCCGGTGCCAACGCGCCCGCGGGCGCCGCGCCCACGCGCGTCACCCGCCCGTGCGCGGTGGGATTCTCCGGCAACTACCCGCGCGCCCTCGATGGCCTCGCGCGCCTGCTGTCGCTCGACATGCGCGTGATCGACCCGGCCTGGATCGGCATGAAGCTGCGCAAGCTGCTCAACGTCGGCGAGCCGCTGGGCCACTTCATGGCGCCGCTGCCGGGGCAGAAGCGCCAGCAGGTGTGGCCGTCGACGATCGCCTATGTCGCCCGGCTGATGATCCATCGCTACGCGATGCTGGGTGTGCTCGACGAGGAGGGCTTTCCGCTCGGCGCCACCGGGCTGCTCGAGCCGCCGGCCGCGCGCGCCACGGGACAGCTGGCCCCGCAGGCCGGCAAGCCGTGTCCGGAGTGCGGCAATGCCACGATGATCCACAAGGACGGGTGCGACTTCTGCACGTCGTGCGGGTATGTGGGGGCGTGCGGCTGAGGCGAGCGCTGCCGGGACCGCGCCCGCTTGTGGGGACGTCGCTTCGGCATCGTGATCGGCCTCGTACCTCGGAGTGATCGGGAAGAAACGATCGGCCTGACGCAGTCGATCGCGCCGCGCTAGGCGCGAGGCGACGCGAAGGTCTTGTCCAGGCAGCGCAGGAATGCGCGAACCTTGTCGCTCACCAGTCGCCGCGACGTGTGCAGCGCCCAGAGTTCCGTCTGCACGCCTTCCTCCACACCCCATTCGACAAGCCGGCCCGCGGCGAGGTCCTCTTCGATCATCGTGCGCGGGAGCAAGGCCGCTCCGGCACCGAGCAGTACGGCGTCGCGCACCATCAGCAACGACGACAGGTGCAACATCGGATCCGGCTGCAGCGTCAGCAGGCTTGAGCCGTCGCGCAAGCGCCATTGCGCGTCTGTCGATTCGCCAATTCGATCGACCACGCGAACGCGCTCGTCATTGCCCGCACGAGGAAACGCCGGTGCCGCGACCGCGACCCGATCCGTCCTGACGAAGCATCGGCCGACCAAGCCCTCGTCGGCACGCGGGTTGGCGCGGATGACGACGTCGTACTGATCCTCGACCAGGTCGGCGATGCTGTCGTCGGCGACCACGAAGAGTTCGACCGCGGGATGCGCCAGCGAGAACTCCGTCGCGATCCGGCCGAGATGCGCGTGCGCGAAAAGCACCGGCGCGCTCACTCGGAGGCGGCCCGACAGCGATCCGTCCTCGCGCTCGATCGCCCCTGCGGCTGCCTCGATTTCCGCGAAATGGCCCGCCGTGCGCGCGTGGAGCGCCGCGCCGGCGTCCGTCAGCCGCAGCCCCTTGGCGCCGCGCTCGAACAGGCGCACGCCCATCTGCGCCTCGAGCTCGATCACCTTGCGCGACAGCGTCGCCTTCGGGCGGCCAGAGGCTCGGCTGGCAGGGCTGAAGCCACCGTGACGGGCGACGAGGTTGAAGTCCAGGAGGGCCGAGATGTCCATCGCGAGGTCTCATGCGCAAGACAGTCCGTCTCGTTTCGAGGACTGCTCTCGCGATGATAAGCCGCCTACCATTTTGGACATCGGCTTGCGAATGCGAGCAGCAATTGCAGGAGAGGCCCATGCCACGCATGGAACTGGTTCGAGTCGAAGACATGACCCCCGATCAACGAGCGCAATACGACCGCTTTCCGTCAAACCTGTCGCGCGCGTTGCTGTTGACGGACGGCCGGCTGGCGAAGGCGTTGCCCGAGGTTGCCAATGCGCTGCGCGCATCGGGGTTGGACGCGAAGTTGCGCGAGGCGCTGATCCTTCGGGTAGCCGCGCTGAGCGGCAGCGCCTACGAGCGGATGCAGCATCTGGAACAGGCGAGGAAGTTCGGCTGGAGCGATGCCGAAATCGCTGCCATCGAATGGGGAGATCTCTCGACGTTGCCCGCCCAGTTGGCCGCCGTGCTGCCGTTCGTCGACGAATGCGTCGCAACGCCGCACGTGTCGGACAGGGCCTTCGCCCAAGCACGTGCCGTCCTGTCGCCGCGCGCTCTCGCGACCGTGATCCTGCTCGTGGGGCACTACATGACCATCGCGCGCTTCGCCGGGACGCTCGAGATCGAACTCGATGCGAAGCCCGATCCGTGGGCCGCTGAACACTGAGGCCGCGAGCCTCGCCAGTCATTCCTCGTAGAAGAAAGATCACTTCATGAAGTCTCTCGAATCGGGCGCGAATATGCCGTCTGTCAATCTGGTGCGCACCGGCCCCCGCGGCGGCGACCCCGTGATCCTCATCCACCCGGCGGGCCTCGACCTGACCTACTGGAGCGCGCAGATCGAAGCGCTGTCCGTCCATCACGACGTGATCGTGTTCGACCTGCCCGGCCACGGCCGCACGCCCGGCGTGCCGCAGGACTGGACCATAGCCAAGGCCGCCGAGGTTCTCGAGCAGGTCGCGTTGTCGACCGGCTCGGATCGCGTCCGGCTGGTGGGCCTGTCGGTGGGCGGGATCATCGCGCAGAAGCTGGCCATCACGCGGCCCGAGCTCGTGTCGGCGTTGGTGCTGATCGACACGGCTGCAGCCTTCACTGACGAAGGCCGGGCCGGCATGCGCAAGCGGGCCGCCGCTGCGCGCAGCGGCGGCATGGCGGCCGTGCTCGACTCGACGCTCGAACGCTGGTTCATGCCACGGACGATCGCGCGCCGTCCCGACCTCATCGAACGCGTGACCCGCACGCTGCTAGCCGACGACCCCGCCATCCACGGTGCGATGTGGGACATGATCTCCGCGCTCGATCTGGTGTCCGAGCTGCATCGCGTGGATTGCCCGACGCTGATCGTCGTCGGCGAACACGATCCCAGTTCGCCGCCCGCTGCGGCGCGCATCATGCGCGACCACATCCGCGGGGCGCGCATGCACGTCGTGGACGGCGCGTCGCACATGGCGCCGCTGGAGCGCCCCGTCATCGTCAACGAGTTGTTGCTCGAGTTTCTCTCGCGGAGCGAACTGCCCGGCCAGGCAGCCTAGGGCGATTCGGTCACGCCGCTGCGGAGTTCGAGCACCAGCTCGTCGATGTCCAGGTCGCGCAAGGCGACGTCCAGCGCGTCCGCGCCGAAGACGCCGTCGTCGGCCGCATCGAGCAACGCGATCCGCTGCGCCCGCAGGACGACGAGGCGGTGATCCTTGTCCGGCGTCTCGTGCCGTCGCTCGACGTCCGCGGCAGCCTTGGCGAGCAGCGTCCGGATCTGGCTGAGCTCGTGGTCGCGGGCGTCCGATTCGGCCTTCGAGGCGCCGCTCGGAAAGAGGTGCCCGGCGACCAGGCCAATGGTGCCGCCCTGGATCAGCAGCGACAGCGTCGCCACCGCGAACGCGATGAACACGAGCAGCGATCGATGGGGCGTGCCGGACGGCAGCAACTGCGCCGCGGCGACCGTCACGGCGCCGCGCATGCCGGCCCAGACCACGACCGCCCCTTCGCCGGCCCCCAGCCGCTGGCGCGCGAAGTAGTCGAGGTCCGCAAGGTTGCGTCGGCCGCGGCGGATCAGTTGCTTGAGCATCCGCTCGCCGAGATCCATGCGCCAACGCCGCACCTGCTTCGCCATTTCCTCCGGCACGCGACCGGCCTCGAGTTCGTGCTGCATCTGGACGACGCGTGGCTGTCGTGCCCGGTCGCGCTCGGTACGTCCCTGTAGGCGCCACAGTAGCAGCACGACATAGAGCCCGCGCACTGCGACGGTCACGACGAGCACCAGCGCCGCAATGCCCAACGCACGTCCGAGTCCGACCGGCCCGGTCGTCAGGTTGCGCAGGATCGTCGACAGTTGCAATCCCATCGTCAGGAAGATCACGCCCTCCAGCCCGATCTCGACGGTGGCCCAGTTGCGCGCATCGGAGACGCGGTGACCTGGTGGCAACGCACGCTTCGCGCGCAGGCCGATCGCGAAGCCCGCGACCACGGCCGCGACCAGACCGGAGCCATGGAGAAGTTCGGCGGGAATGGCGGCCACGAACGGCGTGGTGAACGACAGCATCGTGTTGACGGCCTCGTCGCGCACGCGGCACCTGATCGCCAGGCTCAGGCGCGCGGCGACGAGTCCCACTGCCACGGCCACGCCGACCGACCAGGCGAAGGCGCCCAACGTCGCCAGGAAAGAGAAGCCGAGTGATGTACCGGCGATCGCCGTACGCAGCAGGATCAGTGCGCTGGCGTCGTTGAGCAGGCTCTCACCTTCGAGGATGACGGCGACGCGCCCGGGAACGCCACGGCCCTTGATGATCCCCACGGCCACGGCATCGGTGGGGCTGAGGATCGCGCCCAGCGCGACGCCCCAACCGAAGCCGAGGCCCGGGATGAGCCACACCAGCGCCGCGCCGAGCACGAGCGAACTCAGCACCACGAGCACGACCGACAAGCCGTTGATCGCGATCAGCTCGCGCCGGAAGTTCACGACCGGCACCGATGTCGCGGACGCATACAGCAATGGCGGCAGCAGGCCGATCAGGATGATGTTCGGATCGATGGCCACTTCCGGCACGGCGGGAACCAGACTGACGCAGATCCCCGCGAACACCAGGATGAGTGGCGCGGGAATCTTGAGCCTGGGCGCCAGCGTGGCGGCGGCTGCGATCACCAACTGGGTCACGACCAGCAGGATGATGGTGGTCTGCATGGGGAGTTCGAGCTACCGGATGTGTCGCACCTTCAGCAGGGCGTGGGTGCCGCCTGCGATAAGGGCCGCAGATGTCGTTTGCGCGGCCATGGTACAGGCGGCAGCACACACGTTCCCGACTCGCGCAAGGGTAGTCGCAGCTTATGGGGTGCGTGGGCGCGGAAAGTCGCAGCTTACGATGGCGGGCGCGACGCTAAGTTGTTGATTTTCCTAAATGTGCAGTTGCAGCTTATCCAGGCTCCCACAGCTTTTGTGAGTGCGACACCGTAAGCCGCAAGTTGCCGGCCGCCTCAGATGGCTTGCGATACCGTCAGGAAGTATCCGCGACGCGGTCCGTATTGCGGCGCGAACTCGCCGATGCCGGCGCCGTCGCGCAGGACGTAGCTGCGGTCGAACAGGTTGACGATCGAGACTCGCAGCGTCAGCGGATTGGAGGAATTCCAGGGCTCGAACTGGCGCGAGGCAGCGGCGTTCCACTGGGTGTAGCCGGCGACGTGCTGCTGGTTGGCGAAGCCGGTGCGCAATCCGCTGCCGTAGATGCCGTCCACGGACAGCAGTGTCGACGCGACGCGCCACGACGCCCCCGTGGACGCGCTGACGAACTGGTCGTCGTCGACGTAGTGGTAGTGGTTGGCGATGTACGCGTACTCGACCGGGTCGTCGAACAGGTACTGGTTGGACACCACGTTGCGGGCCTGGCTCTGGGCGACCGCGACGTTGGCGTAGGCGTGCAGGCTGCCGGCCTCGTAGGCGAGTTTGGCTTCGAGCCCGCGGCTGAAGCCCTGACCATAGTTGAACTGGGTGAGCACGATGGCCGATCCGAACTGGCCATCGTCGAGCAGATCCGTGGAACGCTTGTAGTAGATGTCGAGGCCACCCTTCAGGCCCGGCAGGATCTGCTGGTCGACGCCGAGGTCGACGTAGTTCGAGCGCTCGGGGCGCACCGGGTCGTCGCCGTCGATGACCGGCTGCTGAACCGTGTTCGCGAACAGCGCGAGTTTGGTCGGCGTGGCCTGGGCCTGCATCGGCGGGGTGAAGTAGCGCGCGTAGCCGAGGTGCACCGTGGTGCCGGCGCCGGCCTGGTAGATCAAGCCCAGGCGCGGACTGAGCTGGTGCGCGTTCACGAACTGGGACATCGCATCGAAGCGCAGTCCGCCGTTCAATGTCAGTGCCTGGCCCAGCTTCCACTCGTCCTGCGCATACAGCGAGATGCCGTGGCCGAGACGGGTGTTGCGGTCGTCAAGCGTGACCGGATCGGGTCGCGGGTCACCGTTCGCGTCCAGCGGCAGGACCGTCGATTCGTTGTCCACGTGGGTCTGTTCGGCGTCGAGCGCGAAGCCGCCACGCAACGTGTGGTCCGCCAGCACGCGCCACGCGCCGTCGAACTGCACGCCGCCGAGAAGGCTGCGGCGCGTGACGTCGGAGGCGACGTCGTTGAACGCCAGGTCGCCTGCGACGTCTGGCATGAAGTGCACGCTCGTGCTGCGAACGTAGGCCGAGAGCTGGCTGTCCCAGTCCGCACCGCGCGTCTGAAGGGCAGCCAGCGCGAACGCGAAGCTGTCGTGCTCGTTCTCGTTCAGGCTGTCGGAGTCCAGCGTCGGCGAACCGAAGTCGCCGAGCGGTTGCTGGCCGCTGTTGTTCGGAACCTGGAAGTGGCTGACGGCGGCGCCGCCGATGAAGGTCAGGCGCTGGTCGGCGTTCAGTTGCGTCGAGCTGTATCCGAACAGCTTGCCCTGCTGGGTGCGGTCATGCACGGCGTTGAGCGAGGGCATGGCGTTCTCGAGGCCCTCGTCGTTGCGCATGTAGCTGCCGCTCACGAAGTACTGCGTGCTGCCCTGGAGGCCGCCGTAGTCGATGCTGGGCGAGACCGTCGAGCGGCTGCCGGTGTAGAGGCTGACCTCGCCGCCGGGCTGGAACTGGCTCGGGGTCGAGATGTCGACCACGCCCGCGGTACGCAGCCCATATTGCGCCGGCAGCGCGCCATCGAGCAGGTTCAGCCGGCCGACGAACGCTGTTTCCAGCACCGGGCCCAGGCCCGAGACGCCATCGGGGAGCTGGATGCCGTTGATGCGGTACTGCACGTTGGCATATTCGTTGCGGACGTGGAAGTCTGGGTTGCTGACCGCGGAGTCGTAGGAGACGCCAGGCGCCTGCAGCAGCACCTTGTCGATCGGCGTGTTCTTGCCCTGCGGCAAGGCATCGATAGCCGCGCTGTCGATGCCATAGGTGGTGGCGCCCAGGGCCGGGAGCAGGAAGGTGTCACGCGAGCGATCCATGTCGGCGATCTGCTTGTGCACGTCCGAGCGAGTGCCCTGGATGACGACAGACTGCACGGACGAGGCGGCCGGCGCCGCAGCGTCGGCCGAGCCGGCCGCGAAGGACGTTGCTGGCAGCAGGACGACGGCGCCGAGCGCCAGTGTCCCGGGAAAAGTCAGGTTCATGGATGTTTCCAGCAAGAAGAGAGACTGAGAATGATTCGTATTCAATACGAAGATCGAGGCTGATACAAGACAGCTTCGCGCAAGATGGCGGCCGTTGCGATCGAGGGACCCCGTCAATTGCAGTTCGCGCGCCCGCGGTTCATTCGTGGCTCGCTCGGCGACAGGCCGTGGAGACGAGGGCTTTGCATCGATTTCGTGTGTGCCCTCGAAGGCATCCGTCGGGTGATGCCGCTCCTTTCCGGCGCAGATGGGATGCTCGCTTTCGAACGGCGGAAGCAATTGAGTTGACCGTCGGCAGTCGGTTCGGCCGCGACCACCATGTCTCGTCATGCGACGTCAGCGACCAGGATGTCTTCGTGGAAGGCGCCGAACTCGCGCATCGGACGGGCGGTCCGGATTTCCAGAATCCGGAGCCCCGTGGTCGGGCAATCCGCGAAGTCACCCAGGTTGCCCGCCTTGCAAATGGCGTGTGGAAGATCGCTGACTCGATGGCCCTTGATGTCCGGATTGAGCCGCCATCCAGCCGCGCTGGCCTGTTCGGCGGCGTCTGTGTACAGCGCCTTTCCGCCAAGTCCGGCAATAGGCTATAAAGCTCACTGCATAGCGCATCGCCCGAGATCCCATGGACAAGCCGCCATTCGCCGCCGCCTCGATCGCCAGCATCTTTCCGGCGCAATCCCCCAGCGTCCCGGAACCGCCTGCGGCGATGACAGCGCCCAAGCGCATGCGGCTCGACGACCTGAATCAGCACTTTCACTGTTCGATCATCGGCACCTGCATGAGCACGGCCGCCATGCGCAAGCTGATGCGCCGACTGGACGCCACGTACGCTCCCCAAGATTCCGATCTGGACGTCCACCACGCAGCCGTCAGCACGGCGATGAACGGCGGCGTGGGCGCGAAAGCCCTGACCAAAGCACTGGACGAACAGCACCTCGCGACCATTCGCCGTTTCGCAGCCGCCACGACCACCGAAGAGCTGGCCGAACTCTGGTCGACTGCCTTGAAGATCGGCGAGGTTCCCGGCGCTTACTGGGCCGTGATGACCCACCCGGCGACGGGTACCGCCTTGCGTCAGCGCATCTTCGGCGATGTGCACATGCTCTCCCACCTCGTGGGCGCGGCCAACCGGGCGGATATCCGGCGCCTGGTCGCGCTGGGACAGGAAAATGCCGAACTGCACGCGCAAGTCGACGTCCTGCAGGCGCGCATCACCCACCTCAGCACGGAGCGTGACTGCCAGCTGGCGACCCTGCAGGGCGAATTGGCGGAGGCACGAGGGCAGGTGGCGAGGTTGAAGCAAGCGCAAGGTCGTGCGCGGCCGGCTCCCGGCAGCCCCGACGCCGCGCATGCCGACCTGGTCGGCCGCCTCGAGCGCGAGTCGCGGTTGAGGCAGCAGGCCGAGGCGGCCGCGGCTTCCAAAATGGGCGCCCTGGTCGACGCCGAGGGCCGGCTTGCGCGATCCACCGATGCCATCGCGGCGCTCCAGCATGAAGTGCGTGCGCTGGAAGTCGAGTTGGCGACCGCCGCACAACCGACATCGGATTTCGCGGGAGCCGAGACCGGGCGCAGTCCTCTCGACGCCCGCCTGAGCGGTCTTCGCCTGCTCTATGTCGGCGGAAGACCCTCGACACTGACGGCGATCAGGCAAATCGTCGAGCGCGCCGGTGGGGAGTGGCTGCACCACGACGGCGGAATGGAAGACCGCAAGGGCCTGCTCGCGGCCATGCTGCCGCGCGCGCATGTCGTCGTCTTCCCCGTGGATTGCATTGACCACGACTCGATGCAGCAGCTCAAGAAACTGTGCGCTCGCCACGAGTTGGCCTATCGGCCGTTGCGCACCGCGAGCGTCGCCAGTTTCGTCGGCGCCATGTCGACGGCTGACGAGTCGGAACCCCTGGCCAACGGGGCGGCGCTGGCGTCGCGGTTTTGCGTGCGCCACGGCTGAAAGCATCGCCCGCTCTCGTTCCCGCACAATACCGGCATGAAAGCGCCGGTTCGACATGCCTGATGGAACGCTGGTCAGCGGCGAGTTGAAACTCGCCGGACGGCTCGATGCGCGCTTCTTCGCGTTGCTCGAAGCCGTCGGCAATGTCGGCTCGATCACGCGCGCCGCGCGCACCGCCGGCTTCAGCTATCGAGGCGCCTGGCTGCTGCTGGAGACGGCGGCCAATCTGGCCAACGCTCCGCTGATCGAAAGCGCGGTCGGCGGAGCCGGCGGCGGCGGTTCGCGGCTGACTCCCACCGCCCTGGCCCTGCTGGAGGCCTGGCGCCAGCTTCAACACAATCACACCGGGTTCTTGCGCGAGCAGGAGCAATGGTTGCTGCAACAGCCGGCACTCGCCGGTGTCCTGAGGAGAATGGCCATGAAGACGACTGCCCGCAACCAGTTCTATGGAACGATCACCGCCCTGGAACTCGGGCCGGTCAGCACGGAAGTGGTGATCACGCTGCCGGGTGGACAGGAGATTTCGGCGACGGTCACCACCCACGCCGCCAAGCAGATGAAACTCAAGAAAGGTGTCGAGGCCATCGCGCTGATCAAGGCATCGATGATCGTCCTCGTCACCGACTTCGCCGGCTACACCCTGTCGGCGCGCAACCAACTCGCGGGCACGATCTCCCGCCTGGAGAAGGGCGCGGTTTCATCGTTGGTCGGTGTCACGCTGCCCGGGGGCGCCGTCGTCACGGCCTCGGTCACGAACGACGCCGTCGACGCGTTGGCACTCGCCGTCGGGCAGGAGGCCACCGCGGTTTTCAAGGCCTACTCGGTGATGGTTGCCGTCGCGACAGCCTGACTCGAATCCTTTCAGTCCTTGACGATGCGCACGTCGATGCGTGTCAGCCAGTGCACGTTGCGCGGACCCGCCCGAGTGTCCTTGCCGGACACCAGCGCCAATCGGCCCTCGCGATCCCCGAGCGGGGCACCGTCCCGCTCGAAGATGACCAGCACGCCGGGACCCACGTCGGTGTTGAAGAGCTCCGGCCACGAGAAGACGACCTGATAGCCGTCCGTCGCCCTGGCGACCACGAACGCGTGCTTCCACGTGTTGTGGTCGGCTTCGGTCAGGGTGGCGAGCTCGAGCAGCGAGGTCAGGCGCACGCCTCGAACAGTCGACGGCGTTTCCTTGTCGTCGACCTTGCGCGATAGGGTGAGCGTGGAGATCTGGTCTGCGGGGAACGCCTTCAGATCGTCGACCTTGAACGTCAGCGCCCTGGCGACCGCCCCGGTGATCGTGAGCTGCTCGCTGACCACTGATGTCGCCGTGGCTGCCATCGACGGCGGCCATGCGACCGTGATGCCGATCGCCGTCGCCAGCAACAACGCGCTGCGGCGTGATACCGGGTTCGAACGGACCGTCATCTGGTGCCCTCCAAGAACGTTGTACCGAACAAGTCAAGGCCGCAAGCCTCCCGCCGCTTGCGTGCCGTTGCATCCCCATGTCGATCTAGGCAGGCAACGGGCACGGTGAGGACTACCGCGGCAGCGCCAGCAGTCGCCTGGGCAGTGCGGGACACTCAGCGAAATGTAATGTAGTACATGGCGCCGAAGGATCGACCTCGGGCAACGACGAACAACGTAGTCGCGCCGCCAGTGGACGAATGAATCGGCATCGTCTCCGATTGCAGGCATCCGCGTGGAATCGCCGTCGAGCAGTGCAAAGCGCCTGAGGAGGATGCATGGGGTGACTTCCGAAATAGCCGTGTCACGTCCGTGGCCACCGCTTGCACCTTATGCCGCTCGATTCTCTCCTAACTCATTGATTCGATTGGATTTCTTCTTACGCCATATATGATTCCGCGGACGCTTTTGTCACCGCACGGCACATGCTTGGAGTAATGTGTCATCGACGTCATATTGTTGAAGCGGTGCATAGCTGTCCGATTTACCCGTGCTGATCCGGTCGATGCGTCGCCCGGATGTGCCTACGATCGGGCATGTCGATGCGGAGCCCCGTGTGCGACTCGTCACCAACGCCCTTGACGCAGGAACAGCCCATGTCGCTCACCGCCATCACCACCGGCCCGCGCACCTTCTCGGCCGACACGACGCCGAAACCCGAACACACCGAGTCGCTCGCGTCCCAGGTCGGCACGGCGCTGTCCAGCGTCGCCGCTGCGACCAGCGACGGCGTCAGCGCCACCGTATCGTTCAGCGGCAAGGCCTTGCATGCCCTGGAGTGCGCTGGCGAAGCGGCGGTCGACGCTGTGGAGAGCGGCGCCACGCACGCACTGCACGGGGTCGAAAATCTGGCTGAGGGGGCCTGGAGCACGCTCAAGAGCGCGGCGGTCGGTGTGGAGCAGCTTGCGGAGGACGGCTGGGACGACGTGGCGTCCGGGCTCAAGTCCGCCGGCGACGCCGTGTCGAGCGTGGCCAGCTCCGCGGTATTCGTCGCTGCGGCGGGCGAGAAGACGTTGCGCGCGCTGCTCTGACACCGCGCCTGCGCCGGGCCCGTTCCAAGCCTCGAATCGAGCTGGCGCCGGTGAAGCTCACGTCCCTTGTCGGAACCTCCGGATGGCGCGTCAGCTTCGCATCGACGATGGCGCTCGAAGCAGACGGAGTGACTCAGGGCGCCAGCATCGCCAGCACCGACTTGCGATAGCCGGTGAGCCGGCCGCCATCGACCACCATCGTGTGGCCGGTGACGTAGCGGCTCTGGTCGCTGGCCAGGAAGTGGTACACGCCGACGAGGTCGTCCACCTCGGCGATGCGGCCCACCGCGGAGAGCTGCTTGGCCAGCGTGTTGAGGATGTGGCCTGGCGGCAGCATCGGCGTCTTCACGGGCCCGGGACAGACGGCGTTGCAGCGGATCCCGCGCAGGCCCAGTTCGACCGCGGCCGTCTTGGTCATGCTGATGACCGCGGCCTTGGTGGCGCTGTAGTCGAAGAAGCCTTCGTTCTGCTGCAGGCCGGCCACCGAGGCCGTCGTGATGATGGCGCCGCCGTCGCGCATGTGGCGCGGGCCGTACTTGAGCACGTAGTAGGTGCCGTAGAAGTTCAGCGCCACCACCTTGTCCAGCACCGCCTCGTCCGAGTCGGTGATGTGCGCGCCCTTGCCTGGCATGCCGGCGTTGTGGATGATCACGTCGAGCGCGCCGATCGCCTGCTCGGCCGACTGGAACGCATCGATCACGATTTCGCGCTGCGTGACGTCCACCGGGAGAAAGACGGCGCCGGCGTCCGTCACCGACTGCGGCGGGAGCTGCACATCGGCAATCACGACGCGCGCGCCTTCCTGCAGGAATCGCTCGGCGGTGCCGAGGCCGATGCCCGAGGCGCCACCGGTGATGAAGACGGCCTTGTCCTTCAGGCTGAACGGGTTCGTCGAGTCCATGGACGGCTCCTTCGGGTCAGTAGTTGGGAAGCCGGGTGAAGACGCTGACCGGCGGCATCGCGGCCGGGTCGGCGATGACGTCGATCAGCACCGGGCCGTCGGTGGCCAGTGCCTCGGCGATCACGCGAGCGATGTCCGATGCACTTTCAAGGCGGACGCCCTTGACGCCGCACGCCCGCGCGATCGCGGCGTGATCCACGTCGACGAAGTCGCAGATGTTGGTGTGGCGTCCGAGGCCCGCGTCCTCGGCATGCTTCTGGTAGCCGAGGATGCCGTTGTTCATCACGGCGACCACCACGCGGATGCCATGGCGGCGCGCGGTCTCGAGTTCGGACCACACATGCCCGAAGCCGCCGTCGCCGACGATGCAGAACACCGGCCGCTGCGGCTGGCCGATGCGCGCGCCGAGCGCCATCGGAAAGCCCCAGCCCAGGCCGGCCTGGCCGCGCGGCGTGATGAAGCGGCGCTGACGGGTGGCGCAGAGATAGTTGGCGACCCAGATCGACGAGAAGCTCGCGTCGGCGACGACGATGTGGTCGTCGGCAAGCTGCTTCTCGAGCTCGGCCATGAAGCGCTCGGGGCGGATCGGCGACGCGTCCGATTGCGTGACCCCGGCGACCTCGGCGCGATGCTGCGCCTTCGCTTGCGCCAGCGTGCGTTCCAGCAGCGGTCGCGCGGCGGCGCGACGCGTCAGGTCCTGGCGGGCGAGCGCTTCGTTGAGCGCGCGCAAGGTCAGTTGCGCATCGCCCTTGAGCCGCAGCGATTCGTAGTTGCGGCCGATCTCGATCTCGTCGATGTCGATGTGGATGTACGTGGCGCCGCGCGGCAGCAGCGTCCAGGAATCGGTGCCGTTCTGGTTGGTGCGGTTTCCCACCAGCAGCACGACGTCCGCGTTCGTGACCAGCGGCTTCGCGAACTTGGCCATGCCGCGCGTGGCCATGAAGTACCCGATCACGCCCATGGCCAGCGGATGCGTTTCGTCGACACCGCCCTTGCCCATGGTGCTGGTGGCCACCGGCAGGTGCGCCAGGTCTTGCAGCGTGCGCAGTTCGGCCTGTGCGCCGGAGCCGATCACGCCGCCGCCTGCGTAGACGATGGGCGCGCGGGCCTCGGCGATCAGCTTCGCGGCGGCGGCGATCACGTCCGGATCGGGCTGCACGCGGTCGAGCGGGTAGTGGCCGAGGGCCGCCTGGCGCGGCGCGGCGACGGCCTGCTCCTCGCGCTCGGCGAGCAGTTCCATCGAGACCAGCAGCACGGCCGGCCCGGGGCGGCCGCTGGCCGCGGCCGTGAAGGCCATGTCCACGTAGTCCTCGATCCGGCTCGCGCTCGTCACGCGGCGGATCCACTTCGCCACGCCCTTGAACAGCTCCAGCTGGTCCAGTTCCTGGAAGGCGTTGCGGTCGCGCGCGCCCGGGCCCACATCCTGCACCAGCGCGACGATGGGCACCGAGGCCGACAGGCATTCCGCCAGGCCCGGCACCAGCAGCGTCGCCGCGGGGCCGTTCTGCGCCGTCACCACCGGCACGCGGCCGGTGACACGCGCGTACGCGTCGGCCATGTACGTGCCCGCGTTCTCCTGCCGATAGCCGATCTGCTGGATGCCGATGTCATTCGCGGCCAGCGTCAGCGACGGCGGGTTGCTCTGTCCAAACAGGTACTCGACGCCGTGCCGGCGCAAGGCGTTGGCGAAGCGTTGCGGCGGGCGCAGGGCAGGGCTGGGTTCGTTCATGGCGAGGTCTCCTTCAGGTCGGCCGGACACACCGGCGGCTCGGGTGCGAACCCGATGGCTGTCTGTTTCAGTGGGAAAGGCGGTGACGCGCTACGGCGTGATCAGCACCTTGCAGTGGTCGTTGGGCCTGCCGAGCAGCTCGAACATCGCGGCGGCGTCGCCCAGTGCCACCGTGGCGGTGACCAGGCCGTCGACCGCGATGCGACCGGCGACGATCATGCGTTGCACGAATGGAAAATCGTCGGCGGTGTACGCCAGCGGAAACGTCATGCGCAGGCGCTTGAGCGCGGCCGAGACGACCGTGAACGACTCGGGCTGCATGCCCGTGCCCGCGAGCACCAGCTGGGCGCCGGGCGGCGCGATCGCTATCAGCTGCGCGAGCAGCGGACGTCCCACGCACTCGAAGATCACCGTGGGTTGGCGGCCGGTCTGGCGCGCGAATTCGGCCACAGGGTCGGGATGCTGCGACGCATCGATCACCACGCCGGCGCCGATTCGGCGCGCGCGCGCGAGACGCGCGGGCACCTTTTCGCTGATGCCGACGTCGCCGGCGCCGAAGAACCGCGCCCACTTGGCCACGGACAGGCCGATGATGCCGGCGCCGATGATCAGCACGTCCGCGCCGGGTGGCACATTGGCGGCTTTCCACGCGCCCAGGCCCACGGCCAGCGGCTCGATCGTGGCGGCGTCGTTGTCGGTGAGGCCGTCGGGGATCTTCATCGCCAGGCCGGCCATGCAGGTCGCGTACTCGGCGTAGGCACCGGGCATGCGCATGTCGAAGCCCTGCGCCACGATCGCGCTGCAGGCCTGGTGCGCTCCCGCAGCGCAGGCGGCGCACGTGCCGCAGGGCTTGGCCGGCAGCGCCACGAGGCGGTCGCCCACGTTCCAGCCGGAGACGCCGGGCCCCACCTCGACGACGGTGCCCGCGTACTCGTGACCCAGCACGTTGCCGAACTGCAGCAGCCCTGGCACCTCGGCCGCGTGCAGGTCGGACGCACAGATGCCGCAGGCCTTGACCTGGAACACGAGGCCACCAGGTTCGGCCACGGGGCGCGGCACGTCGGCCAGGTGCAGCGGCTCGCCGACGCCCCGGAACTGCAATGCTTTCATGAGGAATCCCTTTTCGATTTCGCATCGACGCGCCGGGCGCTGTCGGCGGCATGCGCCGCGGTGTGCACGGACCCGTGCTCGTGGAACTGGCCCCGGTCCAGGCCGCGGAAGACGGTGGCGTCGATCGCGCTCATCAGGCGATCGACGGTGAGTCCTTCGACGGAGGGCACCCACTTGCCGAGCCAGATCAGCATGCCCATCAGCAACTGCACCGAGAGCTCGGGCTCGCACTGCACGATGGAGCCGTCGGCCATGCCTTCCTTGAGGAACTTGATCAGGTAGTCGCGCAGCCGGTCGCCCCAGGCCGAGATGGCCTTGCGTTGCGCCGACTCGAGGTACGAGAAGTCGCCGAAGTACAGCTGCGGGCCGTTGGCCGCGGCTTCGTCGAGCATCGAGCGGATGAAGTGGCGCAGCTTCTCCTCGCCGCTGCCGCCCGCGGTGTCGGTGGCTGCCAGCAGGGTCTCCACGCGCGTCAAGGACGACCGGTGGCACGCATACGCCAGCGCCTGCTTGCTCGGGAAGTAGTGGTACAGCGCGGCGTCGCGCATGTCGAGCGTCGCCGCGATGCCGGTCAACGTCGCCAACGCGTAGCTCTTGGAATTGATCATCTCCGTCGCGGCACGAATGATCGCTTCGCGCATGCCTTCGGCCTTGCGGCTGTTGGAGACGGGCTTCTTGGCTTTTGCTTTGGGAGTCGACATGGATTCGGGAGAGTTCATTTCGAGGACTGCCAGTGTCCACGAGCCGCATTCTGACCAGCATCCCCGGATTCGCTCTCAGGGTATTCCTAGTATTGACTAGAAAACTTAGTCTGAACTAAAAATGTGCCCAACAGCGAGCTCCGCACCGGATGAGAGCGCGCATACAACGGAGACAAGAGACATGCGCAAGATGCTTCAGATCGGAGTGGTTTCACTCGAGGTCATCGCCACCGGCACCGCCTTCGGGCAGGTCGCGGCACCCGCGGCTGCCACTGCGTCGGCGCCAGCCGCCAGCGCGACGAACGCCGAGTCCGACGACGTGCAGCGCGTGACCGTCACCGCGCAGAAGCGCGAGCAGACGCTGCAGGACGTGCCGATCTCGGTGTCGGTGACCAGCGCAGCCACCATCGAAAAGGCGCACATCGTCGACTTGATCGACCTGCAGTCGGTCGTGCCCTCGCTGAAGGTGCAGCAGTTCAACGCGGTCGGCCAGACCAACTTCATCATCCGCGGTTTCGGCAACGGGAGCGGCAACGACGGCATCGAGAGCTCGGTGGGCGTCTTCGTCGACGGCGTCTACCGCTCGCGCACCTCGTCCGCGCTGGACGACCTGCCCGAGATCGAACGTGTCGAAGTGCTGCGCGGGCCGCAGTCCACCCTGTTCGGCAAGAACGTGTCGGCCGGCGCCATCAACATCGTCACCGCCAAGCCGCAGTTCAAGTTCGGTGGCTCGGCATCGGTGGACCTCGGCGACTACAACCTGCGGCAGGAACGCGCGACCATCACCGGTCCGCTGTCGGATACCGTCGCCGTGCGCCTGTCCGCCAGCAACAACGACCGCGACGGCTACCTGCACAACGAGGTCACCGGCAACGACGTCGACAACCGCGACCGCCAGTCCTTCCGCGGCGACCTGCTGTGGAATCCAAACGCCGACCTGCAGGCGCGCGTGATCGTCGACTACAACCGCATCCACGAGACCTGCTGCGGCGTGGTGTCGTTGCAGAACGGCCCGGCCACGCAATTCATCGGTGCGCCGGCGCCCAACGGCCTCGGCAAGCCCGTGGGCGATCCGACGAACATCTTCGGCAATGAGATCGTCTTCAACACCGACCCGACGAACCGCCTGAGCGGCAAGGGCGCGTCGGCGCAGTTCGACTGGAAGACCGCCGTCGGCACGCTCACCTCGATCACCGCCGATCGCAAGCAGACCAACTCGTCGACGCAGGATGTCGACTTCACCGGCGCCGATCTCGCCAACAAGATCCAGGCCAACGACATCTCCACGTTCACGCAGGAACTGCGCCTGGCCTCGAACGGCAGCGGCGCGCTGCACTGGATGGTGGGCGGCTTCCTGCAGAAGGAGAAGCTGCACACGGGTGTCGACACCACCTTCGGCAGCGACATGCGCGCCTTTGCCGACGGCCTCAGCGGCCAGGTGCCGGCCGCGCTGCTCGGCGCGCTCCCGGCGCCGCTGCAGGGCGCGCTGGCCGGTCAATCCAACCTCTATGCGCTCGAATTCCTGCAGAGCCTGGTCACGCCCGCGATCACGCCGGGCTCCACGTACTTCCAGGCGGGGCAAGGCATCCTCGACCACTACACGATGAAGCAGGACTCGACTTCGCTGTTCGGCAACATGGACTGGAACGTCACCGACAACCTGACCCTGACCGGCGGCCTCGCGTACCTGACCGACCGCAAGCAGGCGGCGTCTGACGTCACGCTCACCGACAAGTTCTCGCAATTGAACCTGCAGGACGTGCCGCAGTTCGGCGCCATCGGCCTGCCGCCCAACCTGTACAGCGCGCTCGGCGCCCTGCAGTTCTTCTACGGCGATACGGCCAACCACGCGCCCGTCAATTTCCCCAACGCGAACGAATCGGGCGTGCTCAAGGGCGACAAGCTGACCGAGGCGCTGCGCGCGAACTACGACTTCGGTTCGTGGAGCACCTACGCCAGCTGGTCCACGGGCTGGAAGGCCGGCGCGTACAACCTGTCGTCCGACAGCCGTCCGCCCGACGCCGACGGCATCGGCCGCACCGCCGGCCCGGAGAACGTCACCAGCACCGAAGTCGGCCTGAAGACCGAGTCGCGCAAGGGCTATTTCACGCTGGCCGTGTTCGACCAGGCGATCAAGGGTTTCCAGTCCAACGCCTACACCGGCACGGGCTACAGCCTGGTCAACGCCGGCAAGGAATCGACGCGCGGGTTCGAACTCGATGGCGCCTACCGCCCGGTGAACTGGCTTGCACTGACCGGCTCGGCCACCTACCTCGACGCCAAGTACGACTCGTTCACGCACGCGCCTTGCGTGTCGTTCGACACCGTGCAATGCCCGGTCGATCCGAGCACGGGCCTGACCCCGCCCTTCCGCGACCTGTCGGGCCAGCGCCCGGCCGGCATTCCCAAGTGGTCGCTGTCCGTCTCTGCCACGCTGAACCAGGACTTCGGCGGCGGCTACACCGGCTTCCTGCGCGCCGAATACGACTACTCGAGCAAGGTTGCGCTGATCGAGACGGTGCCCGCCAACCTGGACACCTACGGCCAGAAGAACGTCAACGCGAGCCTCGGCATCGAGAACAAGCCCGACCACTGGTCGGTGGCCCTGTGGGCGCGCAACCTGTTCGACGACCGCACCCTGATCGGCGCCTTCCCGACGGTGGCGCAGAGCGGCAGCTACAGCGGCTTTCCCAACGCGCCGCGCATGTTCGGCGTGACGCTGGGTACCAAGTTCTGAACGCGCGGAGCCCCTCATGACCACCATCGATCAAGGCCGCGCGGTGCTCGCGCCCACCCGCTCCGGCATGTCGGGCAGCGCGCGCGCGTGGGCCGCCTTCCAGGGCGGTCGCGACCCGTACATCACGCTGATCAGCATCTACATCTTCATGCCCTATGTCGCGACTGTGCTGATCGGCGACGCGGTCAAGGGGCAGGCGCTGGTCGCGGGGTTCGCGTTGCTCGGCGGGCTCATCGCCGCGCTGACCGCGCCGTTCCTGGGCGCCGCGGCCGATCGCATGGGGCGCCGCAAGCCGGCGCTGGCGGTGCTGTCGGTGGTGTTCGCGCCGCTTGTGTTCGCACTCTGGTGGGCGAAGCCGGATCGCAGCGGGCTGAGTGTCTCGACGATCCTGGTATTGACGCTGCTCATCTCGCTGCTGTTCACGTACGGCGAGGTGCTGCACAACTCGCTGATCACCTACGCGGCGCGCAACGCGCGCGACGCGTCCACGATGTCGGGCACGGCGCTGGCCTGGGGCAACGTCACGTCGGTGGCGGCGCTCGTGTTCGTGCTGTGGGCGTTCGCGCTGCCCGGCAAGGTGCACTGGTCCTTCGTGCCCGCCACGCCGCTGTTCGGCCTGGATCCTGCAATGGGCGAGCCCGCCCGCATCGCCGCGCCGATCGCCGCAATCCTGTTCGCGATCGGGGTCGTGCCCTTGCTGCTGTTCACGCAGGACGCGCCTCGGCGCGCGGGCCATGCGGGCGCGGCGCTGCTCGGCGGCGCGCGCGACCTGCTCGCGTTGATCCGCAGCGTCCGCCACCACCGCGACGCCGCCATCTTCCTCGGCTCGCGCATGCTGTTCTCCGATGCCCAGATCGCGCTGATCATCTTCTGCGGCATCTACGCAGCCGGCGTGATGCACTGGGGCGTGCTGGAGATGACGGCCTTCGGCATCCTGATGAGCGCCTGCGCGGCGCTCGGCGGGCTGTTGTCGTCGGTGTTCGATCGCCGCCTGGGCCCGAAGCGGGCGCTGCAGGTGGAGATCGTCGGCACCATCGTCGGCATCGTCGCGCTGCTGGGCGTGTCGCCGACGGGCATGCGCTTCGTCTTCACGGTGGCCGCCGATGCGGCGCCGCTGTGGAACGGTCCCGTCTTCACGAAGACGCCGGAACTGGTGTTCCTGGCGATCGGCGCCATCGTGGCCGTGTTCAACACCGCGATCTTCGCGTCGAGCCGCACGCTGCTGACCCGGCTCATTCCGCCGGGCCAGTCCGGCGCCTTCTTCGGCCTGTTCGCGCTGTCCGGCACCGCCACGGTGTGGCTCGGCCCGCTGGCCGTGCAGACCGCGGTGAGCACCTTCCACAGCCAGCAGGCCGGCAACGTCGCCATCGCGATCCTGATGGCGCTCGGCTTCATTCCCCTGAGTCTCGTGCGCGACCCCGCGCAGCCGCGCGCGTGACGCGCGACAAATTCGCTTCTCCGTTCAAGGACATCGCCATGCGCGAGCACAAGCTCTTCTACATCGACGGCCATTGGGTGCCGCCCGTCAACGGCGGCGAACCGTTCGACGTCGTCAATCCGGCGACGGAGGCCGTCGCCGGCGTCATCCATCTCGGCGACGAGGCCGACGTCGAGCGCGCGATCGCCGCGGCGCGGCGGGCCTTCGACGGCTGGTCGACGACGCCGCTGAAGACACGCAGCGATCTGCTCGCGCGCATCGCGGTTATCTACGAACGCCGCATCGACGAGATGGCGGCCGCGATCAGCGCGGAGATGGGCGCGCCGCTGGCCAAGGTGGCGCGCGCAGCGCAGGCGCCGCTCGGCCTGTGGCAGTTGCAGACGACGCTCGCGCTGGCCGCCGACTATCCGTTCGAGAAACGCCTGGGCAACACCCACCTCGTGAAGGAGGCGGTGGGCGTCTGCGCGTTGATCACGCCATGGAACTGGCCGATGAACCAGGTGCTGTGCAAGGTGGCGCCGGCACTGCTGGCCGGCTGCACGATGGTGCTCAAGCCGAGCGAATACGCGCCGTTCTCGGCGCAGGTCCTGGCCGAGATCCTGCATGAGGCTGGCGTACCGGCCGGGGTATTCAACCTGATCCATGGCGACGGCGCACGCCTCGGGCCGCTGCTGTCCTCGCATCCCGAGGTGGACATGGTGTCGCTCACCGGATCGACGCGGGCCGGCAGCTCGGTAGCGCGGCATGCGGCCGACACGATCAAGGTGGTGTCGCTGGAGCTGGGTGGCAAGTCTGCCAACATCATCCTCGACGACGCGCCGCTGGAAGAGGCGGTGGCGGCCGGGGTGATGAACATGATGTTCAACACCGGCCAGAGCTGCAACGCGCCCTCGCGCATGCTCGTGCCCGCGGCCAGGCTCGCCGACGCGCAACGCGTGGCCGCCGCGACCGTGCAGCACCTGATCGTCGGCGATCCGATGGATCATGCCACCACCACCGGCCCGATCGCGAACCGGCGCCAATACGAGCGCGTGCAGGCGCTGATCGCGCAAGGCATCGAGGAAGGGGCGACGCTGGTCACGGGTGGCCTTGGCCGCCCCGAAGGCATCACCCGCGGCTGGTTTGCGCGGCCTACTGTTTTCAGCGGTGTCCACAACCAGATGACGATCGCCCGCGAGGAGATCTTCGGTCCGGTGCTGGTGCTGATTCCGTACGGCGACGAAGACGACGCCGTCGCGATCGCCAACGACTCCGACTACGGCCTGTCCGGCTACGTGTGGGGCGGCACCGTCGCGCGAGCGGCCGCGGTCGCGAAGCGCCTGCGCACGGGCATGGTCCATCTCAACGGCGCCGGCATCGACCTGGCCGCACCGTTCGGCGGCTACAAGCGATCCGGCAATGGACGCGAGTGGGGCGCCGCCGGCATCGACGAGTTCCTCGAGACCAAGGCCCTGATGGGCGCGGGCGCCTGAAGCATGCAGACGGATTCCTTCGACGTCCTGGTCATCGGGGCGGGCGTCTCCGGCATCGGCGTGGCGTGCACGCTGGCCACCGAGTGTCCCGGCAAGACCTACGCGATCCTCGAGCGCCGCCAACGGCTCGGCGGCACCTGGGACCTGTTCAACTATCCCGGCGTGCGCTCCGATTCGGACATGCTCACCTACGGCTACCGGTTCCGGCCCTGGCAGGACACCCGGGTGCTGGCCAGCGGGGACGCGATCTGGAACTACCTGGCCGAGACCGTGCGCGAATTCGGCGTGGACAAGCACATCCGCTACGGTCAGAAGACGATCTCGGCCGACTGGTCATCGACGCGGCAGCAATGGACGGTGACGACGGTCGACGAGGCCGGCGGCGCGTCGCGGCAACTGCACTGCAGCCAACTGGTGCTGGGCACGGGCTACTACAACCACGACAACGGCTTCGCGCCCGAGTTTCCCGGCCTCGACGCATTCACGGGGCGGGTCGTCCATCCGCAACATTGGCCGGCGGACATCGATCTCTCAGGCCAGCGCGTGGTCATCGTCGGCAGCGGCGCGACGGCGATGACGCTCGTCCCGGCGATCGCCAAGGCGGCGGCGCACGTGACGATGCTGCAGCGCTCGCCCACCTACATCCTGTCGGTGCCGGCGCGCGACGCCGCGCTGGAAAAGCTCGCCCGCTGGCTGCCGCGCCGCTGGGTCTTCGCCTATGGCCGCGGCCGCAACAAGCTGCTCGCGCGCTGGATCTATGCCGCGTGCCGGCGCTGGCCCGGGAAGATGCGCGGCATCCTGCTCAAGGCGGCGGCGAAGCATCTTGACGGCAGTTCGGACATGGCGCACTTCACGCCGCGCTACATGCCCTGGGATCAGCGCCTGTGCATCGTGCCCGACGCCGACCTGTTCACGGCCATCAAGAGCGGCACAGCGTCGGTGGTCACCGACCAGATTGCCGGCTTCGACGGACGCGCCATCACGCTCGCCTCGGGCGAGCGGCTCGAGGCCGATGTGTTCGTCACCGCCACCGGCCTCGACGTGCAGGTGTTCGGCGGCATCGCCATCAGCGTCGATGGCCGCGCCTACGCGCCGCAGCAGCACATGCTCTACAAGGGCGTCCTGATGGAGGGCTTGCCGAACTTCGCGTGGATCCTCGGCTACACGAGCCTGTCGTGGACGTTGAAGGTCGACCTGGCGGCCGCCTATCTTTGCCGGCTGATCAAGCACCTGGATGCCAAGGGGCTGTCCTCGTTCTGCCCGCATGACGAGCACGACAACCGCACCGGGCAGTCGGTGATGGGCAACCTCACGTCGGGTTACCTGGTGCGCGCCAACGACCGCATGCCGCGCCAGGGCCGCGACGGACCGTGGCGGGTCACGCACCACTATCCGAGCGACAAGGCGACGTTGCTCACGGCGCCCCTGGAAGACGGGGTGCTGTCATTCGAGCGGCCGCGCAATCCCTTGCGGGCGGCATGAGGCCCCGTTTCGACGCAGCGCGTGCGTCGTCTCTGCGAACAGATCCTCAGACGTACGCCGCGGCGCGCAGGAACTGGCTCACGTCCTTCGCATTGCAGCTGACGGTCTTCAGCGCACGTTCCAGGTCCTGGTCGTCGACCTGCGACAGGAACACGTCGTTTTGCGACTGCAACTGTTCGCGACGATCGGGCGGGGTCGAGGTGATCAGGGGCTTGTTCATGGTGATCTCTGCCGGTGGTGTGACTGCATCTTCGCGGTGCATGCAAGTTCGCGCAGCCAGACGGTGGCGCAGCTTCATGTGCGTGCAGTCCTACATGCGGCCGTCCTGCCACCCGTTTCCGACGCTGGCTCACCTATGAAACGGGGTCTTCGCGAGTCCCGTGACGGGGATGACATCGGCACGGCATGTCCGCTGACAGGGTCCATCGCTTGCATGAGCGGCTTGGCAGACTCCCAGGAGCATTTCATGACAACAACCGCTCAGACCCGCTTCGCCGATCTCGTGTTCGAACTCCGATTCGATCCGCTCGTCGACGAGCAACTCCCGCTGTCGTTCCCGTGCGATGCGCGCGGCCAGGTCGATCTCGACGAGCTGTGCGACCGGTCGCGCTGCGACTACCTGTTCGCCCACACGCTGATCGGCCGCAACTTCACGATGCCCGTGATCCGGGCCTGCGCGGCCTGAACCTGCGCCGCGGCTATGCCGCGACGCCTGCCTGCACCTGCTTCTGGATGTTCCAGACCAGGCCCACGGCCAGCAGCGTGGTGCATACCACCACATAGCCGACATTCTGGAAGTGCTCGATCCTGCCGTCCGCGGCCTGCGTGACGATGTGGCCGGCCACCACCGAGGCGATGCCGCCCGACAGTTGCTGGATCGACGCGCTGATCGCGTTGAACGCGCCGCGCTTGGTGGCTTCGGGCACCGAGGTGACCAGCGCCTGGAACGGGATCATGCGCGAGAAGATGCCGACGAACAGCAGCACGTTGATCACCACGATCACCGGCAGCGGTGTCGCGCCCAGGTGGGTATAGACCAGCACCATCACGATCGACAGCGCGCTGCCGAACGCGAACACGTTGAACTTGCCGAACTTGTCGGCGGATTTGCCGATCATCGGGCCGAAGAAGATCGTGCAGATGCCGGTGACGAAATAGATCGTCGGCAGGTGCGTGAGCGGGATGCCGATGTTGTTGACGAGGAACGCGCTGCTGAACGGCATCAGCATGAAGCCGCCGGTGGCCAGCAGCGTGGTCGTCAGGAAGGCCAGCAGGTGGCGCGGCTCCGTGATCGTGTGGAACAGGTGCATGAACGGGCTGTGCTCCTGCGGCTTGCCCAGGTGGGCATCGACCGGCTTCAACTTCAGGGCGATCACCCCCATGCCCAATGCGCCGAGGATGGCCAGCACGATGAACGGCGCGTGCCAGTTCCAGCGGTTGGACAGGTACAGGCCCAGCGGCAGGCCCAGCACCTGGCTGGCGGCGAACGCCGTCTGGATCAGGCCCATCACGCGGCCGCGCAACTGGATCTGGAACAGATCGGTGGCAATCGCCAGCACCACCGAACCGATGACGCCGCCGAACAGGCCGGTGACGATGCGCGCGGCCAACAGCATCTCGTAGGTGGGCGCCAGGCCGCACCACAGCGTGCCGCACAGGAAGCCGACGTAGAAGAACATCAGGATCTTCTTGCGATCGAAGCGATCGGCGAAGCCGGCCGTGACGAAACCGGAGATGCCGGCGCTGAAGGCGTAGGCCGAGACGACGAGGCCGAACTGCTTGGGTGTGATGCCCAGCTGCGGCATGATCATCGCGCCCAGCGGCGACATGATCATGAAGTCGAGGATCACCGCGAACTGCAGGAATGCTAGCAGGCCGACGACGAACTTCTGGTACGGGGAAAAGGTAGCGGCGAGCGGAGAAGTGGGTGACGTCATGGGCGGATGCGGGGTGTTCAACCCGCTATCGTCGCCGATATCGGCTTTCGGCGGACTTACCGCGGCGATTTCGACGGCCCGGCGTCAACACGATGAGGGAGCTGGCGCCCCGCATCAGGCGGCGATCCGGCACGCCGTCGCCGACGGCCCCCAATCCGACAGCGCCGCCCCCAGCGACTGGCCTCGGCGCAGCGCCGTCATCTCCGCCAGGATCGCGAGCGCGATCTCGGGCGGCGTCTTGCCGCCCAGGTTCAGCCCGGCCGGGCCGTGCAGCGCGGCGGCCTGTTCCTCGCTCACGTCAAACTGGCGCAGGCGCTCCCGGCGCGCTTCGTTGTTGCGGCGCGATCCGAGCGCGGCGACGTAGAACGCCGGGGTCTTCAGCGCCTCCATCAGCGCGAGGTCGTCCAGCTTGGGGTCGTGCGTGACGGCGACGACGGCGCTGTTGCCGTCGAGGTGCATCGCGGCGACGAGATCGTCGGGCATCTCGCGCGACAGCTCCACATGCTTGTCGCCGCGCCAGCCCTCGTGGTACTCGACGCGGGGGTCGCAGACGACCACGCGGTAGTCGAGCATCATCGCCATCGACGCGAGGTAGTGCGACAACTGGCCCGCGCCGATGATCAGCAGGCGCAGGCGGGGGCCGTGCACGGTCTGCAGCACGTGGCCGTCGAAGTGCACGGCGTCGCCGTCGCTGGCGGGAAGCAACTGCACTGCGCCGGTGGCCATCGTCATGCACCGGCGCACGACCTGGTGGCGTTCCACCGAATGAAGCAGCTGGTCGAGCATCGATTGGCGCCCCAGCGGCTCGAGCACGATCTGCACCGATCCGCCGCACGGCAGGCCGAATCGGCGCGCTTCCTCGGCCGTCGCGCCGTAGCGCGTGGAGCGCGGGACGTCGCTGCCGAGTTCTCCGGCGCGCACGCGTGCGATGAGGTCATCCTCGATGCAACCCCCCGACAGCGAGCCGGCCACCTGGCCGTCGTCGCGGATCACCATCAGCGAGCCCGGCGGCCGCGGCGAGGAGCCCCAGGTGTGCACCACCGTGCCGAGCGTGGCGCGATGGCCGGCGCGCAGCCAGGCAATGGCGGTGCGAAGCACGTCCACATCCATGCTGTTCATGAGAGCGTCTCCTTGTGTGCGGGGTGCGCGTGGCGCCATGCGCGCCCCGCGATCCAGCCTGCCGCGCCAACCAGCGACAACGCGCCGAGGGCCAAGTGCACAGCGACCAGGCCGTCGAGGCCGAACGTGCCGATCGTCGCGCCCAACGCCAGTACGGCCGCGGCCGGGGCCAGCGCGATCCAGGCGAATCCGCGCTCGCGCGTGGCGCGTCGAGAAACCGGCGCTCGCGCGGCGTCGATCTCCTGCGACCATGCGATCCCCCACGCGACCGCGTGCAACAGCGACATCGCCATCCAGCCGCGCACGCCCGGCAACAGCGGCAACGCGACCACGCCCGCGGCCATGAAGGCCGTGATCCACAGCGGAGAGCGCAATCCGCGCAACAGCAATGCCGGCCCCAGCATCGCTGCCAGGTGCAGCGCGATGCCTTGCCCCGCTGACACGCCGATGCCTGCGCACCAGTCGGACGCGACGGCCATCGCCGCCATCATCGGCAACATGGCCCAGCGCGCGCCGAACGCCGGCCAGTGCATCGCGTCGGCGGGCGAGCCCGGCAGCGTCGCGCAGCCGGGCGCGAACGCCGCCCACTCGCCCACGCCCATGCGCCGCGACGCCGCGCACGACAGCACGCCCCAGCCGACGGCGGCCGCCTGCGCGGCGAGGCCGCTGCCCCACTGCACGCAACATGCGAAGCCGACGACGGTCAGCAGCGTCGCGGCCACGACGGCCGTGAACGACAGCGCACGCCCGCGAGCGAACGCAGTGATGCCCCCGGCCACCGCCAGCCAGGCAGCCACCGGCCCGAGGCCGGAAACCCACAGCGCGCTCGTCGAGCGCCCGAGCGCGCCCAGCACCAGCCAGCCGCCGACGAACAGGGCCCAGGCGAGCGCCATTGCGCTGGCCGGCGAAGGTTCACGCGGCTGCGAAGCCATGGCTGCGGTCGCTGCCTTGCGCGTTGTGCACGCTGGCGTTGAAGGACACGACGATGCGCTCCGCGGCACCGTCGTAAGGCAGGGCGCGGTGCGCGAGCCAGGACGGGAAGACGACGAGCTGCCCGGGCTCGGGTGCGACGTCGACGTGCGGCGGCTGCAGGTAGGCGTTGCCGACATCGACGTGCGCGCCCGCGAGCTGTGCGAACGACGGGCCGTAGAAGCGCGTGACGCCGTTCGTCGCGCCGTGCACCGGATGCGCGCGCCGCGCGGCCGCGTCGTCCACCTGCACCACGTACACACCCGACCAGGAGCAGTTGCCGTGCGTGTGGACGTCGTGGAACGCGCCACCGTTGGACATCTGGAACCACATGCCTTCGATGCGCACCTGCAGGTCGAGACCGTTCGCGGGCCAGAAGCCCTCGTTGGCCGCCTTCGCGGTGTCGCGCAGCGATTCGATCAAGAAGCGCAGGAAGCCCTGCCATTCGGCCAGGCGGATGCGCGATACGAGGTCGTCGTCGCTCGCGAAGAACGCGTTGGCCGGTGCGCGATCCCGCGCGCGCTGAACCTCGCGCATCGCACCGAACACGCGCGCGAGCAGCGCGTTGAGGTCGGCGGCCGCCGGGTGGCGGTGGATCCCCAAGGGGGTGGGCCACAACGCGTGGTGGCCGCTGGGCAGGCTCACGAGGCGGTGTCCTCCAACGAGGGCGTGGCCAGCTGGCCGCGCGGGGTGTCGAACGCGGCCGGCCAGCGCAGCACGTGGCCGGTGCGTTCGGTGAAGCGCAGGAGGTCGGCGTCGACGTCGATATCGATGCAATAGCGCTGGTTGTCCGATTCGAACCAGCGCACGCGCCCGGGGTTCGCGTCGCGCCAGCGCCGGCAGGCGGCGTCGACGTCGCCGGCCAGCCAGTCGTCGCGCAGCGCGCTCTCGAAGATCACCGGGTTGCCCGGCGCGCCGTCCACGCGCGGCACCACCATCGCCGCACCGTCGCGCTTCTTGTACGCGCCGATCAGCGCGCCGATGTCCTGCGCGTTGACGAGCGGCTGGTCGGCAAGCGCGACGATCACCGCGTCGAGCCTGGGCGACAGCGCGGCGAGGCCGATGCGCACCGACGAGGCCTGGCCGTCGTCCGGGTTCATGTTGCGCGCAAGCGTGACGGGGAAGTCCTGCACGACGGCCTCGATCGCATCGGCGTAGTGGCCGGTGACGACGACGACCTCGTCGACGCCCGCGCCCGACAGCGCGATCAGCTGGCGCCGGATCAACGGCACGCCGCCGAGCTCCAGCAGCGACTTCGGCCGATGTCCGATCCGGCTGCCCGCGCCCGCGGCGAGCAACACCGCGCCGACCGCCAGTCGCGCGTTGAGGCCGCCGCCACCCTTGAGGATGCAACCCATGTCAGCCTCCGCAGCAGGAATGCGTGGCCGTGGCCACGATGGGTGCCGTCTCGACGACGGCTGCGAGTGCCGGTGCGCCGCCGCCGCAACAACTTGGGACGGGCACCTCGATGGCCGCCGGCGCCTCGATCGCGTTCGGTTCGTGACCGCGTTCCAGCAAGGCCTCGACCGATGTTCCACGCCGCGCCGACACGATCGCCGCCAGCACCGACAGCGCGATTTCTTCCGGCGTCGTCGCCGCCATCGGATAGCCCGCCGGCGCGACGATCGCCTCGACCGCCGCCGCATCGGCGCCTGCGCCGACCAGCGAGGCCTTCAGCACCTGCGCCTTCTTTGCGCTCGCGACGAACGACACCTGCCGCGCGCTCAAGGCGAGTGCGAGCCGCAGGCCCTGGACGTCGCGCCGTCCTTGCGTCGCGACGACCACCCACGCGCCCGGGCCGACGCGCGGCAGCACCGCGGCAGGCGCGTCGTCTCCCAGCACGCATTGCGCATCGGGCAGCGCCGAGGCGTCGAATCCCGGCGCGACGGCGGTGACGGAAAAGCCGACGTGCGGCGCCAGCTTCATGAGGCTTTGCGCCACCGGCGACGTGCCGATCACGACCAGCCGGGCGCGCGGCAGGATCGGGTCGACGAACAGCTCCAGCGTGCCGCCCGAGTGGCAGGTCATGCCGAACTCCAGCACGTCGCCGAGCGTCTTCTCGCTGCCTTCGTCCGAAGGCGAGATGCGCATCAGCCGCGCATGGCCGTCTGCCAGCACCTGGCGCACCGCGCGCAACACGGCGGGCTGCGCGCAGCCGCCGCCGATCCAGCCGTGCAACTGGCCGTCGGCGGTGACGACGGCCTTGTCGCCCGCGCGCGCCGATGCGGGCGCGAGCGCGCGGATCACGCTGACGAGCGCGTAGGGCGTACCGTTCTGCTGCAGCAGTTGCGCCTGTTCGAAGACGGTTTCGGCGGTGTTCATGGCAGTTCCTTCAAGAGACGAGGTCGGCGAGCCGCGCCAGGTCGGCGAGGTTGTCGAGCCGGTGGAAGCGCTCGACCAGACCTTCTGCGACTGCCGCGGACATCGCTTCGGACACCGGCGCGCGCGGTCCCGGGTGCAGCCACGCGATACGCGCACCGCGCTGGCGCACGCCACGCAGTTCCTCGGCAAGACGGTGCGGCGGGTCGGCGTCGAAGCCGTCCGACAGCACCCACACGCGCGCCGATCGCGTCAGCTGCGCGCGCGCATGCACGGTGCGGAAATCGGCGAGGCTGGTGGCGATGCGCGTGCCGCCGCCAAAGCCCGCGGTCACCGCGTTGACTTTCTCCTGCACGGTGGCCGAGTCGCTGCGCAGCAGCGGCGTGATCTCTGCAAGCCGCGTGTGGAACACGAACACGCGCGCGTCCATGGCCGTGACGAACGCGCGCGCGACGCGCAGGAAGAACTGCGCGTGCGTCTCCATCGAGCGGCTTACGTCCACCAGCACGAACAGCCGCGGCGCCACACGGCGCTGCGTGCGCCACACCGGATGCACGGGCAGGCCGCCGGTGCGCAGGCTGGCACGCAGCGTGCGACGCATGTCCAGGCGCGAGCCGTTGGCCGCGTCACGCCAGCGCCGGGTCAGGCGACGGCGCAGCGCGCGCGCGATGCGGTCGACGAGCGCCTCCATTCGTGCCAGGTCCTGCGGCAGCCACTGCGACATGCTGCGGTCGTGCAGCGGATCGGACAGGCTTGCGCCGGCGTTCGCACGCGGCACGCCGGCGTCGTCGGCATCGACGGCCATCGGTTGTTGTGCGGTGTCCATCGGACCCTCGCGTGGCGCGCCTGGCTGTTGCGCGGCCATGCGCTGGTGCAGCTCCTCGACGAGCTGGCGCAGGTTGCGGCCGGCGCGCGTCTGGCCGCTCAACTTGGTGCTGCCGCGCGTGCGCTTCGGGTACCAGTAGCGCTCGAAGAGCTCCGGCCAGCGGCGCCAGTCGCGCGCGTCGTGGCATGCGATCGCGCGCCAGGCGGCATCCAGGCGGGGCGCGTGTTCGAGCGGCATGACGGCGGCAGCGCGCACCATCGCGAGTTGCTCGGCGATGCCGATGGTCAGGCCGTGATCGCGCAGCGTCGCGGCGAAACCCGCGATACGCTCGATCGGGCCGGGCCCGTCCGCACCGACGGCCGCTGGAGGATGGCCTTCAGCCGGCGCGGGTTGCATGTTCGGCGACGCCGGCCTGGCGCCCCTCGAAGAGCTGGCGCACGCGCGCCGCGTCGAACTGGAAGCGATCCTCGCGCGTCTTGAGCAGGCAGGAGAGCGCGGCCGACAGTGCGCGCGGGTCGTCGGGCAGCGCCTGCACGTCCAGGCTGTGCAGCGCGCGCAGCCAGTCCAGCGTCTCGGCGATGCCCGGCTTCTTCGCCAGATCCTCGCGCCGCAGCCGATGCACGAACTCGATCGCCTGCGTCGTCAGCGCGATGCCGACCTCGGGCAGCAGCGCCTGCACGATCGCGACCTCGCGTGCAAGCGTCGGGTAGTCGACGAAGTGGTAGAGGCAGCGCCGGCGCAGTGCATCGGACAGCTCGCGCGTGCCGTTGCTCGTGAGGATCACCTGCGGGATGTGGCGGGCTCGCAGCGTGCCGAGTTCGGGCACGCTGATCTGGTAGTCGGACAGCACCTCGAGCAGGAAGGCCTCGAAGGCCTCGTCGGCGCGGTCGATCTCGTCGATCAACAGCACGCACGGGGCTTCGGACGAGATCGCGCGCAGCAGCGGCCGCTCGAGCAGGTAGTCGCGTGAGAACAGGTCGGCCTCGCGCAGCTGTTCGGAGCCGGTCTCGTGAAGCCGGATCGCCAGCAACTGGCGCCCATAGTTCCACTCGTAGGCCGCCTGCGACAGGTCGAGGCCCTCGTGGCACTGCAGGCGCACCAGCTCCTGGCCGCGCGCCTTCGCGAGCGCGGTGGCGAGCGAGGTCTTGCCGACGCCCGCATCGCCTTCGAGCAGCAGCGGCCGCTCGAGGCGACCCGCCAGCCAGAGCGTGGTTGCCAGCGCCTCGTCGGCGAGGTAGCCGTGGAGGTAGAGCGAGCGCCGCAGCGTGTCGTCGGTCATCGCAGGGGCCTCAAGCCGTCTTCTTGCCGAACAGGCCGAGGAACCAGCCGCGGATCACGATCCAGGCGAGTCCCAGGGCGTTGAGTTCATTGGCCGGTGCGGCCGCGGGCGCGACAGGAAGCGCGGATCGCGGTAGCGGCAGGATGACCGTGGCCGCGGGAGCCGGCTGCGACAGCGGCGCTGCGGCTTGAACGGCCACGGCCTCGGGCAACGGCTCGAACGAGGCCGAAGGAACGGCTGCCGCGACGTCGGGCGCCTGCGCAGCGGCCGTCACCGCTTGCGGCGCCGCCCCCGCCAGCTCGATGGCGGCGACCGCGGCCTCGAAGTTCTTCGCGAACTGCGCCAGCATCGCATCGGCGATCGGCACCAGCAGCCGTCCGCCGAACTGGGCGAGCTTGCCGCTGACGGTGACGGTCGCGTCGCCGAGCAATACGCACGAGTGCGCGTCCGCGCCGCCTTCAAGTCGCGCGTCGAGCTTCATCGCGGCCGACGAGCCGCCCTTGTCCGACCCCTTGCCCAGCAACTCGAGCCGCCGCGCCGCCACGTCGAGGCCCAGCACCTCGATGTCGCCCGTGAAGCTCATCACCGCCGGGCCGACCTTGCTCTTGACCAGGCCCGTGTAGTGCGTCGCGTCGACCTGGCCGGTGATCTGTGCGCCCGGCATGCAGCCGGCGACGGCGCGGATGTCCGTCAGCACGGCCCACGCGTGCTCGGCGGATACGGCGAGGGGGTACTTCTTCTTCAGCTCGACTTCCATTACAGGGCGACTCCGGAGGCTTGCAGTTGCTGCCACACGCGGTAGCTGTTGTGAGGCATGGTCATCTGGGTGACGCCGAGGTGCGCGAACGCATCGACCACGGCGGACGTGAAGGCCGGGATCGAACCGACGTGCGGCGACTCGGCCACGCCCTTCGCGCCGAGCGGGTGGTGCGGCGAGGGCGTGACGGTGAAGTCCGTCTCCCAGTGCGGCGTCTCCACGGCGGTGGGCAGGAAGTAGTCCATCAGCGTGTTGCCGAGCAGGTTGCCCTGCGCGTCGTACGGCATCTGCTGGCCCATCGCCACCGCGTAGCCTTCAGTGAGGCCGCCGTGGATCTGGCCCTCGATGATCATCGGGTTGATGCGCACGCCGCAGTCGTCGAGCGCGTAGAAGCGGCGCACCTTGGTCTCGCCGGTGGCGCGGTCGATGTCGACCACGCACAGGTAGATGCCGAACGGGAACGTGAAGTTCGGCGGGTCGTAGTAGTGCACCGCCTCCAGGCCGGGCTCGAGCCCCGGCGGCGGGCTGTTGTACGAGGCCCAGGCGATGTCCTTCATGCTCTTGAACTTCGCGTCGTCGCCCTTGACCTTGAAGCGGTCGATCTCCCAGTCGAGGTCGTTCTCGCCGACTTCCAGCAGGTGCGCGGCGATCTTGCGTGCCTTCGCGTGGATCTTGCGCGCGGCGAGCGCGATCGCCGCGCCGGCCACCGGCGTCGAGCGCGAGCCGTAGGTACCGAGGCCATAAGGCGCGGTCGACGTGTCGCCTTCCTCCACCTGGATGATTTCCGATGGAATGCCCAGTTCGGTGGCGATGATCTGCGCGTAGGTGGTCTGGTGGCCCTGGCCCTGGGTGATCGTGCCCATGCGCGCGATCGCGCTGCCGGTCGGGTGGATGCGGATCTCGCACGAGTCGAACATGCCCACGCCGAGGATGTCGCACATCTTGCTCGGCCCCGCGCCGACGACTTCGGTAAACGTGACCAGGCCGATGCCCATCAGCGTCGGCGCGCCCGGGTCGGCGCGACGGGCCTTCTGCTCGGCGCGCAGGCCGGCGTAGTCGACGACGTCCAGCACCTTCTTCAGGGCGGTCGGATAGTCGCCCGAGTCGTATTCGAAGCCGAACGCGCTCGTGTAGGGGAACTGTTCCTTGCGGATGAAGTTCTTCTCGCGGATATCGGCCTTGTCCATGCCCAGCTTCTGCGCGAGCACGTCCACCATGCGCTCGATCAGGTACACGGCCTCCGTGACCCGGAACGAGCAGCGGTACGCGACGCCGCCCGGCGCCTTGTTCGTGTAGACGCCCTTGACGCTGCAATGCGCGGCCGCGATGTCGTAGCTGCCCGAGCAGATGTGGAACATGCCGGCCGGGTACTTGGTCGGGTCGGCGCAGGCGTCGAACGCGCCGTGGTCGGCGAGCACGTTCACGCGCAGGCCCAGGATCTTGCCGTCGGCGGTGGCGGCGAGCTCGCCGTCCATGTGGTAGTCGCGGGCGAAAGCCGTGGTCGAGATGTTCTCGATGCGATCCTCGACCCACTTCACCGGACGCCCGAGGACGATCGACGCCACGATCGCGCAGACGTAGCCCGGGTAGATGCCCACCTTGTTGCCGAAGCCGCCGCCGATGTCGGGGCTGACGATGCGCACCTTCGACTCGGGGATGCCCGACAGCAGGGAGACGACCGTGCGCACGACGTGCGGCGCCTGCGACGTGATGAACGTGGTGAGGTCGCCGCGGACCGCGTCGAAGCTTGCGACGCAGCCGCAGGTCTCGAGTGGACACGGATGCACGCGGGGATAGTAGATGTGCTCGCTGACGGTGACGGGCGCGTTCGCGAACGCGGCATCGGCCGCGGCCTTGTCGCCGGCTTCCCATGTGAAGATGTGGTTGTGGTGGTCGCGCGGGCCGTGCGCGCCGGTGGTCTTGCCGGCGAGGTCGTCGCGGATGACGGGCGCACCGGGCTTCAGGGCTTCGTACGGATCGACGACGGGCGGCAGTTCCTCGTACTCGACGACCACGGCTTCGATCGCATCGGCCGCGATGTAGCGGTCGTCCGCGACCACGATCGCGACTTCCTGCATCTGGAAGTGCACCTTCTCGTCGGCCAGCACGGCGGCGACGTCGCCCGCCAGCGTCGGCATCCAGTGCAGCTTCAGCGGCTTCAGGTCGTCGGCAGTGAGCACCGCGTGCACGCCGGGGATCGCGAGCGCGGCCGACTTGTCGATGCTCTTGATGCGCGCGTGGGCATAGGGCGAGCGCACGATGTCCATGTGCAGCATGCCGGGCATCTTGATGTCGTCGACGTAGTTGCCCTTGCCCTGGATGAAGCGCGCGTCTTCCTTGCGCAGGCGGCTTTCGCCCATGCCTTGCAGGGCGGCGATGCGGTCGGGGGCGTTCATGCGACCTCCTTCGTGGCGAGATCAGCGGTCTGTTGCAGCAGGTCGGCGGCGAGGAGCACCGCGTTGACGATGTTCTGGTAGCCGGTGCAGCGGCAGAGGTTGCCGCTGATGCCGGCGCGAACCTCGGGCTCGGTGGGCGCCGGATTCTCCTGCAGGAATCGGTACGCACGCATCAGCATGCCCGGCGTGCAGAAGCCGCATTGCAGGCCGTGTTCCTGGTAGAACGCCTGCTGCACCGCGTGCAGCACGCCGCCCTTGGCGAGGCCTTCGACGGTGCGCACGTCGGAGCCCTCGCACTGCACCGCGAGATGCGTGCAGCTCTTGACGGAGCGGCCGTCGACGTCGACCGTGCACGCGCCGCAATGGCTCGTCTCGCAGCCGATGTGGGCACCGGTGAGGTTGCACTCCTCGCGCAGGAAATGGATCAGCAGCGTGCGCGGCTCCACGGCTTTCTCGACGAGGCTGCCGTTCACTTTGACGGCGACGAGCTTCTTGGTCACTGGGTGTCTCCCGGTCGTTGTTCGCGGATCAATGGCAGCGCGATGCGGCCTTGCGCAGCGCGCGCCGCACCATCTCGCCGGCCATCGCGGTCTTGTAGGCCACGTCGCCGCGCAGATCGTCCTGCGGATCGCAGATCGCGCGCGCCGCGGCGACGGCCGCGTCGATGGCCGAGTCGGTGAAGGGCTTGCCGAGCAACGCGTTCTCGGCGTCCTTGGCTCGCAGCGCGGTCGGGCCGACATTGGTCAGCGCGATGCGCACGTTGTCGACCAGGCCGCCCTTCATGCACATCACCACCGCGGCGCCGGCCGTCGCCCAGTCGCCCGTCTTGCGCTTGAGCTTCTCGTACGCATGGCCCGTTCCCGAGTCGATCGCCGGAACGCGGATCTCGGTGAGGATCTCGTCCTCGGCCATCTGCGTCATGTAGGTGCCCAGGAAGAAGCCGTCGGCCGGCAACGCGCGCGTGCCGTTCGGGCCGACGAGCACCAGCGTGGCGTCGAGCGCGATCGCGAGCGCGGGATGGTCGTTGCCCGGGTCGCCGTGCGCGATGTCGCCGCCGATCGTGCCGCGGCTGCGCACCTGCGGGTCGGCGATCAGCTTCGCGGCCTCGCACAGCAGCGGCACGCGCGATTGCAGCACGGGCGAAGCGATCAGATCGTTCTCCACGGTCATCGCGCCGATGACGACGGTGCGCCCTTCCTCGCGGATGCCGCGCAGCGCGTCGATGCGGTTCAGGTCGACCAGATGGGCCGGTTGCGCGAAGCGCAGCTTCATCATCGGCAGCAGGCTGTGGCCACCGGCCAGCAGCTTCGCATCGGGGCCGAGGCGGCCCATCAGTGCGAGGGCATCGGCCAGCGTGGTTGGCGCGTGGTAGTCGAAGGGCGCAGGGATCATCATCGTCTCCGGCATCTGTTTTTTTGGGGTCTGCCAGAAGTCTGTGCGCATCGCACGCACACCTCAAGCGGCCGCCAAATACCCTGGGATCGGCGTGAATCGTCCCGGCGATTGCATGAACGGCAACCGCGTTGCACGAACTGCTTGAAAGCGGCATTTGCGAGTCAAACGACCCTAGGGAAAACGATGACCCGTATTCACCCTAGCTCCTGCTAGCGCTGTGTATTCAACTTCATCACGAAGCGCTCGCGCACACGGCTCGCGACCGCGGCTTCAGCGTGTCTTGCGCGGCGCGGCACCCGATGTCGCGGGCATGCCCAGACGCGCGAGCAGATCGTTCGCGCTCGTGCGCGAGACCGGCACGGGTTCGCCGCCGCTGTCCAGGTGCAGCAACAGCCGGCCGCCCTCGCGCACCAGCGACTTGATCGCCGACAGCTGCACGATGTGGCTGCGGTGAACACGCATGAAGAGCTCGGGGTCGAGCCGCAATTCGATATCGCCGATGCTGAGGTTGCAGAAGCGGTTCGCGGTGGGGGTGACGACGCGTGTGTAGTGACCGTCGGAGTGCAGGTGCACGATGTCGTCGGCATCGACGAGCAGCATCTGGTGCCCCGACACCGTCGGGATCTTCGTGAGCCGGCGACGCTGGTTGGGTGCGTCGGCCGGCGGCGATTCGGCGCTGACGATGTCGGTCATGTCGTGGAACACCAGCGTGTAGCCGGCGGGCTCGCCCCGCGCGTCCGACACGCGCGAGACCTTGATCAGCAGCACCCGCTCCGGAATGTTGATGATCATCGTCATCAACGGCGGATTCGCCACCGGGCATGCCGCCGCCTGATCGAGCATGAACTGCACCTTGGGCTGCGAGCGCGGCGGGTGGAACGCGAGGATGCGTTGGCCGAACGGCTGCAGTTCGTCGACCGGCAACGTGCGATGCGCGAGGTCGTTCATCGAGACCACGCGGCGCTCGGCATCGAGATGCACGATGCCGACGTCGAAGCGTTCGAGCAGGTAGAGCGGGGACAGTTGCGACAACGCGAGACTCCCGTGATGCCAGACACCAGCCTGCGCCGGATTCGCGGCGTTTGCAACGCGATCGGCGATCCTGGTCGGCGCCGATGTTCGCACGGACCGTGTGCGTGCGTTTCTTCAGCAGCGAATTGCCGCCCTGTCGAGACACGTGCTCCGTGTTCTCCCGCCTGGCTACGCGTTCGAAATCACCTCGAAGCCGCCATAGATCATCCGCTTGCCGTCGAACGGCATCGGGCTGGCCCCGGGCTGCATGCGCGGGTCGGCCATCACTTTCTTCCAGCCTTCGTCGCGGGCCTCGCGCGATGGCCAGGTGAGCCACGAGAAGACGACGGTTTCGTTCGCCTCGCACTTCACTGCGAGCGGAAACGACGTCAACTTGCCGCCAGGCACATCGTCGCCCCAACAGTCGACCACACTGAGCGCGCCATGTTCCTTGAGCACCCCGGCCATGAGCCGGGCGTATTCACGGAAGGCGTCGCGGTTGGCCGTCGGAACGGCGGTCACGACTCCATCGACGTACGTCATCGCACCACTCCTTTGAAGCTCGGGAATCCCCTGCAGTCAGTGCCGTGGCGTGGGGGCGCTCACGACGCAGGTGCCCATCATGCGCTGGCCGTCGGTTCCGCGGGCGAGTCGACGGGCACGCCGCCAGCCGTCATCTGCGTCAGGCTCGCGATCAGGTCGGCGAAGCGTTCGCCCTGCACGACCACATGCGAGCGGATGCTTTGCACGGCCCTTTCGGCATCGCCGTCGCGCAGCGCATCGACGATGGCCTGGTGTTCCTCGAACGAGCGTTGCGGCCGGTTGCGCACACGCAGCTGGAGACGGCGGTACGGGCGCAGCTTGCGTTGCAGCGATGCCGCCTGCTCGAACAGGAAGGTGTTGTGCGACGCGGCGTAGATCGCGTAGTGGAAACGCTCGTTGGCATAGAAGTAGGCGTCGGCATCGCGCGCCGCGGCCGAGCCGCGGCAGGCCTCGTGGGCCGCTTCGATCTCCACCAGTTCGGCGTCGGACATGCGACGCGCGGCCAGCCGCGCGCACATCGCCTCCAGCTCGGCCATCACCTCGAACATCTCGATCAGGCGTTGTGGCGTCACCTGCGCCACGACGGCGCCGCGCTGAGGCCGGGTCTCGACCAGGCCTTCGCCGAGCAGCAGGCGCAGCGCCTCGCGGATCGGCGTGCGCGAGACGCCGAAGCGCGTCGCCAGGTCCACCTCGTCCAGGCGAGTGCCCGGCAGCAGCTTGCCCGTCGCGATCTCTTCCTCGATGGACTCGCGCAGGCGCTCGGACAGGCGGGTGGATGACATGGCTTGCATTCTAGAAGCCGACGTCCTGGTACAAAACCCAGGAAAGCATTTCCGGTTTTCCGGGTAGTTACTAGTGCGAATGTCATGCATTGGATGCAAACTCGTCGAAATTGCATCCACTGCGACCGCCGGACTGGCGCCTTCCAGGCCTCCTGATCGTCGCGAAAACCTGAAGGAGACTCCATGACGATCACCCGCCGTGCATTGGTCCAGGCCGCCGCCGTTGCCGGCATCGCGCCGTTGTCGACCGTGTCACGGGCCCAGGCCGACACGCTCAAGATCTCGCACCAGTTCCCCAGCGGCACGATCAACGACGGCGATTTCCGCGACCGCCTCTGCCGCCGCTTCGCGGCCGATATCGACAAGCGCAGCAACGGCGCACTGAAGGCCGCCGTCTATCCCGGCTCCTCTCTGATGAAGACCAACTCGCAGTTCTCGGCGATGCGCAAGGGGGCGCTGGACCTGAGCCTGGTGCCGCTGTCCTACGCGGGCGGCGAAGTGCCCGAGACCAACATCGGCCTGATGCCGGCCCTGGTGCCCAGCTACGAGGTGGGCGCCGCCTGGAAGAACGCCGAAGTGGGCAGGCTCCTGGCCAAGACGCTGGACGACAAGGGCGTCATCATCGTCAGCTGGATCTGGCAGGGCGGCGGCGTGGCCAGCAAGAACGCGCCGCTGGTGGCGCCGGCCGACGCCAGGGGCATGAAGGTGCGCGGCGGCAGCCGCGAGATGGACATGATGCTCAAGGAGGCCGGCGCGTCGGTGATCTCGCTGCCCTCCAACGAGATCTACGCAGCGATGCAGACCGGCGCGATGGAGGCGGCCATGACGTCGTCCACCAGCTTCATCTCGTTCAAGCTCGAGGAGATCGCCAGGCACCTGACCACGGCGCGCAACAAGGCCTACTGGTTCATGCTGGAGCCGCTGATGATCTCCAAGGACGTGTTCATGAAGCTGCCCAAGGCGCATCGCGACATCATCATGGCCGTCGGCGCGGAGCAGGAATCCTTCGCGATGCAGGCCGCGCGCCTGGATGACCAGGTGGTGGCGCAGGTCTACAGCCACGCCGGAGCGAAGGTGTACGACATCGACGACGCCACGTTGCGCAAATGGCAGGCCATCGCCAAGGCGACGGCCTGGAAGGACTACGCCGAGCACAACGATTCATGCAAGGCGTTGATCACGGCCGCGCAGAAGCTGCTGTGAACACGCCGGGCCGTCCCGACCTGCAGCACGTGCCCGTCGGGCTGGCCGCTGCGCCGGCCAGTGCCGGCATCCACCAGCGCATCGATCCGGCCACGCCGCGCTGGCTGCTGCCGCTGGCGCGCGCGCTGATGGTCGTCAATCGCGGCGTGATGGTGCTGGGCATGATCGCGCTGCTCGCCGCTGCGCTGATCCTCACGTCCAGCGTCGTCACGCGCTACTTCCTGCACGCGTCCACCGACTGGCAGGACGAGGCGTCGGTGTTCTGCCTTGTCGGCGCCACGTTCCTGTGCAGCGCGTTCGTGCAGGCGATCCGCGGCCACGTGGGCATCGAGGCCGTGTCGTCGCTCCTGTCGGCACGCGTCAATCGCGTGCGCGTGGCGATCGTCGACGTGCTGTGCCTGGCGTTCTGCATGTTCTTCGCCTGGAAGTCGTGCACGCTGCTGTACGAGGCGTGGTCGGAAGGGCAGACCACCTCGTCGTCCTGGGCGCCGCCGTTGTGGATCCCGTACCTGTTGATGTCGATCGGCATGATCCTGTTGAGCGTGCAATTGTTCGTGCAGTGCGTGGCCAGCGCCAACAGCGTGCGCGCGCTGGAAGGAACCCTCTGATGTCGATGCTCGCTCTCGGCGCGCTGTTCGGCGCCGTCACGTTGCTGGTGATGTTCTCCGGCATGCCCATCGCGTTCTCCCTCGGCACCGTCGGCGTGCTGTTCATGGCCATCTTCATGCCGGCGTCGTCGCTCGACACGGTGACGCAGAACGTCTACGAGGAGATGTCCAGCATCACGCTGCTGTCGATCCCGCTGTTCATCCTCAAGGGCTCGGCGATCGGGCGAACGCGCGCCGGCCAGGACCTGTACGCGGCGATGCACGTGTGGTTGGGCCGGGTTCCGGGCGGGCTGGGCATCGCCAACGTGTTCGCGTGCGCGCTGTTCGCGGCGATGGCCGGCTCGAGCCCGGCCACGTGCTCGGCGATCGGCAGCGCGGGCATCCCGGAGATGCGCCGGCGCGGCTACTCGCCCGGCTTTGCCGCGGGCATCATCGCCGCCGGCGGCACGCTGGGCATCCTGCTGCCGCCGTCGGTCACGATGATTCTCTACGCGGTGGCTTCGGAGCAGTCGCTCGGGCGCCTGTTTCTGGCCGGCATCGGCCCGGGCGTGCTGCTGGTGATCCTGTTCGCGATGTGGGCGATGATCAACTACCAGCGCGAGTACCGCGTCGCCAAGCGCAACTTCGAGGCGAACGGCACCGAGTCGCCATTGCTGCTCGACGAGCACTTCACGATGCGCCAGCGCTTCGAGATCCTGCCGCGCGTGCTGCCCTTCCTGATCCTGCTGACCGGCGTGATGGTGGCCCTGTACGGCGGCTTCGCCACGCCGTCGGAGACGGCCGGCCTGGGCAGCCTGCTGGCGCTGGTGCTGATCGCGCTGATCTACGGCGTCTGGCGCGTGAAGGACGTCGCGCCCATCCTCTCGGCCACGCTGAAGGAGTCGACGATGCTGATGTTCATCATCGGCATGTCGCTGCTGTTCTCGTACGTCATGAGCTACCTGCACATCAGCCAGTCGATGGCGCAGTGGATCGTCGGCCTGGCGTTGTCCAAATGGATGCTGCTCGCGGCGGTCCTGCTGCTGGTGATCGTGATGGGCTTCTTCCTGCCGCCGGTCAGCATCATCCTGATGACCTCGCCGATCTTCCTGCCGCCGCTGAAGGCCGCCGGCTTCGACCTGGTGTGGTTCGGCGTCGTGATGACCATCGTGATGGAGACCGGGCTGATCCATCCGCCGGTGGGCCTGAACATCTTCGTGATCAAGAACATCGCGCCCGACATTCCGCTCGGGGCCATCATCCGCGGCGTCATCCCGTTCGTGGCATTGATGCTGTTGACCGTGGTGCTGATCTCGGCGTTTCCGACGATCGCCACCGCGCTGCCCGATCTCGTGATGGGACCGAACGCGCACGCGAATTGACATGAGCACCCTCGCCGATTCGCCATGGACCCGCCAGCGCAGCAATCGCGCGGCGCGGCTCGCGCGTGCGGCCACGCTCGCCGGCGTGCGCGCGAAGACGGTCCAGGCCGACGCCATCGTCGCGCTGCTCGAAGCCTTGATCGAGCCCGGCGACCGGGTCTGCCTGGAAGGCGACAACCAGAAGCAGGCCGACTTCCTCGCGCGCGCCCTCACGCAGGTGTCGCCCGAGCGCGTACACGACCTCCACATGGTGCAGTCGGTGCTGTCGTTGCCCGAGCACCTGGACGTGTTCGAGCTGGGCATCGCCAGCAAGCTCGACTTCTCCTTCTCGGGCCCGCAGGCCGCGCGCCTCGCGCAGCTGTTGGGCCAGGGCAAGCTCCAGATCGGCGCGATCCACACCTACCTCGAGCTGTTCGGCCGCTACTTCATCGACCTCACGCCCAAGGTGTCGTTGATCGCCGCGCAGGCCGCCGACGCGCAGGGCAACCTCTACACCGGCCCGAACACCGAGGACACGCCCGCCATCGTCGAGGCCACGGCGTTCAAGAGCGGCATCGTGATCGCGCAGGTCGACGAGATCGTCGACAAGCTGCCGCGCGTGGACATCCCGGCCGATTGGGTCGACTTCGTCGTGCGCTCGCCCGAACCCGCGTTCATCGAGCCGCTCTTCACGCGCGACCCGGCGCAGATCTCCGAGATCCAGGTGCTGATGGCGATGATGGCCATCAAGGGCATCTATGCGGAGTACGGCGTGCAGTCGCTGAACCACGGCATCGGCTTCGACACCGCGGCCATCGAGTTGCTGCTGCCCACCTACGGCGAACGGCTGGGCCTCAAGGGCAAGATCTGCCGCAACTGGGCACTCAACCCGCATCCGGCGCTGATCCCGGCGATCGAGGCCGGCTGGGTCGAGTCGGTGCACTCGTTCGGCTCCGAACTGGGCATGGAGGACTACATCCGCGCGCGCCCCGACGTGTTCTTCACCGGCCCGGACGGCAGCCTGCGCAGCAACCGCGCGTTCTGCCAGGCCGCGGGCCATTACGCGTGCGACCTGTTCATCGGCTCGACGCTGCAGATGGACATGATGGGCAACAGCTCCACCGCCACCCTGGGCCGCATCGCCGGCTTCGGCGGCGCGCCCAACATGGGCGCCGACGCCCGTGGGCGCCGCCATGCCAGCCCCGCCTGGCTGAAGGCCGGGCGCGAGGCGCGCGACGGCCTGCCCGGCGTTCGCGGCACGCCGCGCGGCCAGAAGCTGGTGGTGCAGATGGTGGAGACGTTTCGCGAGCACATGCAGCCGGCGTTCGTCGAGACGCTCGACGCGTGGCAGCTCGCCGAGCAGGCGCACATGCCGCTGCCGCCGATCATGATCTACGGCGACGACGTGACGCACGTGCTTACCGAGGAAGGCATCGCCAACCTGCTGCTGTGCCGTGACGACGAGGAGCGCGAGCACGCGATCCGGGGCGTGGCCGGCTTCACGCCGTCGGGCCTGAAGCGCGACCGCGCGATGGTGGAGAAGCTGCGCGCCCGCGGCGTGATTCGTCGTCCTGCCGACCTCGGCATCGACCCGCGCGACGCCACGCGCAACCTGCTCGCGGCGCGCTCGATGCGCGACCT
>Ga0302157_10000499_pt1 | contig 51918 bp, 44 predicted proteins | sample I_Bog_N3_3_FD_193502 | JGI IMG/M metagenome (GOLD analysis project Ga0302157, IMG submission 193502) | Peat permafrost microbial communities from Stordalen Mire near Abisko, Sweden - I_Bog_N3_3 | ecosystem: Environmental > Terrestrial > Soil > Wetlands > Peat | place: Sweden: Abisko, Stordalen... | reverse complement strand
CCGGCGTCTCGACCGAGACGAGCCCCGTCATCCACGCTGAGCCGCCGTCCCGCACGCAGCGCATCCTCTAACGAGCCCCCGCTCAAGTACTCGCTGATCATGAAGATCGCGCCGTGCTCTTGACCGCCGTCGTAGACGCGCGCGAGGTGCGGGTGGCTGAGGGTCGCCGCGCGCACGATGTGGTCACGGAAGGCGCGGCGGATCGACTCGTGCGCGGCGAGGTCAGGGAGGAGGACCTTGACGACGACGTTGCGCTGGAGGGAGATGTCCTCGGCCAGGTAGACCTCGGCGGTGCGCCCGACACCGAGGAGACGCGAGATTCGGTATCGCCCCGCCAGCGTGTAGTCGGGAGCGAAGGTGGGCGCCATTCGCTAAACCATACTTAACGAACACCGTCCGGGGGCCCTAGTTCAGCGTGTTCGTCCACGCACCGGTCGTGAGCAACGTTTCGAACTCGACCGCAGCGACGAGCGGCACCCCCAGATCGGTGGCTTTGGTGAGCTTGGCGGCGCCCGGCGCCTCGCCGACCACCACGCAGTAGGTCTTTTTCGACACCGAACCCGGTGACGTGCCACCCCGGGCGACGATCGCCGCCTCGGCCCCTTCGCGCGTGTAGCCCGCGACCGCGCCCGTCACCACGACCGCGCGTCCAAGGAGCGTCGCCTCGAGCGTCGAGGCGACGTTCGGCTCGCGTAGTGCCAGCCCCGCCGCCTTGAAGCGTTCGACGCGCGCTCGTGACTCTTCTTCTCTGACGTACTGATAGATCGATTGGGCGATCACCGGGCCAATGCCGTCGACCGCCTCGAGTACCTCGAGGGGCGCGCCGGCCAGCTCGTCGTAGTGGGGAAAACGTCGAGCCAGCTCGCGCGCCGCGACCGGTCCCACGTGGCGCACACCAAGTCCGACCAGCACGCGACTCAACGGAGCGCTCTTCGCCTTTTCCAACTCGCGTACCAACGACGACGCCGAGAGTTCGCCCCAACCCTCGAGCCCCTCGAGGTCCAAGACGCGCAGGCTGAACAGATCGGCCACGTCGTTGATCAGCCCCTCGGCGAGCAGTTGGGCCACTCGCTGTTCGCCGAGTCCTTCAATGTCGAGTGCCCCGCGCGACGCGAAGTGCACGATCTGTTCGAGCAACTGCGCCGGACACGTCGGGTTCACGCAGTACGTGTCGCTCTCGTCGCCGCGACGAACGAGCGGGTGCCCGCACTCGGGACAGGTGGCCGGAAACGTCCACTTCTTGGCGCGTCGCCGGCCCGGTTCGACGACCGCGCCCACCACCTCGGGAATGACGTCGCCGGCCTTGCGCACGATGACCAGATCCCCGGGCCGTACGTCCTTCGCGGCTACCTGGTCTTGGTTGTGCAGGGTCGCCATCGACACCGTCGAGCCCGCGACGACGACGGGCTCAAGGACGGCGAAGGGCGTGGCCCGCCCCGTGCGACCGATCGAGACCTCGATCTGTACGAGTCGCGTTGTTCGCTCCTCGGGCGGGAACTTGCGCGCGATCGCCCAGCGCGGAGCGCGACTCGTGAAGCCCAGACGTTCTCGCTGGGCGAGGTCGTCGACCTTGATCACCGCGCCATCGATGTCGTAGCGAAGATCGTGGCGATGCGACTGGAACCAGTCGCTGCGTTCGATCGTGGCGGCCGCGCCTTCTTCGATACGTGACTCCCCCGCCGTGAGAAAGCCCCACTCGGCCAGCTGGCGGATCGTCTCGCTGTAGTAGGTCACCTCGAGGAGGCCGTCGGGGTCGAGGAGTTGGTATGCGAGAAAGGACAACGGACGCGCGGCCGAGACGGCGGAGTTCTTTTGGCGCAGACTTCCCGCGGCGGCGTTGCGGGGGTTGGCGAACTCCTTGAGACCCGCCGCGACCTGCTGGCGGTTCATCGCGACGAAGTCATCCCTCGCCAGAAAGACCTCACCGCGAACCTCGAAGCGGCCGACGGCCCCGAGTCGCGTGGGCACGTTCTTGATCGTTCTGACGTTCTCGGTGACATCTTCACCGACCCGCCCGTCCCCACGAGTGGCCGCCTGCACGAGGGCGCCGTCCTCGTAGGCGATCGACAACGCCAGTCCATCGATCTTCGGCTCGACGACGAAGCGAAGGACCTCCCCGTCAAGCTCAAGTGACTTCGCGACGCGATCGGTCCAGGCGCGCAGTTCCTCGGCGTCAAAGACGTTGTCCAAGCTCAACATCGCCACGGCGTGCTCCACGGGATCAAAGACCAGCGCGCGCGGTGCACCGACGGTGCCCGAGACCGAGCCTTCGTCGCGCAGTTCGGGGTGTTGTTCTTCGAGTCGGCGCAACTCCCTCGCCAGCGCGTCGTACTCGGCGTCGGGGATGGTGGGCGCGTCGTTGGTGAAGTAGGCCTCGTTATGGCGCGCGAGCTCCGCGCGCAAGAACGCAACGCGCTCGGCGTCGCTCACGTGCGTGAGACGATCGCCGCGCCTTCTACGACCGTCGGATCGTCCACTCGGTACAGCACCACGCTCTGGCCCGGCGCAACGGGTCGCGAGGGTGCCGCGAACTCCAGCCACCAGCGACCGTCGTGACGCAGGGTCGCTGCCTGCGCGCGTCCGTGCGCACTGCACTGGGCGAGAACGCTCGCGCCGTCTTCGAGCGCGGCGTGGGTGAAACTGAGCGAACTGGCGTCGAGCGCCACGGCCGAAATCAAAATGTCGTCGAGTCGACCGACTTCGACTCGGCCCGCCGCCAAGTCGACGCGCGACACGTAGCGACGCTCGCCGTCACGCCCGGGCACCACACCGCGGCGCTGGCCAACGGTCATCAACTCGGCCGCGTGACTCGTCCCGAGTTCCTCGCCGGTCACAGCGTCGACGATGGTCGCTGTCGTCAAGGTCGCACGTTGGCGCAAGAAGACCTCACGACCCTTGGAGGCTTCGATGAAACAGACGTCCTGGCTATCAGGCTTGTCCCACGTGCGAAGTCCGAGACGCTCGGCCTCAACGCGGACGTCGGTCTTTTTGAGGTGGCCAATGGGCAAGAGCAACATGGCCAGTTGCTCTTCTCGCAGATACCCCAAGACGTAACTTTGGTCCTTCTGGTCATCCGCGCCGCGCACCAAGAGGTGGCGGCCGTTACGACGTTCGACCTGCGCGTGATGCCCGGTCGCCACGGCGTCGAATCCCAGGCGAGTCGCGCGATCGAAGAGCAAGTCGAACTTGATGTGTCGATTGCACTCGATGCAGGGATTCGGTGAGGCGCCCGCAAGGTGCCCCGCGACGAAGGGCGCCACGACGTGGCGTTCGAACTCTTCGCTGTAGTTAAAGACGTGGTGGTCGATCCCGAGAGTCTGGGCGACACGCCGAGCGTCATCGACGTCGGCCACCGAGCAACACCCCGAGTCCGATGCGCCGCCCCAGAGTTTCAAGGTCGCCCCGACCACGTCGTGACCGGCCTCGAGCAACAAGCCGGCCGCGACCGAGGAGTCCACGCCCCCACTCATCGCCACGAGTACCTTCACGGGCCTAGTCCTTCAGTCCCGGTGCGACGGCGACCTCGTCGCGCAGACGAAACACCACCGACGAGAGAATCGCGATCAACGCGTCGACGTCCGCCTCCGTCGTCTCGGCGCCCATCGAAAGGCGCAGCGAACCTCGCGCTCGCTCGACGTCGACACCCATCGCGGCGAGCACGTGACTCGGGACCGCCGCGCCACTGGAACAACTGGCTGCCGCCGACGCGCAGACGCCCGCTTGGTCAAGTAAGAACAGCACCTCATCGCTGGCGAGGCCCGCAAAGGTCACGTGCACCGTGCCGGGCACGCGCACCGCGGCGGGCGCCGTGATCACGCACCCCGGCAAGAAACTCAGCGCCGCACTCAACTTGTGCTGGTAGTCAAAGACCCGGTCGTACACGTCGGCTCGATCGCGCTCGGTGAGGCGCAGGGCGACCGCGAGGCCCACGGCCGCGGCGACGTCGACGGTCCCGCCGCGACGTCCGCGCTCTTGCCCCCCGCCGGGCGTGACGGCGTCGAAGGGCACCTCGTTGCGTACGATGAGCGCCCCGCTGTTGACCGGTCCGCCGAGTTTGTGCGCACAGATTGAAATCAGATCGGTGGTCGCGGTCACCACGGGCAGACTCAGCCACGGCGCGGCCGCGACGGCGTCGGTGTGGGTCGCGACGCCACCGGGCACCGAGGATTTGGCGATGGCGTTCACGCCGTCGAGCGGTTGGCGCACGCCCGTCTCGTTATTGACCGCCATCACGCTCACCAGGGCGCTGCGCGAAGAGACGACGTCGCTGAGCGAATCGAGGTCGACCACGCCGTCGGCGTCGACCTCGACGTAGCGCACCGTGACGTTCTCAAAGTCTCGAGCCATCATCTCCGCGGCGTCGGTCACGGCGTGGTGCTCGACGCGCGAGATCACGATCTCGCTGTGCTCGTGGGTGCGCCGGTGGCGATTCGTCACGCCCGCGATGGCCAGGTGGCACGACTCGGTGCCCCCGGCCGTGAAGATCACGCCGCCGGGCTTGGCGCCGACGAACGCCGCCACTTCGTCACGGGCCTCTTCCACCGCTCGTCGGGCGTCGCGCGCCGCGCGGTGGCTGCCCGAGGGGTTGCCCACCACGCCACGCTGCCAGGGGGCCATGGCGTCGGTGACCTCGTCACGGCGCGGCGCCGAAGCGGCGTGGTCGAAGTAGTACTGGGTCATGCGACGAAGAATGACTTGGCGTTGGTGAACTCGCGGGCGCCCAAGAAGGAGAGCTCTCGTCCGATACCCGAACGCTTCGTGCCCCCAAAAGGGAGTTCGTTCATCGAAGCGACCATGGCGTTGGCGAAGACCGTGCCGACGTCGAGGCCCGCGAGGCCCTGGTCGATCTCCGCTTCGTCGGTGGCCCAGATGGACCCGCCCAGTCCCCACGGCGTGGCGTTCGCCCGTTCGATCGCGTCGCGCAGATCCTCGGCGACCACGACCACCGCCACCGGGCCGAAGAGTTCCTCAGAGCCCGCGCGTGAGTCGAGGGGAACGTCGACCAGCACCGTCGCGGGGTAGAAGTAGCCCGCGCCCGCGGCGGCAACGCCGCCAGTGAGGGCCTTCGCCCCCGCGGCCAGTGACGTCGTGACCTGGTCGGTGAGGAGCTCGCGCTGGACCTTGGAGACGACCGGTCCCAAGGCCGTCGCCGGATCCATCGGGTCACCCATCCGCACCGCGGCCATCTCGGCCACGAAACGCTCGAGGAACTCCTCGCTGCGCTCTCGCACCACGATGAAGCGCTTGGCCGCGATACACGCCTGGCCATTGTTCTGAATCCGCGCGGTCACGGCCAGCGGCACCGCGAGATCGAGGTCCGCCGATCGGGCTACGACGAAGGGGTCGGATCCCCCGAGCTCGAGCACACACTTTTTCAGGTTCTTCCCCGCGAGTTGCGCAATGGAACGACCCGCGCGCTCCGAACCCGTCAACGTCACGCCCACGACGCGATCGTCGGCGATGATCGCGGGCACTTGGTCGATCTCGACGAAGAGGGTCGTCAACACGCCGGGGCCGAATCCTGCGCGGACAAAGAGGTCTTCTAGATACTTCGCGCATCCCGGGACGTTCGGCGCGTGCTTAAAGAGCATCACGTTGCCCGCCATGATCGTCGGGATCGCCATTCGCACGACCTGCCACAGCGGAAAGTTCCAGGGCATCACAGCAAAGATCGCGCCCGTCGGCTCAAAGCGGACGCCACTGCGACGACCGTTCGTCGGTAGCGTCACTTCTTCGAGCATCGATTCGGTGTGCTCGGCGTAGTAGCGCATCGTCGCCGCGCACTTCATGGCCTCGCCCTTCGCCGCGGCGAAGGTCTTTCCCATCTCGGCCGTCATGAGCTCAGCGACGACCGGGATCTCGCTCTCTAACAACTCGGCCGCGCGCCGCATGACCTCGGCGCGATCGGCGAAGGACGCCACGCGCCAGCCTTGATAGGCGGCCACGGCGACCTTCAGTGCCTGGTCGACCTCACCGGGTGAGTGGACCGGAAACTCGTGGACCACCTGTTCGGTCGTGGGATTAATAGAGACGAAGGGCACTGCTCTAGTCTGCCAGTAATACCGGCGACTGCGTCGGTGTAGAACCCATCGCACGCCAGTAACCCGGGGCTCCAAGGCGAATCACCACCACGATCGCCCCGAGGACGAGCGCGCCCACGGCGGTCACGTCACGCACGCCGAAGCTCTTGGCGAGGTCGGCTTGCACGAAGGCACCCAATGGATAAAAAATCGAGAGGGATAGCGTGTACAGCGCGAGTATCCGAGAGCGCTCGGCGCGCGGGGCGTGCACCTGCACCGAGGTGTTCAGTCCGGTCAGCGTCCCCATGTAGGCCCCACCCAACACGACGAGGGCGACGAGCGCCACGACGAGATCGGGTGCGAACGCGTAGAACAAGAGCGCTAGCGCGAGCACCGAGATCGAACCCTGCAGTACCGCGACGCGCGAGGTCCGCTTGGCGACGATGGGCAGCGTCAACGCGCCCGCGACCGCGCCGACGCCCTGCGCGGACACCAACCACGCGGTGTCGGCGTGGAGGACGATGATGGCCATCGCCGGCACCAGCGCGATGAAGGGGCTCGCGACGAGCGCGATCACGCCGACGCCGATGATGGGATTGCGACATCCCGCGACGCCCCAGGCGCGCTTTGCGCCGGCGATGGTCTCGGCGACGAAGCGGACCCGGGTCGTGGGCCGCGGACGCGGCGGCGTGCGCACGAAGGAGAAGACCACCAGCACGAAGACGAACGACGCAGCGTTGATCGCAAAACACACGCCCACCGAACCAAGGGCCAAGGCCACAGCCGCAAAGACCGGGCCGATGATGCGACCTAAGTTGAACTGAGCCGACGAGAGCGAGACCGCGGCTAACACTTCGTCCTTCTCAACCAGGTCGGGCAGGAGCGACTGCCACGCGGCCCACGACGCCGACCCGCACAGACCTTCACCGATCGCTAGATAACACGCGAGCGACGGGGAAAGGTGGTGGGTCAAGGCGGCCACGGCGAGCGCACTAGCGGTGCAGGCCATTACGAGGTTGTTGGCTTGTATCCAGCGCTGTCGGCTCCAGCGGTCGGCAACCACGCCCCCGATGGGCGAGCCGATGATGGCTGGCGTCCACGCCGAGACGGTCAACAGTCCGAGCCAGATTGGATTACGAGTGGTCTCCGTTAAGTAGATCCCGAGCGCCACACTTTGCATCCAGGTGCCCACCGAGGAGACGAAGGAAGACGTCACCGCCAACGCGAAACTCCGGTGTCGCAGTGGGGTTAAGGACGACCACGCCATAGACAACCAACCTAACGGGCGACGTCGTCACGCCCTGGGCGAACTACTCGTCGCCCTTCTTACTTCGTGGTCGCAACGCGAACCACCACACCGAGATGATCGTCGCCAGCGCACCGAGGACGCCGATGCTGGACTTGACGACTTTGCCTTTGCTGTTCTCCGCCACCTTCTCATCGTAGATGCAACATGCCGGGGGCTTCGCCCCCGGCATGTTGCATCTACGGCGGTGAGACGCTTACGCCGCCGTCTCGGTCTTCTCGTGCGCCTCGACGGTTATCTGCACGACGATCTTGTTGCCAACGACCAAAATGCCGTTCTCGAGCGCGCCTTCAAAGTTGACGCCGTAGTCGCGACGGTCGAACTCGCCCTTGGCTTCGAAGCCCGCGACGCTCGCGCCTGCTTGCATCGAGGGGCCGGTGCCCAGGTACTCCAGGTCGAAGTCGATGGACTTGGTGACGCCGTGAATCGTTAAATCGGCCGTCATCACGTAGTCGTCGCCACCCTTGGCGGTGATCTTGGTGGACTTGAGCGTCAAGGTCGGGAACTTCTCGAGCTCGAGGAAGTCGGCGCTCTGGAGGTGGGCGTCGCGCATCTCGTTACCGGTCGAGATGCTGCTCGCCTGCACGGTGGCTTCGACGGTCGAGGACTCGATGGAGTCGCCGATGGTGATGGTGCCCTCGAACTCGCTGAAGTGACCGCGGACTTTCGCAGCGACGAGGTGTCGCGCGACGAAGTCGACGTTCGAGTGCAGCGGGTCAACGACGTACACGCCGGGAGTGGGAAGGGTACTCAAGGTAAATCTCCTCTTTAGTGTGAGACAGGAATTTGTCCTTCTCCACTATAGTTGCTTATGCAATTACTTGTCAAGAAGCATCTGTTTACGCAAGTAGATGCTAGAGTGAAGCCATGTCGAACCTGACCAACGCGTGTCCGTCGAGTGACGAGAAGGTGGCTCTGTTTGGCCTCTTGTTAGAGACCAATGCCCGTCTCTCGAAGGATCTCGGCGCTGCCCTCGAGGCGAACTGCCAACTCCCCCTCGCGTGGTTCGAAGTGCTCCTGCGGCTCCGCCAGTCCCAGGAGGGCCGTCTCAAGATGAGCGAGATGGCCACCGCGATCTTCCACTCGACCGGTGGTACCACGCGCCTGATCGATCGTCTCGAGAGCGCCGCGTTCGTGCGGCGCGAGCACTGCCCCCAGGACCGTCGTTCGGTCTACGTCGCGATCACCGAGACGGGCGGCGTGAAACTCGACGAAGCCCTCGGCGTGCACCTCGAGTATTTGGACCAACTGATGGGTGAACGGCTGAGCGTCAGCGAGCGCGACGCGCTGTCCGCGCTGCTCACCAAACTTATCGACGTTCGCTAGCCTTCTTCACCCACGCGAAGGACTCACGACCGTCGTCGAGTTCCAACGCCGTGCCCGGACCCTCCCCCGGGACGCTCAGGATTTCAACCGCCAGCACCTCCGCGGCGAGGTTCGAAAAACCGCCGACGAGATCCTCGAGTCCGGTGACCCATAACACAATGCGATCGGCCACGTCGAGTCCAGAGTTCTTGCGCAGTTCTTGGACCTGGCGCACCACGTCACGAAGGTAGCCCCGTCGGCGAAGATCATCGTTGAGCGCGAGGTCGAGCGCCACCACCTCCGCGCCGTCGCGCGACACCGCGAAGCCGCCCTGGCCCTTGACGCGTAGTTCCACGTCCTCGCCGGTGAGTTCGAAGACGCCCGTTGACAAGGTGACCTCAACGCTGCCCCCCGATTCGAGCGCCGTCGCCGCGGCGGCGGCGTCGAGTGCGGCGAGCGCGGGTTTGAGTTCCTTGACGGCCTCGCCGAGGCGCGGACCCACCGCTCGAAAGTTCGGCACCAGTTCAAAACTCAAGACATCCGCGAGTTCGCGGCCGTATTCGAGCTCATCCACGTTGAGCTCGTCCTCGACCACGCCCGCGGGCGGCAACGGGGAACCCGGCGCCAAGAAGATCAACGCGCGCGCGAGGGGTTGACGGACCTTCATTCCCGCCTCGGCCCGGGCGGCGCGCCCGAGGGAGGTGAGCCGGCGCGCCACGGCCATGGATGCCTCCAATGACTCGTTGCGCAGCGCTACGTCGGCGACGGGCCAATCAACCAGGTGCACGGAGTCCTGGTCACTCACGTGATGGAGTTCTTGGTAGAGCCGCTCGGTCAGGAGCGGACAAAACGGCGCTAGTAAGACGGTGACGCGTTGGAGTACCTCGAGCAGCGTGGCCTGGGCCGCGAGGGAGTCCGAGGGCGCCTCGTTGGGATCGGTGCGCCAGAACCTGCGACGGCTACGCCGCACGTACCAGTTAGAGAGGTCGTCGACGAGTTCGCTGATCGCGATCGTGGCGCCGAGCGGCTCGTACGAGTCGAGCGCCGCAGTCACCGTCGCAGTCACGCCCTCGCTGCGCGAGAGTATCCACTGATCGATCGCGCTGCGAGCGGGGACCTCAGGAATTTCTGGGTCGCGCGGATCGAACTCGTTGAGCGAGGCGTAGGTCGTGAAGAAACTGAAGGTGTTCCACAGCGTCGCGAGGGTCTCGCGCATCGCGGCGTCAATCGCGCCCAGCCCCGCGCGAGTCGACGTCCACGGGGAGCCCTGGGAGAACATCCACCAACGCAGTGCGTCGGCGCCGCGAGTGTTGAGGACCTCCCACGGATCGATGACGTTGCCCAAGGACTTGCTCATCTTCTTGCCCGTCTCGTCCACGATGTGCCCGAGACAGAGCACGTGTTCGTACGGCTTCTTCCCAAAGACCAGCGTGTTCACCGCCAAGAGTGAGTAGAACCAGCCGCGAGTCTGGTCAATCGCTTCGGCGACCAACTGCGCGGGGAACTGCATCGCCTCCGCCGAACCCGCCACGTGGGGATAGCCCACCTGGGCGGCGGGCATCGCCCCCGAGTCGAACCACGCGTCGATGACCGGCGCGACACGACGAGCTTCGTTGGAACACTGCGGACAGTCGAACACGACGTCGTCGACGTCGGGCCGGTGGGGCTCTAAGTCGCTGAGGTCGGACTTGGTCAGCGCCGAGAGTTCTGCGCGCGACGCGACACACGTGAGGTGCCCGTCGGCGCATCGCCAGATCGGCAGCGGCGTGCCCCAGTATCGATCACGAGAGAGCGCCCAGTCGACATTGTTCGCCAGCCACTCGCCCATCCGCCCATCACGGATGTGCGCGGGGTGCCAGTCGACCGTCGCGTTCTCACTGAGCAGTTGCTCTTTGAACTGACTCGTCGCGATGTACCAACTGGGCTTCGCCCAGTAGATCAATACCGTCCCGCAGCGCCAACAGTGGGGCAGCGAGTGGGTGTAGTTCGCGCGTCGAAGGAGCAGCCCCCGTCGCTCGAGCTCGTCGTTGATCTCGTGGTTGGCCTCGCGCACGTGCTGACCTTCGAGCCAGACGACCTGGGCGTCAAACGTGCCGTCGGGCCCGACCGGGTTCAAGGTGGGCAGACCATACTCGCGGGCGATCTGACGGTCAATCTCGCCAAATCCCGGAGCCTGGTGCACCAGGCCGGTGCCCTCGTCGGTGGTGACGTAGTCGGCCGCGACCACGTAGTTGACGTCGACTCCCTCGGGGAGCGCCACGTCGTCAAAGGGACGCTGGTAGTGCAGGCCCACGAGCGCACTGCCGGGAACGGTCGCCGTCACGTTCGCGTCCTCACCGAAGACCGCGGTGACGAGGTCGGCGGCCACGACGGTTCCCTCGACCACGGCGTAGGTGACGTCCGGGTTCACCGCGACTGCGACGTTCGAGAGCAACGTCCAGGGCGTCGTCGTCCACACCGCCAGGTGCGTCGCGCCGCCTAGGTCGCTGCGACCATGCGCGTCGAGCAGCGCGAACGTGGCGTAAGCGCTCTCGTCAGTTTCATCGGTGTACACGCCGGGTTGACCGAGTTCGTGCGAGGAGAGGCCCGTCTCGCAGCGCGGACAGTACGGGATAACTTTGTAGTCCTCATAGAGCAGTCCGTTATCGAAGAGTTGCTTTAAGTGCCACCACACCGACTCCACGTAGGACGGGTGAAAGGTGTAATACGCGTCGTTGAGATCGGTCCAGTACCCAATGCGTTCGGTCAGTCGCTCGAAATCACCGATGTAGGTGAGCACCGACTCTCGACAGAGCCGCGTGAACTCCTCAATCCCGATCTTCTCTTCGATGTCCTTCTTGCCCGAAATGCCCAACTGCTTTTCTACTTGGACCTCGACGGGCAGACCGTGCGTGTCCCAACCGGCGCGGCGCGCGACGAAGCGACCCCTCATGGTCTGGTATCGACAGAAGAGGTCTTTAAAGGCGCGGGCCCACACGTGGTGGAGACCGGGCTGGCCGTTCGCGGTCGGCGGCCCTTCGTAGAAGACCCACGGCTCCGCGTCCGCGCGCAACGCCATTGAGCGCTCGAAGACGTGGTTCGCCTTCCAGCGGGCGAGTTCGGCCTCCTCGATGTGTACGAAGTCGAGTTCGGCGCTGACCGGGCGAAACATGGGTCTCCTCATTTGAACTCTCTCATCGTAGTGACCCTGATAAAGGGAACATTCCCACGTCTACTGTGAGCAGGTGGAGTTCACCTACACCACCGAAGAGGAACTCATTACCTCCAGTGGCGCTCTCAGCGTGTACCACGCCGCCATCGATGAACTCACGCGCCGCTACGGCGGGAGTGACGAGGCGACGCACCTCTCGATCGATGAGCTCCTCCCGCCCCGCGGTATCTTCCTCGTCACCCGCGTCGACGGTCACCCCGTCGGGGGCGTCGGACTACGACGAATTGGCGAGGCGTCGCGCAATCTCGGTGAGGTCAAGCGCCTCTGGGTGCGGCCGGACCTTCGCCGACGACACGTGGGGTTGTTGCTCATGGGTCAGATCGAGCGCACCGCTTTTCGACTTGGCTACCACCAGCTCTACTTAGAGACTGGTTACGCGCAACCGGAAGCGGTCGCGCTCTATGAGCGCAGGGGCTGGACTCGCGTAGAAGAGTTCCCTGCGGGCGCGTTCTCCTACCCGGGGGCGTACCGCTTTACGAAAGTTCTCTAGGCGAAGCGCTCGTCGAGCCAGGTCGCTGAGAGCTCCTCGAGCGACTCGAGCACCAAGTCGGCGAGCGCGAAGGCCGGCTCGAAGATGTCCTCGGGCACCGGCACCGCGACGACGCTCATGTTGCCGGCCCGCGCGGAGATCACGCCCGCCGCCGAGTCCTCGAAGACGAGACAAGCCTGGGGCGCCACGTCGAGCGAGAGGGCCGCACTGAGAAACACCCCGGGGTGCGGCTTGCCGTAGGGCTCGTGTTCGGCCGAGTGGAGTGACACGAACCGCTCTAAGAGGCTGAAGTGCTTCAGACAACGAATGATGAGTTCCATCGGTGTCGAACTCGCGAGCGCCAATGGACCGCGATCGCCCGTCAAGTCGAGCGAGCGCAGCGCGCCGGGCATGAGGCGCCCCTCCAATTCGACGAGGTCGCCTACTCGGTTCAACAACATCTCCACGACGGAGTTGGTCGACGCGTCGGGCCAAGGGTAACGCGAGTACCAGTACTCGACCACTTCATTGACGAACATCCCCTTGGTCGAGCGACCTTCGGCTTCGCCAATCGGCACGCCCAATCCCCCGAAGATTTCAACCTCGGCCTTGTGCCAGAGAATCTCTGAATCGATCAGCAAACCGTCCATGTCAAAGAGGGTCGCTCGCAAAGTCACCTCGCAACCTTTACACAGTCGGCAGTACCGTAAGTTCATGCTGGTGCGGCCCCTCGAGCCCGAGGACATCGAGGCGGTCGTCGCTCGGGTCGCCTCATCCCTCTCGAGCGACGCCGCGAGGAATCCGCTGATCAACCCGGTGTTCTCCCACCAAGACTTCGCTCTCGCACTCGCGGCTGTTCGCGATCAGACGTGGGTCGCGGTGGACGAGCGAGCCGTCGCCGGTCACCTCTACGGTGCGATCCTTGAGAACGCCGAGCACGGCCGCGGGGCCTGGATCGGCCCGGACGGGGTGTCCTTTGACGACGCCGAGACCCTCGTGGTGCTCTACCGCGAAGCCGAAACGGCGTGGACGGCACGCCGAGCGCTCGAGCACTACGTTTGGGTCCGCGACGACGAGGACGTGGTAAGGCCCTGGCACGAACTGGGCTTCGCGCGGTCGCAATCGCGAGGGGTGATTGAACTCGCGACCTTCGACCAAACGTCCTGGCCCGAGGGCTATGAGGTGCGCCGCGGTGACCTCGCCGACCTCGACGTCGCGCTCGCCCTCGACCGGGTACTCGACGACGCCGAAGGGCGCGGCGCGAGTTTTGAGTCCTTTGGTGCGTCGCAGAACCTCCACGAGGAGTGGCGTGCGCTCCTCACGGACCATGACGTCCACCACTACCTCGTCGAGTTCGCCGGGGACGTCGTCGCCCAGTGCGTGACGTATCCACTGCCGTCCCAACGGGGCACGTTTGAGCACACCTTGCACGTCAGTGCGGTCGTCGTTCGTCCGGCGCACGAACACCGCGGTGTCGCACGAGCCCTGCTCGGCACCGCGCTTAATGACGCACGTGACGTGGGCTTTCGCTACGCCGAGACGAGTTGGCGCGTGACCAATGGCCGCGCGGCGGACTTTTGGCGTCGCTACGGCTTTCGTCCCACCTACGTGCGACTACGTCGCACGATCGATGTCATTTAGTTGAGGGCGCTCTCGATGGCGATGAGCAACGCCGGGTCGTCTGGGGCGACCTGGGGCGCAAAGCGCGTGATGGTGCCGTCCTTCGCCACGAGAAACTTCTCGAAGTTCCAGCGCACCTCGCCGGAGTAGCCCTCCGCGTCGGCGACTTTCTCCAACTCGGCGTAGATCGGACTCTGGGACTCGCCGTTCACGTCGATCTTCTCAAAGAGCGGGAACGTCACGCCGTAGGTCGTCGAGCAGAACGTCTGGATCTCCTCGGCGGTGCCGGGCTCTTGACCGGCGAACTGGTTACAGGGGAAGCCCACCACGCTGAAGCGCTCGGCGCCGTATTTCTTCTGCAGTTCTTCGAGGCCCTCGTACTGCGGGGTGAGTCCGCACTTCGAAGCGACGTTGACAATGAGGATCGTCTCACCTTCGAAACCGGCGAGGGAACTCGCCTCGCCAGAAAGGGTGTTGATGGGGGTGTCGTAGATAGTCATGCGGAAACCTTATCGGTGAAGGGCCAGGACTGCTCGACGTAGGCTCGTCGCGTGCGAGCCCTCACCATTGTCGACGGGTCCCTCGAGCTGCGCGATCGTCCCACGCCCGAGCCGGGCCCCTTGGACGTGTTGGTGGAGGTGCGCGCAGCCGGCATCAATGCGGCCGACTTGATGCAACGAGGTGGTTTCTACCCGGCGCCCCCGGGGTGGCCCGCCGATATCCCCGGCATGGAACTTTCTGGCGTCGTCGTCGCGGTGGGCGACCGCGTCGTCGAACCACTCATGGCTCGACGGGTCTGTGCGATCGTGGGTGGCGGCGCGCAAGCGACGCACTGTGCGCTCCCGAGCGAGCATCTCATCTTCGTACCTGACGACGTCACCTTCGACGAAGCTGGCGGGTTTTCCGAGGCGTTCATCACCGCCTATGACGCGCTGGTCACCCAAGGTGGGCTCGCGGCGGGCGAACGCGTCCTCATCTCCGGCGCCGCCGGTGGCGTGGGGGCCGCCGGCGTTCAGATTGCCCGAGTGCTTGGCGCCGAGGTCGTCGCGGTCACCCGGACCGACGAGCACCACGAGCGCCTGCGCGCGCTCGGCGCACACGAGACGATCACCCTCGAGGAAGTCGGTTCCCTCGCGGGAATTGACGTAGTACTCGAACTACTCGGTGCCGCGCATCTCAACCTCGCCCAGCGCGTCCTCAACCCCTTCGCTCGAGTAGTCGTGATAGGCGTCGGCGCGGGACGCACCGCGGAGTTGGATCTGCTCTCGATGATGACCAAGCGCGCGCGCATCACGGGTTCGACGTTGCGCTCGCGCTCACGCGAGGAGAAAGCGGAGGTCGTGCGCGGGGTGAGTAACGCACTCGTTCCACGCTGGACGCTCCACGAGCTCGAAGTGCCCCTCGCGAAGGTCTTCCCCATAGAGCACGCGGATGAGGCGTACGAATACTTCGCCGCGCCTGGCAAGTTCGGAAAGGTCGTGCTGCGCGTCGGGGCCTAGGCCCGTAGGTTGAGCCCGTGTCCGAAACGATTCCGCTCCCGGATCCCTCGCGCCTCGACCCGAGCCGCGAGGACTACGCCGCCATCATCGAAGCGCACGAGACGGCCGTGCGCGCGGGTGAGATCACCTACCGCGACCCCGCCACCGGCCTGTTCGTCTTGACCGTCGCCACGCACCTCACCCGAGGACACTGCTGTGAGAGTGGATGCCGCCACTGTCCGTATCTAAATCAGTGAACGAAGCGGCGTGTACTCGAGGTTGAGCGCCTCGGCGACGGGGCCGTAGGTCACCTTGCCCTTGACCACGTTGACGCCTTCGGCCAGCGCGTCATCGGCCAAGACCGCTTCGCGCCAGCCGTGTCGGGCGAGTTCGAGGACGTAGGGCAACGTCGCGTTCGATAACGACCTCGTCGAGGTCGCGGGCACGGCGCCGGGCATGTTCGCCACGCAGTAGAAGATCGAACCGTTCACCTCGAAGGTCGGGTTCGAGTGCGTGGTCGGTCGAGTCGCCTCGAAACAGCCGCCCTGGTCAACCGAGATGTCCACGAGCACCGAGCCTTCGCGCATCCGCGCGACGAGTTCGTTACTCACCAGGGTGGGTGCCTTTGCACCCACCACCAAGACGGCGCCAATGACGATGTCGGCGCTGAGACAGGCCTCTTCGATCGCGAGCGTCGATGAAGCAATCGTCTCGACGCGACCGTCGAAGTGGATGTCAACCTGGCGAAGTCGCTCTAGATTACGATCGAGGATCTTGACGTTGGCGTGTAGTCCGACGGCCATGGTCGCCGCCGCCAGCCCCGACACGCCCGCACCGATCACCACGACGGTCGCCGGCGCGACGCCGGGCACACCGGCGATCAACGTGCCGTGTCCACCCCCGGGTCGCATCAGGTGATGCGCGCCCATCATGGGCGCCATGCGGCCCGCCACCTCGCTCATCGGGGTGAGGAGTGGGAGCGAATTATCGCGCAGACGCACCGTCTCGTAGGCGATGGCGACGTTCTTCGCCGCGACCAATGCGTCGGTGCACCCCCTCGAGGCGGCGAGGTGTAGGTAGGTGAAGAGCACCTGATCCTGGCGAGCGCCGAGACGGGCGAACTCCGCCTCGACGGGCTCTTTCACCTTCAAGAGCAGATCACTCTCGGCCCACACGTCATCGGCCGAGGCGATGATCGTGGCGCCGTTAGCGACGTAGTCCGCGTCGGGGATTGACGAGCCGACCCCGGCGCCTTCTTCGACGAGGACCCGGTGACCCGCGCCCGTGAGTTCTCTCGCGCCCGCGGGCGTCAGCGCCACGCGGTACTCGTCGGTCTTTATCTCTTTGGCTACCCCGATGATCATGCTGGATTGCTCTTTCGCTCGAAATCGACTTCACTACGCTACAGACCGCTCGTTGCTCGCAATCGACTAGAACTCGACGTTGTGCATCACGTGCTTGACGCGGGTGTAGTCCTCGAACCCGTAGACCGAGAGGTCCTTGCCGTAACCCGATCGCTTGAAACCGCCGTGGGGCATCTCGGCGACGAGGGGGATGTGGGTATTGATCCACACGCAGCCAAAGTCCAAGTCTCGCGCGAAGCGCATCGCGCGACCGTGGTCGCGGGTCCACACCGATGACGCCAGGCCGTAGTCGACGCCGTTCGCCCAGGCGAGGGCTTCCGCTTCGTCGGAGAACTGCTGGACCGTGATCACGGGGCCAAAGATCTCGCTCTGGATCATCTCGTCGTCCTGGTGAAGGCCGGCGACGACCGTGGGGGCGATATAGAACCCCTCGCTTCCGACCCGCGCGCCACCCGCGACGACCGACGCGTACTTCGGCGTTCGCGAAAGAAAGCCCGTCACGCGCTCAAACTGCGATTCGTTGTTCACCGGGCCGAAGAGGGCGTCGTCGTTCTCGGGCGCCCCGGTGACGGTGGCCTTCGCCTGCTCGGCGAGGGCGTCGACGAAGTCGCCGTACACCTTGGGTCCCGCCAGCACGCGCGTGGCGGCCGTGCAGTCTTGACCCGCGTTGAAGTAGCCGGCGACGGCGATGTTCTCAACGGCGCTGGCGAGATCGACGTCGTCAAAGACGATGACCGGCGCCTTGCCGCCCAACTCTAAGTGCACCCGTTTGAGGTCCTTAGCGGCCGATCCCGCGACTTCCATCCCCGCGCGTACCGAACCGGTGATCGAGACCATGGCGGGTGTGGGGTGTTCAACGAGGAGGCGACCGGTGTCGCGGTCACCACAGACCACGCCGAAGACTCCTTCGGGCAGGACTTCGGCCATCAGTTCGGCCATGAAGAGCGTGGACGCCGGCGTCGTGTCGCTCGGCTTTAAGACCATCGTGTTGCCCGCGGCGATCGCCGGTGCCCACTTCCACACGGCCATCATCATCGGATAGTTCCAGGGCGTCACCGCCGCGCACACGCCGACGGGCTCGCGTCGTACGTAACTGGTCATACCCTCCATGTACTCACTCGCCCCGCGGCCCTCGAGCAGTCGCGCGGCGCCGGCGAAGAAGCGAATCTGATCGAGCATCGGGGGAATCTCTTCGCTCATGGTGAGCGAGATGATCTTGCCGGTGTTCTCGGCCTCAATCGCGACGAGTTCTTCGGCGCGCGCTTCGAAGACGTCAGCGATCTTGAGTAGAGCGCGCGAACGCTCCGAGGGTGTCGTACGCTTCCAGGCCGCGAACGCGGAGGAGGCAACGGCGAAAGCGTGGTCCACGTCAGCCTCGTTGGAGACTGGCGCTTCGGCAAAGGCGAGTCCGGTGACCGGGGAGATCAACTCGACGTACTTCCCACTCGCTGGTGCCACGGACTGGCCCCCGATGAAGTTGGCCAGACGACGCATACACCCATCCTTCTCTCGGAGCGCACCGACGTGGTACCCGAGGTCACTCCAGAGATTACTGGGGTTTCGTCACCTGGAGTGTGGAATAAGTCACTGCGGGGCATATTTACGACGCATTCCGTCACCAATGTCGCCTATACTGCCTCTATCCGCAGTCACGGGGCCGTAAGGACACCGGACCAGGAGCACCCAATGCCAGCCAGCCGACCACAGCGACAGAGTGACGCGAGCGAGGAACGCTCATCCTTTGAGTTGATCAACACGGTCCCCGGCGTGCTCGACGCTCCCGATCGCAAGATCATCAGCCTGCTCCAACAAGACGGCCGACGCGCCTACGGCGCCATCGCCGAGGAGATCGGCCTCTCCGAGGCGGCCGTGCGTCGTCGGGTGCAACGTCTGCGCGATTCGGGCGTCATGCAGATCGTCGCGATCACCGATCCTCTGCAATTGGGTTACGGCCGAGAGGCGCTGATCGGTATCCGCGTGCACGGCGACGTGCGACTGGTGGCCGACAAGATCGCCGCCATCGACGAGGCCAACTACGTGGTCATGACCGCCGGCAGCTTCGACATCATCGCCGAAGTGATCGCCGAGGACGACAACGACTTGGTGCACCTGCTCAACGACTCGATCCGCTCGATACCGGGCGTCACCGAAGTCGAAACATTCTTATATCTGAAGTTGGCCAAACAAACCTACGCATGGGGGACCAAGTGACACTGCACGAAACCATCTCTGACGGCATGACCGTCACCGACGAGGTACACGCGAGCCACAACTACGCCGAGCGCGCTCGTCGCAGCCTCTGGCTGCAGATGTCACGGATGGGCGCGTACAACGAGCACAACGAGGTGCCCATCATGGTGCGCGGCGCGGGCACGCGGGTCTACGACGCCAACGGGACCGAGTACTTCGACGGCCTCTCAGGACTCTTTACCAACTCGCTCGGCCACGGTCGTCGCGATATCGCGGCCGCCGCGGCGGCCCAGATGGAGGAGATGGCGTTCTTCCCACTATGGACCTACGCGCACCCCAAGGCCATCGAACTGGCCGAACGTCTCTCGAGTCTCGCCCCCGGCGACCTCAATCGCGTCTTTTTCACCACCGGTGGCGGCGAGGCGAATGAGAGCGCCTGGAAGTTGGCGCGTAACTACCACAAGTTGCGCGGCGACCTCGATCGCTACAAGGTCATCAGTCGCGACGTCGCCTACCACGGCACCACCCTGGGTGCCTTGACCATCACTTCCCTCGAGGCCTACCGCACGCCCTTCGAGCCCCTAGTGCCCGGCGCGGTCAAGGTGCCGGCGCTCAACTTCTACCGTGCCGAGAAGCACGCGGACGACTTCCAGGCCTTTGGTATCTGGCAGGCGCACCAGATCGAAGAGGCGATCCTGCGCGAGGGTCCCGACACCATCGCCGCGGTCTTCTTAGAGCCCGTGCAGAACGCCGGCGGGTGCTTCGTTCCTCCCCAGAGCTATTGGCGCGAGGTACGCGAGATCTGTGATCGCTACGGCGTGCTCCTCGTCTCGGACGAAGTGATCTGCGCCTTCGGACGAATCGGTACGTGGTTCGGCGGTCAGAAGTTCGACTACGTCCCCGACATCATCACCTGCGCCAAGGGCATCACCGCCGGCTACGCCCCGCTCGGTGCGATGATCGTCTCGGACCGAATCGCCGAGCCCTTCCTGCACGACGACGTCTCGTTCCTCCATGGCTTCACCTGGTCGGGCCACCCGGTCTCGTGCGCCGTGGCGTTAAAGGCCCTCGAGATCATCGAGGACGAGGGCGTGATTGAGAACGTGCGGGCGAACGAGGCCTACTTCGAAGCCGGGCTCTCCACGTTGAAGGACATCCCCATCGTCGGGGACGTCCGCGGCGCGGGCTACTTCTGGGGCATCGAGCTCGTGAAGGACCAGGGGACGAAAGAGACCTGGTTCGGTGACGACGCCGAGCGACTGCTGCGAGGCTACGTCTCGCCAGAAATCTTCCGCCGGGGGCTCATCTGTCGCTCGGACGACCGGGGCGACCCCGTTGTGCAACTCGCGCCACCGCTCATCTCGACCCGGGCCGACATTGACTTCATCGTTGAGGTCTTGCGCGAAGTCTTCACCGGAGCGGCCCAGCTCAACATCTAGTGCGACCGCCGCCTTCACTGTGGTGGTCCCAGCTCGATCAGCCGCCGCGCGCTCGCCCGGCGCTCCACGACGACCTCGAGGTCGACGTGGCGATCGTCGGCGGAGGCTTTACGGGCCTGTGGAGTGCCCGAGAACTTCTACGTCGCGACCCGACACTGCGCGTGGCGGTGATCGAGAAGGAAGTCTGCGGCTTCGGCGCGTCCGGTCGCAACGGTGGATGGGCCTCATCGTTCTATCCCGTCAGCGACGAGGCGGTCATCGCCCGACACGGCCATGACGCGTTGGTCCACTTGCGCCGCGCACTCCAAGGAGCCGTCGTCTCCCTCGGTGCCGCGCTCGACGAAGACGGGATTGACGCGCACTACGTTCGTGGCGGCACGCTGGACTTCGCTCGAAACGCGGTCCAAGCCACTCGGCTGCGAGCGCACGTCGCGTCGGCCCACTCGTCGGACGTCGGGTTGGATGACCTCGTGTGGCTCGACGCCGCAGCGGCGCGTGCTCGCGGCAACCTCACCAATGTGCTCGGCGCCACGTACTCCCCCCACTGCGCGCGGATCCACCCCGCCCACCTCGTGCGCGGGCTCGCGCGAGTGAACGAACGACTGGGTGTGTCGATCTTCGAGGACACCGCGGTCACGCGCATCCTCGCCGGCGACCGCGAGAGATCGCCCCGAGTGATCACGTCCACCGCGGAGGTTCGCGCCCGCTACGTTCTGCGCGCGACCGAAGGCTTCACCTCCCAACTGCCGGGCCACCGCCGTCGCTTCGCGCCGCTCTATTCACTCATGATTGCGAGCGCCCCACAGTCGCGCTCGTTCTGGGACTCCGTCGGACTGTCGAACTACGAGACGTTCGCCGACGACCGTCATCTCATCATCTACGGTCAGCGAACGAGCGACGACCGCATCGCCTTCGGTGGCCGTGGGGCGCCGTACCACTTTGGCTCGACGGTCGAACCTCGTTATGACGAGAGCGCGAAGGTCTTCTCGCTGCTCGAAGGGACGCTGCGCGAACTCTTCCCCGGCCTCGAGGGCGACGTCACGCATCGCTGGGGCGGTCCCCTCGCCATGCCCCGAGACCTCTCCCCCACGGTCGCGCTCAACCACCGCAGCGGCGTCGCGGTCGCGGGTGGCTACACCGGCGACGGCGTCGTGATGAGCTACGTCGCCGCCAACGCGGTGGCTGACCTCATCACCCAACCTGGCGTCGAGACTCCCTTCTCCACACTGCCCTTCGTCCAACACGTAGGCCGTCGTTGGGAAGTGGAACCGCTCCGCTGGCTCGGCATCAACGCGGGTCTCGCGCTCGCGGCACGCGCCGATCGAGCCGACGAGCGCGGGCGCCAGAGTCGAGCGAATGATTGGCTGGAGCGCCTGGTCAACTAGGACCCCCTAGTGCAGGATGTTCACCGCTCGCGCGCCGACAATGGCAATCGTCACCAGTGAAATCACCGACTCGCTCGCCCAGAGGGCCTTGGCTCGATGAGTCAGCGGCATGGCGTCGGCGGGAGCGAAACTGATGCCGTTGGCGAACGCCGAAAAGAGATAGTCGAGGAACGCCGGACGCCAGTCGCTCGGAGCGAGGCTCGGATTCTCCATCTGGGGAAACTGGATATCGGGCAGACCCGGATTCTCGCCGGCCCGCGCACCCGGTCCGCCGCGGTCGAGTTCCCAGAACCACAGTCCGAAGACGATGACGTTGGTGGCCCATATGGACACCGCGGCGTAGATCAGTTGACGCCCCTGCGTGACGCGTGAGTCCAGCAAGTGATGTACTAACAGGCCCACCGAGGTGCAGTTCGACGCGGTGATGATCGCGATGAGCGCGAGGCCGAGGTACCGGACCCAGGGGTCGTTATCGGGTCGACGCTGGTGGCGAATCGAGAGTGGGATGAGCAGCAAGACCAACAGGATTGGCACGATCCAGCGCGGACCGATCGAGAGACGACTTGGGAGCAAAAGGTAGAGTCCCGCACACGCGAGGATGGCCACGCGGGCCTGCCAACGCTGTTCGGCGTGAACAATCGCCACGGCGCTAACTCACCGACGTGCCCGAAAGCGACGTCAGGCTTTTGGGAATAAGCAGGTTCGTGAAATCCTCGCCCTTGAGCAACTGCTCGAGCAACTTGCTCGAAAGCGGTTGAGTGTCCGACGGTGCGGGCACCGCGATACTCGCGGGGTGGTTGTACGACAGCACCGTCACCGAGAGAATCATCACTCCCCGGCGCGACTTCTCGCGCAACGTGCTTTGAGTGAGTTCACCTTGGCTGCCAACCGTGATGCTCCAACGCACCGAGCCGAGCGTCGAGGTCGACGATGTTGAAGCAAAAAGTTTCGATAAGACGACGTGACGACGAGTGAACGTATAGGTGGTCGAGTATCCGCTCTTCGTCACGCGCTTGTGGAATCCGGTAATCAGATTCACGTCGGGCTTGGTCATCTCGAGCGAGACGCCAAAGAGCGCCGGCGTCTTGAGCGCCGAGATGAGCCACGGTCCGCTCGACTCATTCGCGGGGCGGGCGTAGAGGTGATTCTTGGCGAGGCGCAGATCAATCTCGGCGGTCGTGACGACGAGGGGAAAACTCACGTCCGCCGCTACGCGACCGGCCGTGAAGTTCACCTGCACGTTGGCGCTCAGTCCGAAACTGGCCCCGCTCGTGAGGGTCACAGCCAAGTCGGCCGACTTTGGTGGGTACCCGTTGAGGGTCAGTGGATCCTTCAGGACGCCCGCGGGGTTGGAGTCGGTGGCCGCAATCACCACACCGGTGACCGTGAGGGCGAGCGCCACGATTGCGAGGGCGAGGGCCTTCAAGCGCTGCGGTACGGCCATCGCTCCACCATAGTGTTCTGAAGAAAAATCGCCGGTGGTCAGCCCAAAGGCTCCGTCAAGAGTTCGACGAACAGCTCGTGGGTGATGTTGCGTCCGCTCGCGATGAAACCGAAGCGCTCGCCACGGCGACCCACCAGCTCGGCCGCGATGGCCGCGTAGGGGGCGGCGGCCGATCCCTCCACGACGAGCCCGCTGACTTCCGCGATCTCTCGCACTGCCGAACGGATGGCGGCCTCGGGGACGAGCACCAGGTCCACGCCGCTTTTGGCGATTAACTCATTGGTGATGGCGCCGTCGTCGCCCCCGCCGGCGAGTCCGTCGGCGATCGTCGAGCCGTGCACGACGTCGGCCATCGTCGCCCCGCGCAGGACGTGATAGAGCGCCGCGCTGACTTCGGGTTGCACGCCCGTGACGCGGATGTCGCTTCGACCATTCGAGTCGCGCGAGATCAGGGTCCCCGACAGCAGACCACCCCCTCCCACGGGCACGACGAGGTGCTCGACGTCGCTCGCCTGGGCGAGCATCTCGTCGGCGACCGTGGACTGGCCCGCGATGACGTCCGCGTCGTTAAAGGGTGAGATGAAACGGATCGAGCGCCGCTCGGCCAACTCTTTGGCGTGGGTCTGCGCGTCGTCGTAGGACGAGCCGAATTGAATGAGTTCCACGTCGTACTGCGCGAGTTTCTTCACCTTCGCGACCGACGCGTTGGCCGGCACGACGACGGTGGCGCGCACCTTGAGGAGCTCTGACGCGTAGGCGATCCCCAGGCCGTGGTTCCCCGCCGAGGCGGTGATCACCGCGCCGCTCGGGTCAGCGCGGTGCGCCGCGTCCAATGCCGCGAGGGCGCCGCGCACCTTGAAGGAACCAGTGACCTGGAGGCTCTCGAGTTTTGCCGCCACGGAACGCCCGCGAACGTCGATCATCACCGTCGGCGTGGGAACGAGGTAGTGGGCGATGATCTCACGAGCGTGCGCCAACTGCTCGTCGCTCGGGGCGGCTACCGACTCACTCATCGGTGTCGAGCCTACCTGTGAGCAAATTGCCTCTTTCCTACTCTCAAGTAATCTCAGCGGGTGCACACCATCGTCGGCGTCGTGGTCATCGCGTCGCTGGCGTTCTTAGGCACCATGGTCGACAACTACTTCGCCTTCGCCGCGCAACTCATCGTCACCGAGCGAACTCGATTCCGTCGGGTCGGCTGGGCCCAGGCGCTCGGCGTGCTCACCCTGGCGGGTCTCGCCGCTGGACTCGGTTCGTTACTCGCGCCGATTCCCCTGCGCTGGGTGGGTGTGTTGAGCATCGCGCCCTTCGCGTTCGCTCTTCACGCGTGGCGTCACCGTGTCGCACCGCGCGAGCAGTTCCGCCGCGGTGCGGTGACGACGTTCGCCATGACCCTCGCCCTAGGTGGCGACAATCTGGCGGTGTGGCTGCCGTTGTTGCGAGCGAACGGCGTCGCGCACGCGGCCCTTTCGGTGGCGACCTTCGCCGCGTGGGACGTCGTGTTCATCCTCAGCGCGCAGCGTCTCGCGTCGCACCCGCGCGTCGTCGCCTGGGGCGAACGTCACGCCCCTATCGTCATGCCCTATGTCTACGTGTTACTCGGCGTCTTGATCCTCGTGGAGTGCCACACGTTCTAGGTTTCGCGACGAAGTGCACTACTAGCGTGGTCGTCGTGCCTAAGGACCCCGCGCAGACGACGCTTCGCCGCCTCACCGTCATCGTGGCGCTGCAGTGGATGGGCGCGACCCTCGGGCTTCCCTTGTTACCGCTCTTCCTCGAGCACCGCGGCGGTACGGCGTCGGTCGTCGGACTCGTGATGGCGTCGTTCTTCGTCGCCGGGGTCGCCACGCAGTTCGCCTTCGGTCATCTCGCGGACCGCTTCGGCCGGCGAAAGCTACTCATGGTCAGCCTCGTCGTCTACGGATTTGCCTCGATGACGTACCTCTTCCCGTTGGCCGCGCCATGGTTCGTCGCCACGAGAGTGCTCCAGGGCGCGGCGGCCGGCGCCATTGAGGTGACGTCGCTCTCGGCGGTCTCCTCGCTCTTTCCCGAGGCGAAGCGCGGGCGTGCCGTGTCCCAGATCTTCGCGGCACAACTCTTCGGTATCGCGATTGGACCCGTGGCGGGCGTGCTCGCGTCGGTCCGGGACCTCGGTTGGGCGTTCTTCGCCACCGGCGTCGTCAGCCTCGTTGCCGCCGTGGTGGCGACCCGCACCGATTTGGGTGACCTCGCCTTCGACCCGACCCCGCTGCCCCACCTGCAGTGGAACTCCCGCTTGGTGGGTGCGTTGTTCGCCGCGAGTGCGTCGGGACTTTCGGTGGGCGTCTACGAGGGGTGCTGGAGCCTCTTGATGCACGCCCACCACGCGAGCACGCTGCAGATTCGCTTGAGTTGGACGTTCTTCGGTGTCCCGTGGCTAGTGCTGTATCGGTGGGGAGGATGGCTCGCCGATCACGCCAATCGACGCCTCGTCGCGCTGATCGGTCTGTTAAACGGTGCGGCGTTTCTCGCGCTCTACCCCCACATCCACAACAACGATCTGATCTTGGTGCTCGGATCGTGTGAGTCCGTCGGCACGTCACTCTCCTTGCCCGCTATCTCGTCGCTCATGAGCCAAGGCGCGGCGGACCGCGAACTCAGCCGTCGCCAAGGCCTCTTCACGACGTCCAACACCGCCTCGCTCGCGATAGCGGCCGGGGTGTCGGGCTTCCTCTTCACGATTAATTCGGCGCTGCCCTTCACCGTGATCGCCGTCGCGTCGACGTGCTTCGCGCTCTCCACCCTTTTTTGGTGGCGTGACGTGCACGGCCGCGTGACGCCACCATCCTTGAAGCGACCACTCACCACCGGCCCGTAGCTGACGCTGCGGGTCAGCGGTTAGTGGTCGTCGAGACGCTCTAGGAGAGCCAGATCTGGTCCCAGCGTGCAGTGTCCTGGTCGGGCTGGAAGGTGCGCGTCGTGCCGTCCGCGGCCGTGGCGACCGCCCAGTTCTCGACGTTGCTGCGCGCAGCCCAGGCGTTGACCAGTCGGTCGAGCCAGAGGTAGGGGATCTGCTGGGCGAACTGTGAGTTGACGGTTCGCCACGAACGAATCTCGACCGGGCTGCCGGGTTGGGCCGCCAGGGCCGCCAACATGGCGTCCTCCACGACGGGGTCGCCCTGGTGCGCAAAGTTCACGGCACCCGCGAAGTTGGTACCCGCCGGTAGCGTCGTCAGTCCGAGGCCGCCGGCCGTCGGCGCGGCGGTCGCGCTCTGGCTGAGGAACCACACGTAGTTGATGGACGGGTCGACACCACCGAACTGGTTCCACGTCGCACAGTCGTACTCCCCGTAGATCACGTTGTTAATCAGCGTGCTCTGGACGAGTGGGCGCGGCGTCGTCGTGATGCCGATCGCCGCGAGCTGCTGCTCGAAGAAGGCGTAGGCCTGTTGGGCGGTGGAGTCGTCCGACAAGATGTCGATCACGAATCCGACGCTCGTCAGATTGTTCGCCGTCTTGTAGGCGTCGACCAGCGCCTTCGCCTTGGTCGGGTTGTACGCCGGGTACCCGGGGTTGTCGTAGAACGGTGACGTCGACCGGTAGAGACCATCGGCCACACCGCCGACGCTGCCGTCGATGATCTTGAAGTACGTACTCCGGTTGATCCCCATGGCGCAAGCCTGGCGGATCGAGAGGTTGTTGAGCACCGGCTTGAGCGTCGTGTCCCACTGCAGCGTCGAGGGGTTCACCGCGCCGAGCGTGCCGAGCCAGTCCGCATCCTGGACGGCGGTGGGCACGGCCTCGCCCTTCAAAATGTAGGGCAGCGCACCCGGAACGCCGATGGAGGCGAACTCGCCGGCCCAACAGAAGTACTGGTTCAGGGTGCCCGTGGTGTTGACGATCAGGCAGTTCAAGAGGGGGTCGGCCGGCTGGGTCTCGTCGGTGACCATCGAAATACCCTTCATCTTCTTCAACTGCTTGATCTGGGTACCGGTCTGCTGGATGATCATGTCGACAGCACCGGCTTGGAGGGCCTCGTTGCGCGACACCGAGTCGACGATGGTCTTGAAGTTGACGCCGTCCAAATACGGCAAGCGCCGACCCGCGCCGTCCTTGCGCCAGTAGCGGTCGTTCTTGACGAACTGGGACTCGACGCCCACTTGCCACGACTTCACCTTGAAGGGGCCGGTCCCGATCGGGTCGCCCGTGTAGGTGGGCACAAAGGACACCGGGTGCGCCATGAAGGAGACCTGCTGGGTGGCCAGGAAGATCGGAAATGACGCGAAGGGAATCACCAGGTTGTAGGCCACGGCGTACGCGCTCAACTTCGTCACCGAGGTGATGATCGGCTTGATGGCCAGACCCACCGTGGGGTCCGCATTGGCAGCGGTGTAGTTCGCCACGCAGATGTCGGCGTCGAAGGTGGCCCCGTTGGTGAAGCCCACGCCCTCGCGCAGTTTGATTGTCCAGACCGTGTAATCGCTGTTGGGAGTGGCCGAGACGGCCAGCATCGGCAGCGCGACCTTGCCGTTCTCGGACATGACGAAGAGCGGGTCGTAGAGGGCGTTCGCGACACAGAAACCCGAGGCGTCGAGTTTCCCCTGCGAGCCGTTGAAGATGTGATAGTTGGGCACGTCGGAGAGCGTGCCCACGGTCAAGGTGCCCCCCAGCTTCGGTTTGCCCTTGGCAACACCCACGGTCGCGCCCGCGACGTCCGCGAGCAACCCGTCTACGACGGTGCCCGCCATTGCCAGGCCACCAATCGTGGCGGCTGATTGAGTAAGGAACGAACGACGATCGAACGTTGATGACATCTTGGCCCTGCTTTCCCCCGGAGAACCCGCTCTGGTTTCTCCACTGGGCGAGAACTTAGCAAGTACTGGCGTACTCGCCAGTACATGGGGGGAAATTTTCCAAGGGAGTGTTCTGGCCGATTTGAGAGGTTGCTTTGGGACCCGGGCGAAGGGAGTGGCCGCCCGGGCCCCAAAGGGTTGGGGCTACGACGACGTTGATTGGTTGGGGAGGGCGTCGCGGCCCACGGGTCCTAACAACGTCGGGTGGCGGAGTGCGGACTGCTGCTCGGTGCGGGGAGTCATCGGCGGGTCCACTCCTTCCTTCGACGTCGCGTGGCGGACTTCAATCAGTATGGTCAGCCAGTCTCTGGTGACCATTGAAGGACCATAAGAAGGTCGTAAATCCGCCAATGTAAACGGGGTGATAATTCAGACTCGTTCCCCTTTCGTAGCCCTTTGTTTTCGGCCATACTTGGCGCGGACGAACGGCTCTTCACCGAGTCGTCACCGTTGTGACATCTACAGGGAGGACGAAGACCGTGACGACAACGATCGCATCGCAGGACGGATCGGTGGAAGACCAAGCGTTTCGAATAGAGCAACACGGCATTGACTACGTGCCGGTCTCGGAACGCTGGGCCTCGCCGCGAGCCGTCGGGGGCATGTGGGCGGGCGCCAGCGTCCAGGTCGAGTACTTCATCTACGGAGCGATCTTGATGTCCTTCGGCGTCTCCTTCGGACAGGCGCTCGCGCTGATCATCATCGGGAACCTGTCCTACTTCCTGCTCGGTCTCGCCAGCCTGCAGGGTCCCCAGACCGGTACGACGGTCTTCTCGATCAACCGCGCCAGTTACGGACCGAACGGCTCGCGCTTCATCGCGTTCTTTAACTGGATCACCCAGATCGGCTTCGAGGTCGAAGGCCTGATCCTGATCGTGGGTGCGGCCTTAGTCCTCGGCATCAAGGCCGGGTACGCGCCGGGCGACGCCAGCAAGGTCATCTACGTCCTCATCGCGGTCGCGATCCAAGCGGTCCTGCCCGTCCTCGGCCACGCCACGATCGTCAAGACCCTTCGCGCGCTCGCCATCCCCTTCGTCATCCTCTTTGGCGTGTTGTTGATCTTCGCTGTCCCCCACGCCACGATCCACGGCGTCGCCCACGGCGCGGACTGGCAAACGATGTTCGAGGGTCTCGCCTTCACCATCACGCTCTCGGGTCTTGGCTGGATGGAGTGCGGCAACGACTACACCCGTTACTGCAAGCCCGAGGCCTCAAAGGGGGCCATCGTCGGCTGGGTGTTCCTCGGCACCGCGGTGCCCGAGATTCTGATTATGACCCTCGGAGCGGCGATCGCCACCTTCATCCCGGGTATCGGGGGCTCGAATCACGGCTACGGCTCGCTCTACCCCTTCGCCACCCAGAGCGCCATCCCCTCGTGGTTCGTGGTGATCTTCTTGATCGTCGTGATCGTGCAGCTCTTCTGCATCAACAGCCTCGACATGTACTCCTCCGGCGTCACCCTCCAAGCGATGGGCGCCAAGGTGAAGCGCTACCAGGCGGTGCTGATTGACTGCGCCGTCGCCCTGGTGATCACGATGTACGCGGTCTTCAGCTCGTCTTTCACGACGTACCTGACGGACTTCGTGGACCTGGTGATTGTGTGGATCGCGCCGTGGGGGGCCATCTACCTGGTCGACTGGGCGCTGCGCCGGTACCGCTACGTGCCCGCCGAGCTCCAGCGCACCGACAAGGGCGGCCTCTACTACCGCAGCGGCGGGTACTACTGGCCGGCGATGATCGCTCAACTCGTGGGCATGTACGCCGCCATCTCGGCGCTCTCGACCACGTTCCACCTCCCGACGTGGCTCAATCCGATCACGTTCTACACGCACGACAGCTACGGCTACGGCGCGGACTTCAGCGTCTTCTTAGGCATCGCGGTCGCGGCGCTGGTCTATCTGGCGCTCGCCTGGAAGGGCGTGCGGGCCCAGGCGGACGAACAGGACCGGGTGCTCGCGAGCACCCCGAGCGAATAGTTCAGCCGTCCCAGTCCTCGACGAGACCACCGGTGCCGTCGGGATGAAAGACGGGGATCGCCCCGAGCGAGCGCACCAGCGCGGCGTCCTCGCCGAGGGCGCCGCGCCACTTGCCCGCTTCGGTGACCAGCGTGCCAATCACCACGACGTTGGCCCCCACGCGTCGAAAGAGTCGCAGGCTCGCGCCCGTCGAGGCACCCGTCGACACGACGTCGTCCACCAGCGCCACGCGCTTGCCGACCACGTCGTCGAGGCGCGCGCGGTCAAAGAGCAGTCGCTGTTCCGTGGCCGTGGTGATAGAACGAACGGGTTCACTGACCGCGTCGGCCAAATGGATCTTCGGGGTCTTGTGCAACGTCACGTAGCGATCAAGGCCCAAGTGGCGCGTCACCTCAACGGCCAGGGGTATGCCCATCGTCGCCACTGTCGCCACCACGTCGACGTCGTAGGCCCGGATCATCTCGGCCAGTTCGGCCCCCGCACGGTCCATGAAGGCAACGCCCATGTCCACGGTGATCAGCAACGCCAGCGCCAGATGATCATCCAACGAGACGATCGGCAACTCGACGTGCTGGGATCCAATCTCTACGGCATAGGTTCCTCGCGTCACGCTGGGAGCATACTGAAGGCATGACGACGCCACGACCCGCCCTCTCGATCGAACTCGCCACGACGATGCTGGCTGTCGCCTACGACGAAGCCGTACGTGGACTCGACGAAGGCGGCATTCCAATCGGTGCGGCGCTCTTTACGCGCGACGGGACGCTGCTCGGTTCCGGACACAACCGCCGTGTTCAAGAAGACGACGCCTCGGTCCACGCCGAGACGGACGCCTTCCGAAAGGCCGGCCGTCGGCGCGACTACCCCGAGTGCGTCATGGTCACCACGCTCTCGCCGTGTTGGTACTGCTCGGGCCTCGTGCGCCAGTTCAACATCGGCGCGGTGGTCATCGGCGAGAGCGAGAACTTCGTGGGCGGACACGGGTGGCTCGAGGAACTCGGCGTGGAGATCGTGGTACTCGAGGACCCCGCGTGCACCGTGCTGCTCAAGACCTTCATCGAAGAGCACCCCGAACTCTGGCACGAAGACATTGGGCTCTAACTAGCGAACCGGCGGTCCAAAGAGTCGGTCCCCCGCGTCACCGAGGCCCGGAGTGATGTACCCGACGTCGTTGAGGTGCGCGTCGAGCGCCGCGGTGACGATACGAATGTCGGGGTGACGCTCGGAGATAAAGTCCACACCCGGCTGGGCCGCGATGAGACAGAGCACGGTGACGGCCCCCGGACCGCGTTCGCGCAACATCTCGAGCACGCAGTCGAGTGACCCACCGGTCGCCAGCATGGGATCGCACAGCACCACCGGGGCACCCGCAAGGTCCACGGGCAAGCCGTCCAAGTACACGTCGGGCAACAACGTCTCTTCGTTGCGGCGCAGGCCCACCAAGCACACTCGGTGCAGCGGCAACACCTCTTGGACGGCGGGACTCATACCGAGGCCGGCACGAAGGATGGGCACGATGACGAACTCGGTGTCGATTCGCAGCGCCGGCGCCCCCGCCACCACCGGCGTGTCAACGGTCGTGTGCTCGACCGAAATGTCGCGAAAGGCCTCATACGCCACGAAGCGAGAGATCTCCCCCGCCAGGCGCAAGAAGTTGGCGTTGGTGGTATTGACGTCGCGCAGTTGACGCACTTTGTCCGCCACGACGGGATGTTCGAGCACGAGGAGCGACGCCACGACGTCAGGTTAGACGGGGAATTGATTCGGCTCGGTGTGACGGGTCGTTCAATAGAATTGCTCGGTGGCATCCTCTCTTTCCGAACGCGCGAACCGTGATCGGGAGAGTTCAGTCAATCCCCTTGGTGGGGTGACCTCGAAGTACCCCGGACCGCGCCGAGAGATCTCGCGCGATCAAAGTCTGTCCTGGTGGCGTCGGGTGCTCCCGGTCATCGCGTCGCATCGCGGGACCTTCATCACCGCAATCTCGCTCTCATTCGTGAGCCTCATCTTCCAGGTGTTGGTCCCCAACATGCTGAGTTCGGACATCGAGCGCACCTTCGAGCGGCACGTCTCGAGCCTGCACGGCGACGTGATCTCGATCGTCATCGTGGGAGTCTTAGCGGGCGTCACCGGCATCGTCTCGCGTCAGTACCTCTACTACACCGCCTACAACGTCGAGGCCGACCTACGTTCGCTGATCTACCAGCATCTGACGTGGCTCTCGTTCAGTTTCTATGACCGGGTGCAGTCCGGCCAGCTCATCAGTCGCGCGAACAGCGACATCCGCAGCGTCCAGATGTACTCGATCTTCGCGCCGCTGATCATCGTCCAGTGCGGCATCGGCGTGGTGGCGTTCGGTTTCATGCTCTCGATCAACTGGGTACTGGCGCTCATTTCCATGGTGGTGATGCCGATCCTCTACGTAGTCGGGATCAAGATGCGCCGGGTGATGTTCCCGATTTCGTGGATCACGCAGTCGCGCTTGGCGGAAGTCGCCACGATCGTCGACGAGAACGTCAACGGCGTTCGCGTGGTGAAGTCCTTCGCCCAGGAAGAAGCCGAGATCAATCGACTGGCCGACGCCGCCGAGGGCGTCGCGTGGGCCTACATCAAAGACGCCAACATCCGCGCGGTCTGGTCGCCGTGGGTGCAGAACCTGCCCCAACTCGGCTTGGCGTTGGTCCTGCTCTGTGGTGGGTGGATGGTGCTCCACGGCGATCTCGCCTACCCCGAGATCCTCGCCTTCAGCCTGTACCTCTTGATGCTCCAGGCGCCATTCATGATGCTCGGCCAACTCGTCATGATGGGTCAGCGCGCGAAGGCGAGCGCCGGGCGAATCTTTGAGATTTTGGACGAGAATCCCGAGATCACCGAGCGTCCGGGCGCGTTCGACTTGACCAACGTCGACGGCACCATCGACTTTAACCACGTCGACTTCACCTACGACAACGGCGCGGAGATCTTGAAGGACTTCGACGCCCACATCGCGCCCGGTGAGACCGTGGCGCTCGTAGGTCGCACCGGCTCGGGCAAGTCAACGGTGGCCCGGTTGATGACGCGCTTTTACGACGTCTCGGGTGGCGCGATCGCCATCGACGGGCACGACATCCGCGATCTCACGTTGACCTCGCTGCGCGAGAACGTCGGCGTGGTCCTCGACGAGCCATTCCTCTTTTCAATTTCAATTCGCGACAACATCGCCTACGGTCGACCCGACGCGCCGTTAGAGGAGATCGAGGCCGCCGCGAAGGCGGCGAACGCGGATGAGTTCATTGTCCGCCTCCCCGAGGGTTACGACACCGTCGTCGGCGAACGCGGCTACACCCTCTCCGGCGGTCAACGCCAGCGAATCGCGATCGCGCGGACGCTGCTGTTAAACCCGCCCATCTTGATCCTGGACGACGCGACGAGTGCGATCGACGTCCACGTCGAATCCGGGATCTACGAGGCGTTACGGGGCCTCCTGCGCCAGCGCACGACCATTGTCATCGCGCACCGCGTCTCGACGATTGCCTTGGCGAGCCGGGTCTTGTTACTCGACGAGGGTCGAGTGGTGGCGAGCGGGTCCCACGAGGACTTACTCAGCCGCGTGCCGCTCTACTCCGAGATCCTCGCGCAGACGACCCCGGCGGAGGAGGACTGATGGCCTGGGGCGGAGGTGGCGGCGCGATGTTCGGTCCAAGCGCGTCCTCATCGAGCGGCAGCGCGGGCCTGCCCTTCGGCGGCATTCCCGAGGAGTTGATGGACGAGGCGACGAAGATCCTCGCGACCGAACCCGAACACGAAAAGTCCCACGTCCGCTTCACGCAACGACCCAGCGCGAAGGAACGTGAACGCCTGACGTTGCCGCGACTCTTGGCCGTCTACCCGAAGTGGCTGGTGGCCGGATCGGTGCTGGTGATCATCATTAGCCTGACGCTCCAGGCCGGACCCCTGCTGACCGAGTACGCGATCGAACACGGGATGGAGCACCACAAGAGCTTCACGGTGATCGTGGTGTGTGCGATGTTGTACCTCGTCCTCGCCCTGGCGAGCGTCTACTTCCAACGCCAGCAGGTCGAAGTAACCGGGAAGCTTTCCTCACGCGTGATGCACGACCTGCGCATCCGCGTCTTCACGCAGTTCCAGCGCCTGAGCTTGGACTTCTTCACCGAAGAGAAGGCCGGCGTCTTGATGAGTCGCATGACCAGCGATATCGAGAACCTCCAGCAACTCATCCAAGACGGCATCAGCCAGTTCGCCCTGCAGGGACTCACGATGATCGTCATCACGGTGATCTTGTTCTCGACCAACGTCGTCCTCGCGCTCTGGACGGTGCTGTTGGTCGTGCCGCTGCTGGTGGCCTTTTCAATCTGGTACCACCACGCCTCGGAGAAGGGCTACCTACTCGCGCGCGACCGCATCGCGACCGTTCTCGCCGACCTGTCGGAGTCCCTCTACGGCATTCGCGTCGTGACGGCGAACAACCGTCAACGCCGAAACATCAACAACCACCGTCACGTGGTGGGGGCGTACCGCGACGCCAACGCGTACACCGGTCGCGTAAACGCCATCTACGGACCTTCGACGTTGATGATCGGCATCCTCGGCCAGGCGATGCTGCTCGGCATCGGCGGACACATGGTCTTGACGCACCACCTCAACGTCGCCCAGCTCATCGTCTTCTTCTTGTTCCTCAATCGCTTCTTCTCGCCGATCCAACTGCTCGTCCAGCAGTACACCACCCTCCAACAGGGCCGCTCGTCGATCATTCGACTACGCGAACTCGTAGAGACCGCCCCGAGCGTCGATGAGGGACCCGACGCGATCACGCTCCCCACCATCGAGGGCCGCATCACCTTCGAGCACGTGGACTTCGGGTACCTGCCCGGCGAACCGGTGCTGCACGACGTGAACTTAGAGATCGCGCCCGGTGAGTCGGTCGCCTTCGTGGGCCCCACCGGTGCGGGCAAGTCCACCATGGCCAAGTTGGCGAACCGCTTCTACGACCCGACCTCGGGGCGGGTGCTCCTAGACGGGATCGACATCAAGACGGTGACGCTTCGTTCACTGCGCTCCCAACTCGGGGTGGTGCCCCAAGAGCCGTTCCTCTTCGCCGGTTCTATCCGCACGAACCTGCGCTTCGGTCGCCCCGACGCCACCGACGAGGAGATCGAACTCGCCGTTGAGGTGGTGGGTCTCGGGGAACTCGTCGAGCGTTTGCCCGAGGGGCTCGATACCCCGGTCCACGAGCGCGGACAGACGTTGTCCGCGGGCGAGCGACAACAACTCGCCCTCGCGAGGGCCTTCCTCGCCCGACCGCGCGTGCTGATCTTGGACGAGGCGACCTCGTCGCTGGACTTACAGAGCGAGATCGTCATCGAACGCGCGCTCGATCGCCTCCTGGAAGGTCGCTCCGCCATTCTCATCGCGCACCGCCTAACGACCGCCCAGCGGGCTGATCGCATCGTGGTGATCGACGACGGCGGCATCGTCGAGATGGGTACACCGGATGAACTCTTGGCCGCCCACGGTGCCTACGCCGTCATGTACGACGCGTGGCTCGCTTCGGGCGGTCGCGACGCCACGCGGGCCAGTTCCTAGGCACTGACGCCGCAACCACGGCGACGCCACGACGCACGGTGAATCGAGGCGGCCCACAGGCGTGGCCCGAGGATTGACGTTCCAACTGAGAGGAACACGAGCACTCCGCGGAACCCGAAGGAGTGGGGTGCTTCGTGGAGAAGAGTCCTCCTACCAGGCGTACACCGAGACTCTTCGGTTGACGGCGGCCGCGCTATCTGGGGAAACGAAGTTCGCGGCACCGTGACCGAGCGACCTCAATGCGGCAACGGTCGCCCCGTCGTCTTTCAAGCCCGCGAGTAGGTATCTGGTGACGACCGCGGCGCGTTTACGGCTGAGGAGGACGTTGTGCGCTACCCCACCGGTGGAACTGGCGTAGCCGCTGATCGAGATGTGCGTGTCGTCATCACGCATGATGGTCCGAGCGAGTACGTTCAATCGGTTCAGCATTGAAGGGGTGAGCGCCCACTCGTCGTTGGCGAAGTCGAACAGCGTGAGGTGAACCTTCGCGGGGACCCGAACCGTGATGTGCTGGGTCACCGTCGTGGCGGCGGGGTAGTCGACGCTCGCTGCGGTGACGAAGCTCAAGGCGCACGTACCCGAAGCGAGGTAGGTCACGACGCCGTTTCGCACACGGCAGACCGCCGGCGTGCTCGACGTGATCGTCACCATCGGACCTGAGGAAACCACCACCGGGGTATAGGTCTGACCCACTGCACCCGGCGCAGCCGGCGCCACGGAGATGGTCGGCGGCGCGGCGACGACGGTCAGCGTGAAGGTCCACACGCCCGTGTCCCCGTGACCGTCGGAGTCGATACCGCTGAGGGCGTAGACGCCCGGGGTGAGCGATGAGGGCGCGCTGATCGCGCCACTAGGGCTCACCGTGAACGAGCCGCCCGCTGATGTCGAGAACGTGACCGAGCCGTCGTTGCCGGTCGTGGCGATAGTGCCGGTGAACGCCGTGCCCGCGTTGACGCTCGCGATCGACGTTCCTTCGGCGATGGTGCCGCCACGGGGAGCGACGGCGGTGAGGGTCACGGTGAGGGTGTAGGTCCAGCTACCTGCGTCGCTGGACGCGTCGACGTCGGTGCCGCTGACCAGGTAGAGGCCGTGCGCCAACGTACCCGTCGCCGAGACGTCGCCGCTCGAGTTGACCGTGAACGCGTTGCCACTCGACGTCGTCGTGTAGGTGACGGCCCCCACGTTGCCGCTGGCGGTGATCGCGTCGGTGAACGCAGTGCCCGCGGGCGTGGTGCCGGAATCGTGCACGGTCGCGATGGCGCCCGCGACGTGGTTGACGGTCAAGGTGTAGGTCCAGTTGCCGGCGTTGCCGAACGCGTCGACGTCGGTCCCGCTCACCGTGTAGGGACCGGACGCCAAGGTATCGGGTGACGAGACGGCGCCACTGGAGCTCACCGTGAACGCGTTGCCACTCGACGTCGTGGTAAAGGTGACGGCCCCATCATTGCCGCTCGTCGTGATGGTGTCGGTGAACGGGTTGCCCGCGTTCACCGAACCGCTGGTGTTGGTCTGCGTTATGGTGCCCCCAGCTGAGTTCACGGTGAGCACGTAGGTCCAGGTACCACTGTCCGAGGACGTATCACCGTCGGTGCCACTGAGCGTGTACACGCCCGAAGGGGTCGTGCCGTTGCTCGCGATAAGGCCAGAAGAAGAGACCGAGACGCCAGCGGGCAGCGAACCGCTCGCCGAGAATGACACGGTCCCCGACTGGCCGGTTGTGACGAGTTGTGCGGTGAAACTCTGGCTCGCGGTGTCCGGCGAACCGTTGGCGAAGGGCGCACTCTGCGTGATGGTGCTCGGGGGTGCGGTTGTGACGGAGAACGATTGAGAGATCGCCGCCGCGGCGAAGGTCGTGGAAGGGGCGACCGAGGCGTCGATGGTGCACCCGCCCGGCGTGGTGAAATGCAGGATCACCGGCGCGCTAGAGGAGGTGAGCGAGCAGCCAGCGGTGTCGGCACTGCCGTCGATCGCGTAGGTAATCGCGCCATCGGAGTTCGTCGTCACGCCCCCGATCGTCTGAGGCGACTGGATGGTGGTGAAACTCGTCGGACTTGGCGCCCACGAGAGGGTTGGCGTGGCGAGGATCGCGAAGGGTGCGGTGATCGTCTCGACGGCGTAGGAACCGCTCGCCGCTACCGTTGCGGTGATCGAGCAGACACCTTGCGCGCTCGACATCAACACGATGGGCGCCGAACTTGACGCGAGGGTGCAACCGGCCGTGTCATTCGTCGACGCAATGGCGTAGGTGATCGCCCCCGGCGAGTCGGTGGTGGGGGCCGGGGTGATGGTGGTCCCCGATGGGCTCACGGGGGTCGAGGACGGGCTCGGGAACCATGACAGCGTCGGAATAACCAGCGACGTGACGTTGAAGGTCAGCTCCGCGAAGCCGGCGGTGTAGGTCGATGTCGCGGCGGCTGAGGCGTCGATGGTGCAGACCCCCGCGGCGAAGTAGGTGATCACGCCGGTGCTGGCGTTCACCGAGCAGTCGGCCGTGTTGGAGTCGGCGGTATTAACCGAGTACAACAGTGGGGCGGCTCCAAGGTCTGTCGCCGGTGCGGGAGCGGTCGACGCCGCCGAGGTCGAGAGGTCGTTGCCAATGGCCCACGAGACGACCTGTTGGTGGACGACGTTGATCGACACGGTCGCGGTCGTGGTGGACACCCCGTTGTTGGGCGCCGTCTCATCGATGTCGTACGTGAAGGTTTCGGTGCCGGTGAAGCCGGAGTTGGGCGTGAAGGTGAAGTAGCCGAGGTTGGCGTTGGTGATGTCGAGCGTCCCGTTCGTGCCGACGAGTGCCCCGGAACTGGCGGAGGCGGTGAAACTGTGGGTCACCTGATTGGCGCCAGGCTCAAGCACGACGTCGTCCATGTTGTACGACGTACCGGCGACGACCTGGTCGTTGTTAAAGACCGAGCTTGACGCCGTGACGGCGGATAGTGAGGTGTTGGTCGCGATCGCGTAACTGTCGTTGATGGGGGTCGGCGCCGCGAAAGGGCTGGTCGCGTTGGGACACGAGGCCCCGTCGTTGGCGCCCGTTGAGAATCCTGACGTCGAGGCGGAACTCGCCCGAAAGACGAAGGTCTGAGTGCCGAGTGAGGCGAGTTGCGCCGCCGTAGCTTCGAAGAGCTCCTCTTGGGTGTTGTCATAGAAGAAGGAGTCGCCCGTGGAGTCGGAGTAGGCGGCGCCGTAACTATCGGTCGACGTTGAGGCGCCGCCCGAGAGTGAGATCCCGGTGTCCGCCGTTACCGCCAGGGGGTTGGCCGGTATGGCACTCCAGTTCGCGCTCGACGCGGGGATGTCCGCCACCGGCAGCGTCACGATGTAGAGGGTGGCGGTGTTGGTGCCCGTGCCCTTGAGCCCGTAGCCGACGTAGTCGGTGTCCGAGGAGTTCACGGTCCACGTGATGTCGTTCGCCGCGAACGTCGAACCCGTCGAACCCATTGACACGGTCGTGAGGGCGGGGCTCGCGACGTCGGTCAGGTCAAAGCCACCCGCACTCGACGCCGTGAGTAGGAAGTTCGTGTCGGGAATGAAGTCAGCGCCAGTGGTTTGGGGGGCGAGTGAAGGAACACCGAGATTGTTTTCAGCTCCGTCCACACCGATCTGGAAGAGGTCACCACCCGATGAACCCATCGCGTAGAGATAGTTGTTCTCCGCGTCGTAGCCGAGCGCGTTCAAGCCGGTGGTCTGGGCGATCGAGTTGAGCTTGAGGAAGGAGTTGGTGGTGGGGCTGAACTCCCAGGTGTAGTCGTTATTGACTTGGTAGAGATTTGGGGTGCAGATAAATGCCCCGCCCGTGATCGTGGTGAAGTTCTTGGCGGCCGTCCAGTTCGTCACACCCACGCTCTGGGATGCGCCGATTGCGTAGTAATACTTCGTCGCCGCAGTGAGGCCGGAGATTGCGGCGGTCGCCGTCACGTTCGACGAACTCGCGGTAGGGCTCTGGTTAGCCGAGGCGTAACTAATCGTGCCGGACGGCACCGTGCAGTTCCCGCCAGTGATGGTGATGACGGATGTCGAGTAACAAAACGCGATCGTGGTCGACACGCCACCGGGACTCACCACACCGTAAAGTGTCGCGCTGGTGTTGGAGAAGTTAGCGGCACCAGTGAGCGTCGGGATGACGCCCGTGGCATTCGCGCTGCTCGAGAAGATGGCGAGCGCGCCAAGTCCGAGGGTCAGAGCCAACGAAGAACGAGCGACCAGAAGAAGGGCGCGTCGAGTCGCCGCTGAGGGGGAGGAGGGCAACGCGACTCATTTCCTAATTCGGGTGGAAGATGTGAATGACGCTACTTTGTGTATAACTTTTATTTCACTACGAGAACCCAAGTTGATGACTTGATTTCGCGGCGACGTATCCGGACGAAGGCCCGACGATGAGTCCGATCATCGAGATCCACCACATGATTGAGGAGTCATGCGGAAGTCCTCGATTCCCCACCGATCCTTCTTTTCTTCGTGGTGCCACGACGGTTCCACATTCGGCGAGGAAAGTCGGCACCTTCGTTCGGCGGTGACTCCCCCAGACGACCCGCGAACCGCTCGGCAATTGGATGCCCGGAGAATCTCGTCGAGTTTGTTGTGGAGCGGTCCTGTAACGCGGTTCCTCACTCGAATCGGAAAAGCTCTACGGGCCGTATCCGACGCGCACGTCACCAAGCTTGATGACGATGATCTTTTCGCCCGGCGGATACTTCGCCAACAGGTAGGCAGCGTCGACCTGCGCGAACTTGGCGGCGGTCTCTCGATAGACGGCGGCCTGAGCCAGAAGGGCCTTGGCTTCAGCGGGGTCTGAGACCTGAGCCGCAAGTGCCTCAAGGCGAGCGGCATTGCTCGAGAAGATGGCGGCTTGACTGGCGTAGCGCTGAGCGAGATTGTTCGCGACGGCTTCGGCGACATCCGGGTTTGTCGTTGCCATCACGAAACTGTCGGCGACCTGGATATCTTTCGCAGGAAGGTCCGTCGCCGAACCGCTCGCGCCATGGTTCGGCAGCCGTGACACGTTCTTCTCGAGCTGGTTCCTGAATTCAAGTTCGATCTGGGACTGCTGTCCAGCGGGCCACGAGGCACCATCGGCGGGCCGGATGTACTGCAGATCGAGGTCACTCACGTAAGGAATGTTGTTTTGGAGTCCGTCGAAGAAGCTGATGCTACCGTCCGGATTCGTTCGGGCGATGTAGTTGACCTGCACCGCACCGGGTGATTTAGTGAGCGACGTCTTAAGGGCCTGGGCCTGATCCGAGGTGAGACCGAACTGTTCTACGAACGCGGGCTGGTCCAGTTGTTCCAGGTAGACCAACGGCTGCGCCCCGGCGGGTGGCGGGGGAACGGGGTAGCCGCCGACGCTCGTAATCGCCGTCACCCCGCCTTTGTTCTCCGCCGAACCTTGAACCAGCACGCGCAGCGTGGAATTGGCATCCTGGTACTCGTTCCAAAGTTTGGTTTGGGACGCGAGGCGCAACGAATACTGCGACGCGAACGCGGGATTGGTCTCAGCGATCGCGGCGAGTTCGGCGTCGGGGATCGGCACCGGCTTGAAGACCGTCGTGACCCCGCCCTGAAATACCTGGCCGCTGGCGGCTTCGCCCGGCGCGCTGTAGGCGGCGATCTCTGATGGGCCGCCGATCAACATGTCCATCGCACTCACGGCCTTCGGTTTCATGAAGCTGAGCTTGGGCGAACCATCGATGCCGGTCGAGAGTGGTTCACTGGTTCGTACGCCGAGTTCGAGTTGGACGCCGAACTTCTTGTAGATGTATTTGAGCGCCTTCTGGACCCCGTCCTGGTCCCCAGGTAACATGCCGCCCATTTGGGCTGCATCGTCGACGACGAGCGGTGTGCCCTCCGAGAGGGTCTGGAACTGGGACGTCGCGACTTCGGCCTTTGAGATGAGTGCGGCGGTGGAGTCGGCGGCCACGGGTGCCGAAGATTCGACCGCCGCCGCGAGCGTGGCGTCGACGACTTCGCCGCCGCCCGCGAGCGCGCCGTAGCCGGCCTTAGCCGCCGCGCCGGCACCCGACGCAATGCCGGCACCGAGGAGGGTGGCCAATTCGGCCTTCACCAACCCGTAGGTCGCGTCGGCGTAGTGTTTCGAGTTCGCGTTGAGGTACGCCGTCGGGTCTTTCTTGTACGCGGCGTCATCGGCCGCCACGACCGCGGGAAATCCGTCTACTGCGTATCCCACGTTCGTCTCGAGGCTTTTGAGATTGGCCACGCCGTCGTTCACCCAGTTGTCTTGACCCTGGGGCGTGAGACTGGCGGCGAGGGCCTGGCCGAAGTAGCCGAGGTTCGGGGCTTGCGAAGCGAGCGCCGCCTGGGTCTTCGCGGGAAGCGCCTCGAGCCCATCCCAGAGTCGTCCGAGTAGAGCCGATCGAGCTTGAGGGTCCGTCGCGGTTTCGAGCAGTTGCGTGGCCAGCGCTGTTCCCGTCTTGCCGAGGTACGTTACGCCCCCACTGAGATCAGCGTCGAGCGTGGTGTAGTAGTTGCCGACCCAGAGGCTGAAGTCGCTGCTCTTGACGGTGCCAATCAGCGAGCCCATTTGGGGTGGGAGGCCGAATTGGATGGCGGCGGCCTGTTGACCCGGCGACGCGCCGGCGAGCCCAAGGGCCGTCGCGAGGCCGCTCGCCTCGGTGTTGGCGATCGCGTTTTGGGCCTGGGCGGTGACGGAGTCGGCGTCAAGGATCACGGAGGTGACGAGTTTCCGGTAGTCGGCTGCGGTGGCCGGTGCTTCCGTCACGTCGACGGTCACGGCCGCTTTGTCCGTGACGGGACTGCCGCTGGGATCGGTGCCGGTAGCGTTCGCGACGAGGACGGCGTCACCCGACGTTGTGGCCGCGTAGGTGTAGCGGATGACCACCGGCGGACCGTTGGCGGGCAGGGACGTGGGCAGCGCCGGAGTAGGACCCGAAGTAAGCGTGAGGCCCGACTGGGTCGGTCCGATGTTGCCGTTTGCGAGTGCGACACCATCGTTTTCGAGACCGGTGGGATCGGTGAAACTCAAGCCGGAGATGTCGCTGGTGCCGGTGTTATTGAGGGTCATCGTGACCGTCACGGAGTTCGACGGACTTCGCACGCCAGTGAGCGTGATGGACATCGATGCGGGTGGGGCCACTCGGGTTCCGATGACCGTGCCGGAGGTGCCGTTGGAGTCCTTGTCGGGCCCCTGATAAGAATTGCCATCCGCGGACAACGTGAGGACCTCAGTGAAGGTGTAGGACCCGTCGGCTCCCGTGAAGGAGAGTGTTCGACCGGAGACGTTCCCGACGAATCCACCCGTCCCGTTGTACACCTTCGACGAACCTTCGGCCTGGACGAAGACCACGCCGTTTGATGGGAATGACTCCCCCGCGCACCACCCGGCCTTGCAGTAGTACGTCGTGTTCCAGGTTCCAGAAAAATTCTGGTCGCCACTCGCCCCGGCGGGCATGGCTACCGTCAGTAGGCCAATCAGTAGCGCCATCACCAACGTCACGCGGATTTTCATTCGCGGAGCCTACATCGCGACACCGCCGTCGAGCGCTGAGCGTGATCCACCGCTGCTGCACGACGCGCAACCCGTGGAGTCGTTGAAGAGTAATTCCCGAACGTTCCTTGCGATGCTCTCGAATTCCTATCGACGGTCCAAGGGTTGACGGCGCAAATCAAGCGAACCGCAAGCCCGTTGCGATGTCGTTACGCCATCTCCTTGACGGCCCCGATGAGAGACGCGTTCGTTTGGTCCCCCAAGGGAATCGGGTGGACCTGCAGGTGAGTAACGCCCGCTGCCTTAAAGGCCTTAACGCGCTCGTTCACGTAACTGAGCGGACCACAAAGCGTCGTGAGCTCGAGGAACTCCTCGGGCACCGCCGCTTCGGCCTCTTTCTTGTTTCCGGCCAGGTAGAGGTCCTGGATAATCTCCGCTTCCTTTTCGAACCCGTAGCGAATCGCGAGTTCGTTATAGAAGTTCTTCCCCTTGGCGCCCATGCCGCCAACGTAGAGCGCGACCGCCGGCCGCTGGAGTTCACGAAGATTCGTCACGTCCTCGCCCTCCCCGATCGCGAGGAGTCCCCCGGCAGAGATCATTAACTCCCCGAGTGACGCATCGCGCTTGGCCGCACCAGTGTCGAGCGCGTCGCCCCAGACCTCGCGGGCGCGTTCGGGGATGAAGAAGATCGGCAGCCACCCATCGGCAATCTCGGCGGTCATGGCCACGTTCTTCTCACCGAGCGACGCAATCCAGATAGGAATCGCACTGCGCACGGGGTGAGCGATGATCTTTAAAGGCTTGCCGAGCCCGGTGCCCTGACCTGCGGGCAACGGCAGCGTGAAGTTCTTGCCTTCGTGCACGAGCGGTGCCTCGCGCTTCCATACGTCGCGACAGATCTCGACGATCTCGCGGGTGCGCCCGAGCGGGTTGGTGTAGGGAACACCGTGAAATCCCTCAATCACCTGCGGTCCCGACGCCCCGAGGCCCAAATGAAACCGACCGTCGCTGAGTGCGTCGATACCCGCCGCGGTCATGGCGAGCAACGTTGGGGTACGGGTGTAGATCGGCAAGATCGCGGCGCCGATCTCCACGCGCTCGGTGAGCGCGGCGAGATATCCCATCAAGGAGGGGCTGTCGAAACCGTAGGCCTCGGCGACCCAGACCAGGTCGAGGCCGGCCTGTTCCATCTCGACCACATTGCGGGCCGCCTCTTTGAAGCCGCCCGAGTAACTCAGTGCCGTCGTTATCTTCATCCTCGACCTTTCTTCATCCGAGTGTCACAGTACTGGAACCTTCCGCCCTCGAATTGTCCGTCGATGGTGCCTTGGAGCGACGTGACGCACGTAACCTGGAGGCTGAAAGCAACGGCGCTTTCCGTTTTTAAAGGCTGGCATCGCATGGTCACGCTTCCTCACGAAGCAGATTCAGACGTCTTCAATCCCTGGCTCCGGGTCACGTCGCTGATTGAAAAAGCGGGGAACCTGCTCGGTCTCGACGAGGGGATGATCACCCGGATCGTGACTCCCGAGCGCATCCTCGAAGTAGCGGTGCCCGTGCGCATGGATAACGGCGAGATTCACATGTTCACCGGGTGGCGCATTCAGCACGACTCCTCTCGCGGCCCCGGCAAGGGCGGGATCCGCTTCCATCCGAGCGTGAGTGTTGACGAGATCGCGGCACTGAGTGCGGATATGTCAATCAAGTGCGCCGTCGTCAATATTCCTTATGGCGGGGCCAAGGGTGGCGTCAAAGTCGACCCCTCGTTGTTGTCCCACGCCGAGCTCGAGCGGCTCACCCGTCGCTACGCCTTCGCGATCGCACCGATGATTGGGCCCGACCGCGACATCCCGGCCCCCGACATCAACACCGACCCCCAGGTGATGAGCTGGATCATGGACACCGTCTCGATGCTGCGCGGACACAACCTACCTGGCGTGGTCACCGGCAAGCCCTTGGCAATCGGCGGCACGCTCGGTCACGCGGGCGCGACGTCACTGGGCGTGACGATCTGCACGGTGGCACTGTTGAACCGACTCGGTCGACCACCCGAGGGCGAGCGCGTCGTCATCCAGGGATACGGCAAAGTCGGCGCGCCGCTCGTCAAACTCCTCAGCCAACGTGGCATGAAGGTCGTGGGTCTCGCCGACGTGCACGGGGCGATTCACGTACCCGAGGGCATCGACTACGACAAGATGAGCGCGCACTTCGACGAAGCGAAATCCATCATGGGCTATCCCGGCGGCGAAGAGGTGCACGCCGACGAGCTCTTCGCGCTCCCGAGTGACATCGCGATCCCCGCCGCCCTCGGTGGCGTGATCACCGAGAGTGTGGCGACGTCGATGTCGGCGACGATGATGGTCGAGGCGGCCAATGGTCCGACCACCGGCGAGGGCGCGACGGTGTTGGCGAGTCGCAACATCCCCGTCGTGCCCGACGTCTTGGCGAACGCCGGTGGCGTGGTGGCGTCGTACTTCGAGTGGGCCCAGGACCTCCAGGGTTTCATGTGGGAGCCCGAGTTGTTCCAGCAGCGCTTGGAAAAGACCATGCACGACGCCTTTGATGCCATCTGGATCAGACACGAACAGCTCGGCGTGGCGTTGCGCGATACCGCGCTCGTTGTCGGCGTGGAGCGCATCGCCGAGGCCACGGAGTTGCGCGGACTCTTTCCCTAGGTCACCACATGTCGAGCGCCCCGGGAGGGGCTTGGACAACTTTCTTCGGTCGCAGCACCACGGTGTGCGCGACTTTGTCGTGCAGCGTCTGACGCTTGGGATCCCACGCGGCCCAGAGCAGATCGAGGTAGTGCGGTATGAAAAGCGACAGAGCGATGACCGCGTCGTGCGCCTGTTCGGTGGTCTGTGCCGGGGTGGGATAGAGGTGACGGGTGTAGGTGTAGAAGCTGCCAATGAGTACCAAAAGGCAGTACGCCAAGGACCGCAGCGCCGCATGAGCGGCGTCAACCGGACCGCGGTCTCGCTCGTTCACGCAGTGGATCTGTACGACCATCATCCCGGGCGTCTGGTTCTTCCCCGATGCGAGAAATGCCGTGAAGTAGACGAACGCCGTCGCCACGCTGACCAGCGCGGCCGCCGTGTGACTGGCACCCGCCAGGTGTTCCGGGATGCCCGTCGCCACCGCGAGGATGATCGAGTCGATCACGAAGCTCAAGAGACGCCACCAGAAGTTCGCGACGTCCTCGATGCGCGGCGGCGGAACAGTGTCCATGGGGAAATACGGCAGTGGCGCGACCCCACCGGGCTCGAGTCGGGTCTTCGTGCCACACGTCGTGCAGAAGTTCTGCCCGTCGACCTCGGCGGTCCCACAGTTAGCGCAATAGGGCACGACGCGTCCCTCCGTTCATCAGTGCAGTACCGCGATCGTAAAGAGGATCGCGTCGTAGAGGAAGTGCGCCAGGATCGGCCGTGTCAGTTTGTGGTGTTTCTGGAACGACCGCGTCACGTAGAAACCGAGTGGGATCGTGAAGATGAATCCGAAGCCGTAGTAGACGTGATAGCTCGTGCGCAGGATCAAACTCAAGATCAGCGCGCTGCGCGGCGTCCAGCCGAGTTGACCAAGTCGCGTGATGAGGTAGCCGTTCACCAAAACCTCTTCGGTGATGGCAGTCGTGGCGGAGATAATTAGCCCCCACACGATGTAGTACGCGGGCACATGGGCGGTGACGAGGCTGTTGACAAGAGTCTTGTGGGCGGCGAGGAAGGCAGCAACTGGGATTGCCAGCGCGAACTCAGTGGCGAAGGCCGCCGCGTCGAGGCCGATCGCTGGAAGGATGTCCCGTTTCACCTGAGGTAGCACGAGGCCGAGCGTCGTTCGGTCCTGACCCGTGCGAGACAGGAGATAGAGCGCCATCGGGACGATGGCCGCGACCGGGAGGTAGGCCAATATCCCCAACAACATGTTCACCAGCGGCTGGTGCTTGACGAAGGTCGCGAACTGCGCGATGTTGTCGACGCCCGCGACGTGTTCGGAGAGGATGATGACGGCGGAAGCGACGCCGGGCACGAGGAAGGCAATCATGACGACGCGCGTTTCGATCACCAAGGATCGCCGTGCGGAACCCATTGGGAGTCCGCCCACCACTTCGCCATCGGCATTCTTTCGTAGCGCGGGAGTTCCAGCAGTGGCTTCGTCGAGCACCGTGGTCCGAGGAGGCGTCTCGCCGCTCGCAGCGTCAATCGCTTCGCGCTCAACGGCGGAGGGCTCGCTGAAAACGGGTGTGTCCGTCGATCTCGTCGGGCCGCCGCAGTTCACGCAGTAGTTCCCCACGACCCGCGTGCCGCACCGGGGACAGAAGTTCACACGACGCCCCTTCGGCTCGGAGTTCGACGTACTTTACTGCCGGGTCTAGAAAAAAGTAGGTGAGCGTGACTCAATTCCCGAGAGTGACGTCACCTCCGTGTCCTGCTCAGCAACTACCACGGGTCGTCGGGAAGTCTCCCTCGCGACAGCGACCGCGGCGTAACCGGCGCGAACTCCTCGACTCAGTACGTCGCCAACTCCGGGTGACGGTGTGAGAGGGTGTCGTGGTGAGCGAAGAAGCGACCGTCGAAGCACTCCAAGAGACCGTTCAATCGTTGCGCCGTGAAGTTGATCGCCTTAAAGAGGAACTCGCCCGTCTCCGTCGAGACCGTGACGAGCGACCGCCGCACTACCTCTGATCTAGGGCTGCTCGAACGTGCCAACGATCACCGCGCGCGCGATGCCGTGAGCGAAGAGGTTAAAACCCAAATACGCCGGCGAGGACCCTTCTGGCAAGTCCAATCGCTCAACGTCGAGAGCCGTGACCGCGACGAAGTAACGATGTGGCCCGTGTCCGCTCGGGGGGGCCGCCCCGACGTAACGCCGCATACCCGCGTCGTTGGCGAACTGCACCGCGCCCTCTGGTAACGCTTTCCCCCGTTCGTCGCCCGCGCCCGCGACGAGTGACGTGGTGGTCGCAGGAATGTCCGCGACCGCCCAATGCCAAAATCCTGAGAGTGTCGGGGCGTCGGGGTCGTACACCGTCACCGCGAAACTCTTGGTCTCGGGCGGAAATCCACTCCACGAGAGCTGCGGCGACGTGTCCGAGCCGCCCGCGCCCATCATCCCGCTGACCTGCGCCAAGTTGAGGGCGTGACCGTGTTGAATATCGTCCGACGTCAACTCGAAGGTCGGGAGGTTCGGTAGGTCGTCGTAGGGATCTCGTGGCATCGTGGGGTTTCTCACTTTCGCGGCACCGCGGCGGGGCCGTCTCGTGAGGCCCACTGTACCCAGTTGGCGACGCGAGTCTTGCGCCTTCGGAGCGAGGGCACCACCACGACCTCGCCAGACCCGATTTGAAGAACTTTCTCGGACACCCGAACCCGGGCCTGCCAGAGTGGGACAGTGCAGGCAACAGTGGTCCGTCACGTTCACGTTGGTATCTCGGTACTCGGAGCAAGTACTTCGTGAGCGTTTCGCCAGCGTCCCCGACCCGTCGACTCCGATCGATGGTCGTGATGGGCGTCGAAGGCTCGGGCAAAAGCACCGTCGCACGAGCGATCGCCGACACGCTGCGGGTTGACTTTCTCGACGCGGACACGCTGCATTCTCCAGTGAATCGAGCGAAGATGGCCGCCGGCGAGGCGCTCACGGACCTCGACCGGCTCCCGTGGTTGCGCACGATTGGCGAACGACTGGCGCACGAGAACGCGGAGGAGCGTGCCCTCGTCGTCGCTTGTTCCGCGCTGAAGCGGCAGTACCGCGACCTCTTGCGCAGCTATGACGCCGATATCGTGTTCATACACCTAACCGGTCCGATAGACGTCGTACGTGAGAGAGTCGCGACGCGCGCGCACGAGTTCGCCGGAACGTCCTTACTGGAATCCCAGTACACCCAACTCGAGCCTTTAGAGGTGGACGAACTGGGCGTGTCGCTGGACCTGCGTCTGCCCGTCGAGGAGATTGTGTCCCGGGTCGTTGCGCAGCTGGGGTAGTCGATGTCGAACACCCTCTCACTGCGTTGCGCGGAGCGGATCAACCGACGGTGATCGTAGTGCTCGACGCCGTGGGACACGTCACGACGTTCTCACTGGCCAGTGTCTGTGCGGCGGCCGCCCGCAGCGTCGCGAGGGGTAGCGAACCCGCGCTCACGGCGCGCTGGAGGGCCGCGGAGGTGAGTTGGGCGAGTCGCAGTGACGCGCTCGCTGACACGGGTGTCCCGGCCAGAACGAGGTCCGCACCGGCGTCGATGGCCAGTACCGATGCCGCCGGGACTCCGAGATGGAGGGCGCTGAGCGCACCGGCACCGAGCGAGTCGGTCACGATAAGTCCGCCAAACCCCAGTTGTTGACGCAGCACGTGGATCACCACCGGAGAGATGCTCGAGGGCAACGACGACAGACCCGGTACTCTCGCGTTCGAGATCATGACGGCAGTCGCCCCGGCGCGCACCGCCGCTTCGAAGGGAATGAGACCAGTCGATCGCAACTGCGGCCAGGGCAACGTCGCCGCTGGACCGTAATCGGTATTACCCGTCGCGCCCCCGAGGCCCGGAAAATGTTTGACGACGCTGGTCACGCCGGCCGCGCTCAGCCCCTTCATGAAGGCGACGCCGTCGCTCGCCGCGGTCGCGGGCACGCCGCTGAAGGACCGGTACCCATCGGGATCGCGGGCCCCGGGTTCGACGGAGCGTCCGTCGACGTCGAGTACGGGAGCGAGATCGGTATTCACGCCCGCGGCCCTCATGGACCGCCCGACGCGCAGGCCTTCCGCCGTGATCTCGTTCGCGGTGAGGTTCTTGCCCATCGTCTGAGCCCACGGCAGTGTCGCGACCAAGTTGGTGAGTCGCTCGACGCCACCTCCTTCTTGATCGGTCATGATCATCATCACGTCACCATTGGGCGTCTCGTGCTGTAACGCGGCCACGTCGGTGACAAAGTTCGCCGACGCGGTGGTCCCGAAGAGCAGCAGTCCCCCGTAACCCGCGCGGGCCGCGGGTCCCATGGCGCCAACGTCGAGGGCGTTCGCCGAGACGGCAATCGTCTCATTAGCCAGACGTGGGAGTTGCCAGGTGGCCACGACCTCGAGGGCGCAACTCAAATTGACGGCGATGCTCGTCGGGGAGGTCGTCGTGGTCGTAGTCGTGGAGGAGCTCGTCGTGGTCGTGGTCGTTGCGGACGAGACCACCACCACACCGCAGCCAACGAGCACCAACGCGAAGGTGGCCGCACCACCAAATGTCATCCACCGTCGCACGACTTCAGGCTAGGCCCGCCCTTTTACAAACACGCACCGCTACGCTGAGCGCCAGAGCGAGGTGCGCATGACGAAGTTGATGCCAGCGGCGTTCATCGGACACGGCAGCCCGATGAACGCCATCGAACAAAACCGCTACACCCAGTGTTGGACCGACTTTGGCGCGACCATCGCCAAGCCCACGGCGGTGCTCGTCGTCTCGGCTCACTGGTACGTCAACATCACCGCGATCACCGCGATGCGCGCGCCCCGTACGATCCACGATTTCTATGGCTTTCCACAGCCGCTCTTTGACGTGGAGTACCCCGCACCGGGCGATCCCGAGGTCGCCCAGCGCGTCATCGACGTGGTCGAACCGACCTACGTCGGTCTCGACACGGACTCGTGGGGCATCGATCACGGCACGTGGTCGGTGCTGGTGCACATGTTTCCCAAGGCCGACGTACCGGTCCTGCAACTCTCGATCAACGCAGAGTTGCCCTTCGACGATCACTTCAACCTCGGCGCCAAACTCCACGAGTTACGCAGCGAGGGTGTGTTGATCCTCGGGAGCGGCAACGTGGTCCATAACCTTCGCCTCATCGATTGGCGCTCCCCCGGTAAGGGCACAGACTGGGCGCATCGTTTCGACGACTCGATGCGCGAGATCATGACGAATGACGCCGCGGACCTCGGCACCGCCAGCGCTCACGCCGACTACGCCAAAGCCGTGCCGACGCCCGATCACTTCCTCCCCCTCGCCTACGTAGCGGGGCTCTGCGCGGCGGCGAACACGCCCGCGACGACATTGATCGACGGCTACGAAATGGGGTCGCTCTCGATGACCGCCTATCAACTCGCGGGCGCTTCGTCTTAGCGTCGACGCGCCCGCGACGCCGAGACACCGAGTGCGGCGACCACCAGCAGTGGCAGCGCCGCGACCGCGAGGGCGTTCTGGTGCGCCCCGACGCGGATCACCGCCACCACCGCCAAGATGAAGACCGCGGCGAGAAACAGTTCGGGCGTGTCCCCGACGAGAAAGTCCCACCAGAATCTCGCGAAGCCCACGATCATTCGAATGGGCCACGAGGACTTCATGAGGCCACCGCGACCGCGGGCGACCTTCGCATCCACGTGACGAAGACCCACGTCACCACCGCGTAGAACGCGACGAGCACCACCAGCGCGACGTCGTCGCCGGGCCAACGAATCTTCAGCCCCTCACCCGAGAAGAACGTGCCGTAACTCACGAGGAGGACGCCGACGGTCATCTTCATCGCGTTCTCGGGCACCTTCGAGAGCTGTCGCGCCACGACCACACCAACCCCACCCACGATGAGCAGTGCCGCCAGCGCCGAGAGCGAGGCGAGTCCCAGTCGTCGCGCGGAGGTGCCCAGCGTGAGGACGATGATGACCACCTCGAGTCCCTCTAAGAAGACACCCTTAAAGGCGAGGACGAAGGCCACTCGGTGGTTTTGGCGAGTCGCCTCGGTGTCCATCTTCTCCACGGTGCGCTGGTAGATCGCGTCCTCGTCGTGCTTCGCCACAAGACCGGTCGCTCGCAAGATCGCCTTGCGGAGCCACTGAAGTCCGAAGATCAATAACACCCCGCCCACGAC
>Ga0302157_10000497_pt1 | contig 51920 bp, 52 predicted proteins | sample I_Bog_N3_3_FD_193502 | JGI IMG/M metagenome (GOLD analysis project Ga0302157, IMG submission 193502) | Peat permafrost microbial communities from Stordalen Mire near Abisko, Sweden - I_Bog_N3_3 | ecosystem: Environmental > Terrestrial > Soil > Wetlands > Peat | place: Sweden: Abisko, Stordalen... | reverse complement strand
CGCTGTCGGTGGAGGCGCAGGAGCGCCACGAGAAGCGCGAGAAGGTCTATCGCGACGAATAGGCCGGCCAGGCAAGCTCGGCTGCGGCCGCGGCGGTCAGCGCCGTCATTTGCCCGAGTTTTGAAGTTGCAGGTTTGCAAAGGCCGCCGCAGATGATCGACACGCCGGCGGCCGCAAGCCTCATCGCCTCTGCCCGCCGCCATCGCAGGCCGCTGCGGTCGCTTGCCGCGGAGGCCGCGCCGCGGGATGAATCCGAGGGATACCGGATACAAGGCGCGGTGCACGATTTGCTGGCGGCCGATTTCGGCGCCCTGGCCGGTTACAAGATCGGCTGCACCAGCGCCGTGATGCAGCAATATCTGGATATTTCGCATCCCTGCAGCGGCGGCGTGTTTGCAAGCGGCGTTCACCCGAGCGGCGTGTCGCTGCCCGCGCACGACTTCATCCGGGTCGGCGTCGAATGCGAAATCGCGGTGCGGCTGGCGCGCGGGCTGGCCCCTGGGCAAGCGCCGTTCACGGCAGCGGCGGTGGCCGACGCCGTCGAGGCCTATCTGCCGGCCATCGAGATCGTCGATGACCGCTATGCCGACTGGCAGAGCATCGGAGCGCCGACCCTGGTGGCGGATGATTTTTTTGCTGCCGGCTGCGTGCTCGGAAATCCCGTGGCGCGGCCGCTGGCGCCCGATCTGCTGGACGTGGTCGGCCACGCCGTGATCAATGGCATCGAGGCCGGGCGCGGCACCGGCGCCGACGTGCTCGGCCATCCGCTCCATGCCCTGGCGTGGCTCGCCAACCAGCTCGCCACCAGCGGCAAGGGCCTGCGCGCGGGCCAGATCGTGCTGACCGGCAGCCTGGTCAAGACCGTGTGGCTCAAGCCGGGCGACCGGGTGACGATGGATCTGTCCGGGCTCGGCGCCGTCGAGGTCGCCTTCGACTGAGCCCGTGCGCGGTCTTGGTTGCTTGCCTTGGCCGAAAACGAGCACGGCCCCCGCCAGGGGAGCTGACGGAGGCCGCGTAGGACATCGCATTGCGCCTAGGTTCGCGATGCGATGTGGGAGCTCGTAAACGGGTCGTCCTTTCGGGGCGTCAGCCTTTCAAAATCCTGCTTCTAGAACGGCAGCAGCACGTCCATCACCTGCTGGCCGTAGCGCTGCTGCTGTACGTCGCTGAGCTGGCCATGGCCGCCATAGGCGATGCGGGCCTGCGCGATCTTGCTGGAATCGATGGTATTGTCGCTCTGGATGTCCTCCGGCCGCACGATGCCGGCGACGATCAATTCGCGAATTTCGAAGTTGACGCGGACCTCCTGTTTGCCCTCGACCACGAGATTGCCGTTCGGCAGCAACTGGGTGACGACCGCGGCGATGTTGGTCTGCAGGCTTTCCTGGCGCTGGATGGTGCCCTTGCCGTCGCTCGACGAGGTGGCGTCCGCGGTCAACAGCCGCCCGGGCAGCACGGTGGCGGCCTTGCCGGTCAAGAGGCTGCTGCCGAGGAAGGCGGTGATGCCGGAGTCTTCGGTATTGGTGCGGCTGCGCTGGGTCTCGTTGGCGAAATTGGCCTGGTCGGTGATGTTGACCGTGACGGTCAGCAGATCGCCGATCTGATGCGCGCGCTGGTCCTTGAAGAACGAGCGCGAGCCGTTTCGCCACAGCGAATTGGCGTTGTACGACACCGCCTCGGGTTTCGGCATCGGCATCTGCACCGGCTTGTAGCCGGGCTGCGCCGTGGGATTTTCGATCGCCGTCAGCTTCGGCGTTTCGCCGATCTGGGAGAGCCGGTCGATCGAGGAGCAGCCGCCGCCTGCGATGCTGACGATGGTCAGCAAGGTGCCGGTGAGCGCGAAGCGGTTGATACCAGACGTGTACATGAACATTACTCGGCTTGTTGAGCGACTTGCGAACTGGTGCCGGGGGTGGCCGAAACCTGCGAAGCGGTTTCGGCCGAGCCCGGCGTGGAGGCCTGGTCGGAGGCCACGGGAAGCCGCGGCGTCGCCACGGAAATGGCGACCTGGTCGCGGCCGATCACGACGCCGGACACGGTGCGCTTGGATTGCAGATTGAGGACGTTGACCACGTCGCCTTCGGTGCCGGCGTCCATCGCCTTGCCGCGGACGGTGAGATAGAGGCCGGTGGATTCGTAGATCAGGGTGACATTGTCGTCGCGCTGCACCAGGTCCGGCTTGGCGAGATCGGCAACCTTCAGCGCCTGGCCGGCGCGCAGTTGCCGGCGCGCCTGCATGCCGACCGCGAGCCGGCGCAGCGCGAGGTCGCCGCCGACCGCGGCTTTCGGGCGCCGCTCGGTCACCACGTCGGAAGCCTTCAGCACTTCGCTGCGTTCGACGCCGCGCGTCAGCACCGCGGCTTCGACGGTTTCGATCGCGACGCCGGTAAAGCGCAGGGTCGTCGGCAGCGTGCCGGCATCGTTGCCGATTTCGAAAGAGACGTCGAAGCGTCCGCTGCGCGGGTCGTACCTGGTCGAGACCGGCTGCATGGTGCCGGTATTGGAGGCCTCAAGCTGGATGTCCTGCACGTCGCGATCGAAGGTCAGGGAAAGGTCGGCGGCGTCGCCGAGGCCGTTGCGGTGTTCCAGCGCGCGGCCGACCTGCAGTTCGATGTCCTTGGCCGGCAGCGCGCGCGACAGCCGGGTCACGGAGATCGCCTTGATGTTCCGGGTGTCGACGCCGATCACCTGATGGGCCTGCAGCGCGGCCAGCACCTTCTCGGTCGGCAGCGAGCCGGTGGTGCCGAGGTCCGGCGCGCGATAGATCGCGATCAGCGCCGAGCTGCCGGCGTTGTCGATCAGGTCGCCGATCCGCACCACGTCGCCTTCCACCGTGACGCTGGCGCGCAGCGCCGGCGTTGCGATGACGTCGTCGCTGCTCTGGGCCGACGCCGCAACGGTGGCGGCGGCGAGCAGGGCGAAGGCGAGCAGCAGGATGCGAATGGTCATGATCGGCTCCCTCACCGGAACAGCGCGGAGGCGGTTTGCAGCATCTGGTCGGCGGCGCTGATCACCTTGGCGTTCATTTCGTAGGCGCGCTGGGCGGCGATCAGATTTGACATCTCCGAGACCACGTCGACATTCGATTGTTCGAGGCTGCCCTGGGTGATGGAGCCGTAGCCTTCGGCGTTGGCGAGACCGTCCTGCGGCGCGCCCGAAGACGGCGTATCGGTGAACAGGTTGTTGCCGACCGGCTGCAGTCCGGCCTTGTTGATGAATCGCGTCAGCCCGATCTGGCCGATGATGGTGGACGTCGCGGTAGATCCCGGCAGCGTCACCGACACCTGACCCTGGGCGTTGACGGTCAGGCCCGACGCATTCTGCGGTATCGTGATGGTGGGCTGCAGCGGATTGCCCTGGGCGTTGACGATGCGGCCGGTGGCATCCTGCTGCATGGTGCCGTCCCGGGTATATTGGTAGGTGCCGTCCGGCATCAGGATCTTGAAGAATCCTTCACCGGTGATGGCCAGATCGAGATCGTTGCCGGTCTGCGAGAGCGTTCCCTGGGTCATCGACCGCGGCGTGCCGACGGTCTTGACGCCGCCGCCGATATCGATGCCGACCGGCAGGATGGTGCCCTGGTCCGAGGATTGGGCGCCGACCCTTCGGACGTGCTCGTAGATCAGATCCTGAAACGCGGCGGTCTGCTTCTTGTAACCGGTGGTCTGCAAGTTCGCGATGTTGTTGGAGATGACCTGGACACTGAGTTCCTGGGCCGCCATTCCGGTCGCAGCGGTATGAAGAGCCTGCATTTACTGTCTCCTGGCGGTCGTTAAGAAGGAACTTCGGCGAGCTTCTCGATGGCGGTCTTGTGCAGGTCGCTCTCCTGCTGCAGCAACGTCGACATTTGGGTGTAGGCGCGCGTCACCTCGATCATGCGGCTCATCTCCGCAACGCCGCTGACGTTGGACTTTTCGATGAAGCCCTGGTGCACCGCGGATTTGGGATCGGGCTGCGGCGCCAAGCCTTCGCCGGCGGCATAGAGGTTGGAGCCATCCTTCAACAGTTTCTGCGCCTCGGGAAAGCTGACCAGCCGCAGCTTGCCGCGGGGTGAATCGGTCCGGCCGGCGCCTTCCTGGGCGGTGATGGTGCCGTCGGCCGCAATGTTGATGTCATGGTCGGTCGGCTGAAACACGATCGGCCCGGCGGTGCCGAGGATCGGGTTGCCGCCCGATGTCACCAGCTGGCCCTGACCGTTGAGCTGCAGGCCGCCATCGCGGGTGTAGCGCTCGCCGGCTGCCGTCTGCACCACCAGGAAGCCGGCGCCGTCGATGGCGACGTCGAGCGGGTTCTTGGTCTGGTCGGCGGCGCCTTGCGAGAAATCGCGGTAGGTGCCGCGGTCCTGCACGTAACTGACGCCGCGGTCACGTCCGACGAAGTTGTCTTCGTGCGCGCCCGAGGTCAGGAATTCCTCAAACAGCGAGTTGTCGGCCTTGAAGCCGGCGGTGTTGACGTTGGCGACGTTGTTGGCAATGACGTCGAGCTGGCGCTCCAGGATGGCCTGCCGCGAAAGTCCGATGAGAAGCGTGTTCTCCATCGATGGTTCTCCCCTCAATGATCCGCGCGCGGCCCTCCCAGGCTGGTTGCGGATGCTGCGAACCGCCCAGGCTCTCCCAAGCCCGCGGTTCGCAGACAACACAGCGAAAGCCGTGCCAAGTCTGAAACCTTTTGTATTTTAATGGCTTAGTCGTTTTGACGGCGCCCGGGCGGGCGGCAATAAGGTGTTGTTGACCATGTTTGCCCGGCAACTTTTTCCTAGCTGGCGGCCAAACGAAAGGTTCCATTAACCATTATTACCCTAGCGTCCGACCAAGCGAGCGCGTGTGCGCGGGCGGCCTTTGTATCGCGTGCAAGGCCCCTGGCGGCATCGAGCGCATTCTTTGAAAACCGGCGGGCGGGGCGATGGCAGACAACGAACAGGCGGAAGGCGGCGCAGCGGAAGCCGCGGCCGCCGCTCCCAAGGGCAAGCTCAAGCTGATCATCGCCGCGGTTGGCGTGCTGGTCGTGCTGGGCGGGGGTGCGGGCTGGTTCTTTTTCTTCCGTCACCATGGCGAAGAGGTGCATGCCGAGGCGCCGCCGCCGAAACCGCCATCCTTCGTCGAGGTGCCGGACCTGCTGGTCAATCTGGTCGGCATCCCCGGCGAGCGCGTGCAATATCTCAAGGTCAAGGTCGTGCTCGAGGTCAAGGAGGAGAAGCAGGTCGAGGTGATCAAGCCGACGCTGCCGCGCGTCACCGACATATTCCAGACCTATCTGCGCGAATTGCGGCCGGGCGATCTGAACGGCTCCGCGGGGCTGTTTCGTCTCAAGGAAGAACTGACGAGGCGGGTCAACGCGGCGGTCGCGCCAAGCGAGGTCAGCGCGGTGCTGTTCAAGGAAATCGTCGTTCAGTGACGAGACGGATTTAGAATCATGGCGGGCAACGATCAAGTCGATCAGGATGCAATCGCAGCCCAATGGGAAGCGTCGCTGGATTCCGAGGATCCGGCGGAGGCCGCGGAAGCGGCTGCGGCCAATGAACTCTCCGGCACCATGGCGCTGCAATGGGCCGCCATGGTCGAAGACGGCAGCCGCGACTTCGGCGGCGGCAAGAACGGCGGCGAGCGGGTTCTGTCGCAGGAGGAAATCGACAGCCTGCTCGGTTTCAGCGTCGGCGATGTCAGCCTCGACGACAATTCCGGCATTCGCGCCATCATCGATTCGGCGATGGTCTCCTACGAGCGTCTGCCGATGCTCGAGATCGTTTTCGACCGCCTGGTGCGGCTGATGACCACCAGCCTGCGCAATTTCACTTCCGACAACGTCGAAGTCTCGCTCGATCGCATCACGTCGGTGCGGTTCGGCGACTACATGAATTCGATACCGCTGCCGGCGGTGCTCTGCGTGTTCAAGGCCGAGGAATGGGACAATTTCGGCCTCGCGACGGTGGATTCCAGCCTGATCTACTCGATGATCGACGTGCTGCTGGGCGGCCGGCGCGGCCAGACCTCGCTGCGGATCGAGGGCCGCCCCTACACCACCATCGAGACCAACCTGGTCAAGCGGCTGGTGGAAGTTGTGCTGGCCGATGCCGAGCAGGCCTTCCGGCCGCTGTCGCCGGTGGCCTTCAGCATCGACCGGCTGGAAACCAATCCGCGCTTCGCCGCCATCAGCCGGCCCGCCAACGCCGCGATCCTGGTGCGGCTGCACATCGACATGGAGGACCGCGGCGGCAATATCGAGCTGTTGCTGCCCTACGCGACCATCGAGCCGATCCGCAGCGTGCTGCTGCAGATGTTCATGGGCGAAAAATTCGGCCGCGACCCGGTCTGGGAAGGCCATTTCGCCACCGAGGTGGCCCAGGCGCAGATTTCGGTCGATGCCGTGCTCTATGAAGCCGAAGTTCCGCTCAAGCAGCTGATGAAGCTCAAGGTCGGCGACACCTTGCCGCTTGAAATGCGCGCCGACGCCCTGGTGTCGGTACGCTGCGGCAACGTCACCCTGACCGAAGGGCGGATGGGCCGGGTCGGCGACCGCGTCGCGATTCGTGTCACCAAGCAGTTGCGCAAGCCCAATACCACCTTCGCGATGTTCGAGAAGGCCGATGAGCAAACCAAGTTGATGGAGGCCCAATGAGTCATTCACTCGGAATTGCGATCGAGAGCTTGGTGGCGATGTTGCTGATCATGACCATCGGCTACTGCATGCTGCTGAACGCCCGGCTGAAGCGGCTGAAGGCGGATGAAAATTCGCTCAAGGCGACGATCGCCGAGCTGATCACGGCGACCGAAATCGCCGAACGCGCGATCGGCGGCCTCAAGCATACGGTCCGCGACGTCAACGAGAACCTCGGCAACCAGCTGACCGCCGCCTCGCAGATGTCCCAGCAGTTGAAGAAGCAGCTGGCGGAAGGCGACAATGTCTATCGGCGGCTGTCCAAGATCGTGCTTGCGGCGCGGCCCGCGCCGGAAACGGCGGCCAATCCCGCCAGCCCCGGAATGTCGTCGGCCAAGGCCGTCGCGGCCGCGGCGCAGGCGTTTTCCGACCGCCGAAGGTCGGATGGCCTCGCCGCATGAAATCCTTTCGTGACATTCGCGTCATCCCGGTGGTCATGGTCGCGATCTTCGGCTTCGCCATCCTGAAGATCGCCGGCCTGGTGATCGATGGCGGCTATGTGTTCGACTATCAGGCCGCCCCGACCCAGCGCTCCTGGGCCGAGGAAACCATCAACTTTCCGACCGGCAGGCCCGACCCCGCCGCCGATGTCACCGGTTCGGTCGATGAGAAGCCCAAGGACGAGAAATCCAAGGAGGAAGTCGCCAAGCCGGACCCCGCCAAGCCGGATCCCGCCAAGCCGGACACCGCCGCGCCGGGCGCGGCAAGGCCGGACGGCGGCAACGTCCTCTACCCCGTGCCGGGTCGGCCGGTGTCGGCGTCCGAGCGCGCGATCCTGGAGCGGCTGCAATCGCGGCGCCAGGAGCTCGAAGCCCGTGCGCGGGAAATCGACATTCGCGAGAGCCTGCTCAAGGCCGCCGAAAAGCGCGTCGAATCGCGGGTCGAGGAACTGAAGGCGACGGAGTCGCGGATCTCCACGGCGACCGAACAGAAGAGCGAGGCCGATGCGGCGCGCTTCAAGGGCATCATCACCATGTACGAGGCGATGAAGCCGAAGGACGCCGCCAAGGTGTTCGACCGGCTCGAGATGCCCGTGCTGTTCGAGATCGCTTCGCAGATCGCGCCGCGCAAGATGTCGGATATCCTCGGCCTGATGTCGACCGAAGCGGCCGAGCGGCTGACCGTCGAAATGGCGCGGCGCGCCGGTTCGGACAAGTCCGCCTCCGCCGTCGAGCTTCCCAAGATCGAAGGCAAGATGCTGCCGCCAAAATCCAATTAGCAGGAATGTTAACAAGTCCTTAAATCGCCGATTCTAGATTCAACTTGCGGGCGAGGGCGCGCCGCGGCCGATTCACCGGCGAACCGAGAGACCCTTCGATCATGGCGCGAACGGCTGCCGCTGGATTTTGCTCGCTGTTGCGCGCCGGTGCGCCGGCGGTGCGGCGTCGGCTCGGCGGCCTGCTGCTGCGGCTGGCGGCCGGCCTGGTGCTGACCGGCGCAATGTTCGGCACGGCTGCCCGCGCCGATCCGGTCAAGGGCGAGGCCACCTTCACGGCGGCCGGCGGCTACGCCCGGCTCGTCATCAAGCTCGCCGAGGATGTCGATTCCGAAGTGACCGCGGCCGGCTCGATCATCGTGATCCGGTTCAAGCGCCCGGTGGATGTTCCGGTCGATCAACTGTCCGACGCGGTGCCGGATTATGTCGGTTCGGCGCGGCGCGACCCCGACGGCTCGGCGATCCGGCTGTCGCTGGCGCGCCGGGTGACCATCAATACCATGACGGCCGGCGAAAGGGTGTTCGTCGACCTGCTGCCGGACAGCTGGAGCGGCCCGCCTCCTGCTCTTCCCGCCGAGGTGATCCGGGAACTGTCCGAGCGCGCGCGGATTGCCGAGCACGCGCTGCGGGTGCAGCGCGCCGCGGCGGAGGCGATCAAGCGTCCCCCGATTCGCGTCCGCACCTCGGTGCAGCCGACCTTCGTCCGTTTCGCGTTTGAGATGCCCGACGGCGTCGGCGTCTCGTCGGTGCTGAACGAGCAGAAACTCACGCTGGCGTTCAGCGCGCCGCTGCGCTTCGACCTGGCTGACGCCAAGCTGGCGGCGCCGTCGAACATTGCCTCGATCAGTCAGAAGATGGATGCCGATTCCTCCACGGTGGAAGTGGCGATGATCGGCGATGTCGACGTCCACTCTTTCCGCGAGGACAAGAACTACATGCTGGATGTCGCTTTCCCGCAATCCGACAAGCCATCGGCGCAATTGCCTGTCGCGGATGCCTCGCATGCTCCGGCGGCAGCGGCCGCCGCTCCGGCGGCCGTCATGGCGGCGGCGGAAAAGCCGGCCGATCGGGTCCCGGCGCCGCGGCCATCCGAAGCGAGCCCGCCGCTGACCTCGGAACTGTTCGCCAAGGAGGCCAACATCGAGATCAAGCCGGAGATGACGCCAAAGCCGCCGACGGCACCCGAGATGGCAAAGCCGGGGCGACCGTCCGGCGAAACGCCGGCTCTTGCGGCGGCGGCGGCCGCCGTGCCGCCGACAGCGGTAGCGGTGCCGGCTGCAGTGGCCCCGATGCCGGCAGCCGCCAGTCCTGTCGCGCCGCAACCTCCGGCCGCGGCTGGCGGCGACAGCACGGCTTCGGTCAGCGCCAGGCGAGACAGCGACGGTCTGCGCCTGATGTTCAGCTTCGCCGCCGCCACGCCGGCGGCGCTGTTTCGCCGCGCCGATACCGTCTGGCTGGTGTTTGATTCCACCAGGCCGCTGGATATCGAGCCGATCCGCAGCCATGGCGGCGCGATCATCGCCGAGGTCAGCCTGTTGCCGCTGGACCAGGGGCAGGCAATCCGCATTCGCCTCAACCGCCCGCAAATGCCGTCGCTGACCGCGGATGACAAGGATGACCGCGCCACCTGGACGCTGGCATTTTCCGATGTGATGCTGACGCCGACCCAGCCGCTGACGGCGATACGAAACATCACCGATCCGGCGCTGGCCAATGTCACGGTGGCGCTGGCCCGGCCGGGGCGCCTGCACCGGCTGGTCGATCCCGACGCCGGCGACACCCTGATGGTGGTCACCGCGCCGGCGCCGGTTCGCGGCTTCATCAGGCGCCAGGATTTCGTCGAATTCTCGCTGCTCGAATCGATCCACGGCGTCGCCATTCGTCCAAACTCCGACGACGTCGGCGTCGAGCTCGCATCCGACAGGATCATTGTCGGCAGGCCCGGCGGCCTGACGCTGTCGTCGGCCGATGTGTCGGCGCAGCGCGCGCCCAGCGTGATCCGGCCGGTGTTCGATGTCGACGAGTGGCGCAAGAACCAGGCCGGGAACTTCATCGCGCGCAGCGACGCGCTGGTCGAGGCGCTGGCGGCGATGGAGCCCGACCAGCGCACGCCGGCGCGGATCGATCTGGCGCGTTTCTATCTGGCGCGCGCCATGTATCCGGAAGCCAAGGGCGTCCTCGACCTCGCCCTCGCGGACGCCAAGCCGGGTCTGGAGGATCCGGTCGCGCTGGTCGTGCATGCGGTCGGCAGCATCCTGATGGGGCGTCCCGGGGTCGGGCTGAAGGACCTCGCCAATCCTGCGATCGGAACCAATTACGATTCGCCGCTGTGGCGGGCGCTGGCCCTTGCGCGCCAGGGCAAGTGGGCGGATGCGCGGGAGAAATTCAAGAACGCCGAACTGGCCATCACCTCGCTGCCGATCGACCTGCAGCGCATTGTGATCGTGGAGGCGATGCGCGCCGCGATCGAGGTCAGGGACTATTCCGGAGCCGCCAAGCGCAGCAGCGATCTGGACATCGTCGGCGTGCCGGCCGAGCTGAAGCCCGCGGTTTTGGTGTTGCGCGGCCGGCTCGCCGAGGCGCTCGGGCACGACAAGGACGCGCTGCAGGCCTACAAGGACGCCACGGCATCGGCCGACCGTCCGGCGGCGACCGAGGCCAAGCTGCTCGAGATCGCGCTGAAGCAGAAGCGCGACGAGATCAGCCAGGCCGACGCCTTGCGCGAGCTGGAAACCACTTCGGTGATGTGGCGCGGCGACGGGCTTGAGGTCAGGGCGCTGGAAATGATGGCGCGGATCTATGCCGACACCGGACGCTACGGTGAAGCGCTGCAGGCGGTTCGTACCGCCAACCGGCTGGAGCCCAATTCCGAACTCGCGCGGGCCGGCCAGGACATGGCGTCGGCGCTGTTCTCGGATCTGTTTCTGGGCGCCAAGGGCGACGATCTTCCGCCGGTCGATGCGCTTGGGCTGTTCTACGAGTTCAGCGAACTGACGCCGATCGGGCGGCGCGGCGACGAGATGATCCGTCGGCTTGCGGACCGGCTGGTCTCGGTCGATCTGCTCGACCAGGCCAGCGATCTGCTGCAGTACCAGGTCGATCACCGCCTGGAGGGCGCAGCGCGCGCGCAGGTGGCGGCGCGCCTGGCCATGGTCTACCTGACCAATCGCAAGCCGGACCGCGCCATCGCCGCGCTCAATACCACCCGCATCGCCGACCTGTCCGGCGAACTGCGGCAGCAACGCCTGCTGCTGGAGGCACGGGCGCAGAGCGACGTCGGTCGCCACGATCTGGCGCTCGACATCATCTCGAATATCACGGGCCGCGAAGCGGTCCGGCTGCGCTCCGACATCTACTGGGCCGCGCGGCGCTGGCGCGAGGCGTCCGAACAGGTCGAATTGTATTACGGCGATCGCTGGCGCGACTTCAAACCGCTGAACCCGGTCGAGAAGGGTGACGTGATCCGCGCGGTGGTCGGATACGCGCTGGCGGAGGATGCCATCGGCCTGGCGCGCTTCCGCGAAAAATATGCGCCGCTGATGAGCGGCGAGGCCGACCGCGCCGCGTTCGAGACCGCGAGCAAGCCGGGCGGCGCCAACCGCGCCGAATTCGAAGAGATCGCCAAGATGGCCGCCAGCGTCGATACGCTCGACGGATTCCTGCGCGAAATGCGGGCGCGATTCCCCGACGCGGCGGCGAGGGCGGCGGCGCAACCCGCGGAAACCGCCAAGCCCGATCCCGCCGCGACCGGTTCGCTGCCGGAGATCGTCGGACTGAAGCGGGTCAACGCGGCGCGGTAGCGCGACATGCTCTGTTGCCATCCCTCGACAGATGGCCGCCGAAGCGGCAACCTGCGCCGATCCGGAGCGTGACCCCAGCGAGGCCAGAGATCGTCACGCTCCCTCACCCGCAGAGGAAGCCGCCAGCATGAGCAAGCCCGTCAAGACCGAAGCCGAACTCATTGCGATGGCAAAGGCCGAGCTGAAGGTCCACGCCGACTGCCCGGACGGCATCGCCATCTCCGTTCTCCGCAGCGGGGATTCCTGGGAATTCCGGGCTGCGGCCGACGCGGCGACCGCAGCCCGGCCCGGCTATCCCGAATGCGTCGCACTGCTGGTCCAGATCGGCGACCACCTCGGCAAGCAGTTCGATGTCGCTGGCTAGCGGGAGGCCATGGCCCTCACAGCGACGCCGGCTCGGTCTGGGCTTCGATCGAAGGCAGCGGATCGCCATGCAGCTTGGCCTCGAACGATCGCAGCCGCTGATAGATCGAGATCAGCTCGACGATGGTGCTCCATGAATTGACCAGATACTGGAACGAGGTCCTGACCTGCGTGAACGCGTTCAGGATCTGGTTCATCGAACCCAGCGTGATCCTGCCCGCGACGATTGTCGGCGCGAGCAGGATGTAGGGAAAGATCACGTCGGTCTGCAGATAGACGATGCGGCCGATGTTGAAATACATGAAATTGAGGTAAAGCCGGAAGTAGTTGTGGCGAATGTCGGCGAACAGCGCAGTCACGGTCGGCGGATCGGCGCGCGCCGGATCGTCTTCGCCGAGCACCAGCTCCTTGCGATAGGCCGCTTCCACCCGCTGGTTGAAAAACTCGATTCCCGGCAGCCTGATGCCGATCAGCGCCAGCGCGCCGGTTCCGAACACCGACCAGATCACGGCGGCGAACACCAGCGGATAGGGGATCGTGCCGATCAGCGGCAGCTCGGTGATGTCTTTTGAAAGCCTCACCAGCACCGGCAGGAAGGCCAGCAGCGTCAGCACGGCGCTGATCAGGTTGACGCCGAGACCTTCCACGGTGGTGGCAAACCGCATGGTGTCTTCCTGCACCCGCTGCGAGGCGCCCTCGATGGTGCGCAGCCGCGGCCAGTTGGCGATATAGAAATCGTTCATCGCGGTCCGCCACCGGAAGATGTAGTGGCTGACGAAGAACCGCGTCAGCACGCCGACCACGACCGCGATCATGGCGATGCCGGCGAAGGTCGAGATCTCGCTGTAGAACTTCTCGATCGTCACCGGCGCCGATTTCGACAGCGCGGCCTGCACGAGATTGTAGAACGGCCCATACCAGCTGTTGATGGCGACGCTGACCTCGACCTGGAAGTAGGAGGTGAACAGGATCAGGGCGGAGCCGAGGATGGACCACGGCGCCCAGGGATGCGGCGCATACACCATCCATGCAGCCGCGAAGATGGCGACGCTGAGGGCAAAATAGAGGTCGAACCAGAGCGACCGGGGCGACCAGAACATCGCCATGCCGACGGCGGTTCCCGGGGTTCCCACCAGGTCGTCGGCGAAGCCATACCACAACGTCATCGCCAGCGCCGCCCAGGCGACCGCCGAAAGGAAGAAAAGCTTGGGTTGAGGGAAGAATGAAACAAACATGCTGGGGTTCCGCGCTGAGGTGCTGGAATCTGGCGATTCCCTGTAGGACATCGATATGCAGCGCAGCGCCGGAACGCCAGATGCTGCGGCAATTGGAACGACCGTTACGGGCCAGTGGAGGCGGACCGGCGGGCGGGGGCAATCAGCCTATCCACCGTAACTCTGCACCAGGCTGCCGGCCACCAGCGACCAGCCGTCGACCAGCACGAAGAAAATCAGCTTGAAGGGCAGCGACACCACCACCGGCGGCAGCATCATCATGCCCATCGACATCAGCACCGAGGCGACCACGAGGTCGATGATCAGGAACGGCAGGAACAGCAGGAAGCCGATCTCGAAGGCGCGTTTCAGTTCCGAAATCATGAACGCCGGCACCAGAATCCGCAACGACATTTCCTCCGGGGTGGCCGGCGGCGGCTCCCCCGAGAGATCCATGAACAGCTTGAGGTCCTTTTCGCGGACGTTCTTCTGCATGAAGCCGCGCAGCGGCACCGAGGCGCGCTGCAGCGCTTCCTCGACGGTGATCTGGTTGGCGATCAGCGGCTTGATGCCGTCGTCATAGGATTTCTGCAGCACCGGACCCATCACGAACGCGGTCAGGAACATGGCGAGCGCGATGATCACCGAATTCGGCGGCGCGGTCGCGGTTCCCAATGCGGTGCGCAGCAGCGACAGCACGACGACGATGCGGGTGAACGACGTCATCATGATCAGAATCGACGGCGCTACCGACAGCACCGTCAGCAGCGCGATCAGCTGGATCGCGCGCTCGTTGACGCCGCCACCGCCCTGGCTCCCGAGATTGATGCTGATGTCTTGCGCCAAAGCGGGACCCGCCAGCGAACCGGCGGCTATCAAAATGCCAAGAAATAATACTCTACGCGGGACTGGCCCGGGCCTCACGAAGGGGTCTTTGGACGGCCCAGCAATGACGCCATCTCGTCTTCCAGGTTCTCAAAGCCGCTCTTCGGCGCGGGCGGCGCAACCTGCGGCGCCATCGGCTCGCCGCGGGGCAGGCTGCGGCCGGGCGGCGGTTCGGGCGCCACCGGCGGCGCGCCGACCCGCGGCTCGCCGACGTCGCCGGCCGGGCGGCGCAGCGCTGCCTCCAGCCGCTGCGCCATTTCGGCGAGATTCTGGTCCGCGGTCGACAGCGCCGGGGACGGCGCGGCCAATGGCGGCGCGGCGGGACGTTCGGCGGCGCGAACCGGAGGCGGCTTCGGCGCTTCGCTCGGGCGTGTCGGCCGCGGCATCAGCGGTTCGTTGCGCGAGGTCACCCGCGACGGCATCGGTTCGCCGCGCAGTTCCGGGCGCGGCTCCGGCCGGCCGCCAAGCGGCTCCGGCGCGAACCCGGCCAGGGGATCGACGCGCTCGGCGCGCTCGCTGCGCCGCTCCGACATCGCCGGCGCCGGGCGCCGCACTTCATCGGCAAAGGAGGGCCGGACCGGCCGAGGCGGCGGCTCGGGCATTTGCGGTTCGGGGTGGTCGAAATGGTCCGCCCGCGACCCCTCGCCATCGGTCCAGCTGCCGGCGTCCGGCAGCGGGGCAATTCGCGGCTGCGGTGGTTCGGGTGCGCCCACGGCCGCCCGTTGCGGCATCTGGTCCCGCGCCGGCATCGCGCGCACGATGTTCGACTCGACGACGATATCGGTCGGTCCGCCGATCATCAGCAGATGCTCGATGTTGTCGCGCCGCACCAGCACCAGCCGCCGCCGTCCGTCCACCGCGGCGGCGTCGATCACCGCCAGCCGCGGCATCCGCCCGCGGTTGGTATTGGCACCCAGGCGGTTGCCGGCGAATCGGCGGACCAGCCAGGCCGCAGCGCCGATCAGCGCCAGGACGGCCACGAATGCGAAGAAGAATGTCAGTGCCTGCATGCTTTGTCCCCGGCAAATAGCGCTTTCTTCATGATGCTGTTCGGTCGAACATAGGCCGGAAGCGACACAACAGTCGTCGAATGAAGCCTTCAATCAGCCCAAGATCGCCCAATTTCTTAACTTCCCACGGCAAGAATTGCCGCCCGGCTTCTTAATAACCCATGAATCGGCTGGGCCAAAACGACTTCTCGGGTCCCGGCTGCAACGGTTAGGCTGGTTAACGCAGCATTCGTGGCGAAAATGCGCTCGCCCGTCGAGCCCGGAGCGAATCGGCACCCGCACCCCGCCGCGCATCTTAACCCGCTGTTAACCATACAGGCGGCAAATTCTGCCCACCTCAGGCGGCACGGTGCAGCGGAGGCGAGGGGGAGCGGCGCGATGTCCATCAACGATATTCCGGCCCTGGCGGCGCTGCGCACCAAGATGCAATGGCACCAGGAACGCCAGCGCGTGCTGTCCGAGAACGTCGCCAATTCCGATACGCCGAATTTCAAGCCGCGCGATCTGGTCGATCCGAAAATCGATCTCACGGGCGCCAGCGCTTCCGGCGGCACATTGCCGATGCTGCGCACCAGCGCCGGCAGCAATATCAGCCCGTCGGGAGCCCCGGAAAGCTTCGAGAATACCAAGGTCGGCTTCGAGACCCGCCCGGCCGGCAACTCCGTCAATCTGGAAGACGAGATGCTGAAGGTTTCCGCCAACCAGATGGATTATGCAGCCGTGACCTCGCTCTACAGCAGCCGTCTGCATCTTTTGAAGGTCGCGATCGGCAAGGCCTAAAGGCCGCATTGAAGTCGGAGAGGTTAGAACATGGCAGACCGTCAGGTTATCGCAGATTTCGCCAGGTCGATGGCGATCGCGACGTCCGGACTGCGCGCCCAGGCCGGGCGGATGCGGGTGATCTCGGAAAACATCGCCAATGCCGATTCGACCGCGCCGACCGCCGGCGGCGATCCCTACCGCCGCAAGGTGCCGACCTTTTCCTCCGCGCTCGACAGCGCGCTGGGCGCAAGGGTGGTCACGCTCGGCAAGATAGCCCCCGATTCTTCGGCATTCCGCGTCAAGCACGAGCCCGGCAATCCGGCGGCGGATGCCGCCGGCAATGTCAAATATCCCAACGTCAATTCGCTGGTCGAAATGACCGACATGCGCGACGCGCAGCGGTCCTACGAGGCCAACCTCAACGTCATCAGCGCCACCCGCCGGATGATCTCGCTCACGCTCAACATCCTCAAGTCCTGAACTGGAACCTGAACCATGGCTTCACCGACCGTCGCGGCCAATGCCTATGCCAGCCTCGCCCGCATCCTGGACAGCGGCAGCAGCGGCGGCGGCGCCGCCAAGGCATCCGATAGCGGCAGCGGCGGGCCGTCATTCGGCGACGTGCTCAAGGACGCGATCGGCAGCGTCATGGAGGGTGGCCGACAGGCCGACGCGCAGACGTCCGCGATGGCGTCGGGCAAGTCCAACGTCATGGACGTGGTGACCGCGGTGGCGGAGACCGACGTCAAGATTTCGACGCTGGTGTCGGTGCGCGACAAGGTGATCGCGGCCTACGAAGACATCATGAAGATGGCGATCTGACCGCCATCCCCGGGTGGCGGCGATTCGGCCGCGCCTCGAACGATCGCGGCGGCTTTGGCGTGATGGCTCCGGACCCGCGGCAACAAGCGCGCCTCAACCAAGAGAAAAAGGATATCTGCAATGACCGGTGCTGAAACCCTCGATGTGGCGCGCGATGCGATCTGGACCATCGTGGTGGTGTCGTCGCCGCTGATGATCGTCGGGCTGGTGGTCGGCGTTGCGGTGTCGCTGTTCCAGGCGCTGACCCAGATCCAGGAACAGACCCTGGTGTTCGTGCCGAAAATCCTGGCGATTTTCGTCACCCTGCTGCTGGCGCTGCCGTTCATGGCCGACGCGCTGCAAAGCCACATGATGCGGATATCATCGCGAATCATAGGCGGTTGATGCATGATGCCTGAATCATGCATATCGATATCTCATTGCTGCCGATGCTCGCCGCCACCTTCATGCTGGTGTTCGCGCGCATCGGCGCGATGGTGATGCTGCTGCCCGGGCTCGGTGAATCCAATATTCCGGTTCGCATGAAGATTGCGATCGCGGTGATGCTGACCTTGATCATCCTGCCGCTTCACAGCGCCGCCTACCACGTCGACACGGACTCGCTGGTGCCGCTGGTGGTGCTGATGATTCATGAGATCATCATCGGCGTGGTGCTCGGCGCCACCGCGCGGGTGACGCTGGCGGCCCTGCAGGTCGGCGGCTCGGTGATCGCCCAGCAGATGGGTCTCGGCTTCGTCACCTCGGTCGATCCGACCCAGGGCCAGCAGGGCCTGCTGATCGGAAATTTCCTGACCATGCTCGGCATCACGCTGCTGTTCGCCACCGACAGCCACTACCTGGTCATCGCCGCGCTCAACGACAGCTACGCGATCTTCGCTCCCGGCGAGATGTTGCCGACCGGCGACGTCGCCGCGCTCGCCACCCGCGCCTTCGCCGCGGCCTTCAGGATCGGCATGCAGCTGTCGGCGCCGTTTCTGGTATTCGGCCTGGTTTTCAACATCGGGCTCGGCGTGCTGGCGCGGCTGATGCCGCAGATGCAGGTCTATTTCGTCGGCGTGCCGCTGTCGATTCTGGCCGGCTTCCTGATCTTCGCCCTGGTGCTGGCGGCGATGATGGGCACGTTCATCGATTATTTTACCGGGGTCATGCACGACCTGGTGCCATCCAGCTGAAAGCCTGAACCATGGCCGACGAAAGCGACTCGTCAGACAAGACACAGGACCCGACGCAAAAACGTCTGGACGACGCCCATGACCGCGGCGACGTCGCCAAGAGCCAGGAGGTCAACACCTGGTTCATGATCGCCGGCGGCACGCTGGTATTGTCGACGTTTTCCGGATCGATCGGCGGGCTCGAGATGCCGCTGCGCAACCTGATCGCCAATTCATGGATGTTGCACACCGACGGGCCGAGCCTGCTGGGATTGGCGCAGAGTCTCGGCTACATGATGTTCGCCGCCCTCGGCATGCCGTTTCTGACGCTGGCGCTGGCGGCGTTCGCGGGCAACATGGTGCAGCACCGCCTGGTGTGGTCGGGCGAGTCGCTGAAGCCGAGCTTCAGCAAGGTCTCGCCGGCCTCCGGCGCCAAGCGGATCTTCGGCAAGCAGGCGGCGGCGAACTTCGCCAAGGGCATCTTCAAGCTGGTGGCGCTCGGCGCGGTGATGATGGCGGTGCTCTGGCCGGAGCGCCATCGCCTCGAATCGCTGGTGCGGTTCGATCCCGATGCGATCCTGGGCGTGACCGCCGGCCTGACCAAGCATTTGATGGGGGCCGTGGTGGTGATGCTCGCGGCGGTGGCGATCGCCGACTATGTTTTCCAGTACCGGCAATGGTACGAGCGGCAGAAGATGTCGCTGACCGAGATGAAGCAGGAGTTCAAGCAATCCGAAGGCGACCCGCACATCAAGGGCCGGTTGCGGCAGTTGCGGCATGCGCGCATGAAGAAGCGGATGATGACCGCGGTTCCCAAGGCCTCCGTGATCATCACCAACCCGACCCACTATGCGGTGGCGCTGTCCTACGAACGCGGCATGACGGCGCCGATCTGCGTGGCCAAGGGCGTCGACCTGATCGCGCTCAAGATCAGGGAAATCGCCAAGAAGCACGACATCCCGATCGTGGAGAATGTGCCGCTGGCCAGGGCCTTGCATGCGACGGTGGAGATCGACCACGAAATCCCGGTGGAACACTACCATGCGGTCGCCGAAATCATCGGCTACGTGATGGGTCTCAAGCGCGGGCTTGCCGGCCGGCGGGCATGAACCGGGAGGCGAGGAGCGGGAAATGGCCCGCGACGAACGAAATAGCCGCCTGATGGACTTGCGCTGGCCGGTCCGATTGAGGCACTCAGGGGCGGGCGGGCGCCGAACCCGCCCGCCGCGGCGCGCGCAAGCGCGTCACCTTCCCGACCACAGGCCGCGTCCCCTGCTATGACCGCCGAACCTGACAGAGATCCGCCGCCGGAGCCGATCATCGGCCACGAACCGGCGCGGCGCAGCGGCAGCATCGTCCTGGTGCTGCTGGTGGCCGGCGGCATCGTCGCGGCGGCAATCGCGCTGATGACCATCGGCCGGGCGCAGGCGCAGCCTTATATCCTGGGTCTGCTGGCGCTCTTGGCCATGGTCGGGCTGTTCAACCTGTTCGCCTTCGCCGCCGGAATCATTCGCTTCGCCGATCGCGCGGCGGACGATCCGGTGATGGGGCTGATCGCCGACCACGCCTATGACGGCCTCGCGGTCACCGATCCCCGCGGCCATGTGGTCTATTCCAACGCCGCCTACCTGGCGCTCACGGGAGCGGCGACCGCGCTCGACGTCCGCCCGGTGGAGCGGGTGTTCATCGGCAATCCCGATGTGTCGGAGGCGGTATTTCGCCTGCTCAAGGCGGCGCGCGAGGGCAAGCGGCAGCAGGAGGAAGTCCGCATCGCCGGCAGCGACGGCTTGCACGGCCGCTGGCTGCGGATGCGGGTCCGGCCGCTGGGCCAGAGCAAGCGCGAGTCGAGGTTCGCGGTGTGGTCGATCGCCGACATCACCCGCGACCGCGAGCGGCAGGAGGACGTATTCAAGGAACTGCAGCACGCCATCGAATATCTCGATCATGCGCCTTGCGGGTTCTTCTCGGTCAATGCCGCCGGCGACCTGGTCTATGTCAACGCCACGCTGGCCAACTGGCTCGATCACGATCTTGCCGAAATCGGCTCGGGCGGGCTGAAGCTGACCGACATCGTGTCCGGCGACGGGGCCTCGCTGCTGACATCGATCGTGCCGGTGCCGGGCGAAGTCAAGACCGAGGTGTTCGACATCGACCTGCGGATGCGCGGCGGCAAGACCATGCCGGTGCGTCTCTATCACAAGCTGGCATTCGGCGCCGACGGCGTGCCCGGCGCCTCGCGGACCCTGGTGATCAGCCGCGCGCGCGACGAGCGTTCCGATCCGCAGCGTGCCGCCGAAGTCCGCTTCATGCGCTTCTTCGATCACACCCCGATGGCGATCGCGACCGTGGACCGTTCCGGCGCCGTGGTTCGCGCCAATGCGAGGTTCGCCAAGCTGGCGCAGAGCCTGGGTCCCGAGGGCGCCGCCAGCAAATCGATTTTCGCTGCGGTCAGCGCTCGCGACCGCAACCTTCTGGTCGCCGCCATCAACCAGGCGGCCGAGGGGCAGGGCGACATTGCGCCGGTCGAGGCGATGCTCGACGGCGCCAAGGAGCGATGGGGACAGTTCTTCGTGACCGCGGTCGAGGAAGACGAGCGCGAGACCGAGGCTGCCATCGTCTACATGCTGGAGACCACCGAGCGGCGGGCGCTCGAGAACCAGATCAACCAGTCGCAGAAGATGGACATGGTCGGCCAGCTCGCCGGCGGCATCGCCCACGATTTCAACAATGTGCTGTCCGCCATCATGATGGCTAACGACTTCCTGCTGAACGCGCACAAGCCGACCGATCCGTCGTTCCAGGACATCATGCAGATCAAGCAGAACGCGACCCGCGCGGCGACGCTGGTGCGGCAGCTGCTGGCGTTCTCGCGGCGCCAGACCCTGCGGCCGCAGGTGCTCGATCTCGGCGATGCGCTGTCCGATCTGACCATGCTGCTGCGCCGCCTGATCGGCGAGAAGGTCAAGCTCGATCTGGTGCATGGCCGCGACCTGTGGCCGGTCAAGGTCGACGTGTCGCAGTTCGAACAGGTGATCGTCAATCTGGCGGTCAACGCCCGCGACGCCATGCCCGATGGCGGCAGGCTGACGGTGCGCACCGCCAACCTCGCCGCCGAGGATGCCGCGCGGCTTTCCTACAAGGGCATGCCGGCGGCGGATTACGTCCGCATCGACGTCGCCGATACCGGCAGCGGCATTGCCCCCGACATCGTCGACAAGATCTTCGAGCCGTTCTTCTCGACCAAGGAAGTCGGCAAGGGCACCGGGCTCGGCCTGTCGACGGTCTATGGCATCGTCAAGCAGACCGGCGGCTTCATCTATGTGGAATCGGAAGCCGGCAAGGGCACCGCGTTCCACATCTTCCTGCCGCGGCATCATCCCGAACTCGATGTCCAGCCCGACGTCCCGGCTGCCAACGGCGCAGCCAAGGCCCCGCCGGCGGAAGCCAGGCCGCGGGCCGACCTGACCGGGCAGGGCACCATCCTGCTGGTCGAGGACGAGGAGGGTTTGCGCTCGCTCAACGCGCGCGGCCTGCGCTCGCGCGGCTACAGCGTGATCGAGGCGTCGAACGGCATCGAGGCGATGGAAGCGCTGGAGCTCAAGGACGGCGCCGTCGATCTCGTGGTATCCGACGTGGTGATGCCGGAGATGGATGGCCCGACCCTTCTGAAGACCATGCGCGCCCGCAATCCCGACCTCAAGATCATCTTCGTTTCGGGCTATGCGGAGGATGCGTTCGAGAAGAGCCTGCCGGAGAACCAGCAATTCGCCTTCCTGCCGAAGCCCTTCACGCTGAGCCAGCTGGTTGCCGCGGTGAAGGAAACCATGGCGCCGTCCTGAGGGCAGCAATGGCGCCGAAGGCAGTCCCGCAGGGCCGCCCTGCCGGGCGATTGCCGGCAGGCCCGCGACCGAGGGCCGCAGCCGCAATCCATGATAACAGCTTCACATCCGGGCCGTGCTGCACATCTTAGTGGCGCTTCCCCCTGCCGGGGACTTGAGGAAAGTCAGATGAAATTCACGCAGCGCGCGCGCGGCGCCGTTCGGGCGATCGCCGTCGTTTTATCGTTGGCGCTACCCTTGATGTCGGCGATCGCGCCGGCCGACGCCCGGGTCGGCGGCGGCATCAGCTCGGGTTCCCGGGGCGCGCGGACGTTTTCGGCGCCGCCCAGCACCTCGACGGCGCCGGGTACGGCGCTGCCCTTCAACCGCACCCTGGCCCAGCCTGGGAGCTCCGGGATGGGAACGGCTGCCGGCGGCGGCTTCTTCAATCGGCCCGGCGGCATGCTGCGCGGCCTCGCCGCCGGCTTTCTCGGCGCCGGCCTGTTCGGCATGTTGTTCGGCGGCGGAATGTTCGGCGGGCTCGGCGGATTGTCGTCGATCTTCGGCCTGATCCTGCAGGTCGGATTGATCATCATGGTGGTTAGGCTGGCGATGGCGTGGTGGCAGCGCCGTCAGGGCACCGCGTCGGCCTATGCCGGCGCTGGCGTCGGCCCCGCACCGGCCAGCTTCCGGAGCGGAAGCGGGTTCGGACTGGGATCGGGCAGTGCGCCGCTCGAGATCCTGCCAGCCGACTACCAGGCCTTCGAGCGCCTGCTCGGCGAAATCCAGGCCGCCTGGTCGAATGAGGATCTGGCCCGGCTGTACACCCTGGCTACCCCGGAGATGGTGTCGTATCTGAGCAAGGACCTCGAGCAGAACAGGGCCCGCAACACCATCAACAAGACCTCCGACGTCAGGCTGTTGCAGGGCGACCTCGCCGAAGCCTGGCGCGAGGGCGACACCGACTACGCCAGCGTGGCGATGCGGTTCTCGCTGGTCGACAAGACCCTCGATCGCGGCACCGGCCGGCTGGTCGAGGGCAGCGACCAGCCGACCGAGGCGACCGAAGTCTGGACCTTCGTGCGGCCGCGCGGCGCCGGCTGGGAACTGTCCGCGATCCAGCAGACCTGATCGCCTGACGAGACGACCATGCGCGGCGCTGCGGTTGACACCGCGGCGCCGTCTTATTTTCGTCTTCGGTCTTCGGAATTGATCAACCGGCAAGGCCGGCCTTGCCGAGCCGGAGCACTCAAGCCGCGGCGATGCCGGCAGCGGCTTCGGCGACCGGCCTGTCGTCGGCGGCGAATCGGGCGGCGGCCGCAATCGCTGCCGGCAATTGGGCAAGGCTGACCGGTCGCGCGAACAGATAACCCTGGCCCTTGGCGCAGCCTTCGCGGGCCAGGAACTGCCACTGCGCCTCGGTCTCGATGCCTTCGGCAATGACCGGCATGCCCAGGCTGTCGCCCAGCGCCAGCACGGTGCGGACGATCGCCGCGGCGGCGGCGTCGTTCGGCAGCCGCTTCACGAACGACTGGTCGAGCTTGATCTTGTCGAACGGGAACGCGTGCAGCGTCGCCAGCGAGGAATGGCCGGTGCCGAAATCGTCCATCGCCACCGTTATGCCCATCGCCTTCAGCTTGCGCAGGATGTGCAGCCCGCGGGACTGGTCCGACATCACGGTCGATTCGGTGACCTCGACCTCGAGGCGCTTCGGCGACAGGCCGGTGTCCAGCAGGATGGCGTGGATGATTTCGGCCAGATCGTCGCGGCCGAACTGCACCGGCGACAGATTGACCGCGACGGTTCCGGGAATCCGGCCCGCGGCGGCATCGCGGCAGGCGGTGCGCAGCGCCCATTCGCCCATCGCAACGATCGCCTCGGTCTCCTCCGCCAGCGGGATGAATTCCGCCGGCGAAATCATGCCGCGCTTCGGGTGATGCCACCGCATCAGGGCTTCGGCGCCGCAGATCCTGCCGTCCTGCAGCGAGGTCTGCAGCTGATAGTGCAGCACCAGTTCATGGCGCCCGGTCGCGGCCTGCAGGTCGCGCGCCAGCGCTCGCCGCGCCCGCGCGGTATCGTCCATCTCGCGCTGGTACATGCAGATCGCGCCGCGCTGCCTGGTCTTGCCCCGGTGCATCGCCAGCTTGGCGTTGCTGAGCAGCTGGTCGCGTTCCGGCGTATCGGTCGGGAACATCGAGAAACCGATCGAGGCGGTGAGGCTGACGGGCTGGCCCTGCACGGCAAACGGTTTCGCGAATGCCTGCGCGATCCGCTCGGCGAACGCCCGGGCATCCTGCGGATGGCCAGGGCAGGTCTTCAGCCCGAGGAATTCGTCGCCGCTCTGCCGCGCCAGGAATTCGCCTGGGCCGATCAGCCGGCGCATCCGGTCCGCCGCTTCGATCAGCAGGAGATCGCCGGCGCTGTGGCCGAACACGTCGTTGACATCCTTGAAGCCGTCGATGTCGATGGAGAATGCCGCGAGTTTTTCCGCTCGCTCGTGCGCCTCGGCGGCGTCGAAGGCGAGCCGTTCGTTGAAGGCGATGCGATTCGGCAACCCGGTCATGGTGTCGTTGAACGACAGCTGGTGAATGCGGTCCGCGGATTCCGTGCGCGCGCGCAAATCGATGACATAGGTCGAAAAGCCGCTGCCCATCACCAGCAGAACCGCGCCGACCACGGCGAAGCCCATCATGTCGGCCGGTATCAGTGAGGTCGGCAGCGCGACCGCGGCGTCGGACAGGGTAGTGGCCGAAGTGGCCAGTGCGTAGTGCACGGCGCAGATCATGAATGCCAGCACCACGGCGGCGCCATGGCGGCACCAGCGCGTCACCGGACGATTGGCGCGATTGACCGACAGCGCGCCGAGACCGAGGCCCAGCAGCAGCGTCACGGCGATGCCGTAGGCGTTCCACTGCGTGGTGCCGGCGATATGCCAGGCCTTCAGCGCGATGAAGTGCATGGCAAGAACGCCGGCGCCCACCACCAGGCCGCCCAGTTCCGGAGCCAGGGTGAAATGCCGGCTGCCGATCTCGAATCCGAGCAGGCAGGCGACGACGGCGATGACCAGGACGGTGGCGGTGGCCAGCGGTTCGAACCCGCTGCGCAGCGACGGCTCGAGCGCGAGAATCGAAATGAAGGTCGAGGCCCACAGCGCCGCACCGGTGCCGACCGACGCCATGAACAGCCAGCCATAGCGGGTCGATCCGGCCGTGGCGCGGGCGCGGGCGAAGTGCCGCATGCCGACCCAGCTGCCGAACAGGCACACTACGCCGGCGACAACGACCAGCATCTGGTGGTACGCAAAGGAAGCTGTGGCGGCTTGCAGCATGACGGGTCCAGTTCGTCCGATCGAACCTAGCGGCGCGCGGTTAATCCCTTGTGTTGCGGGGCACCGGTTCCATCTGCCGGGCTTGCGCCTTGCGAATTAACGTTGAGATTTTGTAAGCGCCGGCGGCAAGGGTGTGCTCAATTCGAACCGATGATTTTATCGACCGTTAACCCCGTTCGGCCGCGCGTCGCGAGCAAGGATGAAGGGCCACCCATGCGTTACGAGCTCTACTACTGGCCGGGCATTCAGGGCCGCGGTGAATATGTCCGCCTGGCGCTGGAAGATTGCGGCGCCGGTTATGCCGATGTGGCGCGCAGCGACCGCGGCATGGCCGCGATGATGAAAATGATGGAGGCGGGCGCCGGCACGCCGCCATTCGCGCCGCCGTTTCTCAAGGCCGGCCGGCTGGTGATCGGGCAGACCGCCAACATCCTGCTCTATCTCGGGTCGCGCCACGGCCTGGCGCCGAAGCCGGAGGCGGGCCGGCTGTGGGTGCACCAGCTGCAGCTGACGATCGCGGATTTCGTGCTGGAAATCCACGACACCCATCATCCGCTTGGCCCCTCGCTGTACTACGAGGACCAGCGCGCTCCGGCCAAAAAGCGCACGGGCGAATTCTGGAACCAGCGGGTGCCGAAATATCTCGGCTATTTCGAGCGGCTGCGGCAGGGCACCGGCGGTTCCTATCTCACCGGCCGCAGGGTAAGCTATGCCGATTTGTCGCTGTTCCAGATCGTGGAGGGCCTGCGCTATGCCTTCCCGAAGCGGATGAAGGCGTTCGAGCGCAGCATTCCCGGCGTGGTCGAGTTGCACGACCGCGTCGCCGACAGACCCAACATCAGGGCCTATCTCGCCAGCGACCGGCGCATCGCCTTCAACGAGGACGGCATTTTCCGGCACTACCCTGCGCTGGATCTGGAGTGATCCGCGCGGCTTGGCAGCACGTCGATCGCCGGAACCCGGGTTTACCGGCTGCGCCCGTCGATCGGCGTCATCGGAAGCTTTGCCAGTTCGATTCCGTCGATACAGCTGACGTTCAGCGCCACCACCTCGGTACCGTCCGGCTTGCTGCCGCGCGCGAACACGTCGACGCCGCAGTCGATGCAGAGCTGATGCCGGATCGCGTGCTTGTTGAAGAGATATTCCCGCAGATTGTCGCGGCCTGCGCGCAGCTGGAAATTCTTCGGCGCAAGGAACGCGAAATGCAGGCCCTTCTTGGTGCAGATCGAGCAGTTGCAGGCGGTCACCATCGCAAGGTCGCTGGTGCATTCGAAGCGCACCATGCCGCAGTGGCAGCCGCCGGTGTAGACCCTGGTTTGGGGCATCGTTGCGTTCCGTCAATGGCGCCACAGTATAGGCCATTTTCCGGAAAGCCGGTCGGCGGCTGCTTTGTTTTATCCTCGCCGCGACCGGTCGAGGTCGGCGGAGAACGCCGGACCGCAACCGGCGGTCCGGACCGACCGGAAACTTCAACCCTCCTGCGTCGTGGTTCAGACCAACTGATCGATCCGTGTTCCCTGTCCCGGGGGCAGGGCGGCTACCGCCGGCTGCGCCGCCGCGGCATCGGCGGCATCATCGTCGGTATTTGCCTGCGGCGGAGGTGATGCGACGGCGTCGGGCGCCTTGACCGGGGCCGATGCCGCAATGCTTGAAATCATCGAGACGCTCATTGGAAACATCCTTTGCTGTTGGCCCCGACTGTGACGAGGCCATCACCAACGCTTCATGAATCCAAACCGTAAAGGGTGAGCCATCGGGGCCAATCCGCCCACATGGTGAACGGGAGTTGCGGGCAATCCCGGAAAAACTGCCGATAAAACCACCGATCCTGGCCAACGAGAGCCGATTGCGGCCGGCGCGGCAGGTGGCTATTCGTCGGCGCTGCGCGAGATCGTGATCGAGGCTTCGGTCCTGGTGCGGACGCAGCGCATGTCGAGGCGGCGGTAGCGCGTCGCGACATCGTCGCCGTGGAACAGGCCCATCCGCTTGATGCAGCGGGTCGCGCCCTTCAGCATGTCGTCCTTCGGCAGGGTGAAGATGATGGCGCTGGCGCTGGCGACGAGATCGAGAAAGGCCGGCGCCGGCTTGCGGCTGCCGGTTTTGGCGAACAACTCATTGCTGACGTTGCGGCTGGAGCAGCCGAGCGTGATTTGCCTGGCCTGCGGATGCGACAGGTAGATGACGTTGGCCGCGGTCTTGCCGACGCCGAGACCTTCGATCTGGTTTTTCAGCTGTGCGGCGAGATCGTCGCAGCGGTCGGCGCGCGCCGGCGCCGCGCCGGACACGGTCAGGGCCATTGCGGCCAATAGCGCGAGCCCGGCGGGAAAACCTGAGGAGGCCGGGCTTTGAATCGAAGTTGCAAGACGGTAGTTTGTCATGGATACCCCCGGGCCATTGAAGCCCGTGCGCGAGGTTCATGCAAGGTCTGCCGGCTCTCGCCGGGGCGTGGCGTGATCGGCTCGTGATGACGGCGGGCTCCGCGAAATGCGCCTCGAACCCCAGCCCTGCCACGACGGGATCCGGGGACCTTTCAGCCATATGAACATATGGCATTCTGTGCACACTCGCTGACGGTACGCTTCACCTGGCGTAATGATCAGCGCATGATCCGCGCGCTGGTGGACGCCTACGCGGCGAAACAGAAGGGGAAGGGCTGAGACGCGGCCAGATGCCGCCTGCCTCACGACAACGCAGGTCCTGCAATGTCGTCGTGGGTCTGGCGGGCGCTTCCTTTTGGCGCAAAAGCGCTTAGAACAATGCAACTGCCGGCACGGCGTCCGATGCGGACGCTTCCCGCCTTCGAACCCGCGAGCACCCCATGAACGCCCCCACCGCCTTTCCCGACCCGAAACCGGTTCCGCCCTACAAGCACACCCCGCTGTTTCCGCTGGGCGCCGACACCACGCCCTACCGCAAGATCAGCGCCGAGGGTGTGCGGGTCGAGCAGGTGCTCGGCCGGGACATGCTGGTAGTGTCGCGCGAGGCGCTGCGGGCGCTGTCGGAAGCCGCCTTCGGCGACATCAATCATTATCTGCGGCCGGGGCACCTGCAGCAGCTGCGCAATATCCTCGACGACAAGGAGGCCAGCGACAACGACAAATTCGTCGCGTTCGATTTCCTCAAGAACGCCAATATCGCCGCCGGCGGCGTGCTGCCGATGTGCCAGGACACCGGCACCGCCATCATCATGGGCAAGAAGGGCGCGCGGGTGCTGACCGACGGCGACGACGAGGCGGCGCTGAGCGAGGGCGCGCGCGACGCCTATCTGCGCCGCAATCTGCGCTATTCGCAGGTAGCGCCCTTGTCGATGTACGAGGAAAAGAACACCGCCAACAACATGCCGGCGCAGTGCGAGATCTATGCCGAGGGCGACGACGCCTACAAGTTCATGTTCATGGCCAAGGGCGGCGGCAGCGCCAACAAGAGCTTCCTGTTCCAGGCCACGCCCTCGGTCTTGACCCGCGACCGCCTGCTGGCGTTCCTCAAGGAGAAGGTGCTGACGCTGGGTACCGCGGCCTGTCCGCCCTATCATCTGGCGATCGTGATCGGCGGCACCTCGGCCGAACTGTGCATGAAGACGGTCAAGCTCGCCTCCGCGCGCTATCTCGACGCGCTGCCGACCCACGGTTCGGCCGACGGCAATGCGTTCCGCGATCTGGAGATGGAGCAGGAGATCCTGAAAATGACGCAGTCGCTCGGCGTCGGCGCCCAGTTCGGCGGCAAGTATTTTTGCCATGACGTGCGGGTGATCCGCCTGCCGCGCCACGGCGCCTCCCTGCCGATCGGCCTCGGCGTGTCCTGTTCGGCCGATCGCCAGGTGCTCGGCAAGATCACCAGGGACGGCGTCTATCTGGAGGAGCTCGAGCACAACCCCGCGCAATATCTTCCCGCGGTCGAGCAGGCGCTCGGCGGCGAGGTGGTGAGGATCGACCTCAACCGGCCGATGCCGGAAATTCTGGCGACGCTTTCAAGGTATCCGACCAAGACCCGGCTGTCGCTGACCGGCACCATGATCGTGGCGCGGGATTCGGCGCATGCCAAATTGCGCGAGCGGCTGGAAAAGGGCGAGCCGCTGCCCGACTATTTCAAGAACCATCCGGTGTACTATGCCGGTCCGGCCAAGACGCCGGACGGATACGCCTCCGGCGCGTTCGGGCCGACCACCGCCGGACGGATGGACTCCTTCGTCGATCAGTTCCAGGCCGCCGGCGGCTCCATGGTGATGGTGGCAAAGGGCAACCGCGCGGCCGCGGTGCGCGAGGCCTGCAAGAAGCACGGCGGATTCTATCTCGGCTCGATCGGGGGGGCGGCCGCCAACCTCGCCGAACACTGCATCAAGAAGGTCGAGGTGGTGGAATATCCCGAACTCGGCATGGAGGCGATCTGGCGCATCGAGGTCGAGGATTTCCCGGCCTTCATCATCATCGACGACAAGGGCAATGATTTCTTCAAGGAGTTGAATCTGGGGTGAGGCGGGGGCGCCTGACGGTTCAACTCTTGTCGTGTCCCGGGCGCGGTGCAGCGTTCTTCACGCTGCTCCGCAGAAGCGGGACCCAAAGGAAGCAGCGCGTCGTCATGGGCCCCGGATCAGCAGCGCACCGCCAAGCGCGCTGCTGATCCGGGGCACGCCTCCCACGATGGCTGCTACGCCCGCGTGCCCGTGAACGGAAAGCTGCCCATCGGGCCGATGCCCATTTCGCCGCTCATGGAGTCGCCGGCAACCTTGCCGGTGAAGGCCAGCGTCAGCGGCATCGGATTGGTGATGGAGATTTTCCAGGCGACGTCGTCGCCGCTGGTGGTGCCGTCGAAGATCTCGCCCGAATTGCCGTCGGCGGCCTGCGTTCCCGTCAGCGTGCCGCCCGAGCTCTTCAGGGACAGCGTCGCGCTGCGCTCGCCCATCGGCGTGCTCATGGTGATGTTCCAGTTTCCGTCCACGGCCATCTTGGGTCTCCTCGTGCTCTCGATTTCGCAAAACCGGAATGGTTCTGGGATTCGGCAGGCTTCCGGCGGCGGTATAGCGCATCTTTCAGCGCAAGCCGAATCGGCGATCAGGCGCGGGCCGCGCGTATCCGGTTGGTGACCAGGATGCGGAATGCGACATATTGCACGGCGAAGGCGGCGATCTTGGCCCCGAACGCGACCACCGAGACGTACAGCCCCCACAGCGCGATGTCGCCGGTCATGGCAATGGCGATGGTGCCGGCGCCGAGCGCGAACATCAGCGCGGCCCAGCCATAGCCGGCAATGGTGACGTATTCCGGAATCGTCGCGGCGACGATCGGCGGCATGTAGCGCAGCATCCAGCCGCGCTTCAGCATGATCGCGCCGATCGCAAAATGCGCGATCGCGGGTTTGGCCAGCACGAAGCGTGGATCCTTGGTCAGCAGCGTGGCAGAGCCGAGCGCGATCACCAGCGCCAGGCTGGCATAGGTCATGAAGCCGAGCTGCTGGCCCTTGAGATGGGCATGGATGACCTGGGCCACCGCGCCGGCGATCGCGACGCCGGTCGCCACCAGCACGTTGCCGGTGAGGAAATACAGCGCCAGGAACACGATGGTGGAGAAGAAGTCGGTAGCGAGCTTGGCGAATACGTCTTTCATCGCGATGTTGCCTCCAGCGTTTTACCTTGCCACCACGGCCTCACGGCGCGCCGGCGGAAACCGCCGATGAGGCGAATTTTGCCTGCCGGTGCTGCGGATACCATCTGGTGAAGTAGATCGCGGTGTTGCGGGCGGCGAACGCGATCGCAATGCCGATCCAGAACGGCAGGCCCGGCAGGCAGATCATCAGCAGGTTGGCCATCAGCATCAGGAGGAAGGCCGCGGCCCACGCCCAGGTGATGACATAGTTGGCGGTGAGGAAGCCGGGCAATGCGGCGGTGTCGGCGTCGACCATTTCGCGGGCATATTGCAGCGTGAACGGACGGCGGATCGCCAGCGACCCGAGCGAAATCGCGAGCACGCCGCCGTCGACCGCGAACTTCACGGCCGCACCGCTCAGCCCCGTGTCGGCCAGCGTGAGGTAGCCGCCGAGCGCGGCGAACAGGACGACCGAGCCGGCACCGAGCAGCTTGATCGAACGGCCGCGCACGACGTCATGGGCCACCACCAGGAGAGCGATCGCGGCCGCGGTAAACAGGCTTGCCGCGGCCGAGGTGACCAGCATCAGCGCCGTAAACGCGCCATAGGGGGCAAGGATCAGGAAAATCGCCATGACAGCCTCACTGACCAATCTTTACGATGTAAAGATGTGGGTAACCCTCAAGGGCGGCGACGTCAAGCTTGATCTTTACAACGTCAAGATAAAGTGATGCGCGCGGCGCGGCGCGTGAACCCCGGCCCGCGATGCCCGGGAATGACGGCTGAGCGGGGGGCGGGTTGTTGCTTCCGCCGCGCCTGCCTCACGCCGCCCCGACCCAGTTGCCGTGAAATCCGTCGGGAACCCGGTGCCCCAGCTGCACCAGCGCCACCGGGCCCGGTGCGACGTCGGTGGCGTTGAACACCGCCAGATCGCTGCGGTTCTCGCCGGCGCGCCAGACCACGGCCAACAGCCAGCCATCGGCCTCGGCGGCCTCGCTGTCGCGGGCCACGAACACCGGCTCGGAGATGGTATCGCCGGCAGGCAGCAGATATTGGGCCAGCCGCGTTCCCCTGCCGTCGACATGGACCACGCCGGAGAGCGCGCCGAACATCGGCAGGTCGGGGTTGGCGCTGGCGTACCAGCCATGGCCGCTGGCGCGACCGGCGCGGCGATCGTCGATGCGCGGGAATTCGCCGGCGATGTCGTCGAGATAGGTCTGGGTGAAGCGGTCGGTATTGCCGGTGAGATCGAAAGTCCAGCGGCACAGCCGCGCGCGCGACTTTTCGAAGTCGGTCGGCGAGCCATCGGGATGCGTGAACAGCGGCGCTTCCTCGCACTGCATGACGTCGGCAACGATGCGGTGGCCTTCCTCCCAGGCGTTCATGACGTGGAAGACGTAGCAGTTTTCGGCCCGGAACCAGACGATGCCGCTGGCAGAACCCTGTCGCTTCATGACGCCGACATAGGCGCCCTTTTCCGGCTCCCAGGCGTAAGCCGGCCGGCCCGCCATCGCGCGCTCCATGCTGCCGGTGATGGGCAGCACCGGAAACAGCAGGTGATTTTCGGTGACGATGAAGTCGTGCACCATGCTGGCGTAGGGCGCCTCGAAGCGATCGAACCGCGTCACCGCGCCGGACGCATCGACGGATCCGAACGAGAGCGTAGGGGTAAACGGTCCGCCCGCATTGTAGCCGAAGAACACCATCTCGCCGGTGACCGGATCGATCTTCGGATGCGCCGTGAACGGCCCGGCAATGCCGCCGCCGTAATTGCAGTAGCCGCGGCGGCCGAGCGTGCCGGGCTCGATCTCGGTCGGCGGATGGCCTTCCTCCAGCGCCAGCAGGCGCCCGGCATGAAAGATGATGTTGGTGTTGGCGACGCCCTCGTCCCGGGGGGTCGATGCCGGTGCGCCCGGCAGCCTGCGGCCGAAGCCGCCGAACAGCGCGCGGCCGGCGTCATGTTCGGCCTGCCACTTCGGGGTCCGGATCCAGCGGTTGCGGTAGCTGGCGCGGCCATTCTGAAGTTGGAAGGCGTGCAGCATGCCGTCGCCGACGAACCAGTGCGCGCCCGGCGCCTCGAATTGCGGATTGGGACCGTTGCGATAAAGCGTGCCGTTGAGCTCGCGCGGCAAGTCGCCGACGACTTTCAGAAACGGCGCATCGCATTCAAACGGAATCGGCGCCCGGTTGGTCCGCGCGGTTTCGATCGCCTCTGGCTGCTGCATCGGTCGCTCCCAAGTTATCTTTACATCGTAAAGATACGCTAGAGGAGCATTCGATGGCCGTCAAGTGAAATCTTTACAGTGTCAAAATCATGACCTATAACACGCCGATGATGAAAAGACCCGGCAAGGCCCTGACCCGCGTCCGACCTGGTTCCGGCGGCATAGCGCCGCCGCGCAAAGGCGGCACCGGCCGGACCGCGCGAAAGCGGGGCGGCGACCGGACCGCGACGGCAGGCGAAAGCGCGCCATATCATCACGGCGCGCTGAGCGACGCCTTGCTCGAGGCGGCGGAAAGGGTGCTCGAACGCGACGGCCTGGCCGGGCTGACGCTGCGCGCGGTGGCGCGCGAGGCCGGCGTGTCGCATGCCGCCCCGACCCATCATTTCGGCGACCTCACCGGCCTGGTCAGCGAACTCGCCGCAATCGGATTCCGCCAATTCAGCGCCGCAATGGCGGCGGCCGGCGCTACCGGCAAGGCCCTGGCCCGCGCCAAAGCCTATGTCGGCTATGCGCAGGCGCATCCCGGCATGTACGGACTGATGTTTCGCAGCGAGCGTCTCGATATGAAACGGCCGTCGCTGCACGAGGCCGCCGAGGCCGCGTTCGCGGGATTGACCGGGGTGGTCGGCGCCAGCCGCCAGGAGCGGATTTCAGAACAGGCACTGTCGCTGGAACAGGGCGCGGCGATCGCCCGGGCATGGTCGCTGGTGCACGGTTTCACCACCCTGCTGCTCGATGACCGGCTGTCCGACATTCTGCGCCGGCTTCCCAAAGGCATCGACGCCGAAACCCTGCTGGAGGCGATGCTGATGCAGCCGGTCGGCCTGGCGCCGGGACCGTGATCGGCGCTCCGGCCCGGCTGCAGGATCGCGCCGCGGCGGTTGACCGCGGCGCCCCGGAACCCGCCGCCCGGTATCACGCAATCTGGGGAAGGTTTGCCGCGGACGCGCGAAACACCTGACATTCCAGCGGAATCGTTTTAGAACAGCGGCTTCGCGACTTATCGCCTTCATCAGCGTCAGTTCTCAATCGATCATGCCTGCCATTTCGCCGAACAAGCCTTATCGTGTCGGCCGCTCCCGCACCGGGCTCGGCCTGTTTGCCACCAAACCGATCAAGAAGGGCGCCAAAATCGTCCGCTATTTTGGTCCGTTGCTGGATTCCAGGAAGAAGAAGGACGACGCGGTCGAGAACAAATATCTGTTCGAGCTCAACGGTCGCTGGACCATCGACGGTTCGGTGCGCAAGAACATCGCCCGCTATATCAATCATGCCTGCAAGCCGAACGCCGAATCCGACGTCAACCCGCGCAAGCGCAAGGTCGTGATCCGCGCCATCAAGAAGATCGAGCCGGGCGAGGAGATCAACTACGATTACGGCACCGACTACTTCAAGGCGTATCTGAAGCCGATCGGCTGCAAATGCGACGCCTGCGAAAAAAAGCGCAAGAAGAAGCGCGCCGAAGCGAGGGCGGAAAAACTCCGGCTGAAGGCCAAGGCGGAGCGCAAGGCCTTGAAGGAAGCCGAAAAGCAGGCGGCCAAAGCCAGCCGGGAGCTCCAGCAAAGGCGCAAGCGGAAGCGGACATTGAAGCCGGGGCTCAACGGCAAGGCGCGGCACGCCGGCGGCCAGCTGCTGAACGGCCACGGCGTAAAATCCGTCCGCAAGGCCGGCGCCGCGAAGTCCGGGATGCCCGCCAGCGCCGGCGGCAGGCAGGCGCAGCAGCGCCACACTTCGGCTTAGCGGAGCGATTCCACGAACCCCCATGGGAATGTCATTCCGGGCTCGCGCGCGCCGCGCTTGGTGCGTCACCCGCGCCCCGCAATGACATTTTCGGGTTGATCGTTGCTGCGACCGAATGATTTGAGCTTCGAACGCTGAACCCGGCTTGCGGTCGCCCATCCTGGGCGGCGATCGTCGTTGGTTCGCTTGACAATCTCTATCCTGATTTTGTCAGGCCGCCGCCCCGCCGCAGCCCGACATAGTGCTGCTCGGCCACGACGCCCACCGGCATGTGGATCACGGCGGTTCGGGCAGTCGCCGGAATGCGAGGCGTGCTGACAGGGATCGAGGGGCCATTCGATTACCTCGCAGGTCATGGAAGGCGTGAAATCCGCATGCTAGATTTTCCCGCATGAACGCAACAAATGCCGCGGCGCACGCCGAGAAGAGCCGGCCGGTCCATGTCGGCGATCACTTGCGGCAATGGCGGCAGCGCCGCCATCTCAGCCAGCTCGATCTCGCCGGGGACGCCGAAATTTCCGCGCGCCATCTCAGTTTCGTCGAGACCGGCCGCGCCGCGCCGTCGCGCGACATGGTGCTGAAGCTCGCCGAGCGGCTCGACGTGCCCTTGCGCGAGCGCAACGTGCTGCTGGTGGCGGCCGGGTTCGCGCCGGCGTTTCCGCAACGGCCGCTGCAAGATCCCGCGCTGAAAGCGGCGCGGGCTGCGGTCGATCTCGTGCTCCGGGCGCACGAGCCCAATCCGGCATTGGCGGTCGACCGCCACTGGAATCTGGTCTCGGCCAACCGCATGGTGACGCCGCTGTTGGAGGGCATCCCGGCGCGGCTGCTGGGCCGGCCCGTCAACGTGCTGCGGCTGAGCTTTCATCCGGAGGCGCTGGCAGCGCGCACCGTCAATCTTGCCGAATGGTGCGGGCATCTCAAGGAGCGGCTGCACCGGCAGTGCGAACAGACCGCCGATCCCGAACTGATCAAGCTCTATCACGAAATCAGGGCCTATCCGGTCCCGGCGCGGTCGGCGCCGCTGCCGGCCGACGCCGTCGCGATACCGTTCAGGATGCGGCTCGGCGGCGAGGTGCTGAGCTTCTTTTCCACCACCATGATCTTCGGCACGCCGGTCGACATCACGCTGTCGGAACTGGCGCTGGAAACGTTCTTTCCGGCCGACGATTCCACCGCCAGCCGGATGCGGGGCATGGCGGCCAATCTCAAATAGCGCCTTGCCTGCGCTGCGGTCGCTGATTATCTCTGGGACTCGCCTAGCGAGGACGCCGCCATGAGCAGCCTGAAACCGCTTCAGATCGACATCGTCTCCGACGTGGTGTGCCCGTGGTGCTATATCGGCAAGCGCCGCATCGAAAACGCGCTGGCGCTGGTGCCTGACGTTCCCGTCGAAATCCACTGGCGGCCGTTCTTTCTCAATTCCTGGGTGCCGCGCGAGGGCATCGGCCGCGACGAATACCTCACCGCGAAATTCGGCTCTGTGGAAGCCTACAAGGGCATCGCCGGCCGGGTGGTCGCCGCCGCCGGCGAAGAAGGCCTCGTCTACCGGCCGGAGCTGGTACGGCGCCAGCCCAACACCATCGATTGCCACCGCCTGATTCACTGGGCCGACGCCTTGGGCAAATCCGCCGCGATGAAACAGCGGCTGATGGAATTGTATTTCCGCGACGGCGGCGATCTCACCGATACCGGAGTGCTGGTGCAGGCGGCGGCCGATTGCGGGCTGGATGCCGAAGAGGTGCGCCGGCGCCTGGCCACCGACGAGGACGTCGAACTGATTTCGGCGCAGGCCAAGGACGCGTCCGACAAGGGCATTTCCGGCGTGCCGACCTTCGTGTTCGCGCAGAAATATGCGGTGTCCGGCGCCCAGCCGGCCGACCAGCTCGCCCGCGCCATCCGCCAGGTCTCGGCTGAGGTGAACGCGCAAGCGGCGGAGTAGGGTGCAAACCCGCAGCGTCCTCTTGATATAGTTCTTATTTGTAGCTACAATAATTAGATGAAGATCACGTTCGATCCGGTCAAGCGTGCTATGGCGCTCGCGGACCGCGGGCTTGATTTTGAGGATGCGGCAGAGCTGTTTCGCGGCGATACCTTGGACTTTCCTGACGACCGCCGGGACTATGGCGAGTTGCGCATGCTCACGGTCGGCCATCTTCACGGACGCATGGTGATCGTGATCTGGACACCGCGCGGAAACGCGCGGCGCGTGATCTCGATGAGGAAAGCAAATGCCCGCGAAAAAGCGCGTTTTGAAAAGCGATTTGAAAAAGGTTGACAGCCATGTCGTGCAGCCGCGCGAATATGATGAAATTCCCGAATTGACGGCAGAATGGTTTGCGTCGGCCGACCATCATCGTGGCGGCAAGCTGGTTCGGCGCGGCCGTCCGAAATCCGACGATCCGAAACAGCTTGTCTCGCTGCGGCTCGATGCCGATGTCCTGCGATGGTTCAAGCGCAGCGGCGCGGGATATCAGTCGCGCATTGGCGACGTCCTCAGGCGTCATGTTCAGCAGAGTACCGCGCGCAAGAAGAAGGCGGGGTAGTCGCTTCCGCATTCGCGGCAGTAATCACCGACCTTATGTCGGTGGAATTGCTGCCGGCGGTTTCCCCCGGCGGTTGCGGATCAGGCGAACGGCCCACCGCGCCGGCGCGCGGACCAGGCTGCGCAACCTCATGGCGGCGTGGATCAGCCAGATGGCCGGATCATTGCGCCGCAGCGGAATCAGCACGTCACCGATGGCGAAGCGGCCGCGCCAGATCGGGTTGATCATCGGATGATCCGGCGTGGCGGTGGAATCCGCCGATGCGATCGCCGGGTCGGCGCAGAGATGCCGGGTCAGATCCAGCGTCAGCTGGACCCCGGGCGAGAATTTCGCAAACCGCTCGTCGACGCCGAGCTTGAAGTAGAATGCGCGATCCTGATGCCGCAGCACGATCGCGGCCGCGACCGGCGTGTTGCCGGCGTGCAAGCTCACGATCTCGCATTGGCCGGATGCGGCGAGGGCCATGGTGGCGCGACGGACAAAACTGGCGTCGCCGGCGTGCTGCAGTAGCGCGGTGCCGGCCTTTCCTTTCCAGCCGCTGGCCTCCAGCGCCAGGAACTGCTCGACCGCGGCTGCGACCTGCTGCGGCGTCCGCGCCACCTGGAAAACCACGGCGCCGTGGCCGGCGAGGCGGTTGCGCTGGCGGCGCAGCTCCTTCATTTTCTTGGGCCCGAGCCCGTCCCGCAGCACCCGCTCGGCATCCCCGGTCGCATCGAGGCTGGCGCGCACCAGCGATCGCAGCCGTTTTGGCTTCAGCCCGTCCTGCCGCAAGACCTCGGTGAAGGCGTGGACGGTGGCGCCGTCGAGTGCGGCATCGCGCAGGATCAGCGCATGGGCGCCCGACAGGCGCGCCTGCCGCACCAATTTCATCGCCGCCTCGCAGGCCATGTCGCGATCGAGCAGCGGCGTGCCCAGCGTGCCATAGGGATCGGCGCTGACCAGCGCGGGCAGCGGAATCCGGCAGGCGCGCCACAGTGAAATCGCGGGCAGCAGGCCGATCAGCCGCGCGGCGCTCCCCGGCGCCGGCGAGACCTCGCTCCAGGCGCTCAGCGCGAAGGCACCGGTGCGGCCCGGTGCGGTGGCATTCACCGCCAATTCCCAGCCGGGCAGATAATAGCCATTCGGCTCGATGGCGCGCTCGGCGAGCTGCCGCCATGACTCGGCGGTCACGGTCGTGAGCGGCGCAAACGCATCGCCGGGCACGGCGGAGCGCTCGCCGCCGGCGTGTTGCGCAGGCCTGCGACCGATCGCGGCTGGATTTGCAATCTCGACCACGTCCCGTTCCCCGTTCGCGGGTGGACCCGCGTCATCGGCGGAAGGCTAGCGCAAAGATTGGAAATTACCGTTGGCGCCGGGATTCAATTCGAGCGGTAATGTTAACGGGCTGTTGACCATGCCGGCCGGCGGCTTACGCCGACAGCGAGGCCGGATTGCTTCGGCCCGGCACCGCGGCCAGCAGCTCCCGGGTATAGGGATGCTCGGGCGCTGCGAACAGCGTCGCGGTCGGCTTCAGCTCGACGATGACGCCGCGCTGCATCACCGCGATGCGGTCGCAGATCTGCGCCGCCACGCGCAGGTCGTGGGTAATGAACAGCATCGAAAGCCGCAGCCGGATCTTGAGGTCTTCCAGAAGGTCGAGCACCTGCGCCTGCACCGAGACGTCGAGTGCGGAGACGGCTTCGTCGGCGACCAGGATTTCCGGGTCGAGCGCCAGGGCGCGCGCGATGCCGATGCGCTGCCGCTGGCCGCCGGAGAATTCATGCGGATAGCGTTGCATCGCGCCGGCATCGAGGCCGACCAGCGCCAGGAGATCGCGGGCGCGGGCTTGCGCCACGGCAGGGTCGGCGCCATGCGCGATCGGCCCGTCGCTGATGATCTGGCCGACCTTGCGGCGCGGATTGAGCGAGGCAAACGGATCCTGGAAGATCATCTGGATGCGGCGGCGCTGGTCGCGCAGCGGCTTGCCCGCAAGCCGCGTCAGATCGACGTCGCCGATCCGCACGGTGCCGCGGTCGGCATCGATCAGCCGCATCACCAGGCGCGCCACCGACGATTTGCCGGAGCCGGACTCGCCGACCAGCCCGAGCGTCTCGCCGTGAAGAATGCTGAAGTTCACCTGGTTCGCCGCCTGCACCCTGCGGTCGGGCTTGAACCAGCCGCCCGGGGTGACAAAGGTCTTGTCGAGGCCGATCACGTCGAGCGCCCTGTTGCGATCGGCCAAGGGCGCGCGTTGCGGCGGCGTGAGCGAAGGCACCGCGGCGAGCAGGGCCCTGGTGTAGGGATGCTGCGGATGATGCAGCACCGTCGCCGCGCGACCCTGCTCGACCACCTGTCCATGCCGCAGCACCACGACGCGGTCGGCGATGTCGGCAACCACGCCGAAATCGTGGGTGATGAACATCACGGCCATGTTGCGGCGGCGCTGCAGGTCGCGGATCAGTTTCAGGATTTGCGCCTGGGTGGTGACGTCGAGCGCGGTGGTCGGCTCATCCGCCACCAGCACCGCGGGCTCCAGCGCCAGCGCCATCGCGATCATCGTGCGCTGACGCTGGCCGCCGGACAATTGGTGGGGGTAGGCGCGGACGATTCGCGCAGGGTCGGGCAGACCGACTTCGCTCGCCAGCGCCAGCGCCTTGGCGTTGCGCTGGCGCGGCGTCAACAGGCCGTGGGCCTCGAACATTTCCGTGATCTGGTCGCCGATCCGCATCAGGGGATTGAGCGCGGTCATCGGTTCCTGAAACACCATGGCGACGCGGCGGCCGCGCAGATCGCGCCAGCCGTCCTGGTCGAGCGCCAGCAGGTTGCGGCGCTCGAAGGTGATCTCACCGGTCTCGACGCGGACCCGGTCCGGCAGCAGTCCCATCAGGGCGTGCGCGCACATCGACTTGCCGGAACCGGATTCGCCGACCACGCAGACGATTTCGCCGGCCACCAGATCGAACGAAACGCCGTCGACGGCGTGGCGCCGCTCGCCGCCGGGCGGCAGCGCAATCCTCAGGTCGCTGATCGCAACGGCCGGTGCTAAGGGCATGGTCAGCGGCCATCCCCTGCCAGCCGCGGATTGAGCGCGTCGTTGAGGCCCTCGCCGACCAGGTTGAGACCGAGCACGGAGATCAGGATGGCGATGCCGGGAAACACCGTGATCCACCAGGCCTGCCGGATCACGGTGCGGCCGGCGCCGACCATGTAGCCCCATGAAATCAGGTTGGGATCGCCGAGGCCGAGGAACGACAGCGAGGATTCCAGCAGTATCGCGGTCGCCACCATCAGCGAGGCCAGCACGATTACCGGTGACAGCGCGTTGGGCAGGATCTCGCGCCAGATGATCCAGCCGCTGGTCTGGCCGGTGACGATGGCGGCCTGGACATATTCGCGGCTGCGCAACGACAGCACCTCGCCACGCACCAGCCGCGCCACCGGCGGCCAGCTGACGATCGCGATCGAGGCGACGATCGAATAGATCGACGGCTGCAGGACAGCCACCAGCACGATCGCCAGCGCGAAGCTCGGAATGGTCTGGAAGAATTCGGTGAAACGCATCAGCGCGTCGTCGATGCGGCCGCCGAAATAGCCGGCGGCGGCGCCGAGCGGCACCCCGACCGCGAGCGCCGCCAGGGTCGAGACCAGGCCGACCAGCAGAGAAACGCGGGCGCCGAAAATGATGCCGGCGAAGACGTCGCGACCCAGCGCATCGGTGCCGAGCGGTACGGCTGCAAGGCTGAACGGCGGCAGGAACGGCCGCTGCACCATGCGCCACGGCGAATTCGGAAAGACCAGCGGCCCGAACACCGCGACCACGATGGCGATCACGAGGATGACCAGGCCGATCAGCCCGCTGGGATTGCGCAGCAACTGTTTTAGCAGCCGTATCATGCCGTGAATTCGATGCGCGGGTCGACCAGCCGGTACACCAGGTCGGTGACCAGGTTGAAGATCAAAACCATCGCCGAGCAGACCACGAAGACGCCGAGCAGAAGATTGTAGTCGCGCTGCAGCAACGCCTCGTACATCAGCCGGCCGATGCCCGGCCAGGCGAACACGGTTTCGGTGAGCACGGCGCCGCCGATCAGGGTGCCGGTATGCAGGCCGGCCAGCGTCACCACCGGCAGCAACGCGTTGCGCAGCACGTGACGGCGCTGGATCACGTCGTCCCTGAGTCCCTTGGCGCGGGCGGTCTTGATGAAATCGAGCCGCTTCACCTCGAGCATCGAGGCGCGGGTCATGCGGGCATAGGTCGCCATGAAAAACAGCCCGATCGTCATCGCCGGCATGATCAGGTGCGCGCCGACGTCGAGCAGGTGGGCGAAGCCGGTGTAATTGGCGCCGATGGTCTCGTAGCCGAAGCTCGGCAGCCAGTCCAATGTCACCGAGAACAGGAGAATCGCCATCAGGGCGATCCAGAACAGCGGCGTGGCATAGAACACCAGCGCGATCACCGTGATCGCGGTGTCCGCCCAGGTTCCGGCCCAGCGCGCCGCCAGCGTTCCAAAGAAGACGCCGAGCAGCAGCGAGATCGCGAACGCGGTGATGGTCAGCAGCAACGTCGCCGGCAGCCGGTCGATGATCAGCTCCGAGACCGGCATCTGCTGGCGGAAGGAAAAGCCGAGATCGAAACTGGCGATGCCCTTGACGTAGAGCCACAATTGTTCCGGCAACGGCTTGTCGAGGCCGAATTTCTCGCGCAGCTGGGTGACGAACACCTGGTCCCCGGCACCGGCTTCACCGGCCATGACGGCGGCCGGATCGCCGGGCGCGAGCCGGATCAGGAAGAAGTTCATCACGATGATGGCGAGCAGGACCACCGCCCCTTTCACGATCCGCTGGGCGACAAACGACAGCATCAGGCGCCCATCAATCTCGCGTCAGGACCGGCCGGCACCAGCGCCCGCGCCACGCGGCGCCGCGCCGTGGCGGGCTCACTTGTCGATCCAGGCGTCGCGGAAGCCGTCATTGACGCCGATCGCCGTGGTGATGAGGTTCTTGATCCGGCAATGCGTGATGGTCGGAAACTGCAATTCCAGCATCCAGGCCACCGGCACGTCCTCCACCAGGATCTGCTGCGCCTTTTGGTAGAGTTCCTTGCGCCTGGAATCCGGCGTGGCCACCGCGCCGTCGGCAAACAGCTGGTCGATCTGCGGATTCGAATAGCCCTCGACATTGTTGAAGACCTGGCCCTTGGCGATCTGGCTCGTGACGTAGTTGCGGCCGACGCCGAGCGCCGGATCGCCGTACTGATAAAGATAGGTGAAGGCGATATCGTAGTCCCAGTCGCCGATCTTCTGGTTCGAGCCGGGCACGTCGGTGGCGACGGTTTCGATGTTCAGCCCGACGTCCTGCAGGTTCTGCTTCACCGCCTCGCCCCAGCGCTGCCAGGTTTCGCCATAGGGCAGCGGCATCAGCCTGATCTTCTCGCCATTGTAGCCGGCCTCCTTGAGCAGGGCCCTGGCCTTGGCCGGATCGAACGGATATTTGGCCACCTCGTCGGTATAGAATTTGATGGTCGATGCCGACGGACCGGTCGCCACCTTGCCGAGCCCGTTCCAGATCACGTCCTTGGCGAAGTCGCGGTCGATCGCGTACAGGATCGCCTGGCGGATTTTCTTGTTCGCGGTCGGACCGGCGCGATTGTTGAGCCACAGCCACGCCAGCGGACTGAAGAATTCCCAGCCCGCGCCGGTGACGCAGGTGTCCTTCAGCTTGCTCAGCCGCGGCACGTCGAAGTTTTCGACCGAGCCGCCGGGCAGCACGTCGACCTTGCCGGTTTCGAAGGCCACCGAGCGCGCGGCGGCGTCCGGGATCACCTGCCAGTAGATCTCGTCGATATAGGGCCTGCCCTTGACATGGTAGTTCGGATTCCTGACCAGGCGAATGTAGGAGCCCTTCCGCCATTCCTTGAACATGAACGGTCCGGTTCCGATAGGCGCGTTGTTGTAGGGATTGGTCTTGTAGTCGGTGCCTTCGTAGAGATGCCTGGGGATGATCGGCAGCGAGCCAACCTCGAAGATGCCGAGGAACGGTCCGAACGGCTGTTTCAGCGTGAACACCACGGTGAGGTCGTCGGGCGCCTCGACCTTTTCAAGCTGCAGCAGGTTGCCGCGCGCGCGGGCATGAGTCTGCTTGAGCATCTCGATCGAGAACAGCACGTCGGCCGAGGTGAACGGCTTGCCGTCGTGCCAGCTGACGCCCGGCTTGAGCCTGAAGGTATAGACCCTGGCGTCATCGCTGACGGTCCAGCTTTCGGCCAGTCCGGGCAGCGGCTCCAGTTTCGGGCTGTAGCGCAGCAGGCCTTCAAAGATGTTGCCCGAGACCATCTGGGTCGGGCCGTTCTGGATCAAAGCCAGATTGAGGCCGGGCGGCTCGGGCTGGATCACCGCGTTGATGACGCCGCCCGGCTTCGGCTCTTGCGCGCCCGCGGTGGCGCAGAAGCAACAGGCCAGGACGAAGCCGATCGCGATCCTCTTCAGCATGACTGACATCTTTCTGCGCCCGATCCATCCCGCCGGTTAAGGGCGGGCAGTTTTCCGTGTAACAACAACGGCTTCAGCTCGGCCGAAATCCATTTCGGAAAACAGGCTCACATGGCGTCAATCCCTGCCGCAAGACGAAACTATCGACAATCGGCGGCTAAAAGATAGCCAGCGAAACGCGCAAGGGCGGGCAGAGCGAAGCCCGCCCATCACGATTGCCGAAAAACCAAGATGCTGCGCACCGCGCGAACAGCGCCTGCCGACCGATGGTACTTTGCATGGGGTTGTTTTCGATATTTTGGTTGGGAGCGTGCACCGCGCCGCCTTGCGGCGGTCTTTGGCGTGCCGATCGCCCAAAACAGCGAAGGTGCCCCTTGAGCGAGGTCGGGCGGTCCCACGGCTAGATCGGCTCAAAGCTTTCGGAGGCACAGTTGTCGTCGGGCTCGATGCGCCGACGGTCGAAGATGACCCCGCCATCGATCGTGACCCGATAGGTCTGGACGCCCAGCGGTTTGCCGGTGGCGGAGGTGAGGTCGGCCCTGACGCAGGCGGTCCAGCCCAATCCGCGGAGATCGTGGCGCGGCGGCGAAACCTGCACATTGTGCGGGTACGACGTCGCGATGAAAACCGAATCGAGATTCTTGCGCACCAGCTGCTTGACATCGGGGGCCGGTTCGGGCGGCGGCGGCTCGCTGGCCTTGGCGCGCATGAACTCCGGCACCGGCGAACGGCTGTCGGCGATACCGCAGCCTGCCAGCAGCAACGCGCCGCCCGCCGTCAACGCCATATAGACAACGAGCCGTGCCATCCGCCGACCTTATCCCGCGCCCGTTAACATAGCCGCCGGCTGCGCCGGCTCCCGGCCCTGAGCTAGCAACAATTATCGAAACCGTCCACGGACCCCGCCTGTCCCGCCGCGACACGGCACCCCGCACCGAGCGCCGCCGCGAGCCGAATTTCAATTGCGACAGACCGGCTGTCGAATCCGGCGGTTTTTCGCCTCGCGCTCGCTCCCGGCATGAACCGCTTCACGACGCTTGCGACCAATAGGACAGGGTGTTGCACGGGAGTGACCTCATGTTTCGCCATGCGCTTTGCGCCGCGACGGTTGTTGCCGCGATGCTTTCGGGAATGGACGGCGCGCTTGCCGAGAACCGTCTGGCACTGGTGATTGGCCAGTCGGCCTATCGCGCCGTCCCGGCGCTGCCCAATCCGGCTAACGACGCCAGGGCGGTGTCGCGATTGCTCGGCGATGCCGGGTTCGAGGTGCTCGATGCTGCGGATCTGTCGCAGAACGAGATGCGCGAGAAAGTCAGCGCGTTCGCCGCGCGCGTGGCCGCGAAGGGCCCCGACACCGTTGCGCTGGTGTTCTACGCCGGTCATGGGATGCAGATCGACGGCGAGAATTTTTTGGTGCCCATCGATGTCGATCCGAAGCGGGAAGCCGACATTCCGCTTCAGGCGGTGCGGCTCAACGACATTCTGAATACCCTGGCATCGGTGCCGAGCAGGATGCGCATCCTGCTGCTCGATGCCTGCCGCGACAACCCGTTCCCTGCGATCAACGGCACCGCCGGCCATGGTCTGGCACTGGTCGATGCCAGGACCGGCGCTCCCGGCACGTTCCTGTCGTTTTCGACCTCGCCGGGCGCGGAAGCCGAGGATGGCGATGGCGCCGACAGCCCCTACACCGCGGCGCTGCTGACGGCCGCGAAACAGCCGGGCCTTTCGATCGAGGACACCTTCAAGCGCGTGCGTGTCTCGGTCAACCGGGCGACCGCGGGGCGGCAGACCCCCTGGGACAGTTCCTCGCTGACCGACGATTTCCGGTTTTTTCCCGGACCGACTGCGGCCGGACCGAGCCCACCCGCAGCCCGGCGCACCGTCGAGGAATGGCGCCGCGAATTGCAGGGCAAGCCGGTCGAGGCGGCCAACGAGATGATCGTGGCTGACGGCAGCGAGCAAGCCTATGAGGCGTTTGTCGGATTGTTCACCCAGCCGCCGTTCGGCCCGCAGGCGCGCGAGTGGCTGGATCGCCATCGCAGGATGGTGGCCTGGAACAACGCCGTGATCGCCAACACGGCGGCGGCGTATCATGCGTTTCTGGTGCAATATCCCGACAGCGACCTCACCGCGACGGCGCGCAAGCTGGAAGATCGGCTGCGCAACCGGCCGAACATCGCCGCTGGCCCGGCCGTCGCCCTCGGCGGCGCGCCGAACGCCTCCGGCGCGGCTGCGCAAACCCCGGCGGCGGGGTCGGGCCAGCCCATCAACGCCTCGCTGCCCGCGCCGAGCTGTCCGTGCGGTGCGCCGTCCGTGCCGCTGAAGAAGGTCGAACTGCCGCCCGGCAAGCACGCCGATCCGGATGCGCCCAGGCATGCCAGTTCGCGGCCGCCGCGACGGCGGCGCGATCCCGATGATGATGACGATGTCGTGGTCTATCGCCGCTTGCCGCCTGCGGTCTATGGCGGGCCGCCAGCCGGGCCACCGATCGGCATCGGCGTTGGCGGGCTCGGCGGCGGAGGCATGGGCAGGTTCAGGGGCGGATACTGACGCGGAAAACGCCGCGGCCGCGGTCACAGCATCGCAAAGGCGCTGGTGACCATGGCCACCGCCTTGTTGTCGCCGGCGCTGGACAGGGTGACGCGGCCAAAGCTCATGGTGCGCCCGAGCCGGACCACCCGCGCGTCGGCCAGCACATCGGACGACGTGGCGGCCCGCATGAAGTGGGTGGTCTGATCGACCGTGGTCATCGGCCGGTAGCCGCGGTTGGCGGCCAGGATGGCGATCACCATCGCGGTGTCGGCAAGCGCCATCAGGGCCTGGCCGCAGACGATTCCGCCGTTCCGGCACAGGCGTTCGGAGAACGCCATGCGGAGGGTCGCGCCCGGCTGCCAGTCGGCCGTCGCGCCCGGCGGCGGCACCGTTTCGAGGCCGGCGACCGACAGCCCGAGGTCCTGCACCCATGGCGCAAACACGTCGCCAAGCACGCGCCTGGCTTGTTCGATATCGAATTCCGCGGCTTCCGGCGGCTGTTGCATGAATGCTGGTTCCCTCACCCGAGACGGCAGCTCTTTGGCATGTTAGAGCGCCTCTGGCAGCTCCAAGCGCGCGGGGCGGCGCGGCTTGAAAATGCCCGACTTCGGGCGGTATGATAACGGCGTGGGGAGAGCGGGTCGACGATGTTGAGGCGCCTGGCACTGATTTTCAGCGTGATCGCGATCGGTGTTGCGCTCAATGGCTGTACCAAATGCGGTCCGATCTGGGACGACTGGCTGCATTCGCCGAAATCCTGCAAGTCGGACGGGTTTTAGTGCCGCGGCGCGACCGGATATTGCCGAAACAAACAGGGAGCATGCCATGAAGGTTTTGCGCATCGCGGCGGCCATCGCGTTGCTGGCAGGGCCGGCCTACGCGCAAATGCCCAGCGTCAATCTCATGCCGGAGGTGACCTCCAAGACGCCGGAGGAAAAGGAAGCCGAGGCGGCCAGGGACAAGGCCTACCGGGAATCGCTCAAGAAGATCCCGGACGCCAAGACCACTGCGGATCCCTGGGGCACCGTGCGCAGCGACACGCCCAAGCCGTCGGCCGCGGTGAAGCCGCGGATCAAGACCGGCAGCACCGCGAACTAAACCCGGCGCGGCTGTCTGCGCGGGAAATATCGGGAAATATCGGGAAATATCGATACACGTCGAGATTGTCCTTCACCTCGCCCCGCAAGCGGCGCGTGGTCGAGGCAGCGGTTCCGCCGGAGGCCCGTTCGGCCGGGCCGTCAGGCCAGCACGGCGGATTGATCGAGCAGGGTTTCGTAGCATTCGCAGGACATCCGCAGCAAGGCCGGCCGGTCGAGGATCTTGATCACGCCGCGCGAATAGGTGATCACGCCGGCGTTCTGCACCCGGCTTGCGACCTCGGTCACCGAGGTCCGCCGCACGCCGAGCATTTCGGCAAGGAATTCCTGGGTCAGCGGCACGGTGTCGCTGGCGGCGCGATCGGCGCTCTGCAGCAGCCAGCGGCAGAACCGCGCCTCGATCGGGTGCAGCGCATTGCAGGCGGCGGTGACCCGCGCCTGCGACAGCAGCACCTCGTTGTAGCGGATGCAGAGATTGCGAACCGGATCGGAGACCGCGGCCACGGTGCGGAAATTGGTGGCGGCGATCTTGCTCAGCGCCAGCGGCATCTGCACCACGACGCGAACCAGCGACCTGTAGAGGCCGAGCCCGGCCATCCCGCCGACCACGCCTTCGCGGCCGACGGTGGCGGTCTCGATCGCCTTGCCGTCGCGCAGCACGGCGAGCAGCGACAGCATGCCGTAATGCGGAAAGTAGACCTGGTCGACCTCGTCGCCGGCCTCGTACAGCACCTCCCCCTGGGCAAACACCACGGTCGACAGATGCGGGAGCAACCGATCGAAGTGGTCGCGCGGCAGCGAGGCGAGCAAAATGTTGTCCAAGGGAAGACCGCCGTTGGAGTCGGGCACTGGCACTGCGATATCCCGCCCGGTCGGTCGGGCCGATTTACCGCAGGGGTTGAAAGGACGCTCCGAGAGGGCGATCCGCGGAAAGACTACTTATAGGAAGAAGAAGACTGCGCTGTCGGTCCGGTAGCCGTCATAGCCCTGGGCGCGGGCCGCGCTATCCCGCTTGATCGGCGCTTGCGCCGCAACGGCTTGGGCGCGGCGTCGTTTTGTGGGCTGAAATCCGGAGTCGGAAACCGGACGCAGGCGGTTGTCGTTGCCGCCCGCTGGGTCGTCTACCCGACTTCGCTGGCCAATCGGTGCTTCTTGTCGGTCCTCGGCGCCAGCGCGGTATCGCCCAGCAGCCGGTCGAATTCCTGCTTGGAGATCTCGTAGCATTCGCAGGCGCGCTGCTGCAGCGCCTGGTGATCGAGGATCGTGACATGGCCGCGGCGGTAGCGGATCAGCCCGGCCTTCTGCAAGCCACCCATCACGTCGGTGACCGTGGTGCGCCGGACCCCCAGCATCATTCCGAGAAATTCATGGGTCAGCAGAAAGTCGCCGGATGGCATCCGGTCGCGCGTCATCAGCAGCCAGCGGCAACAGCGCTGTTCGACCCGGTGCAGGTGAGCGCAGGCCGCCGATTGCGCGACCTGGTTGAAGAAGGCATGGGCATAGCGCAGCATGACCAGGTTCAATGTCAGGCTGCGATCGAGTTCGCCGCGGAACAGGCGGGCGTCCATCTTCAGCGCCGTCCCCGGCACCTGCACATAGACCGATGACGGCGCGACGCGGTCGCCGAGACAGATCGGCAGGCCGACGATGCCTTCGCTGCCGATGGTGCCGACCTCGGCGCTGGCGCCATCGGCAGTGGTGATGACCAGCGAAGCCACGCCGTCTATCGGGAAATACACCTGCTCGATCGGGCGCGATGCCTCGTACAGGCCCTTTTTATAGTCGAAAACCTCCTGCGACAGATGCGGACGCAGCCGCTCGTAATCGTGATCCGACAGCAGCGACAGCAGCCGGTTGGTTCGTCGAAGGCGGTGCGGCATCGCGATTGTTTCCTGCGGTGGTGCTGGCTCAGGGCCAATCAGTCGGCGTCCGGGTGGGGCACCGGCCGGCCAAACGCCGCGCCGGCGTTTTCCAGGGAGATTTTGCCCCAGGGAGTATTGCCCGGCGCTGGCCCCGGAGCGGCGTCTTCATCGGCGAGCCTGAGTCGTGTTCGGCGCAACGCCGAAACGGGCCGACGCAGCGCCATGTCCGGCCTGGTCGCGACACTGGATAACGGCGCCATCGGTCTCGCTCGCAACGATGCGGCAGTCCCTCGGGGCTCCCGGTCGCCGGCGCCTGGGGTTACGGCCGACAATGCCAAAACCCTATCAGCAATATGTCCGGCATGCGACTCAATTTCGGGCCTATCCGGATCGGCCGCGATCCCTATATCGGGCCGGTCGTCATTTGTGTGGAGTTGCGACATGGCCTTTCGCCCGCGCGATCTTGCAGACCGGATGGCCGGCCGGCGCCGTGCGGACGATGGCTATCTGCGCGAAACCTTCACTTTGCCGCGTGACAAGGCGCGGGCCAGGGCGCGCGATTTCCTCAGCCGCTATCCCAAGGCCGCCTATATGAGCGGGGTCGAAAGCTGGCGCGAACTGCCCGGCGGGGAGATCGAATTCACCATGCGGCGGCTGCGCAGCGCCGATTGATCGCCACCGCGTCGCTCCAGGCGGCGCCGCCGACGCGCCGTTAGCGGTTAATGCAGGGTTAATGGGCCGCCCGCGTTCTCCGTAGAACTACGGAGATGAATGCGCCGTCCCGGCAGCACCCGAATCTCGGCTGCGCGTCTCGGTTGCGCGGGGCTATGGAGCCGGTTTGCCGGTGTTCATGAGCTGGGATACGGCGGTGAGAAGCTGGGCCGGCGCGAACGGTTTCGGCAGCAGGATGCTGTTGGGAACGCCCTGCGAGGCCCATTCCGCCGCGCTGTCGCCGCTCATATAGACCACCGGAAATTCCGGATCGATTTCCCTGGCGCGGCGGGCGACCTGCCAGCCGTCGATCCCGTCGCGTCCGAGATTGATGTCGGTGACCAGCGCCCGGTAGCTGGCTTCGGCGGCGTCGAGCAGTTCCACCGCGTCCTCGCCCGAGGAGGCTATCACGACCTCGAATCCCCCGCCGCTCAGGGTCTCTTCCACCACGGTCTGAATGAGCTGGTCGTCTTCGACGACGAGGATAACGAGCAGATCCTCCAAGGCGCACTCCCCCGTTCCCCGCTGCGAATGTACAGCCTGCCGGAGGTGGTAAGCGCGCAGCGGCGGAATGGTTCCCGCAGGGCGGGATCGGGCAGGTGTCGGCGACCGCAGCAGCCGGTTTACGGGGAGGGCGCCGAAGCCCCGGGCGTGGCCGCCCTGTCCACTACTCGGGGTATTCGGCGATCACGCGAAGACTGAAGATCGGCCGGTGAGTTTCATCGGCAACTTCCATCCGCCAATCCGATCCCGCCTGGATGGGGCGGTCCAGCTCGCGCAACAGTTCGCCGGTGGATTTGGTGGCCTCCAGCTGCACCGCCCCGATGTCGGGAAGTTCGATCCCGTCGCTGTGGTAGGAGGTGAAGCCGCCCTGGCGGACCATGAAAAAGTATTTAGGCATGCGTCCACCCTCGCGGCCCCATGCCACACGCCAAATTTTAAGGCAAGGAAGCCGGGACTGTCTGTGCAAAACAGCTCACTTCGGCAAAATGTACCCGAGATTCTACGGGGAATTTGGCTATCCGCTGCATCCCCATGGCCCGGCCCGGTCAAATCCAGCCGCCAGCGGGTAAAATCGATGGTTCTGGCCTTTTCGGGGTACTGGCCGAATTAGGCCACTCGCGGAATCAAAACAGGCCACTGGTTTCAGTCGATACCTTTGAGGGACCATGCTTGAGGCACTTGAGGACTACGTAAAGCGGCAGAAGAAGCGCCCAGGCATCACAGAAACGAAAGAGGCCGCCAACTGAGGCGGCCTTACTCTGGGTGAAGCGCGGCGATCTGCGCCCGCAATTTCTCTATCAGTTCGTTGGTCCGCTCGACCGTAAGTTCGTCGGCGATAGCCTGCTGTATCCTGCGGTACCGCTCAATCGTCTTCTGAATCGCGTCGCACTTCTCACACATGGCCTATGAGTATCAAACAGCACACAACGGCGCGGCCCGGTAGACGACGTAGGAACCCGTTTCCACAACTCAAATCAGGCCACTCCTCTTTTCAAATCAGGCCACTAGGGGTCGAAACAGGCCAGTACCCAATATCGGAGTGAAGGAAATCGAGCGCCTGATTAAGAAGCTCGAATTGGACAAGGAGATTCTGGCTGAGGGCGATGACAGCGACATTCAGCAAGAACTTGACCAATGAAAGAGGCCGCCAACTGAGGCGGCCTATCTATGCGTGGGCGCACGCAGGCCCGGCGACGCCAACCATCGGTCGATGATGAACGATGCCGCTTCCATTTTTTCAGATCTGTGTAGAAGGTCTTTTCGCGCATCCCCAGCCGGGAGGGTTTTGGCGGTGTGCTCTAGATCCGCCGCGCGTCGTCCAAGCAATTCTTGAAGGGTGCGATCCCGGGGCATGTAGATAAATCCGGTTAATGAGTCGTCAATGTACCATGTCGGCCGCCCGACCAACGGTCAGAACAGCTCATCCCCGGTATACTACGGGGCAAATCAGGCCACTGCGCATTTCAAAACAGGCCACTAGGGGTCGAAACAGGCCATTACCCCACCCCCGGCAAAAGAACATATTGCGAACGAGGAACAAATAGGGTACGATGTTCCCACAGTCGCCGTTCCACCTCTCTCGCCACCGTTTGTCCCGCTAGCGAATCCCCGCCATAAGGAGCAACACCCATGTC
>Ga0302157_10000492_pt1 | contig 52113 bp, 46 predicted proteins | sample I_Bog_N3_3_FD_193502 | JGI IMG/M metagenome (GOLD analysis project Ga0302157, IMG submission 193502) | Peat permafrost microbial communities from Stordalen Mire near Abisko, Sweden - I_Bog_N3_3 | ecosystem: Environmental > Terrestrial > Soil > Wetlands > Peat | place: Sweden: Abisko, Stordalen... | reverse complement strand
CGTATCTGACGTCAGCCATCGAGTCCCCCTTCTCCCCCGACGGACGGTCGGCCCGTCCCGTGCAGCATGGCATGCCGGTGGGCCGTCTGCCCGGGCGGCAGGAATTCGACTCCTGGACCGGGTGGGCGCATGATGGCGGCATGGTCTCGAGTCGGAGTGACCGTGGGGAGGGCGTCGTCCCGGTAGGCCCGGACTCGGCCGGCCGTCATCGGGCCCGGCTCACCCGGAGCGAGCTCCGCACCCTCCTGTTGGACGCCGGTCGCCAGATCCTGTCCGAGGAGGGCATCGAGACCGGGTCGAACAATCTCACGTTCAAGCGGGTCTTCGACCGGGTCCATCAGACCACCGGACTGCAGCTGACCAACGCCTCGGTCATCCGGCGGGTGTGGGAGAACCAGGCCGACTTCCAGGCCGACGTACTGGTGGCCGTGGCCCAGGACGAGGGCCGGCCCGAGATCGACCTGACCCTCCAGGCGGTGGCGGCGGCGCTCGACGGGGTGGACCTGTCCTCCATCGAGTCCCGCCGGGCCGCCATGTCGGAGCTGTGCCGGGTGGGGGGCACGGCCAGCAGTGACGTCATCGGCGACTCACCCAACTGGTCGCTGTGGATCTCGGTCATGGCCATCGGCACCACCTCACGGGCCGACCAGCGGCACCGGGTCGGCGCCGCCCTGCTGGACGGCTACGGGTCGGTGACCAAATTCTGGGAGGAGGTCTACGAGGGACTGATCGGATTCCTCGGCTTCCGACCGCGATCGCCGTGGACCGTCCGGGACTTCACGGTGGCCACGACGGCCCTGAGCGAGGGGTACTCGCTCCGCCAGCACGTCGAGGGCGGACTGGCCCGGTGCCTCCGACCCACCGGTCCCGGTGGTGAGGACCAGGAGTGGACGCCGTTCGGCATCGGACTCGAGGCGCTGGCCCTGCAGTACTTCGAGCCCGATCCCGGGTTCACGCCACCGGCGTGAGCACCCCCGGACCGGGGGCCGGCCGGACCCCGACCGGACCCCCCTACGGCAGGTCGGTGGCCAGCAGGGTCACCGACACCCCGTGGACCGGGCTCAGCCGCACCTCGTCCAGCCAGTAGCCCTCGCCCTCGCGGTGCTGCTCGAACTCGGGCCGGGCCCCGGACCGCGCCGCCAGGGACCGGGGGCCCTCCACGTCGGCCGACCGGACGACCACCGAGTACACGCCCTCCCCCCGCTCCTCGAGGAACTGCCGGGCATGCTCGGCCTCGGGGCCGGCGTCGTCGGTGGGCGAGATGATCTCCATGCCGCCGTCCCAGTCGAGGAGCACCCGCAGCCCGACGTCGTCCAGCTCGAACTGGGCGAACTCGAACCCGAGGTCCCGGTAGTAGGACGCGGCCTCGTCCTGAGTGGCCCGGTGCACGCAGAGGACGACGTGGTGCACGTGGGGACGCGGCGGGGTCACGACGCCTCCCCGGTGGCGAAGTAGGCGCTCAGCACCTCGACCAGCAGGGACCGCTGGCGGGCCGTGTCGACCGGGTCCGTGACCACCATCTGCTCGAGGACCAGTCCCCGGAGCACCGCCCACACCAGGGACCCCACCTCGGGCCGGTCCCCCCCGGCCAGGCCACGCCCCAGCCGGCGCAGCTCGCGGGCCATCCCTTCCAGGGGTGCTTCCAGTGCCGGGTCGCGGGCCGGGCGGGTCGCCACCAGGATCTCGAGACTGGCCCGCGACGTGGGCGAGGAGAACGCCGACCAGGCCGCGTCGACCAGGGCCTGCACCCGCTGGCGGGTCGGGCCGGGCGGCAGCTCGAGCTCGGCCATGGTGCGCTTCAGCGAGTCGAATCCCGTCTCCACCACGGCGGCGAAGAGCCCGTCCCGGCTCCCGAAGTGGTACTGGATGACACCCCAGGTGACACCGGCGCGCTCGGCGATGTGCTTGGCACTGGCCGCGGCCACCCCCTCGTCGAGGACACACCGGACGGCCTCGTCGATGATGGCCGCCCGGGTCCGGTCGCCCCGGGGCTGCGCCCGCCCCGGCGGGCGCGTGGGGCCCGGGTTCCGCCGGGGCAGCGTCACCGGACCACCCGTCACCACAGGAGGCCGCGCACCTGCGAGACGGGGAGGTCCTTGACGGCCAGCAGCCCGGCCGGGGCCCGGCACACGGCGTCGATGGCGTTGACCGCCCGTGCCGCCGTGGAGATGACGCCGGCCTCGTTGTGGTCCACCCCGTCCAGGCCCAGATGGGTGTTGATCTCGACGCCGGGGTTGCCCCGGACCACCACGCGGTGGACACCGGGCCGGCCCCCGGGGGGGGCGGGCCAGTCGGGAGCGGCCGCACCGGTCAGCCGGTTCACGTGCTCCATCACGATGGCCGGGCGGCCGTCCACCCGGCCCTCGACGGCGAAGCGGACGGCGGCCACCTGGCCCGGCTCCACCCGCATCATCGTGCACTCGATGGGCTCGGTGGCCGTCCAGGTCTCGACGCGCTCGACCAGGTCGTCCACGGGGACGCCCAGCTCGTCGGCCAGCATGTGGACCGGCCCACCCCAGATCGAGGCCAGCACCCCGGGCAGGAACAGCATGGGCACGACGTCGGGGGTGGTCCCGAAGCCGAAGCTGACCCCGGTGAACTCGGCATCGTCGTAGGAGCCGTAGTCGCACAGTTCCTGGACGAGGATCGACTCGGCGTGCTCGGTGAGGCTGAGCGCCGTCAACGGCAGCGAATCGCCGGAGAAGCCCGGGTCCACACCGTTCACGTACATCGACGTCCCCCCCTCGGCACAGGCCGCCTCCAGTGGCTCGGTCAGCCAGGCGTCGGCGTGGGGCGGGTAGACCAGCCACACGAACGAGGTGCCGACCACGTTGGTCCCGGCCCGCAGGAACGCCGTCACCTCGGCGATGGCCTCGTGGGGGCGGGTCTCGGCCTGGGTGGTGTACACGACGCAGTCGGCGCCCAGGCCCACCAGGGCGTCGATGTCACCGGTGGCGATGATGCCGGTGGCGGTGTCCAGCCCGCACAGCTCGGCGGCATCCCGCCCCACCTTGTCCTGACCATTGGCGTGGACGCCCACGAGCTCGAGGTCGGGGCGCTCGATGATGGCGCGCAGGGCGTGCCGGCCGACATTGCCGGTCGAGAACTGGATGACCCGTCGTGACATGGCATGACCCCCGTGACCCGGACACTGCGCTCCGATATCATAGAGTAGTCAATAGTTTGAGCACGGCAAAGGGGGAGGGCCATGGGGAGACTCGACGGCAAGGTGGCCATCGTGACGGGCACCAGTCGCGGCGTCGGGGTGGGGATCGCCCGGCAGCTGCTCCTCGAGGGGGCGACGGTGGTGGGCTGCTCCCGCTCCGAGCTGCCGGCGCTCCCGGCCGCCGAGGGCATCGAGGGCGCCGCCCACCGCTCGGCCCAGTGGGTCTGCGACCAGGGCGACTACCACGCCATCGACCGGTTCGTGGCCCGGGTCGTGGACACCTACGGCCGGATCGACATCCTGGTCAACAACGCCGGCGGCACGGTGCCCGCCCCCCACGTCGAGGACATCCCCGAGCTGGTCCAGAAGATCCAGGGTGCCCCCCGCAGCGCCGACGACTTCGAGCGGACCGTGCTCTACCACTCCTTCGCCATCCAGATGAACCTGATCAGCCCCCTGTGGTTCGCCATCCGGGTCTACCGCCAGATGGCGACCCAGGACGGCACCGGGTCGATCATCAACATCTCCAGCGGGGCGGGGCACCCGGCCGGCGCACCGACCCTGGTGTCCTACGGTGCGGCCAAGTCCGGCCTCAACCACATGACGCGGTCCCTGGCCGAGGAGTGGGGACCCAAGGCCCGGGTCAACTGCCTGGCCCTCGGCCCCACCATGACCGACAACTTCCAGGCGTTCGTCCTGCCCGCCGACGACCCCGACGGCCGCGAGTACTTCGCCAACCTCCCGCTCGGTCGGGCCGGTGAGCCCGACGAGGTCGGCCGGGCCTGTGTGTTCCTGTGCTCGGGCGAGGCCGACTTCATCAACGGGACCACCATCGAGATCGACGGCGGGATGCTGCCCGGCGTGCTCTACGCCGCGGGCCTCAAGACCATCACCGACCTGCTCTGACCGTTCTGCCGGGCCCCGGCGACCGTTCGGGCGGACCCCGGCCCCGGGAGGCGGACCCGGGGCCGCGGCCCCTCCGAACTCAGGCCAGGGCGGCCCGCAGCGCGGCCACCGTCTCGTCGGTGGCCCGGGCGGCGGCGGGGATCACCCGGTCGAGCCCGTAGAAGCCGTGGAACAGCCCGTCGTACCGTGATGTTGTGACGGCCACGCCGGACTGGCGGAGCCGCTCGGCGTAGGCCTCCCCCTCGTCCCGCAGGGGATCGAACTCGGCCGTCACCACCAGGGCGGGGGGCAGGCCGGCCAGGTCGGGGGCGAACAGCGGCGAGACGTCGGGCGGGCGGGGGTCGCCGCCACCCAGGTAGTGGTCGCAGAACCAGGCCATGGTGTCGGCCTCGAGCAGGTAGCCCCGGCCGTTCTCGACGTGGGACGGCAGTGAGCGGGTGGCGTCGGTGGCCGGGTAGATCAGGAGCTGGAAGGCGATGGCGGGCCCGCCGGCGTCCCGGGCCCGCCGGGCCACCACGGTGGCGAGGTTGCCGCCGGCGCTGTCCCCGGCCACGGCCAGGCGGGCCGGGTCACCGCCCAGCTCAGGGGCGTGAAGGGCGACCCAGCCGGTGACCGCCTCGCAGTCCTCGACGGCGGCGGGATAGCGGTGCTCGGGGGCCAGGCGGTAGTCCACGCTCACCACCACCGCCGGGACACCGGCCGCCAACCGGTGGCACACCGTGTCGTGGCTGGCGATGTCGCCGATGACCCAGCCGCCCCCGTGGAAGTAGACCACCACCGGCAGGGCACCGTCGGCGGCGGGGCGGTAGACGCGGACGGGGATCCCCCCTCCCGGCCCGCGCACGGTCCGGTCCTCGGTCGGCACCGCCACCTCGGGAGGGCCGGCGACCTCGGCGAGCAGGGCGAAGCCGGCCCGGGCCTCGGTGGGCGTCTGCTCGTGCACGGGCGGCGCCCCGGCCGCCGCGAACAGGTCGAGGAGCTGTCGGGCCTGCGGGTCGAGTGGCACGGGACCTCCTGGAGTCACCGCCGGCTCCGGTGCCGGCGACGGCGCGAACCTACCCGCCGGGATGTCCGGCCGCGGGGTGCCCCGCCGGCGCGCGGCCCGGCGGGTTGCCCTCCCGGCGCCGCCAGGCCCAGGATCGTGGTCGATGCACCGCGTCGTGGCCTCCACCGCCCACCGGGTCCCCGAGCGACCCCCGCTCCGGCTGGATGTGGGTGACGTCGTCGAGGCCGGTGCCCGCGACACCGAGTGGCCGGCGTTCGTGTTCGTGACCACGCCGACCGGGTCGGGGTGGGTGCCGGCCCGGTACCTGTCCGCCCCCCGCGGCCCGGCCGCGATGGTCGAGGCCTACGACACCACCGAGCTGGCCACGCGGGCCGGAGAGGTGCTCGACGTCCTCGCCTGCGACCTCGAGGGGGGCTGGCTGTGGTGCCGGTCCTCGCGGGGCGACGAGGGGTGGGTACCGGTCAGGACCCTCGGGGAGCTCAGGCCTTGAAGTCGGCGGCCAGCCGGCTGAGGTTGGGGATGCCCAGCCCGGTCGACTCGTTGTACAGGTCACCGGGCGTCCCACTGAAGTAGTCGTTGTCGTTGCCCGTGCCCGCCTGCTGCAGCGGCGTGAAGGGGGAGCCTGACGACCGGGCGAACCGGTAGATCGAGGGGTTCCAGAATCCGACCCGGTGCCCCAGGGCGGAGTCGATGACCGCGGCCGAGCCGTTCAACTGCGGTGCGACGTAGCTGGTGCCACCCCAGCCGCCCTGGAGCGCCGGCTGGCCGATGGCGGTGAACGAGGGCTCGTAGAGCAGGTAGCCGCTGAAGGGGTCGGCGTCGGTGGACAGGTCGGGCAGGGCCCGGTGCGAACCGGTGCCGGCGGTGACCGGAGGCGTGGTGTCGAACGTCCAGGTCGTGGGCACGATGATCCCACCCAGGCTGGTGAAGCCGGTCGGCTTCAGGTACTTGACCGCCTGGAAGCTGGAGGTCCCCGACACGCCCACCTGGTAGCTGGGCTCCGGCTCGTTGGTGCTGAACCCGCCGCCGCCGCCCACCACGTCCGTCTCGGCCGCCTCGGCCAGGGTCTCCCCCGTGGTGGAGGCGAAGGCCGGCCACAGGTAGTCCCAGCCCCAGGCCCGCTGGATGGGGACGCTGACCGCAGCCGAGCCACTGGGACCGGTCACGGTGCCGCTCCAGGCCAGGGTGGTGCCGCCGGCCGTCGTCACGTACGGGCTGTCGCCCGGGGTGTCGACCGAAAGGTTGGTGGAGCCGAGGTCGCCACTGGCGTCGTAGGCCCCGCTGTCACCGGCCGAGACGAAGGTGGCCTGCCCCTGGGCGGCCAACTCGAGGAACGCCTCGTCGAAGGCCTGCTCGTAGGCCGGGGTCTCCGTCCCCGAGGCCACCGCGGACTTGACCACCGTCTCGGACTCGCCCCAGCTGCTCGACACGCTGCCGGCCACGTTCTGGCTGGCGGCGTCGAAGAAGCCGTCGGCGAAGCCGTTGTCCGTGTTGGGGGCCTGGTACACGATGACGTCGGCGCCCGGCGCCACACCCCCGGACTGCTCGACGTCGAGATCGGTCTCGCCGCTGCCGCTGGAGTCGCTGGGGAGCCCGGGCCCGCCGTCGACGTTGTCGACCGTCACCGTGCGCCCGGTGGCGGGGATCTTGGCCACGTGGGTCCAGAAGTACTGGGGCGCACCCGGATCCAGTGCAGCCAGGGTCACGATGCCCAGGGTCTGCCCGGCTCCGGTGGCGCCGGCCTGGGTCAGGCCCGTCAGCCCGTAATCGGCATCGAAGTTCGACGGGAGGTTGCAGTCGTCGGCGGTACCGGTGAGCTTGACGCAGCTGTTGGCGTTGGAGGCGTCGGCACCGGTCACGCGGTTGTCGGCATGGACGGCCTGGCTGGTGAAGGGGCTGTAGTCGCTCAGGCCCAGCACGGCCAGGACCTCACGGGCGATCCGCGACGGCAGCTCGGGCGACTGGCTGGGGCTGTGCACGGTCTGGGCCGGGACACCGGCCGCGCCGTGGCGCCCGGCGCGTCCGGGCACGCGGTACTCCAGCTGGGTCACCGACAGGGCCTGGTCGAACTCACCGGCGGTGCCCACGGCGGACACGTCCAGGTCGTCGGCGTAGGACTGGGACTGGATCCCGAAGCCGGCCAGGTACACCTCGAGCAGGTAGATGTCGGACGGGCTCTGCCCGTAGGCCGCGGCGAACTGGGGCACCGACAGATCGGCGTGGTCGCCGGACTCGACGGCGGACTCCAGGGCGGGGAGATTGCGCTCGCGCAGGATGAACGAGACGGACTCGGGTGTGTCCGCCGGCGTGGTCCCGAACACCGAGGCACCGGGCAGGGCCGCAGCCTCGACGCCGTGCTGCACGGGGACCAGACCCCCGAAGTACCGGCTGTCGAGCCGGGCGGCCGGCGTTGCCCGGACGTGGGTGTGGGCCACGCGGGCGACCCGAGGGGCCCGGACGTGGGCCACCCGGGTGTGGGGCGCGTGGGCGGCGGCGCCCGCCGCCGAGCCCAGAGGTCCGGCGATGGCCAGTGCGCCCAGCCCCAGGCCTGCGATCCATCGACGATGCACGCTGTGCTTCACGGACCTGCCCCTCTCATCAGTGTCGGGCCACGGCTACGGAAGCGGCTCGGGTGGACCGCCGCGGACCGCGAGCGGTGAGGGGTCAGGCTAGGCGCAGTCCGGTACCCGTTCAACTCCGGCGGTGTCCGGGGCGGGACCGTGTAGACCGGAGGGATGACCTCAGACACTGTCCTGCTGGCCGGGCGCCCGGTCCACCGCATGGGCTTCGGTGCCATGCAGCTCCCGGGGCCGGGCGTCTTCGGCCCCCCGCGGGACCGTGACGCGGCCCTGGCCGTGCTGCGACGGGCGGTCGAGGCGGGTGTCGACCACATCGACACGGCCCAGTTCTACGGCCCCGACGTATCCAACGCCCTGATCCGGGAGGCCCTGCACCCGTACCCGGACACGCTGGTGCTGGTGTCCAAGGTGGGGGCGGCCCGGGACACCACCGGCCAGTGGCTCCCGGCCCAGCGCCACGACGAGCTGCGCGCCGGTGTCGAGGCCAACCTGGCGTCGCTCGGCCTGGACCAGGTGCCGGTGGTCAACCTGCGCCGGCACCCCGAGTCCGACGTTCCCTTCGAGGAGCAGGTCGACCTCATGGTGGCCCTCCGGGACGAGGGGCTCATCGGAGGGATGGGCCTCAGCAACGTCGATCTCGACCAGTACCTCTCCGCCCGGTCGCGAACCGACGTGGCCTGTGTGCAGAACGCCTTCAGTTGGGCGGACCGCAGCGACCGGGCCGTCTTCGACGCCTGCGCCGGGCACGGGGTGCCCTACGTCCCCTTCTTCCCGCTCGGCTCGGCCTTCGCCCCCGAGAACCCGGTCCTCACCGCGCCGGCCGTACTCGACGCGGCCCGGCACCTCGGGGCCACACCGGCCCAGGTGGCGTTGGCCTGGCTGCTGCAGGAGGCACCGACCGTCCTGCTCATCCCCGGTACGTCCTCCCTCGGGCATCTGGAGGAGAACCTGGGCGCCGCCCGCCTGGTGCTCGACGCCGAGGCGCTCGACTCCCTGAGCCACCACCCGGGCTGACCGTTCCGTCCCGGCCGCCGGCTCATCCCCGGGGCGTCGGGCCCGCTCCCGGTGCCATCTCCCGCAGTCGTCGGCCGGCGTCGTCGGGCGCGTCGACGGCGTCCAGCCCCAGCAGGGCGGCACCGAGCACCGGCGGCCCGGAGAGCCGGCGGAACTCGACCCGCGGAGCGAAGGCGCGGACCGAGGTCTCGACCGCCCGGGCGAACCCGGGGTGCACGCTGTCGAACAGCCCCCCTCCCAGCACCACCTCGGTCGCCTGGCCGCTCACGCCCAGCCGGCGCAGGGTGGCCCGGACCAGGGTGACCACCTCGTCGGCCAGGAACGTCACCGCCGAGTCGGCCACCTCGTCACCCTCGGCCGCCGTCTCGAGGCAGACCCGGGCCAACTCCACCAGCCGGCCGTAGGGGAGCGTCCCGGTGTACACCGCTGCCAGGACCGCCTCGGGATCGTCCAGGCCGAAGTGGGCGGGCACCCGGTCGGCCAGGAGCGTCGGGCGGCCCCGGCCGTCCCGCGACCGCAGGGCCAGCCCGAGGGCCCGGACCCCCAGCCACGAACCACCCGCGGCGAAGTCACCCGACAGCTCACCCAGCGAGGGGAAGCGCACGATGGACCCGTCCGGGCCGAGCCCGACGCAGTTGATGCCCGACCCGCACACGACGGCCACCCCCCAACCCGCGCGGGCCCCCGCCCGCAGGATGGCCAGCGAGTCGTTGCGGACGATGTCGGTGGTGGTCCAGCCGCGGGACGCGATGGCCTCACCCAGGCGCGCCTCGTCCCCGTCGAGATCCACCCCGGCCAGGCAGTAGACACCGGTGCCCGGCCGTTCCGCCGCGCTCGCGCCGGCGTCCTCCAGGGCGGCGGCGATGGTGGCGGCCAGGACCTCCAGGGCGCCGTCCAGGCCGCAGAGCTGGTGGTTCGAGCCACCACCCCGGGCCGTCCCGAGGAGTGTGCCGTCGGCGGCGACCACCCAGACGTCGGTCTTCGAGGCCCCGCCGTCGACGGCCACCACGGCGGCCGGACGCGCCGACCGGTCGGCCGTCACCCTGGTCCCGCTGCTCGCCACCGGTGCACGCAGCGATGTTACGTTCGCTGCGTGGGGACGAAGGTGGCCGTGGTCGGGGGTGGCAGCACCTACACACCGGAGCTGGTCGACAGCCTCTGCGCCCACCAGGACCGGCTGGTCGTCGACGAGCTGGTCCTGCTCGACCCGGACCTCGACCGCCTCGAGGCCGTGGGTGGCCTGGCCGGCCGCATCCTGCGCCGGCACGGGTGGGAGGGCGACCTGGTGACCACCGACGACCGGCTCCGTGCCATCGACGGAGCCGACTTCGTCATCGTCCAGCTGCGCGTCGGAGGTCAGGCCGCCCGGCACACCGACGAGACGCTCCCGGTCGGATTCGGCTGCCTGGGCCAGGAGACCACGGGGCCGGGTGGGCTGGCCAAGGCCCTCCGCACCGTGCCGCTGGTCCTCGACATCGCCGAGGACACGGCGGAGCGGGGGGCGCCCGGTGCCTGGGTGGTGGACTTCACCAACCCCGTGGGCATCGTCACCCAGGCCCTGGCCGACGAGGGCCACCGCGCCGTCGGGCTGTGCAACGTGGCCATCCACGTCCAGCGACGGCTGGGCCACTACCTCGGGGTCGATCCCGACACCGTCGAGATCGAGCACGTCGGGTTGAACCACCTGACGTGGGTGCGGTCGGCCCGGGTGGGGGGTGTGGACCGGCTCCCCGAGCTGCTCCACCGCTTCGGCCCCGAGCTCGAGCTGGAAAGTGGTGTCCCGGCCGGCCTCCTCCGGCTCCTCGGCGCCCTGCCCTCCTACTACCTGCACTACTACTACTGCCTCGACCAGAACCTGGCCGAGCAGTCGGCGCCCGGGTGGCGGTCGAGGGCGGAGGTCGTCGCCGAGCTCGAGGCCGAGCTGCTGGCCGAGTACCGCGACCCGCAGCGGGTGACCAAGCCCGACAAGCTCTCCCACCGCGGTGGTGCCTACTACTCGGAGGCGGCGGTGCGCCTGGTCGCCAGCCTCCACGCCGGCACCGGTGACGTCCAGGTGGTCGACGTCCCCAACCGGGGCAGCATTCCGGGGCTCCCCGACGACGCGGTGGTCGAAGTGCCCTGCACCGTCGACCATCAGGGGGCCCATCCCCTCCCGCAACGCCAGCTCCCACCGGACATGGCGGGACTGGTGGCGCACGGCAAGGCCTACGAGCGCCTGGCCGTCGAGGCCGCCCTGCACGGCAGCCGCGACACCATGATCCGCGCCCTGGTGGCCAACCCCCTGGTCGGGCAGTACCCACTGGCCGAGCAGCTGGCCGACACGCTGCTGGCGGCCAACCGGCGGTACCTCCCGAGGTTCTTCCCCGACGGGGGGTGAGCGTCAGGCGTGCAGGCGGGTGAGATCGCCGTACAGGTCCGGCCGCCGGTCGCGGAACAGGCCCCAGCCGGCCCGGTCGGCCGCCGCCTGGGCCAGGTCGACGGTGGCGAAGACCGTCTCGCTGGTGGCCCGGCCGGCCTCGGCCAGCGGCCGCCCCCGGTGGTCGACCACGAAGGACGACCCGTAGAAGGTCAGCCCGTCCTCCACACCGTGCCGGTTGGCCGCCGCCACCGGCACGTGGTTGCACACGGCGTGCCCGTCCATGGCGCGCCGCCACATGTCCGAGGTGTCGTTGCCGGCCTGGCTCCCCACCTCGCTGCCGATGGCGGTCGGGTACACCAGGAGCTCGGCACCGTGGAGGGCCATGGCCCGGGCCGCCTCGGGGAACCACTGGTCCCAGCAGATGCCCACCCCGATGCGGCCGTGCCGGGTCGACCAGGTCCGGAATCCGGTGTCACCCGGGCTGAAGTAGAACTTCTCCTCGTACCCCGGCCCGTCGGGTATGTGGGCCTTGCGGTACACGCCGAGCACGACCCCGTCCTCGATGACGGCCACCGAGTTGAAGTAGACGGGGGGAGCCGCCTCGAAGAAGGAGACCGGCACCACGGCGCCGGTGCCCGCCGTCACCTCGACGATGGCGGCGACGGCCGGGTTCTCCTCGGTGGTGGTGGCCCACGAGAAGTACTCCTGCTCCTCGCGTTGGGGGAAGTACCGGCCCTCGAACAGCTCGGGTGGGACGACGATGTCGGCCCCCGCCGACACCGCCTCGGCCACCGCCTCCACCGTGCCCGCGCGGTTCTCGTCACGGTCCTCGCCGAAGGACCGCTGGATCACTGCCACCGAGACGGTCTGGGTCATGGACTCCCCTTGCTGGCTGCTCCGGACCGGCCACCGGCACGGGTCGGGCCGGTCGCCGGCGACCCGGTGCCAGAGTACCCGGCCGTTAGGATGACGGACCTCCCGACCGGATCGGAGGGTCAGCCCGCATGCCGTCCAGCCTCCTCGATTCGACGCCGTCTGCCGACCGCTTCCACATGCCGGCCGAGTGGGAGCCCCACGACCGCTGCTATCTGGTGTGGCCGGAGCGAACCGACAACTGGCGGCTCGGGGCCAAGCCGGCCCAGTCGACGTTCGCCGCCGTCGCCGAGGCGGTGTCCCGCAGCGAGCCGGTGACGGTTCTGGCCTCCGCCCGCCAGTGGGAGCACGCCCGGGCGGTCTGTCCCGAGGCCGTCCGCGTGGTGGAGGCCACCACCGACGATGCCTGGGTCCGGGACACCGGGCCCACCTTCGTGGTCAACCGGTCACGCCGCGAGCGCCGGGGCGTGGACTGGATCTTCAACGCCTGGGGAGGGCTCGAGGGCGGGCTCTACTTCCCCTGGGACCAGGATGATCTGGTGGCGGCCAAGATCTGCGACCTCGAGGGCGCGGCCCGCTACCGGGCCCCGCTGGTGTTGGAGGGGGGCTCGATCCATGTGGACGGCGAGGGCACCTGCATCACCACCGAGGAGTGCCTACTGAACCCCAACCGCAACCCCGACCTGTCCAAGGGGCGGATCGAAGAGCTGCTCCACGAGTACCTGGGGATCGACAGGGTGGTGTGGATCCCCCGTGGGGTCTTCGGGGACGAGACCGACGGGCACGTCGACAACCTGGCCTGCTTCACCGCACCCGGTCGCGTCCTGCTCACCTGGAGCGACGACGCCGACGACCCCCAGGCGGCGATCTCCGCCGAGGCCCGGCGCATCCTGGAGTCCGCGTCGGATGCCCGCGGCCGACCGCTCGAGGTGGTGCCGATCCCCTCGCCGGGACCGCTGGCCATCACCGCCGACGAGGCCTGGGGGGTGGACGCCAGCGAGCACTCCCGACCGCGTCGGGCCGGGGACCGCATGGCCGGGTCCTACGTCAATTTCTTCGTGGCCAACACCGCGGTCGTGCATCCTCTGCTCGACCCGCGCACCGACGCCGAGGCGGCCGACGTCCTGGCACGGGAGTTCCCCGACCGCCGCATCGAGGGGATTCCCGGGCGGGAGATCCTCCTCGGCGGGGGCAACATCCACTGCATCACCCAGCAGGTCCCGGCCACCTGAGGCCGTCGGGACGAGCCGCTCAGCGTGACGGTGGGCCGAGGGACCTCGCACGGGACCGGGCGTCCTCGATCGACGTCAGGTGGCCCTGGGCGGCCAGCCACCCCTCCGACGGGTCGAGCTGCCGGCCGCTCGGGTAGTGGTGCCGGCCCTCGGGGCCGTCGGTTCGGAATCCGCACCGTCGGCAGACGGACATGCGGCCGTTGGTCTCGGGTGGGTGGTGCTCGTCGAGCCGCACTCCCATGTCCGGTGAGTCGGGTGGAGCCATGATCCTCCGATCGCCCGGCACCGAGAGAGTGGTTCGACGTGCCGGGCCGGCGGGCGATGGACGACCCGGGTCGGAGCGGCACCACCGGAGGCCAGCCTACGCCTCCCCGGGCCACCGGCCGGCGACGGGCCCGGTCCCGATCGGCGCCGGTAGGGTGAGGTGATCGGGGTCGCCACCGGCCCACCGACCCGCGGGGACCAGCCAGATGACCGAGCCCGACCAGCCCACTCCCGTGCCGGGGCTCCACCACGACCTCGTCGCCACCACGGAAGAGCGGCACGAGTCCGGCCGGGCGGCACGGGCCCGGGTGCCCCGGAGGTCCCTCCGACGATGGGACCCGGAACAGCGTGGCCATGACGCCCTGGCCACGATCCTGGCCCAGAACACCATCCGGGTGCCGTCGCTGGTCCCGCTCCGCCACCACCGGATGGCCGCCTCTCCCTGGAACTACTTCCGGGGTGCTGCCGCCGTGATGGCCGCCGACCTCGGCTCCCAGCCGCACAGCGGCCTCATCGTGCAGCTCTGCGGTGATGCCCACGTCCTCAATTTCGGACTCTGGGCGACGCCGGAACGCAATCTCTCGTTCGACCTGCGCGACTTCGACGAGACCCTGCCGGGCCCGTTCGAGTGGGACGTCAAGCGACTGGCGGCCAGTCTGGTGGTGGCGGCACGCGAGAACGGTGCCGGTGAGTCCACCGCGGTCGCCGCCGTCACCGCCGCGGTCGAGGCGTACCGGGTCCGCATGCGCCGGAGCGCGACCCAGCCCGAGCTGGACATCTGGTACGACGGCATGCATGTCGACAGCCTGCTGGGCTACTTCGAGCCGGCCGACCGGGGCCGGGTGTCGGTCCACGTGGAGAAGCAGAAGGAGCGACGGACCAGTCGGGGCGCGTTCGCCAAGCTCACCACGATGGCCCACGGACGGCCCCGGATCACCGAGGACCCACCCGTGCGGACCACCATCGACGATGTGGAGCAGGCTGAGATCGTCGACCACCTCCTGGCCGGGTACCGGCTCACGCTGCAAGAGGACCGGCGGACCCTCTTCGACCGGTTCACCGAGGTGGACACGGTCCGCCAGGTGGTCGGCGTGGGCAGCGTGGGCATGCAGGTGTACCTGGTCCTGTTGGAGGGGCGCAGCGGGGCCGATCCGCTGTTCCTGCAGGTCAAGCAGGCCGGGCCGTCCGTCTACGAGAGCGTCACCGATCCCAGCCGTCACGACCACCACGGGGCCCGGGTGATCAACGGCAAGCGGCTGCTGCAGAGTGCCACCGACATCTTCGTCGGGTGGGGCTCACTCCACGGACGGCACTACTACGTCCGCCAATTCCGGGATATGAAGATCATCCCCACCACCGACTTGATCGCCCCCCGCCTGGTGGAGTTCGCCACGGCCTGCGGGGAGACCCTGGCCCGGGCCCACGCCAAGGCCGGCGACCCGGTGGCCATCGCCGGCTACCTGGGCAAGGGGCCGAAATTCGTCGACGCCCTGGTGATGTTCGCCCGGCGCTACGCCGACCAGAACGAGCGGGACCACCACCAGCTGGTCACGGCCATCGCCCGGGGCGACGTGGACAGCGCTCCCGGTCCGTGACCCGGTCCGGCCCTCCGGGAGAGGCGGCCCGGCCCGGCTGAGCCCCGGGAACCGGAGCGGGTCAGCGCACGCCCGCCGACTCCATGGCCTGCTCGAGCAGTCCGGCCATGCCGGCCATGCCGACGGCGCTCGGATGGAGGGGGTAGGTGCCACGGGAGGGCAGGACGGGCTCGACCCAGCGGGTGTCGTCCGAGGTGCAGGCGTTGTGGGACGTGCTGGCCCCCGCGGTGTCGACGTAGATGTCACCGGCGGCAGCGGCGTCACCGGCCAGTGTGGCGTTCAGCCGGGCTTCCACGCCCCGCAGGAATCCGAGGTCGGAGGCCGAGAAGGGCAGGAGGGGCCAGCAGCCCGATCCGCTCGGGGGGAGGATCGAGGGGTACCCGACCACGAAGACCCGGGCCCGCGGCGCCCGGACACGGATGTCGTCGAGCACCGAGGCCACCTTCGTCCCCACCCGGGTCAGGACGGTGGCCAGGCCGTCGCTGCCGTCGGTGTCGAAGTGCCGGGCGCAGGACCAGCCCACCCGGGTGAGCCCCCACGGGGTGGCCGCGGCGCAGTCGGTGGCGATGGAGGAGAATCCCAGGTCGTTGCCGCCGATACCCACGCTGACCACGGCGGTGTCCGGGCGCAGGGCCGACAACTGGGGCGGGATCCCGGCGCCCTGGGACCCGGTCAGGTCGCCGGTGGTGGCCCCTCCGCAGCTGACGTCGGTGAGCACCAGGCCGAGGGTGCGGGCCGTCAGGGCAGGGTAGTTCTCCGACGACCGCAGGCACGCCGACGGGGCGGAGGGGTCGGTGTGGGGACCCAGCTGGTGCGGGATGGCCGGACCCGAGGTGTAGGAGTCGCCGAGCGCCACGTAGGTGCGGCCGGTGCCGGTCGGACGGGTCGCCCCCTCCGCCGTGCGGGCGGCGGCGGGGGTGGCGGGGAGCCAGCCCGTCACCGACGCCGCCGTCACCAGGGCGGCAACCACCAGCATCGAGGAGAGGGCGGTGACCGCACGGGGCGGGCGGTCGGGGCGTCGGAGGCGGGACATGGCCGCCCGATGGTAGGGGGAGTGCGGCCGGAACGGGCATCGCCCTGCCCTACCGCCTTGGGACCTTCGGCCCTAGTGGGCGCCTCCCGACATCCGTACCCTCCAAGCAAGGAGGTTGCGCGCCATGGATCCACCGTCAGTCATCGCCGTGCATCTGGTCGGAAGTCTCATCGACCTGAATCACCCGGGGCACTACCTGCATTGGTGGTTCATCCAGATGTCGGTGGCCAACGCCGTCGTCATCGGGTTGATGGTCGTGGTCTTCGTTGCCGCCATCCTCATCCCGTTCCGACGCCACGGGGACAGGTCCTGATGGCCATCGACACGGGGACCCCCGTCGATACGTCCTCGGGACTCCCCGAGGACGCCCATCAGCTGAGCGCCAAGCTCCGCAACGCCGCGGTCGAGGCGCTGCCGCCGGGACGGCTCATGCCCGACCGCCAGCCGGCCTACGTGGCCTCGTGGATCTACGTCTTCGGCGTCATCACCATCGCCGCCCTCTCCATCGTCATCGCCACCGGCTGCGTCCTGGCCGTCATGGGACCGACCTGGTGGCACGTGTCGACCACGGGCCTCTTCGTCAACTCCCTCCACCTCTGGAGCGTCGAGGTCTTCTTCTTCGCCATGGTGGTCCACCTGTGGGGCAAGTTCTTCATGGCCGCCTGGCGGGGTCGTCGACGGGCCACCTGGATCACCGGGGTGGTCAGCTTCATGATCTCGGTAGGCGCGGCGTTCACCGGCTACCTGTCCCAGCAGAACTTCGACTCCCAGTGGATCAGCACCCAGGCCAAGGACGGAATCAACTCCACCGGTGCCGGGGCCATCTTCAACGTCACCAACTTCGGACAGATGCTCATGTGGCACATCGTCCTGCTGCCCCTGTGCGTGGTGGCACTGGTCGGTGTCCACGTGCTGCTGGTCCGCCGGCGCGGCGTGGTCCCTCCGTTCGCCGATCCTCCGTCATCGGGGGGCGAGGCAGCCGAGGTGGCGGCGGCGGCCCCCTCCGGGCCTGACGGTGTCGGGTCCCCGGCCAGCCCCGCCCCGTCGTCCAACGGGAGTGCCGCATGAGCGCCGCCGACAGCACCACGGTGACGCGCCACCGGTCGTTCAAACCCGACCGGGACGTCGAGGAGTGGCACGGACGCTACGTCCCCTACGACCTGGTGAAGGAGTTCCTGATCGCCCTGGTGGTGGTGGCCATCCTGGTGGTGGGACTGTCGGTGGTCCTGTCGTCGCCCGACGAGACGCCCGTGACGGTCAAGTCGTGGTCGACGTCGGATCCGGTCGACTTCGCCCAGACGGCCATCACCGAGCTCGACGGCACCAGCGGCACGGCCACCTACGGCCCGCCCTACAACTCGACACCGGGCTCGTCGCAGTACATCGGCTTCTTCTCGCCCGAACGATGGGCCGGCGTCCACCATCCCATCGATACCGCTGCCGACTACGTGATCAATCCGCTCCGCACCCTCCCGAACGACCCGGTGGTGCAGGCAGCCGTGAACCGCTACACGACGGCCCCGGTGGCGCAGCAGACCGCATGGACGGCCGCCTACGAGACCGCCGTGGCCAAGGCCACCTTCGCCCACGGCGCACTGGTCGTGCCCCCGGGTCGGTACGGACCGGTCAGCACCCTCATCGGTGGACTGACCTCGATGGCCCGCAGCGGCGCGCTCGACGGCGCGCTGCTCAGCACCCGTCAGTTCTACGGGACCGACTACACCACGCCGCTGCTGTTCATCGCCGACGGCACCTACCTCGGCAACCTGGCCCAGTCCCAGCACCTGTCCGGGGACCAGTGGGGCATGATGAACGAGACGGGGAACTACCCCGGCCAAGCCTGGCTCTGGCTCTACACGCTCTGGTACCAGGTCCCGCCGATGAACACGTCGGCCAGTGGCGACCTCCAGGTCTGGGCCATCATGATGCTCCTCACCCTGGCGCTGGCGCTGGTTCCGTTCATACCCGGCCTCCGGTCGATCCCCCGCTGGACACGCCTCTACCGGCTGATCTGGCGACAGCACTACCGGGAACTCGCCTCGGAGCGGGATGCCCGGGGACCGTCGCCACCGGTCAGTGGCCCGACTCCGGACGTGCCGGCCGCCGGCATTCCGGCCCCGGTCTGACCGGTCGCCGCCCGGGACGGCCGCGGTCGTTCAGGAGGTCATGCCCTGCAGGCCGACGAGGCCGCGGGCCAACTCGATCTCGCCCATGTGCCGGAGTCCGTGCTGATAGATCCAGCACTCGGCGGCATCGAGCAGCGTGATCCCCTCCGGGCCGGCCACCCGGGCGCTGTAGGTGCTGGCGACCTGGTCCGGCAGCGGGCGCTCGATCACCACGCGGCTCAGCTCCTCGGGGTCCAGCCCGTCCAGCCACTGCTCGGTCCGGGTGAAGACGGCCGCCATGTACTCCTGGAAAGCGGCGTAGTCGCCGATCCGCTGATGGACCATCTCCGCCACCGTCCGGTGCTTCCCGTGATCGGCGATGGCCGGGCCGACCTTGTGCTCCCACGTCTCGTCCCAGATCGGCGGGACCCCGGTCATCAACATGAACGACGCGTCGATCATGTTGACGATGTGGAAGAGGCTGAAGGCGATGGGCACCACGCCCTCACGCTCGAAATGGTTGACCTGGTCGAGGTCCATCGTCGCCACGGCGTCGTAGTAGAGCGAGTGCATGGCCCGCATGCGCCGCTGCAGCGAATCCAGCACGAGTTCGTCGGCCAACGGACCTCCCCTGTCGGCAGGGCGGCCCGCCGTGATGGCCGGCCGCTCCGATGCTGCTCCCACCGTACACAGCCGCTCGTCCGAGTGTCACGGGTGGTCGGGCGCCATGGGCGAAGCCGGTGCCGAGGCGCAGTAGCCTCCTGTGCACCATGTCCCCGTCCGCCACCGACAACCCCACCGGTCCACCCGACGCCATCGGGTCACCCCAGGGGAGCGGCAGTCGGACCGCAGAGGGCGGCCGATCCGGTGCACGGCCGGACGGGCGCCAGCTCCGTCGCACGCGCAACCGCGAGGCGGTGGTCGACGCGCTCCTCGATCTCTACGCCGACGGGAACCTCCGACCGGGCACCGAGGAGATCGCCGAGCGGTCGGGGCTCTCCCCCCGCTCACTGTTCCGCTACTTCGACGATGTCGACGACCTCACGCGGACGGCGATATCGAGGATCGAGGCCCGGGCCATCCCGCTCGTGCCCATCGACGCCGAGCCGGGCCATCCGGTCGAGGCGAAGATCAAGGCCCTGGTGGACCAGAGGTTCCGCCTCTTCGACGCCGTCGGCAACGCGGCGGCCGTCTCACGGCTGCGTTCGCCCTTCCAGCCGATACTGGCCGAGCGGCTGAGGGAGAACCGGGCCCTGCTCCGCGCCCAGATCTCTGCGTTGTTCGCCCCCGAGCTGGTCGGGCGGTCCAAGTCCGCGGTCACCCAGACCACAGCGGCACTCGACGTCCTGTGCTCCTTCGAGTCCCACCAGCTCCTGCTCCAGGATCAGCTCCTGTCCACCGCCCAGGCCAAGGCCGCCATGATCGCCGCGGTCACCGCCGTCCTGCAGCCGACCGGCTGAGGCCACACGGTGCAGCCGTGAGCGGCTACTGGCCGGGACCGTGGTCGGGTGAGGACGGTGGGCCCGCCCGCCTCCAGATCCCCCACGGCGGCGAGGCCCTGGACCTCCAGCCCGGGGACACCCTGGACGTCAGCTCCCGGATGGCGCCGGCCGCCACCATGCTGGTGACCCGGGCTCCGGGCGAGCTGTACCTCCTGCGGCACACCGCCGGGGACGACGCCATCTCCTTCGTCGAACGCATCGACCCGACCTCCCTCGAGACCCTCGGGCGCTCCCCCGACCTGGCCGGGGGCCCGACCTGGCCGGGCAGCATCGCCGTCCATGCCGACGGATCCATCGTCGTGGTCTTCGGCAACCACGCGCACCGGCTGGGGCCGGACCTCTCGGTGCTGGCCACCACCACACTCCCCCGTCAGGCGCCCTACAACGGGTTCGTGATCCTCCCCGACGGGCACGTGGTGACCAAGGACTTCGCCGGCTCACGACCGGGCCGTCCGGTGGCGGCCGGTGCCCGACGGCCCAGTGAGCTGCTGGCACTGGCGCCGGACACCCTGGAGATCGTGGACCGGTGCACGCTGGCCGAGCCGTCCATCGCCCGGCTGTCCGCCGACGGCAACGACGTCTATGTGGTCGGTGACACCAGCCTGATCCGGGTCCGATGGGACGACGGGCTCCGGGTCGACGATGCCTTCAGGCCCCGGTACCGGACCCTCGAGGGACAGACCTTCGGATGGGACTGCGTCATCGCCATGGGCGCGGCCTGGTTCCTCGACAACGGGGACGGGAGCGAGGCCTACTCGGGAACCCTCCACGGCCACGGCCTGTCGACGGCACCCCTGCGCCTGCACCGGGTGGACCTCGATTCCGGTGCGGTGTCGGGTGCGGAGATCGCCCCGGGACCGGGGGGTCTGGTGGCCAATCCTCCGGTGATCGACAGCGGGCGGGCCATCGCCGTCGGCTACGACAGCGGAAACGGGGTCCTCCGTGCCTTCGACATCGCCGCCGACGGCACGCTGGCCCCCCGGTGGCGTCGGGACCAGGAGCACGGGGGGCACCTGGTCCTCTACCCGGCAACCGGCGAGCTGGTGACCGGCGACTACAACGCGGAACGCTCCGCCGACCAGGTGGTGATCCTGGACATCGCCACCGGCGAGGAACGGGGGAGGGCCGATACCGGCAGCCCGGTCCAGTCGGTGCTCTTCCCCGCCGTCGGGTTCGGGCGCGAGCTCTACCTGTGCACGTTCACCACGGTCAGCCGGGTGACGGTGCGCCCCTCGGGAGGCTCCTGATCAGGCCGGCGCCGAGGCGCGGGCATCGGCGAGGAGCTTGTCATCGTCGGCGAGCAGAGCCTTGGCCAGGTCCCGGACCATGGCCACGACCTCGGGGTGGGTCTCGGGATCCCATCCCTCGAGCAGCTCGGTCATCGACTGACGGCGGGCCACCGTGAGCCGCTCGATGGCATCGTGGCCGGCCGGCGTGAGCACCAACTTGTGCCCGAGCGGTCCGTCCACCCGGTCCACCATGCCGGCACCCACCAACGACTCCACCCCGTCCTCCAACCGCTCCGGGTCCACGTTGAGCCGGGCACCGACCTCCTCGATGGTGGCGTCGGGTCGGTCCGCCAGGCGGTACAGGAGCCAGCTGGCCCGGGGCTCGAGCTGCAGGCCGGCGCGGCCCGACAGCATCTCGTACAGCTCGCGTCGGTTCTCACGGTTGGCCGCCCGCTCGAGGATCCGCTGCACCTCGCCGAGCGACGTACGGGGCTCGGGCAGCCCGAGCTGTTCGGCCGGCTCGGAGGTACGGATGGACTTGCGCAGCTCGATCTCGGGGAGGGTCCACGACAACAGGAAGGCCACGAAGGCGATGGGCACGCCGATCAGGAACATGGTCTGCACGGTGTGGGCGATGCCCGACACCACCCCGGCCCGCGCCGCCGCCGGCAGCTGGTGGATGGCGGTGGGGTTCTCGGCGTTGAGGCTGAAGCCGTGCGGGGCCGTGGTCAGATGGAGCGCGTGCAGGACGTTGGTGATGACCAGGTTGGAGAAGATGGCGCCGAAGACCGCCGTACCGAACGACCCGCCGATCATGCGGAAGAACGTCACTCCCGAGGTGGCCGTGCCCAACTCCTCGTACTGCACGGCGTTCTGGACGGCCACCGTCAGTACCTGCAGGATGAACCCCAACCCCAACCCGAACACCACCATGTAGGCCGCCATCGTCCACGCCCCGGTCTCGACGCCGATCCGTGACATCAGGAACAGTCCGATGGTCATGAGTGCGGTGCCGACGACGGGGAACACCTTGTAGCGACCCCAACGGCTCACCAGTTGCCCGGACCCGATCGAGGCCACCAGCAGTCCCCCCATCATGGGGAACAGGCGGACGCCCGATTCGATCGGACTGATCCCCTTCACGTCCTGGAAGAACAGGGGGAGGAACGTGAGGGCGCCGAACATGGCGAACCCGACGACGAAGCCGATGGCGCTGGCGGCGGCGAAGACCTTGTTGGCGAACAGAGGGAGGGGGATCACCGGTTCGACGGCCCGGCTCTCGGCCAGGAGGAACAAGATGGTGAACACCACGCCGGCCACGGCCAGGCCGATGATGAACGGGGAGGTCCAGGGGTAGGACGTGCCGCCCAGGCTGGTGAACAGCACGAGAGAGGTGGCGGCCAGCGCCACCAGGGCCACACCGAGGTAGTCGATCACCCGGTGCACTCGGCTGAGCGTCCCCGGAAGGGCGACGGCCGTGACCACCAAGGCGACGGCCCCGATGGGGATGTTGATGTAGAAGATCCACCGCCAGCTCAGGTAGTCGACGAAGACGCCGCCGATGAGTGGGCCGATGACGGTGGTCACCCCGAACATGGCCATGAACAGTCCCATGTACCGGGCCCGCTCACGGGGTGACACCACGTCGCCGACGATGGTCTGGGCGCCGATCATCAGCCCGCCACCGCCCAGGCCCTGGACGGCGCGGAACGCGATCAACTCGAGCATGGAGTGGCTGAGGCCCGACAGGGCCGATCCCACCAGGAACAGGACGATGGCGGCCTGGAAGAAGAACTTCCGGCCGTAGAGGTCGCCGAGTTTCCCCCACAGCGGGGTGGACACCGTGGAGGCGAGCAGGTAGGCCGTCACCACCCAGCTGAGGTGGGAGGCCCCGTTGAGGTCGCCGACGATCGTGGGCAGGGCGGTCGACACCACGGTCTGATCCAGAGCGGCGAGGAACATGCCGAGCATCAGGGCACCGATGACGATGAGCACCCGGCGGTGCGAGAGGCCGGCAGCCGGCCCGGGCGGTGCTGTGGTGGCCGTGTCCGTCATCGTTCCACTCCCCTTGCAGTGTGTTCGGACACCGCGCACCCCAGTGTAAGTGTGCGCCCGTGCGGCGGCCCGCAGGCGGGGCGGGGTGGGGCCGGGCGGGGCGAGGCGAGGCGGGGAGGGGTGTGGGGGGTCGGGCGGGGCCGGGTGTTCGGGACCAGGGCGTGGAACACTGGGGTCCGCTGGACAGACGGGGTCGGAGGTCCGTGTGGAAACTGAACTGATGCCGGCTGCATTCATCGGTCACGGGAACCCGATGAATGCCCTGGAGCACAACCGCTACACCCGGGCCTGGCGCGAGTTCGGCGCCTCCATCCCCCGGCCCCGGGCCGTCGTGGTGGTGTCCGCCCACTGGTATGTCGGGTCGACCCTGGTGACCGCCATGGAGACCCCGCGCACGATCCATGACTTCTACGGCTTCCCCCAGCAGCTCTTCGACGTCGAGTACCCCGCTCCCGGTGCCCCGGCCATCGCGGAGGAGGTGGCCGAGGTGGTCAAACCGCGGTGGGTGGGTCTCGATGAGGACGGATGGGGCTTCGACCATGGGGCCTGGTCGGTCCTGGTCCACCTCTTCCCCGACGCCGACATCCCGGTGATCCAGTTGTCCGTCAACGGGTTCGAGGGGTTCGATGAGCACTTCGATCTGGGCACCCGGCTGGCCCCACTGCGCCACGAGGGCATCCTGATCCTCGGGAGCGGCAACGTCGTCCACAATCTCGGCCTGGTCGATTTCGGGGCCGGTGCGTCCGGGTTCGACTGGGCGATGCGGTTCGACGAAGCCTGCACCGCGGCCATGGTGGCGGACCCCGGGCGGTGCTCGTCCCTGGTCGAGCACCCCGACTATGTGCGGGCCGTCCCGACCCCCGACCACTTCCTCCCCCTTGCGCCCATCGCCGGACTGGCCGCTGCCGATCACACCCCTGCCAACGTGCTGGTGGAGGGCTACGTGGCCGGAGCGCTGTCCATGACCTCCTTCCGAGTCGGCTGATACCGGCTCGCCCGGGCCGGGCCGGGCCGGGGGTCGTCCTGGGGTCGGGCTGTGGGGGGGCCGGGCGTGGTGGGTGGGCCGGTGTGTCTCCTCCGGTGGTATTTCTCAGAATTACCTACGGATGGTAGGTAACGGTGAGAGACCCGGGCGGTGGACCTCTGCCGCCACGCCCGTCACCCGTCGCCGGAACGGAGTGCCGCCACCAGGTCGGCCAGGTCGGTGCCGTCGATCCGTACCGCGGCCTTGAGTGACGCCCGCCCCAGAGAGGAGCCGAGCGGAAGGGCGTCGAGCAGCCCACGCCCCACCCAGCTCCGGATCAGCCGAAGCTCGGACACCGTCTGGAGGGCCCGGACATCGACCGAGGCGCCCTTGGACACCAGGGCCGCATTGGTCAGCCGTCGCACCTCGGACCGGTCGACGCTGATCCCCAGAACGCCGAGGCGCCGCACCAGGTAGGAGCCGACGTTGTACCAGTCGCAACAGCCGTGCACCACCGAGGCCACCTGGCCGATGGCGCCGTCGATGGCGATGGCCAGCACGGGACCGCCCTCGAGTGTCGACGCGGCGGCCGCCGTCACCAGGGCCAGCTGCAGGGCCCCCATGGCGGCACTGATCGAGCGGCTCTGGCGGGCCGCCAGCAGCTCCACGTCCTTCTGGTCGTAGAGCACCCCGGGATGGTCGAGTACCTGGCCCGACATCCAGTCCAGCAGGCGGGGCGGTGCCGCCCGGACCTGGGCCCTCACCCGACGCATCCGACCCGGTCCTCCCGTCATGGCCTCGCGCCCGACCGTGCCGAAGGCCGCCTCGAGCTCGGCGGCCGCCTCGGGGGGCAGGCCCTCGGGACCGAGCAGGGCGCGCCACGACCGGGCGAACGTGGCCCGGGCTGCGGCCCGGGCCCGGGCGGCCCGGCTGGGCTCCCCCCCGGATGCGGGGTCCGTCGGCCCGGGTCCGGTCACGCACCGAGTCTGGTGAGCGCCGGGCGCGGCCGCAAGACGGACGGTGGCGCCCCGCCCCGGCGCACCTCCCCGGGCCCGTCCATGCCGCCTACCATCGCGGTCGGGCGAGGGTCGCCGATCCGAGCACCCCCGGCACCGGGAGCGTTCGCATGGGACTGGACATCGGGAGAAGGCGCCTGGCACGGGCGGCGCGCTCGGCGCGGGCGCAGGGGAGGCCGACCCCGACCGTGGTGATCGTGGGCGGTGGCCTCTCCGGACTGGCGGCCGGCATGCAGCTGGTGCGCTCCGGCGTCTCGACCTTCTCGATCATCGAGCAGTCAGACGGGGTGGGCGGCACCTGGCGGGACAACACCTATCCGGGCAGCGCCTGCGATGTGCCGTCCCATCTGTACTCGTTCTCGTTCTTCCCCAAGTCGGACTGGTCCCGCCGCTTCGCCAACCAGCCCGAGATCCTGGCCTACGCCGACGCCTGCATCGACCAGTTCGGCCTCGGGCCCCACCTCCGGACCGGCACCACCGTCGAGCGGGCCGAGTTCGACGAGCACGACGGACGCTGGCATCTCACCACGTCCTCCCCGGCGGGCACCGGGTCGGTGATCGCCGACACGGTGATCTTCGCCTGCGGTCAGCTCAACCGGCCCTTCGTCCCCGACCTCGACGGCCTGTCCGGCTTTGCCGGCCCGTGGTGGCACTCGGCGCGGTGGGACCACTCGGTGGACCTGACCGGTCGGTCGGTGGGGGTGGTCGGCAGCGGTGCCAGCGCCATCCAGTTCGTCCCGCCCGTGGCCACCCAGGCCGGGCGGCTCCGCGTGTTCCAGCGGAGCCCGAACTACGTGGGCCCGAAGAAGGACCGCGCCTACAGCGGGCGGACCCGGCAGCTCCTCGAGCGTGCCGAACCGGTCGAGAAGGCCTACCGGTGGTGGATCTACTGGTCCCTGGAACTGCGCTGGCTGGCCTTCCGCAAGGACAGCTGGTTCGGCCGGAAGCTCGGTGCCATGTTCACGAAGGGCATCCGGGACGGCGTGGTGTCCGAGGGCCTCCCCGAGGCCTCGGTGGTGCCCGACTACCCGGTCGGCTGCAAGCGCATCCTCATCTCCAACGACTGGTATCCCGCCCTCCTGTCGGACAACGTCGCGGTCGTCGACTCGCCCATCGCCCGCATCGAGCCCCGTGCCGTGGTCACGTCCGACGGTGTGCGCCATCCCGTCGACGTGCTGATCTTCGGGACTGGGTTCAGCACCACCGACTTCCTGGCCCACATCCCCGTGACCGGGGTGGGAGGGAGGAGACTGGCCACGGAGTGGGCCGACGGGGCCCGGGCCTACCTCGGGACGGCCGTGGCCGGCTTCCCCAACTGCTACCTCCTGTACGGGCCCAACACCAACCTGGGCCACAACTCGATCCTCTTCATGGTGGAACGCCAGCTCAACCTGGTCCTGCAGGCCATCGCCGTCCAGTGCGACGCCATGCCCGCCCCCCCGTCCCACGGGCCCGGCGGGTCGCCCCGGGTCGAGGTGGCGGCGGCCGCCTACCAGCGTGACGACCGGCGGACCCAGGCCTTGATGGCCTCGACGGTCTGGGTGTCCAGCTGTCACAGCTGGTACAAGGCGGCCACGGGACGGGTGACCAACAACTGGCCGTCCTGGACGGTCCGCTACTGGTACGACACCCTGCGCCTCGACCACGACGACCTCGGGCTGGTGGCGGACGACCCGGTCCGGACCACGGTGGCCGGTGGGGTGGGCGACCCGGCCCACGACGGCCATGACGCGCCCGCCACCTAGGGCGCTAGGAGCCGATGTGATCGGCCGGGATGGTGCCCAGCCGTCCCGCCTGGTAGTCCTCGAACGCCTGGGCCACTTCCTCTTTGGTGTTCATCACGAACGGCCCGTAGGCGTAGACCGGCTCACCGATCGGCCGGCCACCCAGGATGAGGACATCGAGGGCCGGGGTCCGTGACTCCTGGGTGGCGTCGGCGCCAATGGCGAGCGAGCCGCCGGCTCCGAACACCGCCAGCTGCCCGGTCCGCACCGGACGGTCGTCGGTGCCCACGGTCCCGTTGCCACCCAGCACGTAGACCAGGGCATTGAACTCCCGGCGCCACGGGAGGGCGACCCGGGCACCGGGCGACAGCGTGGCGTGGACCATGGCCATGGGCGAGTGGGTCGATCCGGGGCCGGCATGGCCACCGAGGTCACCGGCGATGAGCCGGAAGAGTGCGCCACCGTCGGGCGACGACAGCAGGGCCACGTTGGCTGAACCGATGTCCTGGTAGCGGGGGGCGATCATCTTGTCGGCCCGGGGGAGGTTCACCCAGAGCTGGATCCCGTGGAAGAGCCCACCGCTCACCACCAGGTCCTCGGGCGGTGCCTCGATGTGCAGGATCCCGGCGCCGGCCGTCATCCACTGGGTGTCGCCGTTGGTGATCAGTCCGCCGCCGCCGATCGAGTCCTGGTGCTGGAAGGTACCGTCGATCATGTAGGTCACCGTCTCGAAGCCACGATGGGGGTGCCACGGCGTCCCCTTGGGCTCGCCCGGGGCGTAGTCCACCTCACCCATCTGGTCCATGTGGATGAAGGGGTCCAGGTGACGGCGGTCCACTCCGGCAAAGGCGCGGCGCACGGGGAACCCCTCCCCCTCGAAGCCTGCGGGCGCGGTGGTCACCGACAGCACCGGCCGCGGCTCTGCCACAGCCGGGTCGGGCACCTCCACCTTGTCGAGTGCCAGTACGTCTTCCACGGTCACTGCCGGCATGCCACGCCTCCATTGCGCTCGTCGGGACCTGCACCACTCCGACCGTCCGCACAGGTTCCCATGACCCGTTCAACACTAGTTGCGCTCGCAACATTCCAGTCCGGTCCGCCCGGGACGGCGGACGGTGGCCGAGCCGGCACCGTCGGCACCCCTGGACTTCACCCGGCTCATCGCGTGCCGAAAGTGTCGCTCAACAGGTACGATCATGTCCAGGGAAGAGTCAGGAGACTGCACGTGATCCGGCCACGCGGCGGAACCACGCGGCGACGCGACGACGACGAGGATGACGCGGCCTCCTCCGCCGTGGATATCGGGCGCCGGCTACGCGCCAGGCGGGAGGAGCGCGGCCTCGACCTGCTGACCGTCCACGACCGCCTCGGCCGTCCCATCACGCAGATCGAGGCCCTCGAGCGCGGCGACCTCGCCAGCCTGCCCGACCAGGCCATGGCATTGTCCACGTTGCGCCGCTACGCCGCCTTCCTCGGACTGGACGGGGACGCGCTGGCCCTCGAGATGATCGACGCCTGGTCGGCGACCCCCGTGCCGACGCCGGCCGCCGCACTGACCGGCGTCATGGCCACCGTGTCGGCCACCAACGTGGTCACGGCGGTGGGGGCCGAGCCCGATCACCTCCGGGCCTTCACCCAGACCGGCGAGGTGCCGCGCGTCGGGGGCGGGACCAGCGGCCCCCCCACCGGCTCGGGTGACTACGGCTTCCACACCGGCCCGCCCACGGGCACCTTCCCGGTCGTGCCGCGCCAGGACCTGAAGCAGTCCCGACGGTCGGTGGCCCGGGCGCGACGTCGCCTCCGGGCACCCAAGGGGCTCCGGGTGGCAACCTGGGTGGCGGCCGCCCTGGTCGTGATCGTGGTGGCCGGACTGGCCATCGACCGGTCCCAGCCCACCTGGCTGGCCCAGGCCCATATCCTGAGGGTGGCCCAGCCCGGAGGCACCGGCTCTGCGTCGACGCGCACAGCGGACAGCCAGACGACCCCGACGAAGTCCCAGGTGGTTCAGACGACGGCCACATCGTCGACCGCCAGCTACACCGTGGCCACCAGTCACTTCGATGTGGTGATCGCCACCTCCAACCGGTGCTGGGTGGAGGTCACGAGCTCGACCTCGTCGATCCCGGTGGTCGAGGGCATCCAGCCGGCGGGGAAGACCCTCTCCATACCGGCCACGGGCACCATGACGGTGGAGGTGGGCAACACCGCCGTGGTGGTGGCGGTCGGTGTGGACAAGAAGCCGGTCTTCTACAACACGCCCCACGTCACCCCGTTCATCTACACGTTCGTCCCGGCCTCGACGACCTGAGCGGTGTGGTCCGGGCCCCGGTGGCCCGGACGTCGGCGTGGCGATCAGGCGGGGATGAGGCGGACGATCTCCCCTGTCTCGACCCGGTACCTCCACCCCTCCACCTCGACACCCTCGGCCAGCAGGGAGCACGCCCGCACCGCCGCCACGTCGTCGGCCAGCGCCTGGTCGGGGTCGGGCATGGCCAGGAACTCCCACCCGGACGCCTCCTGGCGCGCCCCGTCGGGGAGGTCCGACCGCACCTGCTCGTCACTGCGGTCGGCCAGGGCGCACTGGGTGTGCTGCATCACGGCGATCCGGGCGACACCGAGGAAGTTGGTGGCCAGGATGAGTGACCGGATCACGTCGGAGGTCACCCGGCCGCCGGCGTTCCGGAGGATCTTGGCGTCGCCGGGCACCAGCCCCAGCATGGTGAGCGGCTCGATCCGGCTGTCCATGCACGTGACCAGGGCGAACTGCTTGGCTGCCCGGGGCGGGATGCCGGCCAGGCCGAACTGATCCACGTAGGCGCGGTTGGATTCCAGAAGGTCGTCGAACATGCGAGCAGCATGGCAGAGGTGGGCCGCGCGATTCCAGGTCGGCCCCGGGTCGCGGCAGCCGGGCCGGGTCAGTCCGAGCCGGCGAAGCGGATGTCGAGGCTCCGGAGGTAGGTCTGCATCCCGGCGTCCTGGATCGGGATGAGGTGGGCCGGTGCTCCCGACTCGTTCACGTGGGCGTGCCACATCCCCGGCGGGGTGACGAAGGCCCCGCCGGCCTCCCACTCCACCCGGACCGGGTCGACGATGTCACCCCGGCCGTCGAGGCGGCTCCCCAGCAGTGAGTAGCAGCCCGGCCGGCAGTCGAGGATGAGGTCCAGGGCCACCGACTGGTGCCGGTGGGGTCGCTGGACCTGGCCCGCCGGCACCAGTCCGTACATGGCCCACAACACGTGGGTGATGGTCAGGGTCTGCTCCTGGTTGGCGTTGGCCAGCAGGACGCTCACCCGGTTCTTCTCGTTGGCGCCCGGGGCCGAGGCCACCGCCTCCAGGGCGGCCCGCGCCTCGGCGGCCGGGAACCGCGTGGTGGCGAACCGGGGCTCACTGGCCCGGACGCCGAGGTACCGGAGCATCGGCTCGTCGTGCACCCAGTAGAGGGCGGTGCGCTCGGTGGCCGCATGCGTGGCGCCCCCCCGATGGGTGCCACCACCGGGAAGCGTGAGGACGTCGCCCGCCGCCCACCGGACGGTCCGACCCGACCCGTCCGTGGTGGTCCCGCTCCCCTCGATCACGTAGAACAGCTGGGACGTGGCGTTGGGATCGGTGGTGATCCGGTCGCCGGCGCCGATGCGGACGAAGCTGGCCAGCAGCCCGGGACTGGTGGCCGGGCCGGAGGTGATCCCGAGCGGCCCCGACAGGTCCAGGGGCACGATGCGGGTGATGTCGCCCTCGTAGAGCGCGGACGGGAAGCTCGTCACCGGCACGCCGGTGGTGTGACCCGACCGGATCGGGTCGGCCGCCGCGGTGTACTCGAAGTAGCGGGCGTCGGCGCTCCAGTCGTCGGGCCCCGGGGAGGCCTCGGACCGGTGGCCCGGCGCCGTGTCCGGCGCACCTGAGATCGTCGTCATCGGCACCGCTCCCTCCTGCGCAGCCGCGGGCTGCCGCCGACCAGCGTAGGCCGTGGGAAACCCCTCACCACCGCCGGGCACGTTCAGTCGGAGAAGTGGGTCCTCGGCCGCTCGTTGCGCACCCCGTCGACGAAGGTGTCCACCCGCTCGTCGTAGAAGGCCACCAGGCCGGCCACCGGGGTCAGCTGCCGGGTCGGGAAGTCGTAGCTCCAGGCCACGTCGGCGTGGGTCGTCCCGCCGATCTCCGCCGACCAGTAGGCCGAGGTGGTGCCCTTGTAGGGGCACCGGGTCACGGTCGGGCTCGGGACCAGGTGGTCGAAGCGGACGGCGGTCCGGTCGAGGTAGTACCGGGTCGGCAGCCCCGTCTCGAACACCATGACCGGAGCCGCCGACTCGGCCAGGACCACGCCCTCGAGCTCGACCCGGACCGACCTCGTGGAGCGGAGGGCGTCCACCCTCGAGTAGGGGTTGCGGGGGTGGACGAAGACCTCCTCGTCCTCCTCGAACCAGGCGTCCATGGCGTCCCAGTCGAACCGGAAGGTGTCGGCCAGCTCGCTCCGCACCGCCTCCTGCAGGAGGCGGGCCACCGGCGGGGCAGGAGCGGCGGCCGAGGCGAAGCCGTACAGCAGTGACGTGCCCCTCGACGACTGCTCGGTCCGGCCGTCGGTGACCAGGAGGTCCTCGGCGACATCGCGGCGCGGGACGTAGTACTGCGGATAGTTCGACCACTCCCACACGTACAGGGCGCGGGTGGTATCCACCAGGACCTGGCCGTCGTGGATGACGCGCACACGGCGGGGGGCCGGCTCCACGTGGTCGATCCGGGTGAGCATCCTCGGGTAGTTGCCGGCCATGCGCACCTTTCTACACGCCGACACGGCCGCCCTCACACACCGCTCGGCGTCTCCACGCCAGGCCGGCCGGGTGCGGCGCCTGCGCCGCCCCTATCCAGCCGCTGGACCGGGCGCCCCGTCGCCGGCCGGCCGGCCCACCAGCGCGTAAAGCTCGTCGAGGGCCCGCTCGGGCGAGTCCACCTTGATGGTGTGCATCCCCATGGCCCGGGCCGGCTTCAGGTTGACCCCGAGGTCGTCGAGGAACACCACATCGCCGGGCTCCACCCCGAGAGAAGCACAGGCCAGGCGGTAGAGCTCGGGATCGGGCTTGCGGACGCCGAGCTTGCTCGACTCGAAGACCGCATCGAACAGCGCGAGCACCTCGGCGATGTCGGTTCGGACCCCTTCCTCGGCCGACACGAAGTTGTTGGTCAGGCACGCCGTCGTGAAGTGCTCCGCACAGTGCCGCACCGCCTCCACCATGGACGGCCGGACCTGCCCGGCCAGGGCGCCGATGACCGCCCGGGCATCCACCTGCAGCCCCAGCCCCCGCGCCTCCTGCTCGAACAGGGTGCAGAACGTGGCGAGGTCGACCTCGCCCCGCTCCAACCGGGCCCAGGCGTTGGTGTCGGGGTCGGTGGCGTTGATCCGGCGGATCGACCCGACGGGCAGGCCCGCACCTCGCTCGTACCGTGCGAAGGCATCGAAGGGACTGGTGGTGATGACACCCCCGAAGTCGAACATCACGGACCGGATCACACCCACCCCTCTCGCACCGGCGACGGTCACCGCCGGCCGAACGCTACCCAACGCGTGGTCCCGGGTGCGGCCGAGGGTGGAGACTGAGGCCCATGCCCGATCCCGCCGCACCGGAGCCCGGCCCGTCCCGGCGCGTGCGTACCATCCACGTCGACCCCTCGGGGGGCCATCCCCGTCCGGCTGCCCGCACCGTCGTCGTGGCCACGCTCGCCGCACTGGTCGGATCGATCCTGGCGTGCGCGGTGCTGGTGTGGGCCGGTACCCGTCTCGTGCCCTCCACCGCCGGCTACGCCCATTTCCGCTTCACCGACTACGCTCCGCTGACCGTGGTCGGCGTGGTCGGCGCCTGCATGGCGTGGCCCGTGGTGGCCCGGATCTCCCCCACGCCCCGGTGGCTCCTCCTCCGGCTGGCGATCCTGGTGACGGCGGTGCTCTGGATCCCCGACCTCGTGCTCCTGGCCCGACATCAGCCTCCGGGCGCCGTGGCCGTCCTCATGCTCATGCACCTGGCCGTCGCCGTCACCACCTACCAGTGCCTCGTGCGGTTGGCACCGCCTTCGATCCGACCCGACGGTCAGGCTGCCGATCCCGACCGTCCCGTCCGGCTGATGGCCACGGTCCTGGCGGTCATGGTCGGTGGAGAACTGGTCCTCGGGGTGGTGACCCTGGTGGTGGTGCCGTCCGGGCGCCCGAGCGGGTGGCTGCCCGGCACCGGTCAGGCCGCGTATCTGATCCACAGCCTGGTCGGGCTCCCCCTGGCCGTGGGCGCGGTCCTGTTGGTGTCGAAGGTCAGGGGATCGTCCAGGATCCTCGGACTGGGAGCGTGGATGGGGCTGACGGGTGTGGCCCTCGCCGGGATCGGCGGGATCCTGACCACCAGTCACCCCCTCAGGATCGTCGGGATCGTGCTGATGCTGGTGGGCCCGGTGGTGGCCGGATTCGGCTATCTCGTCCCGGTGTTCGACGCGATGACCGAGGAGGAGGCGCCGTCCTGAGGTCGGCAGCGTCCTGAGGTCAGTGGCTCACGAGGGCAGCGCCGCGCACACGGCGAGGAGGTCGGCCTTCCGGAGCAGCCCGAAGACCGGCCCCTCGGTCTTGTCATTGAGCTGTTCGTTCACGATCACCTCGGCGGACCGGCGGCCGGTCCGGGTGGCGGCGGCGAAGATGGTGTAGCCGGGGAAGTTCCCGGTGTGCCCGTACACCGTCCCGCAGGACGTCTGATACCGGAAGAGGGCCAGACCCGACGCGTTGGTGCCCGGGCCGGGCGGCCCGGAGTCGCCGGCGATGAAGTCGAACTGCGCCCGCCTCGAGGCCGGGTTGGTGAAGGCCCCCCGTACGTAGGCCCGCATGAACGTGTTCAACTCGGCCGGCGTCGACAGCATGCCGCCCGACGCCCACGCGAGCGCCGGGTTCAAGAAGAAGGTCACGTCCTCGGGCGGTGACCCCGGCGTGACCGAGTACCCGTGCACGAACGGGTCCGGCATGGCCTCGTCGCCGGGGAGCACGGTGTGGTCGATGCCGAGCGGCGTGGTGACGAGGTCGGCCAGCGCCGATGCGTAGGACCCGCCGGTCACGGCCTCGACCATCAGGCCGACGACCAGGTTGTCGGAGTCCGAGTAGTCGTAGGTGGTCCCGTGACCCGGTGCCAGTCCCTCGTCGGCCACGAAGTCCAACAGCTGCAGGGGGGTGAGGTCGATGAGCGGGTCCTTCTTCAGGACCTCGAGGAACTCCTCGCTCTTGATGTAGTCCGGCAGGCCGCTGGTGTGGCGGAGCAGCTGGGCCAGGGTGACCTGATGCCAGGCCTCGGGAAGCTCGGGCAGCAGCTGGCCGATGGTGTCCGACAGCGCGAGGCGCTTCTGGCGCACCAGCGCCAGCGCCACCGCCCCACTGAAGGCCTTGGAGACACTGGCGATGCGCACGGTGTCGTCGAGTCCGATGGGCCCCGGGGACGCCACGTCCGCCACCCCGGCCGTCGACACCAGCACGCGGGAGCCGCGCTGGACCACGGCAATGGCACCGGGGGGACCGCCCGGAGCCGCCACCACGTCGTGGAGCCCGGCGGTCAGTGCGGCCATACGCTGCTTCGGCGTGAGGGTCCACGCACCTGACGGCGGCGCGGCGACGGCGAGCGATGCCGTCACCAGGCCAGCCACCGCCACCAGTCCGGCCACGACGGCGCCTGCCGCGCCCACACCCCTTCTCCGCATGGTCTGGCATGGTAGATCAGCGGCCGCCGGGTGGTCGGGGCGCGGGCATGCACTCACGCTCCGTGGCGACTCGGGGACCCAAGCGTGACGCACCGTCTCCGACCGTGGCGGCGGCCGGTCATGGCCACGACCTCCCGGTGGCACCGGGGTTTCCCGTCGCCACCGGTGGCACGCCGGTGAGCCGACCGGTGGGGGAGGCCCCCCGATGGGTGGAGAGGACATCACCCCAGTTGACGGGGGGCGTCTGCTGGTTCAGGATACTGCGACGAGACCGGACGCCGCCCCGTGCGGGGGCGGGATGCCAGTCATCCGGACAGGGGACCGCATGGTCGAGGAATGGGTCCAGGGGTGCAGGGAATGGGCCAAGTGGCTGGTCGGCAACGGGCCGCTGCCCGGGTCGCGGGCGCGCGCCATCCTGGCCGGGACCGTCGGCGTCCTGGTCGTGCTGCTGGTGGGGATCTCCCTGGCCTTCGGAGGATCGGGCTCGGGAGGCGGGGGCGCCACGTCGTCACTGACCGCCGAGTCCCCTCCCGCCACCGTGGCCCCGCTGCCGTCGACCACCACCACGACCACCGCCTCCACCACGACCACGACCACGACCACCACCGAGCCGTCGACCACCACCACCGAGCCGTCGACCACCACCACGACCACCGCCGGGTCCGCAGCGAAGACCGGCACGGCGACCGCCCTCGCCGCCGCGACCCGGCGGCTCGAACGGGACAAGGCGCTCACGGACCGCGAAGACGCACGGAGGCACGAGCACTCCCACTGACCCGGCCCGTGCCTGGGGTGCAGTGGTCCACGTCCGGTCCGGGAGCCAGGAACGAGGAGTGAGGCACATGTCCGATCGCACCCTGACAGACGGGCCGGCGGGAACCACCACGGTCGTCCGGGGGGGCACCCTCGTCGACGGCACCGGCGCCCCGGGGCGCCGGGCCGACGTCGCCGTCTCGGACGGACGCATCGTGGCCATCGGGTCCAGGATCGAGGGCGACCGTGAGATCGACGCATCCGGCGCCGTGGTGGCCCCGGGGTTCATCGACATCCACACCCACTACGACGCCCAGGTGTTCTGGGACCCATCCCTGACCCCGTCCTCGCTCCACGGCGTGACCACGGTCGTGGCCGGCAACTGCGGCTTCAGCATCGCACCGGTCCGGCCCGGCGGGGCCGACGTCCTGGCCCGGACGCTCCAGCACGTCGAGGACATGAGCTTCGACACGCTCTCGGCCGGCGTGCCGTGGGACACCTTCGAGACCTTCCCCGAGTACCTGGGCGCCGTGGCCCGACAGGGCACCGTCCTCAACTACGCCTGCTACGTGGGCCACACCGCCGTCCGCCTCTACGTGATGGGTAGGTCCGCCTACGAGCGGGCCGCCACCCCGGAGGAGGTGTCGGCCATGCAGTCGGTGGTGGCCGAGGCCATGGACGGGGGTGCCATCGGGTTCGCGTCGAGCGCCTCGCCCACGCACAACGGGGTCGAGGGACGCCCGGTCCCCTCTCGGTTGGCCGACCTCACCGAGCTCAGCGCGCTGCTCCGCCCGTTGCGGGACCGGAATCGGGGCGTCGTCGCCCTCCTGCCCGGGGGCGTGATCTCCCACGAGGAGGTGTTCGAGCTCCAGCGCCGGATCGGTCGGCCCTTCACCTGGACGGCGCTGTTGACCTTCGGCCGGAGCGGCTACCACGAAGGGGTCGTGGCGCTGCACGACGCCGCCCGCGCCGACGGCGTCGACGTGTGGCCCCAGGTGTCGTGCCGGCCTCTCGTCTTCCAGATGAACCTGGAGGAACCGTTCAGCTTCAACACCCGCCCGTCGTTCGCCGAGCTCATGGATGCGCCGACCGCCGACCGCACCGGTGCCTACCGCGACCCGGCCTGGCGGGCACGCGCCTGGGACGAGCTCAACGGGACGGGCCTCCGGGTCGCCTGGGACGCCATCGCCGTGGCCGAGTCGGGCACGCGCCCGGACCTCGAGGGTCGCCAGGTCACGGACCTGGCCGTCGAGGAGGGCGTGACCCCGCTGGACGTGATGATCGACCTCTCCCTCGCCGATGACCTGCACACCCGGTTCAGCACCGTGCTGGCCAACGACGATCCCGACGGGATCGCCTGGCTGCTGCCCCGGGACGGCCTGCTCCTGGGGCTGGCCGACTCGGGCGCCCACGTCTCCCAGCTGTGCGACGCGTGCTTCGCCACCGACCTCCTCGGCACCTGGGTCCGTGACCGCGGGGTCCTGCCCCTCGAGCGGGCCGTCCACAAGCTGACCGGTGAGCCGGCCGGCGTGTACGGGATGTCGGACCGGGGAACCGTTGAGGTGGGCAAGGCCGCCGACCTCTGCGTGTTCGACCCGGACACCGTGGCGCCCGGGCCCCTGCACCGCGTCCGCGACTTCCCCGCCGACGGCGAGCGCCTGACCGCGGACGCGCCCGAGGGGATCCGGTGCGTGCTGGTCAACGGCACCCCCATCGTCGAGGAGGGCAGGCCCTCGGCGGCCGGCCTGGACGCCCGGCCCGGACGCCAGCTGCGGGCCTGACCGACCGGAGCGGGCCCCCTGGGCATCCTGGAGGGAAAACCCCCTCCGACCTGGTGAGCCTGGCGACAACCGGACTTGCGGCCGCGCTCACTCTGCCGGGAAAATCCGGTAGCGTGCATCCGTTCATCCCGTCGGCATCGACCAGCTGACCGATCTCATGATCCCATCGTGAACTTCCGCGCCGCGACAGCACAGCCCCCCCGCCAGGCTGTGGTGCGACCATCCGGACCCACCCGACCGAGCGGTGGGGACGGCTGAGGATGGCCCGGGGAGACACCACGCCGAACGAGTCCGGGCTGCGTGCCCTGGGTGAGCTGATGTCGGGCCAGTCGGGTCCCGACAACGGCTCGGCCGCCGTCGACGCACCGGCCGTTGTGAGCACCGAGGTCGAGCCCGTCACCGCCCCGGTGGCCAACGAGGCCGGCCTCACCGCCCTGGCCGAGCGGATGCTGGCCGAGACCCCACCCACCACGCGCCGTGGCGGCCGGCACCGCTCCACACGACGGCGGCGGGTCAGGCGGGGGGTCACCATCGGTCTCGTCGTCCTGTTGGTCCTGGTGGCCGGGGGGCTCGGCTACGCCTACTACCTGACCCACGACCTGACCCGGGTCACGGTGAGGGGGCTGCACGGCTCGGCCACCTCCGGGGCCGAGGCGGGGACGGAGAACATCCTGATGGTGGGGTCCACGTCCCGCTGCGCCCTGGCCGTGCAGAATCCCGCCTACGGGCTGTGCTCGGAGGGCGTCAACGGCGTCAACAGCGACGTCATCATGATCCTCCACGCCGATGCCGCCACCCACCACCTGGCCCTGTTGTCCATCCCCCGGGACCTGTTCGTCCCCAACGCCCGGAGCGACGGGCCCAACAAGGTCGACGCCGCCCTGTTCCAGGGGATCAGCCAGGTGGTCGCCGCCATCGAGCAGGACTTCGGCATCCCCATCCAGCACACCGTCTCCCTCAACTTCGACCAGTTCGCCAACGTGGTCGACGCCCTCGGCGGCATCAACATGTCGTTCCCCGAGTCGCTCTACGACGCCAACTCCGGTCTCAACGTCCAGGCCGCCACCTGCGTCCACCTGAACGGGACCCAGGCCCTCCAGGTGGTGCGGGCCCGTCACCTGCAGTACCGGGCGGCCGGCGTCACCACCCCCTACGCGGAGGACTGGCCCCAGGAGGCCCTGAGCGATCTGGCCCGCATCCGGCGCGACCACGAGTTCCTCCGGGTGCTGGCCGCCGCCGTGGCCAAGCAGGGCCTCGGGAACCCGATCGCCGACATCAACCTGATCAACTCGGTCAAGGCCGACCTGAGCTTCGACCAGTCGTGGCCGGTCAGCAACATGGCCGATCTGGCCATCGCCTTCCACTCGGCCAACATCAACTCCGTGCCCCAGCTCACGCTGCCGGTCTCCGTGGTGGACGATCCCGACGGGCCCGGCGGCAGCCTCCAGTACCAGGGCAGCAGTTACGGGGACGTCGAATTCCCGTCCGAGGCCCTGGACCAGGCCACCATCGACCAGGTGCTTGGCATCAGTCCCACCACCGACTCGATGACCGGGTCGCCGCTGCCGCCGCCGTCGTCGGTGACCGTCTCGGTGCTGAACGGCACCGGAACCTACAACCAGGCCGCCGACACCGCCTCGGCGTTGTCGGCACTGGGGTTCAAGACCGTCGGCGTCGGTGACAGCCCGGCGGTCGGCGACGTGTCCGAGACGGTGGTGTACTACGGCTCGACCACCCCGGCGGTGGAGGCCGCCGCCGAGTCCGTCGTGCGATCCATGAGCGGCGCGGTGATCATGGCCTACGACCCGACCCAGGTCGTCGACGGCGCGCAGGTCACCGTGGTCACCGGCTCCGAGTTCGCGGTGAACGCCCCTGCCGCGGCGCCCTCGACCACGGCCCCGGCAGGGGCACCGACCACCACGGCCCCGGCCGCCACCACCACGACCACCACGGCCTCGCCGGCCTCGGCCGCGATCCAGGCACCGTCGGCCAGCAACACCACCCTGCAGCCCTGGGACCCCCGGGCCTGCCCCGCCGGGGCCACCCCCACCGCCCCGGTGCCGAACCCGATCTGACCGGGTCCCGGCCCGCCGCGCCCCACCCTCACCTGTCGGGTGACGGGCCTCCCTGCACCGACCGCAGGAGCTGCACCAGCGTCCTCAGAGCGTCGGCGTCCAGGTCGGCCAGCTCCTTCGGGGGCCGCCCCAGGATCTCGTCGGCGCGCCGGGCCACCTCCCCGCCCCGGGCGGTCACCGTCAACAGCTTCGCCCGGCGGTCCTCGGGATTGGCCCGCCGTCGGACCAGCCCCAGGCGCTCGAGATCGTCGACGATGATGGTGGCGTAGGGCGGATCGGTGGTCAGGGACGCGGCCAGCTCACTCATCGACATGGTCCGGCCGGCGATCCGGCGGAGCGCCCGGATCCGGCCGAAGCTGAGTCCGACCGCCTCGCTGACCTCCCGACGGCGCTGGTTGTCGAGGACCAGGGCACCCATGATGCGCCAGGCCTCGGCGGCGTCGCCCGACACCTCCGGCCCGGTCACCGGGGCCCTCCCACCCCGACGAGGGCCTCGGGGTTCAGCTCCTCCGCGGTGCGGCGGGCGCTGGCCAGGGCCCGGGCCGAGGTGGCGGTGAAGCCCAGGACGAGGACGACCACGCCGCATCCGGCCAGGATCCACCAGCCCACGTGACTGGCCGACGCCAGGTCGATCCGCTCGGTGGCGGCGATCCTGGACGTCACCAGTGCCCCCACCACCGCCACCCCCAGCGTCTGGCCGACCTGCCGTGACGTCGACGCGATGCCGGCCGCCACCCCGGCCTGGGCTCGGGGCATGCCGGACACGGCGGCGTTGGTGATCGGGGCGTTGACGAAGCCGAAGCCGACGCCGAAGACGACGTAGGCGGCGAACAGCCAGGCGAACGGCGTGGACCCGCTGATCCGGGTCAGCATCACGCAGCTCACCGTCAGCGCCGTCCCGGCGATCACCAATGACGGCCGGGCACCCCGCATGGCCACCAACCGCCCCGACACGGGTGGCAGGACCATGGTCATGGCCGCCATCGGGAGCGTGTCCAGCCCCGCCTCGAGGGGGGACAGGCCGCGGACCTCCTGCAGGTAGAGGGTGTTCATGAACAAGAACCCTCCCAGCGAGGCGAAGGCGGCCACGGCGATCACGGTGGCGGAGGCGAACGGCGTCGACCGGAAGAAGCGGACGTCGATGAGCGGCTCCGCCCGTCGTGGCTCCCACGCCAGCAGGCCCACCAGGGACAGGGCGGACAGGGCGAAGGCCGTGAGGATGACGGGCGACGTCACCCCGTGGCCGGGGGCCTCGATGATCCCGTAGGTGAGGGAGGACAACAAGACGATGACGAGGATCTGGCCGGGTCCGTCGAGGCGGCGGGCGTGGGGCGCCCGCGACTCGGGGACGAAGCGGAGGGCCAGGGCGGCGGCGATCAGGCCGATCGGGATGTTGATCCAGAAGATGGACCTCCAGCCGATGGAGCCCACCAGCACGCCCCCCAGCACCGGGCCGAGGGCCATGCTCACCCCCACCACGGCCGCCCACACGCCGATGGCCTGGGCCCTCTCGCGGGGGTCGGTGAACGTGTTGGTGATGATCGACATGGCCACCGGGTTGAGCATCGAGCCCCCGAGGGCCTGGACCATGCGGAACACGACCAGGAACGTCAGGTTGGGGGCCAGGCTGCACAGCAGCGATCCGGTGACGAAGACGGTCAGGCCGGTCAGGAAGGTGCGTCGGCGACCGAAGCGGTCGGCGGTCGACCCCGACAGCATCAAGAAGCTGGCCAGGACCAGGGTGTAGGCGTCGACGGTCCACTGGAGCCCGGACACCGAGGCGTGGAAGTCCCTCCCGATGGAGGGAAGGGCCACGTTGACGATGGTCACGTCCAGACCCACGATGAGCAGGCTCATCGAGCAGATCAGCAGGATGCCGATCCTGCGCCTCCGGCTGAGCTCGTGGATGGCCACGGCCGGGCCATTTACTTGTAGAACCATAATAATGTGGAGTATACAAATATCTCGGGCCGTCGCCGCCGGCGTGGACGCCTAGTCTGCACGTGGTGCCGCACCCTCCCCCTCCCCCTGCCGGTGCCCCCCGGTGACCTACCGATCCATCGGCTACCGCGTGGACGGCCGGGTGGCGGTCATCACGCTGGACCGCCCCGAGGTGCGCAACGCCCTGGACGGCACCATGGCCGCCGAGCTGTCGGATGCCTACCGGCGGTGCGACGCCGACGACGGGGTCGGGGCGGTGGTCCTGACCGGGACTCCCCCGGCGTTCTGCTCGGGAGCCGACCTCAGGGCCGGGGGGGCGACGTTCCGTCCCCGCGCCACCGACGGCTTCACCGCCGCGGCCATCGACATGCGGGCGTGGGACGTGCGCAAGCTGGTGGTGGCGGCGGTCAACGGGCACGCCATCGGGATCGGCCTCACCCTGGCCCTCCAGTGCGACATCCGCATCTTCGCCACCGGGTCGACCTACGGGGTCGTCCAGGCCCGACTGGGTGTGATGGGGGACGCCTACTCCCACTGGACACTGCCGCGCATCGCCGGGATGTCAGCGGCGGCCGAGGTCCTGCTGACCGGTCGGACCTTCGACGGGGACGAGGCCCGGGCCCTGGGTCTCTGCAGCCGGTCCGTCCCCGCCGACCAGGTCCTGACCACGGCCGTGGCGATGGCCCGGGACGTCGCCGACCACGCCGCGCCGCTGTCGGTGGCGGTCAGCAAGCGGCTGCTGTGGGAGTCATGGAACCGGACCCCCGAGGAGGTGGAGCGCGCCGAGACCTCCCTGCACCACTTCCTGATGGCCCAGCCCGACGCCCGCGAGGGCGTCGAGGCGTTCCTCGAGCGGCGCCCGCCGAGGTGGCAGGGCTCGGTGACCCGCGACCTGCCCGAGCCGGGCGAGCCCACCGGGGGCTGACCGACCCCGAGGTGCCGCCGGCGCCCGAGTGTGCCACCATCGGGGTGCAGGGAAGGAGTCCCCATGGATGTCGGCACGTTTCTCGAGGTGGACGGCCGGCCCGCCGTCCGGTTCGTGCGGACCTACCGGTGCCCGGTCGACGAGGTGTGGTCGGCCATCACCGACCCCGACCGGCTGGGGCGGTGGTTCCCCTCCTCTGTGACCATCGAGCTCCGGGTGGGGGGCGCCGTCTCGTTCTCGGGCGATCCGAACGTGGGGCCCGGCACGGGCCGGGTCCTGGCGGTGGCGCCCCCCCGCCAGCTGGCCTTCTCCTGGGGCGGGGACGAGCTCCGGTTCGACGTGGAGCCGCTCGACGGGTCCACCCAGCTCACCTTTACCGACGTGCTCGAGGAGCAGAACGTGGCCGCCCGCAACGCCGCCGGATGGACCGTGTGCCTCGACGAGTTGGGCCGTCTCCTCTCGGGTGAGGACACCGACGGGCCCCACAGTGTCGCCAACACGGCCCGGTTCCAGCCGCTCTACGAGGCCCACATCGCCGCCGGGGTACCTTTCGGTGCCGACCTACCGGGCTGAGGGCCCCGTCCGGTCGGTCACCCCTCGCGGGCCACCCCGAAGTGGTCGGCGTAGGAGCCCAGCGCGGACCACAGGGCGTCCCGGTCGAGGCCGAACGGGGCGAGGTCGTAGACGATCCCACCGTGGCGGCCCCGGGGGTGGTCCGCCACGAACGAGGCCATGGCCGACCGGGCCGAGGGCGTCATGGGCTGCCCGGCCACGTCGTAGATGTGCTCCACGGCGGCCAGGTCGTCCTCCATGAACCGGGCAAAGTGCAGGTCGATCGCACGTGCCGCCGGGAGCACGTCCCGATGGCGGACACAGCTGGTGAGCATGAGGCCCAGACGGTCGGCCCAGTACCGGCCGATCCATCCCAGGTCGACCCGGTCGTGCACCAGACGGCTCGTGTAGCCGAGCATGGTCACCATCGAGGTGGTCACCGACACCGGGTCCCGGTGGGTGACGACGAAGGTGGCGTCGGGAAAGGTGTCCACCAGCGCGGGGAACTGCTCGAGGTGCTGGGGGGACTTGAGGACCCACCGGGTCCCGCCCCGGAGCCACTGGAGGGCCTGGAGGATCCGCTTGAGGTAGGCGTAGCTCGGGCGTTGGTCGCGACCCAGGTAGTGGTCCCGCCACGAGGGGATGGGGGCGATGGTCTCGAACAGCATCGTCGAGACGTCGATGGCCAGGAGCTGGATCTCCTCGTGGACGTGGTCGGCGGTCATCTCGTGCATCCGCTTGAACTCGGGCAGGGCGGTATTGACGAAGCCCAGGGCCAGCTCGGTCCGCTCCCGGCGGGGGTCGGGGGCGCCGGGTGCCGGCCGCTCGGAGTCGGCGAGCACCGGCTCGAGGCTCTCCCAGTAGGGCAGCGAACGGAGGGCGGGATCGCAGGACAGCAGGTTGTGGAGATGGGTGGTCCCGGTACGGGGCAGTCCACAGATGATGATGGGCCGGGCCACCTCCACCTGGAGGATCTCGGGGTGCCGGTCGATGAGGTCCTCGAGGAGGAGGCGGTTGCGCAGGAGGCCCCCCACGAACAGGGCCTGTGCCATCACCCCGGCGTCGTTGAGCCGGGCCTCGTCACGGAGGGCGGCACACAGGATCTCCAGCCGGCCGACGAAGTCGGGCGCGCCGAACCCGGCCAGGCCGGTCTGGGCCACGGCCTCGGCCATCAGGGTGTCGGGATCGAGGGCCATGGAGGCGCCGGCCTCGGTCATCAGGGCCAGGATCGACGCCACCTCGTCGCTGAAGCGGGGGTCGGCCAGGTCGTCGAGGACGACCGGTGGCGGGCGCCCGGCCGCGGTCATGCCAGCGAGGCCACCGGGACCACGGCGGTCTGGGGCTGGTCCGGCGTCCTGTCGGGGAGGAACCACCGCAGCCAGATCCGGCCCCGGTGGTGGCCGGCGGTGGCCACCCAGTTCGGATGGCCCGGGTCGCTCGGCGAGATGACGATCTCCCACGAGCCATCCGGCTCGTAGGTGACCTGCGCACCGTTGATGGTGACACGCTCGTAGTCGTAGTTGTAGGTGTGGAGGAAGGGGTTCCACAGGCACAGGTTCCAGAAGGCACACTCGGGCGACCGTCCCCGGACCACCAGGGCCTGGTCGTCCTCGAGCTGGTAGCTCCCCATGGCGTAGGCGGCATCGCCGGCCGCCCAGCCGAAGGTGGTGGTGGGCACCGGGTACGGGGTGTCGATCACATTGGGTTCGCCCAGGGGCAGCGGCACCATCGACGCCTGTTCGGCCACCCAGGTCCGCGCCGCCCGGAAGCGGCGGGCCAGTCCGGCATCGTCCTCGGCGTAGGTGGCCGGGGGGTCGCCGGCGGTGATCTCCCAGACCGCCCGGACGCCGCTGACGGGATCATCAAGGTAGTCGCGCGTGATGATGGCCACCGCGTCGGACTCCAGCCGGATCCAGTGGGCGCCGGGCCCCGGGTCGTGGGGGGACAGGACCATCTCGATGACGCCATCCGGGCCCGGTGGCGCCTGACGGTCGTTGAGGCTGCCGACGATGCGCTCCGAGTACCGGCCGTCGTCGGGGCCTCCGTAGACGGTGAGAGAGAGGTACACGGCATCCCCCCGCCGCACCCGCACCCGGTAGGTCCGGGCCGGATCGACCGGGGCGAAGCAGTAGAAGGCGTCGGCGTTGTCGCCGCCCCACTTCTTGTAGGGACCGACGATGTCGACGAACCGGGGGCGGGCCGGGTCGGCCCAGACCTGGGTGTCCGTGGCCACCTGCAAGATCGAGAGCACCCACCGGTGGGCCTCCAGCAGGCTCAGTCCGTCATCCGGCCCCGACAGCTGGTCCACCAGTCGTCGGTGGAGCGATCCGACCTCCTCCAGCAGCTCGGTGAAGGCGACTTCGGTCTCCGAGGGCACAGCGGGGTTCTAGCACGGGGACGGCCTCGTCTGACGGGTGGGTGAGCCGGCGGGTCGGTGACGGCTTACTGACGGCGCGATGAACCTTTGGTTACGCCGTGGCCGCCCGAATCCGACCGTGGAATGCTCGGCCCATGGACAATCTCTTTCGCTCCCATTCGGCGGACTCCGGCCGGAGTTGGCCGAGACCGGGCTTCCCGACGACGTTTCGATGCGTGGCCTGTGAGGAGCCCATTCTCGTCGTCTACCAGCCGGGCTCCCCGGTGACCTGCCCCGGGTGCCGCGAGCCCATCACGCTGCCACCGCTCCCTCCGTGGTACTCCCGCTCGCCACGGAGGTGACCCGCCCGAGGATCACCCGGCGCTGAGCAACAGCGCGGGCATGGCGTCCAGGGCATCGGCCGGCACCCCTGCCCCCAGGGCCCACCGGCGCGCTCCCCCGTGGTCCCGGTGCAGCTCGTCGAGGAAGGTCTCCATCGTGGTGGACTCGGCCTCGAGCAGGAACTGGGGGATCTGGGCCATCTGCGCCTCGGCGTCGGCCTGGCTCCGCATCCGTTCCAGGATGAGGTCCATGCGGCTGGCCGTCAGGACATAGTCCTCGACGATGACCGTGCGCTCCACCTGCAGGATGTCGAGGACCAGGGCTGCGAGCACGCCGGTCCGGTCCTTCCCGGCGGTGCAGTGGAAGACGAGGGGGTAGCAGGCGGGGTCACCCACCATGCTCAGGGCCTCCACCAGGGACTCGCGGCCGACGTCCATGAACCAGCGGTAGAGCTGGGCCAGGTTCTCCTGGATCTCGGGTGGAGCGCCGAGGTCCTCACCGGTTTCGACGATCAGGGGGAGGTGGCGGAACGCCACGGGCTCGGAGGCGAGAAGGCCCCTCCCGGTGGACTCCACCTCGATGGGCCGGCGCAGGTCGATGACGCTGCTGAGCCCGATGCGGTGGAGTACGTCGACGTCGGATTCGGTCAGGGCGTGCAGGGTGTCACTGCGGAAGAGCCGACCCCACTTCGTCAGTCGCCCGTCCGTGGTCGGATAGCCGCCGAGGTCGCGAAAGTTGAAGGCCCCGACCAGGGGCAGCAGCCGAGCGGGAGTGTCCATGGACCCATCATTGTCCGTGGCGCCGGCCCGTCGAGCGCGAGCCCGGATCACCGGCGGGTGCGGGAGTGCCCACACCCCGTTCGGAGGGAGGCGCCGACCTCGATCCTTGGTCAGCGGTAGACATCGCCTCGGTGGTCTCTGTGGATGATGTCGATCTGCTCGAGCTGTTCGTCGACGGCGTAGATGATCCGGTAGCTGCCGCGGCGTGCACTTCGCAGACCGGCTACCTCGCCGGTCAGCTGCCGCCTACTCGCAGCGGCTGTTCGGCCAGGGGTCCGAAGATGAACTCCGAGCATGCAGCGCCGATCTTCTCGGGTAGGCGAAGCAGGTCACGTTCGGTGCGAGCCGAAATGCGCACCGCTTAGCCGGAGGTCACCGAGAGGCACGCCGAGCACGGAGTGCGTCGTTGTCGGCAATCCGACCGGCAGCGAGTCGAGCTAGAAGTCTGGCTAAGTGATCAGGTCACATGCCGGGAGAACGGTCGAACGGGTGGGGCTAGCAAGAATCGAACTTGCGACCTCAGCATTATCAGTGCTGCGCTCTAACCGACTGAGCTATAGCCCCGGAAACCGGTGATTGACGCTACACCACGGTCAGGACGCTCAGGGCAGCCGGGTGACCTGAGTCGATGCCCGCCCGGGCCACCGGCAACGGCTCGATCCCCGGGCTCCCGGGCTGCTCCACCCCGGCTCGCGCCACGGTGGGCGGGACTACCCCTGGCTGGACACCTCGCCGGCCACCGGCGCCACGGCGGCCACCGCGTCGCCGCCGTCGAGGTTCATCACCCGGACACCGGTGGCGTCGCGACCCTGCGACGCGATCTCCCGCACGGCGGTGCGGATCACCACGCCCGAGGTGGAGATGAGCAGGAGCTCGTCCTCCAACGCCGCCATGAAGGCGGCCACGACCCGTCCCCGCTTGGCCGTGAGCCGGATGCCCCGGACCCCTTGGCCGCCGCGCGCCTGGCGGTTGAACCGTTCGAGCTTGGTCCGCTTCCCGTAGCCGGCGTCGGTGACCAACAGGATGTCGGCTTCATCGCGGGCCACGTCACAGGAGACCACCTGGTCGCCGGCCTTGAGCCGGACCCCCCGCACCCCGGCGGCATCCCGCCCCATGGCCCTCACGTCCTGCTCGGAGAACCGGATGGTCATGCCCGACTGAGTGACCAGGAAGATGTCGTCGTCCCCGTGGGTCTCCACCACCCGGACCAGCTCGTCCCCGTCGCGCAGGTTGATGGCGATGAAGCCCTCGCGGCGTGACTTGTCGTACTCGTCGAACGAGGTCTTCTTGACCTGGCCCAGCTTGGTGGAGAACACCAGGTAGCTGTCGGCCGGGAAGTCCCGCGTGCCGATGATGGCCTGGATGACCTCGTCGGGGGCCAGGGGCAGCAGGTTCACGATGGCCGTGCCACGGGCGGTCCGCTCCTTCATCGGGATCTCCAGCGCCCGCAGGCGGAACACCCTCCCCCGATTGGAGAACAACAGGAGATGGGCGTGGGACGACGTGTGCACCACCCCGTCGATCAGGTCCTCCTCCTTCAGCTTGGCCCCCTGCACGCCGCGCCCACCCCGCCCCTGGGTCCGGAAGGCATCGGCGGAGACCGCCTTCACGTAGCCGGCGCGGCTCATGGTCACCACGAGCTCCTCGTCGTCCACCAGGTCCTCGACGTTCATGTCGCCGGGGTCGTGGGTGATGACCGTCCGGCGGTCGTTGGCGAACTTCTCGCGGATCTCCCCCAGCTCCGAGGCGATGACCCCGCGGAGCTTGGCCGGGTCGGACAGGATGGACTCGAGCTCGGCGATCTCCTCGAGCAGCTTGGCCAGCTCCTCTTCCAGGTTCGAGCGCCCCAGCCGGGTCAGCCGCGACAGGGTCATGTCCAGGATGTGGTTCCCCTGCTCCTCGGAGAACTCGAACGGCTCGGCCCGCAGGGCCTCGAGGGCCGCCGGCCGGTCGTCGGAGGCACGGATGGTGGCGATGACGGCATCGAGCATGTCGATGGCCTTCAGGAGCCCCTCGACGACGTGGGCGCGGGCCCGGGCCTTGTCCAGGAGGAACTGGGAGCGCCGTGTGACCACCTCGACCTGGTGGGCCACGTAGTGGGTCAGCATCTGAGCCAGGTTCAGCGTGCGGGGGACCCCGTCCACCAGGGCCACTGCGTTGACGCTGAATGTGGTCTGCATGGGCGTCTGCTTGAAGAGGTTGTTCAGCACCACGTTGGCGTTGGCGTCCCGCTTCAGTCGGATGACCAGCCTGGTCTTGCCGCCCGACGAGTCGTCCTGGGCCTCGGCGATCCCGTCGAGGTCGCCGGCCCGCACCAGGTCCTCGATCTTCTTGGACACCGACGCGATGGACGTCTGGTACGGCATCTCCGAGACCACGATCCGGGTCTCGCCGGCCCGGCCCTCCTCGATCTCGGCCACGGCGCGCAGCTTGATGGAGCCCCTCCCGGTGCGGAAGGCGTCCAGGATGCCCTGCCGGCCGAGGATGAGGGCACCGGTCGGGAAGTCCGGTCCCTTGACGAACTGCATCAGGTCGTCCGGGGTGGCGTCGGGATGCTCGAGGAGGTGGGTGGTGGCGTCGATGACTTCACCCAGGTTGTGGGGCGCGATGTTGGTGGCCATGCCGACGGCGATGCCCTGGGAGCCATTGACCAGGAGGTTGGGGAACCGGGCCGGGAGGACGGTGGGCTCTTCGGCGGTGGCGTCGTAGTTGGGCGTGAAGTCGACGGTCTCCTGGTCGATCCCACTCATGAGCTCGAGGGCCAGTGCGCCGAGGCGGCACTCGGTGTAGCGCATGGCGGCCGGGCCCTCGTCGGGGCCGGTGCCGCCGAAGTTGCCGTGGCCGTCCACCAGGGGGTGGCGCATGGAGAACTCCTGGACCATGCGGGCCAACGCCTCGTAGATGGAGGAGTCCCCGTGGGGGTGGTATGACCCCATCACGTCGCCCACCACCTTGGCGCACTTGTTCCGTGGGCGGTCGGGCAGCAGCCGCTGGTCGTACATGGAGTAGAGGATCCGGCGGTGGACGGGCTTCAGGCCGTCACGCACGTCGGGGAGGGCCCTCGAGACGATGACCGACATGGAGTACTCGAGGAAGGAGCGCTCCATCTCCTCTTGGATCTCGATGGGCTCGATGACGCCCGAGACGTCGTCCTCGGTCCCGGATCCGGTCCCGGATCCGCCGCGCCCTTCGTTGTCACTTCCTGGCATTCCCTGTTCCTATTCCTTGTCGGCCCGGTCGTTCAGCCTGCTGTTCGCCGCCTGTTCCGTCGTCCGTCCCCGCCGGGCCCGTCCCGGCGGCACGCGCCGCGGCGGGACGACGTCAGATGTCGAGGAAACGGACGTCCTTGGCGTTCGTCTGGATGAAGGTCCGTCGCAGATCGACGTCCTCGCCCATGAGCACCGAGCACACCTCGTCGGCGATGGCCGCCTGTTCGACGGCGATCTGCAGCAGTGAGCGCTTGCCCGGGTCCATGGTGGTCTCGCGCAGCTCGGAGTAGTCCATCTCGCCCAGGCCCTTGAGTCGCTGGAACTCCTTGGCGTGGTTGGGGTGCTCGGCCAGGAACGCCTCTTTGGCCTGGTCGTCTTTCAGGTAGACCTTCTCCTTGCCCACCTCGGTCGAGTAGAGGGGTGGCTGGGCCACGTAGACGAAGCCCCCTTCCACCAGCGGCTTCATCTGACGGAAGAAGAACGTCAGCAGCAGCGTCCGGATGTGGGAGCCGTCCACGTCGGCGTCGGCCAGGATGATGATCTTGTGATACCGGATCTTGGCCACGTCGAAGTCGTCGGCCAGTCCCGCGCCGATGGCGGAGATCAGAGCCTGGATCTCGGTGTTCTTCAGCATCTTGTCGATGCGGGCCCGCTCGACGTTGAGGATCTTCCCCCGGATGGGGAGGATGGCCTGGGTGCGCGGGTTACGGGCATCCTTGGCCGAACCCCCGGCCGAGTTGCCCTCCACGATGAACAGTTCGCTCTCGCGCGGATCCCGTGACGAGCAGTCCACCAGCTTGCCGGGCAGTCCTGCCCCGTCCAGGGCCGACTTGCGCCGGGTGAGGTCCCGGGCCGAACGGGCCGCCACCCGGGCCCGGGCGGCCAGCAGTCCCTTCTGGATGATCTGGTTGGCCTCGCGCGGGTTCTCCTCGAACCAGTCGGTCAGCTTCTCGTTGGTGGCCCGCTCGACCAGGGAACGCACCGGAACATTGCCCAGCTTGGCCTTGGTCTGGCCTTCGAACTGGGGATCCTGCAACCGCACGGAGATGATCGCGGTCAGGCCCTCACGAATGTCCTCGCCGAGCAGGTTGTCGTCCTTCTCCTTCAGGGCACCCTTGGCCCTGGCGTACTTGTTGGCCACATTGGTGAGGGACTTCTTGAAGCCCTCCTCGTGCATGCCGCCGTCGATGGTCGAGATGCCGTTGGCGAACGAGTGGATGCTCTCGTAGAAGCCGGTGTTCCACTGGAGGGCGATCTCCACCTCCATGGTCTCCTCACGCTGTTCGAGCGAGGCGACCTTGCGGAACAGCGCCTCCTTCGAGGCATTGAGGTGCCGGACGTAGTCGACGATGCCGTCCTTGTACCGGAAACTCTGGGAATCCTTGCCGTCGGGCCGCTCGTCCACGAATCGGATCTCGAGGCCCTTGTTCAAGAAGGCCATCACTTGGAGCCGTTCCGTCACCGTCTGGGCCCGGAACTCGACCTCCTCGAAGATGGTCGGGTCCGGCCAGAACGTGACCGTGCTGCCGGTCCGGCCACGCGGTGCCTTGCCGGTCACCTCGAGCTTGCCGACCGGCTTGCCGCCGTCCTTGAACTCGAGGACGTGGTGGTCGCCGTCGCGGTCGATCTCCAACAGCAGCCGGGTGGAGAGGGCATTGACCACCGAGATCCCGACGCCGTGCAGGCCCCCGGAGACCTTGTAGCCGCCACCTTCGCCGAACTTCCCCCCCGCGTGGAGCACGGTGAGGACCACCTCGGCGGCGGACTTCCCGCCCTGCTCCTTCATCGGGCCGGTCGGGAACCCCCGCCCGTCGTCGGCCACACGAACCCCGCCGTCGGCCAGCAGGGTGACGTCGATCTGGGTGCAGTGGCCGGCCATGGCCTCGTCGACCGCGTTGTCGACCACCTCCCACACCAGGTGGTGCAGGCCGGTCGGTCCGGTCGAGCCGATGTACATGCCGGGACGTTTCCGTACCGGTTCGAGACCCTCCAACACCGTGATGTCCTCGGCGTTGTAGGTGCCCGCCTCCTGGCCGTCGGCTTCCTCTTTTTTCAGCGCCACGGGCGCGCCCTTTCCACCATCGATTGACTGATCGGGAACCAGCGCAACGAGGTCGTCTGCGGCGCTCGAGGCGCGATTCTCAGACGGTGGCGATCCCCTGATTCCAATGCTCCAGTGTAGCCCCCGGCTGTGACCGGACAGACCGATGGTCGGGTCCCCGACCGCCCCCTTCAGCGACGAACCCGGATCTCCACCCGTCCGGGCCGCGGGCACCCCGTCTCCTCGGAGACCCGGTCGAGCAACTCCTCGCCCAGTTGGCGCACCTGGGTGGCCCAGGCTGGGTGGTCCACGGCCACGACCAGGGATTCTGCGTCGAGCCGCACAGGTGTCACATGGAGGGCGATGGCGGGGCCGACCAGCTCCTCCCAGTGGCTGAACAGTCGACCGAGGCCACGGGCGTCGCGCATGCCCAGCTTCCGCGAGACGGCATCGAGGGAGGTGCCGAGCGGCTTGGGACCGTCATCGCCCCGGCCGTCCGGCCCGGCCGTCACGGAGACTCCGCCAGGGCGTCGGTCGGCGGCGGTCCGGTGGACCCGCGGACCCCCCCGGGACCCATCACGTACACCCGTGCCGCGGCCACCTCCGGCGGAGGTGGCATGGCGGTGGTGAGGAGGGTCTGGCCCGCCGGGAGCCCGGCCAGGAGCGCCCGGGAGCGGAAGGGGTCGAGCTCCGAGAAGACATCGTCCAACAGGAGCAGCGGGGCCGATCCCAGCCGCTCGGTCGCCAGCTGGTGGGCGGCGAGTTGGAGGGCCAGGGCCAGCGACCGTTGTTCCCCCTGGGACGCGTGGGTCCGGCTGGGCAGGTCGTCGAGGAACAGGTCGAGCTCGTCGCGGTGGGGCCCGACCAGCGACACCCCCCGCTCCAGGTCCTTCTTCCGGGACGCCGCCAACGCATCCTCGAGTCGACCGGACCACGACCGGCGATAGACCAGACCCACGGTCGAGGTGCGGCCAGCCAACCGCGAGTAGTGGGCGGCGGCGAGGGGGGCCAGCAGCTCCACCAGCTG
>Ga0302157_10000485_pt1 | contig 52496 bp, 46 predicted proteins | sample I_Bog_N3_3_FD_193502 | JGI IMG/M metagenome (GOLD analysis project Ga0302157, IMG submission 193502) | Peat permafrost microbial communities from Stordalen Mire near Abisko, Sweden - I_Bog_N3_3 | ecosystem: Environmental > Terrestrial > Soil > Wetlands > Peat | place: Sweden: Abisko, Stordalen... | reverse complement strand
GACGCCGAGGGCGAGCGCCTAGACCTCGCTCTGGCGGATCCACCGGCTCCGGGGACGTCCCTGCCACAGCACGCGTTCCCCGGGGAGGAGCACCCGGTGGAGCTTCTCGAGGTCGCCCCACGCCGGGTCCACGCCCGTCCCCTCCATCGTCGGGGAGCGTAGCCCGGCCCCGGTTCCGCGGCCCGGGACGGGACGGGTGGGCCGGTGGCACCGTGCACGGGCACGGGTACCAGGCCCGGGTCCTAACATCCCCGATGTGAACCGACTGGCCTCCGAGTCCTCCCCCTATCTGCGCCAGCACGCCGACAATCCGGTCGACTGGTACCCCTGGGGGGACGAGGCCTTCGCCCGGGCCCGGGCCGAAGACCGGCCGGTCTTCCTCTCCATCGGGTACTCGGCCTGCCACTGGTGCCACGTCATGGCCCACGAGTCCTTCGAGGACGAGGCCACCGCCGCCCAGATGAACGACGGCTTCGTCTGCATCAAGGTCGACCGGGAGGAGCGGCCGGACGTGGACGCCGTCTACATGGAGGCCGTCCAGGCCATCACCGGATCCGGCGGCTGGCCCATGAGCGTCTTCCTCACGCCCGACGGCCGTCCGTTCTTCGGCGGCACCTACTTCCCCCCGGTGGACCGTCCCGGTATGTCGTCGTTCCGGACCGTGCTCGGGGCACTCACCGACGTGTGGGACGACCGTCGTGACGAGGTCGAGGAGCAGGCCACCGAACTGGCCGGGGCCATCGCCTCACGGTCCCGGATCACCCGGACCGACGGCACCCCGGCCGGGGACGTCGGACCCCACCGGGTCCGGGACCTGGTGGACCGGGCCGTGGTCGACCTGGCCCGGCGCTTCGACGCCGACTGGGGTGGCTTCGGTCCGGCGCCCAAGTTCCCCAATCCCACCCTGGTCGACCTGTGCCTGGCCCACGACATGGCCGGTCGGTCGGTCGCCGCCCCTGGTGATCCCGGGGCATCGCGACACATGGCCACGGCCACCCTCGACGGCATGGCCGCCGGTGGCCTGTGGGACCACCTGGGTGGAGGGTTCGCCCGCTACTCGACAGACGTCGAGTGGCTGGTCCCACATTTCGAGAAGATGCTCTACGACCAGGCCGGCCTCCTGCGGGCCTACCTCCACGCCTGGCAGGTCACGGACCACGACGACTACCTGGACGTGGCCACGGGGATCGTCGACTACGTCCTGCGGGACCTCGCGGACCCCCGGGGGGGTCTCTGTTCCGCCGAGGACGCCGACTCCGAAGGCGTGGAGGGTCGCTTCTACGTGTGGACGCCCGACCAACTCGGCGGGGCGCTGACCGGCACCCCGGCCGAAGGGTCCGCCGGGGCGGTGGCCGACTTCTTCGGCGTCACCGAGCGGGGGAACTTCGAGGGACGGTCGATCCTGCGACGGCCGGTCGGCGGACCCCTCCGGGGTGACGGGACGGTCGAGGCGGCGCGGCGCGCCCTGTTCGAGGCCCGGAGCCACCGGGTCCGGCCCGGACTCGACGACAAGGTCCTCACGGAGTGGAACGCCATGTTCTGCTCGGCCCTGGCCGAGGCCGCGGCGGCCACGGGCTCCGCCGACTGGTCCCGGTCCGCCGAAGGGATCGCCGAGTTCCTCTGGTCGGGATCAGGGCTCCGTCGCCACGACGGCCGGTGGCTTCGGTCGTGGCAGCACGACGGCGGACCCCGGCACCTGGCCTACGCCGCCGACTATGCCTGGCTGGTCGACTGCCTCACCCGGCTCGGCGAGCTGACCGGGCGGGCCGAGTGGACCCGACGGGCGGTGATCACCGCCGACGGGCTCCTCGAGCTCTTCCTCGACCCCGACGAGGGGGGCTTCTTCACCACGGGGAACGACGCCGAAGCGCTCATCGTGCGGACCAAGGACCTGCTCGACGGGGCCACCCCGTCGGCCAACGCCGTGGCCGCCCTGGCGCTGGCCCGCCTGGGGGCCCTGACCGGCGCCGAACGGTTCACCGAGGCCGCCCGGGGGGTCGTCGGTCTCCTCGACGGCCTCCTGGACCGCCACCCGACGGCGTTCGCCCACGCCCTGTCCGCCGCCCGACTGCTCGAGGAGGGGGTCACCGAGATCGTGGTCGCCGGCGACCGGCCGGACCTGGTCGGCGCCGTCCACCACCGGTGGCTCCCCACCGCCGTGCTGGCCTGGGGCGAACCGACCGACTCACCGCTGTGGGCCGACCGGGACGGCGACCGGGCCTTCGTCTGCCGGAACTACACCTGCGGACTACCGGCGGCCGACGTGGCCACCCTGCAGTCCCAGCTCGACGCCTCGGCCGCCCGGTGAACGCCGGCCCGGACCAGCCCGACGGGCCGCCGGACACCTCGACGGGGCTCGCCGCCCCCGGGCCCGCCGCGTCGGACGCCCCGGTGTCGGACGCCCCGGAGTCGGACATCCCGGTGCCGGACGCCCCGGAGTCGGACATCCCGGCGCGCCACGTACCGGTGCGGGAGGCGCCGACGGGGCCGAGCCCGGCCCCACCCCGACGCCGTCGTGGCCGGGGCTCGACCCGGACACCCCGCCAGGGCACGGCCCGGGACGTGGCCCGCACGATCACGACCCGGGAGCGCGTCGACGTCACGCCCGGCGCCACGCTGACCATGCTGGTCCTGGCCTGCAACCAGGAGGACACCACCGGCGTCGATCTGGCCTCGGGCACCCTGGTCCGGATGCGGGTGGCCTGGCCCGAGGACCACGGGCCCGACCTCTCACCCTTCGACGTCGTCGAGGCCACGGTGGCGGGCGAGCCGGAGCGGGACGACCTCGCCCAGCCCGAGGCCGTGACCGTGATCGGTCTCCCCCGCCACCTGGGCACCCTCCACGGCCGCCGGGTCCGCCGGCTCCTCCACCAGCTCACCGCCCCGGTCGAGGAGCACCTGCTCGGCTTCCCCGGCGCTTCGGCGCCGTACTGGGAGTTCCGGGGCTTCCGGCCGTCCCTGGCCCTGGTCGTCCCCACCAAGGGACCGTTGGTGTTCAGCCGTGACGACCGCCGGTCGGTGTGGATCCGCTTCGGCTGGGGCCGCAGCGACAACTGGTTGCCCCTGGAGGACCCGGGCGCCGCCCGGGCCCTGACCGCGGCCCGACGGGAGCGGCTCTCGGGGAAGGACCTGGCGGTGGCCCTGGGCTTCAAGCCGCACTACCTGGTCGCCTCGATCAGCACGCCGCGTGACGGGCACTCCTACAAGACCGTCCGGTCCATCCTCCCCCGCAGCTGACCGGGGGGCCGGCGGCGGCCCCCGGTCCCCGGTTGTGCCGTGGCCGGGCGGAGCCGGACGGAGCCGGACGGAGCCGGACGGGCGGGGCCCATCGCCTACAGTCGACACCCGTGCCATCGTCGTCGACCGACACCACCCCCCAACCGGCACCCGTCCTGCCCGACTACGGGGGCGCCTGCCTGTCCGGTCTGGTCCGGGCCCTGTGCCGGCGACGGGAGGACCCGGTCGGTTGGCTCCCGGCCTCGGTCCCCGGCGCCGACCAGGTGGTCGTCCTGGTGGTCGACGGCCTCGGTTGGGAGCAGCTACGGGCCCGGGTCGCCATCGCCCCGGTCCTGAACGGGGCCGACGGAGCCGACCGGCCGATCACCTCGGTGGCCCCGACGACGACGGCCTGTGCCCTCACCGCCATCACCACCGGTCGGACGCCGGCGGAGCACGGCCTGATCGGCTATCGACTGGGCACCCCGGACGAACGGATCCTGAACGTCCTGCGCTGGACGGTCGGCACCGCCGGCCCGGTCGATGCCCGGCGGACCGTGCCGCCCGCGTCCTACCAGCCGTTCCCCCCGTTCCCCGACGCCGGGGGCCCGGTGCCGGTCGTCTCCCGGTCGGAGTTCGCCGGGACGGGCTTCACCGCCGCCCACCTCGGCGACTCGCCACTCCACGGCTACAAGGTCCTCTCGTCGCTGGTCCTCGAGGTGGTCCGCCTCCTCGACGGCGGGACGCCACTGGTCTACGCGTACTACGACGGCATCGACAAGATCGCCCACGAAAACGGGCTGGGCGACCACTACGACGCCGAGCTCCGCGCCGTGGACCGGGTCGTCGACGACCTGCGGGCCGCACTGCCTCCGGGCGCCGTCCTGGTGGTGACGGCCGACCACGGGCAGATCGACGTCGGACCGAACGTGGAGCTGCTGGGCCCCGAGCTCATGGACGGTGTGCGCTTCCTCTCCGGCGAAGGCCGCTTCCGGTGGCTGCACGCCGTGCCCGGTGCCGCCGGGGACCTGGTCGAGGCGGCCGAGGGGCGCTACGCCGGCACGACCTGGGTGCGGAGCCGCGACCAGCTCCTCGACGAGGGCTGGTTCGGCGGTGCGCTCCGCCCGGGCGTGGTCGGGCGTCTCGGTGACGTGGCCCTCGTCCCCCACGCCCCCATCGCCTTCCTCGACCCCGCCGACACCGGCGAGTCCGGACTGGTGGCCCGCCACGGCTCGCTCACCCGGGACGAGATGTTGGTCCCGCTCCTCGCCCTCACCTCCGAAGGAGACCGCCGATGACCACTCCCGACCCCTCCGCAACCGAACGGCCCACCGGCTCCGACGGGGCGACCCCGACCGCCACGGGCGCTCCCGGCACCCCGGTGCGCCCCGAGGTCGTCGAGCGGGGGATCCCGGTCGACGGCGCGACCGGTCCGGGGGCGGGCGAACCGGACAGCCCGGACGGCGACGGGTCCGAGTCGATCGAGCAACCGGCCAAGCTCCTGCGCATCGGGTCCATGGTGAAGCAGCTCCTGGAAGAGGTCCGTCGGGCCCCGCTCGACGAAGCCGGCCGGGCCCGGTTGCGCGAGATCTACGAGCAGTCCATCCGCGAGCTGTCCGAGGGAATGTCGCCGGACCTGGTGGCCGAGCTCGAGCGGGTCTCCATCCCCTTCGACGACGCCGTCCCCTCCGAGGACGAATTGCGGATCGCCCAGGCCCAGTTGGTCGGGTGGCTCGAGGGGCTCTTCCACGGCATCCAGGCCACCCTGGTGGCCCAGCAGATGGCGGCCCGGGCCCAGTTGGCCGAGATGCGCCAGCCGTCCCTGCCGACGGCCGGCGAGCAGTTCGCCGCCCGGCCCGGCACCTACCTCTGACGGCGGACCGGGTACCCCGGCGGGCGCCGTCCCCGTGCGGGCAGCCCCGCTGCGCGCGCGCTATCGTCGGAATGACACCCCTGTAACTCGTCCACAGCCTGTGGACGACGGCCGTCGGCGACGCCGGCCGGCGGGGCGAGGAAGGATTCCGGCAGTTGGCGTCACGGTCGTTCACTCACCTGCACACCCACACCGAATTCTCGATGCTCGATGGCGCGGCGCGGGTGAACGACCTGGTGGAGGCGGCCGTGGCCGACGGCCAGCCGGCGCTCGGGATCACCGACCACGGCAACATGTACGGCGTCCTCGACTTCTACGCCGCCTGCCGCAAGGCCGGGATCAACCCGGTCATCGGCACCGAGGCCTACATGGCCGCCGAGTCCCGCCACGACCGCCCGGTCCGCCGGGGCAAGGTCGACGACACCGGGGGTGACGTCGACGGCGGGGAGAAGCTGTATTACCACCTGACCCTGCTGGCCGAGACCACCGAGGGGTACCGGAACCTGCTGAAGCTCTCCTCGGCGGCCTACCTCGAGGGGTACTACTACAAGCCGAGGCTCGACTGGGAGCTGCTCGAGCGCCACCACACCGGCCTCATCGCCACCACGGGCTGCCTCGGTGGCGTGGTGCTCCAGGCGCTGCTGGCCGACGACCAGGTCAAGGCCGAGCACCTGGCCGCCCGTCTCCAGGACATCTTCGGCAAGGACAGCCTCTTCGTGGAGCTGCAGGACCACGGACTGGCCGAGCAGCACAAGACCAACCCGGCCCTGGTCGACATCGCCCGGCGCATCGGGGCCCCGCTGCTCGCCACCAATGACAGCCACTACACCCACCGCAGCGACCACGAGGCCCACGACGCCCTGCTCTGTGTGCAGACCGGGGCCATGATCGCCGATCCCAAGCGCTTCAAGTTCGAAGGCCAGGAGCACTACCTGAAGTCCGCCGACGAGATGCGCCACCTCTTCGCCGAGCTCCCCGAGGCCTGCGACAACACCCTCCTCATCGCCGAGCGGGCCAACGTGGAGATCGAGTTCGGACACCCGAGCCTTCCCCAATTCCCCGTGCCCGAGGAGTTCACCGGCGCCACCTACGAGGAGCGGGCCGCCCGCTACCTCCGTCACCTCAGCATCGAGGGCGCCAAGGAGCGCTACGGGATGCCCATCCCGGCCAACGTGCTGGAGCGCCTGGACTTCGAGCTCGGGGTCATCGGGGACATGGGGTTCGCCGCCTACTTCCTCGTGGTGTGGGACCTCATCCGGTTCGCACGTTCGCGGGGGATCCGGGTCGGGCCCGGCCGAGGTTCGGCCGCCGGGTGCTGCGTGGCCTACTGCCTGCAGATCGTCGACCTCGACCCCATCCGCTACGACCTCCTGTTCGAGCGCTTCCTCAACCCCGGCCGCATCCAGATGCCCGACATCGACATGGACTTCGACGAGCGCTACCGCGGCGACATGATCAAGTACGCCTCCGAGCGGTACGGCTCCGACCACGTGGCCCAGATCGTGACCTTCTCCACCATCAAGGCCCGGGCCGCCGTGCGGGACGCCGCCCGGGTCCTCGGCTACCCGTACATCGTGGGCGACAAGATCGCCAAGTCCATGCCACCGCTCATGATGGGGCGGGACACCCCCCTGGCCGCCTGCCTCGAGCGCACCGAGGGACACGAGGACGGGTTCGCCGCGGCGGCCGAGCTGCGGACCATGTACGACACCGACGCCGAGGCCAAGCGGGTCATCGACGTGGCCAAGGGCCTGGAGGGCCTCCGCCGTCAGGACGGCATCCACGCCGCCGCCGTGGTCATCACCGACCAGCCGCTGACCGAGTACGTGCCCATCCAGCGCAAGCCCGACGGCAGTGCCAACCCCGACGACGCCCCGGTGGTCACCCAGTACGAGATGCACGGGGTGGAGGAGCTGGGCTTGCTGAAGATGGACTTCCTGGGCCTGCGGAACCTCTCGGTGATCGAGCGGGCCCTCGATCTCATCGAGATCTCCACCGGCGGGCGGCCGGACATCGACCGGGTCCCCCTCGACGACGACGACACCCTGGCCATGCTGCGCCGGGGCGACTCGATGGGGGTCTTCCAGCTCGAAGGCGGCCCCATGCGCTCCCTCATGCGGTCGCTGGCCCCCACGTCCTTCGACGACGTGGCCGCCCTGGTGGCGCTCTACCGGCCCGGGCCGATGAGCGCCAACATGCACAAGGACTTCGCCGACCGGAAGAACGGCCGCCAGGCCATCACCTACCTGCACCCGGACCTCGAGGACATCCTGAGCGACACCCAGGGCCTGATGATCTACCAGGAGTCGGTCATGCGGGTGGCCCAGAAGTTCGCCGGCTACTCCCTGGCCGAGGCCGACAACCTCCGCAAGGCCTGCGGCAAGAAGAACCGCGACCTCATCCGGGCCGAGCGCGAGAAGTTCGTGGCCGGTTGCATCACCGAGGGGTACGGCGAGGGGATCGGTACGTCCCTGTTCGACATCATCGAGCCGTTCGCCGACTACGCCTTCAACAAGTCCCACTCCTACGGCTACGGGCTCATCGCCTACCAGACGGCGTGGCTGAAGGCCCACCACCCGGTCGAGTACTTCGCCGCCCTGCTCACCTCGGTGAAGGACAACAAGGACAAGACGGCCGTCTACCTGGCCGAGTGCCGGGCCATGGGGATCCCGGTCCTCGTGCCCGACGTCAACCGCAGCCTCTCCGACTTCGCCGCCGACTTCGACGAGGCCGGCGGAGGTGGTGGGGCCATCACCTTCGGGCTGGCCGCCGTGCGCAACGTCGGCGAGGGGCTGGTCGCCCACATCGTCGCCGAACGCGACGCCCACGGCCCGTTCGTCGACTTCTACGACTTCTGCCAGCGGGTCGACCCCCAGGTCCTGAACAAGCGCACCATCGAGTCGCTCATCAAGGCCGGGGCGTTCGATTCCCTGGGCCATCCCCGCCGGGGGTTGTGCCTGAGCTTCGAGGAGATCGTCGACCGCACGCTGGAGCGGCGCCGCGAGCACGACTCCGGCGTCGTCTCGCTCTTCGCCGTCCTCGAGACCGAGACGGACGGACAGGCCGTGGGCTTCGCCGATACCCGGATCCCCATCGCCGACGTCGAGTTCGACAAGAGCCAGCGACTGGCCTTCGAGAAGGAGATGCTGGGGCTCTACATCAGCGACCACCCGCTCATGGGGCTGGAGGGCGCCCTGTCCCGGCTCACCGACTGCTCCCTGGCCGAACTGGCCGACCTCGATACCGACGGCTCGGGCGGCGGCGGGTTCGGCAACGAGGGCCAGATCCGCATGGTCGGCGGGGTCATCACCGAGCTGACCCGCCGGTACACCAAGAAGGGCGACCTCATGGCCAACTTCGTCCTGGAGGACCTCCAGGCCACCGTGGACGTGTTCGTCTTCCCGAAGACCATGTCCGAGTACGGCGCCCTCCTCGACGACGACGCGGTGGTGGTGGTGAAGGGCCGGGTCGACATGCGCGACGACCGGGTCAAGCTGGTCTGCATGGAGATCCAGCGGCCGGAGCTGGTCGTCGACGGATCGTCCGAACTCCGGATCACCCTGCCGCTCAACAGCCTCACCGACACCACGGTGGAACAGCTGAAGCGGCTGCTGGCTGAGCACCCCGGCGAGTCGCCGGTCCTCCTCCACGTGGGCGAGAAGACCATCCGCCTCCCGTCGGCCTTCAACGTCGACAGCCACCACGGGTTGATCGGCGAGCTGCGGGTCCTCCTCGGACCCCGGGCCATCCGGGCCTGATCCGGTCCCGATCCGTCCGGGGCCCGCAACGCCGTCGTGGCCCCGGGTCCTCCCCCGGCGGGCCCACGATCCCTGTCGGGATGGACGGGATCGGGGAGTTTTGCACACGTGGGCGCCCCCGGATGGGACAATGGCGTGAGAATCCCGTAAAATTGCCGAACGGCCTCCCAGGACGCACCCCCGACCGAAGGAATCTCGGTACGGGACGTCCCGACTGGGGTGGGGTCGTCGGTGAACAGCCGCAGGTTGATCGAGGAGCACGGAACGGACTATGGCGATCCAGGTCGAGACCAAGGACTGCACGGCAATCAGCGATGGGGAGTTGGCCGAGATGGCCGACCTGTGTGCCGAACGTGAGCCACGGTTCGATATCGGGTTCCTGTCCAAGCAACGTGAGGAGTGGGTGCTCGTGACCCGGGCCCACGAGGGAACCAAGCTCCGGGGCTACTCCTTCTCCACGCTGGAGCGGATCGGCGGCACCCCGTCCCTCCTCATCGGCGTGGCCACCGTGGACCGCACGGCCCGGGCCGACACCGTCCTGCGGGCCATGATGGGCGACAAGTTCCGCCGGGCCCTGCTGGCCTTCCCCGACGAGGACGTCCTGGTGGGTACCCGGCTGCTGTGCCCCGAGGGGTTCCGCGTCTTCGTCGGTCTGAGCGACGTCGTGCCGGGGCCCGACCACAAGGCCACCGGTGAGGAGCGGGCCTGGGGCCGGCGCCTGGCCAAGCGGTTCGGGGCCGAGAGCCGGATCGACGACCGCACCTTCGTGCTGAAGGGCGACGGCAGTGAGACCGGCGGCTTCGACTTCGGCGGACCGAAGGTGCAGGCCCCCGAGCACGCCCACGCCTTCTTCACCTCGGTCAACACCGGGGAGGGCGGCCGACTGGTCACCTTCGGGTGGGCCATGGCCGAGGACCTGGCCGCCGGCCGGCTCGGCGGCCACTGAACCGGTCGGTGACCGGGCCCGCCCGTCCGGGGCCCGGGACCTCCCGACGGCCGTTCAGCGGAACCTCGGGCCCAGGCAATAGCATGGCGTCGTGAAGGTTTCGACCCGGGGTGACTATGCGAGCCGGGCCCTGCTGTCGCTCGCGCTCCACATGGACACCGAGGGACCGACCGCGGTACGGGACATCGCCGAGCGGACGGGGCTCCCGCAGCCGTACCTGGAGCAGATCCTCCTGGCTCTGAAGGGGGCCGGACTGGTCCGCTCCAAACGGGGGGTCGGCGGGGGCTACGTGCTGGCCCGGCCACCGGAGGAGATCACCCTGTCGCAGATCGTCAGTGCCGTCGACGGGCCCATCGTGGCCGGCGACTTCGGCGAGCCCCACGAGAACGGGGCCTGCGACCACGAGGGTCAGTGCGTCCTTCTCGACGTCTGGGCCGACGTGGGCCTCCACATGCGCAAGCACCTGGACTCGTTCAACCTCGCCGACATGGTGGCGAAGGCCCAGGGTCGCGTGCCGGCGCTCGGCCCGCCGGTCGGTTGAGCCCCGGTTCCCCCCGGGGGACTGCGATCGTCGCCCACCCCGGGGACCCGTGACCGTCGGTCGCGGGATCGTACTGGTGCTCGGGGTCGCCGTCCTGGTCCTCAACGCCACCGCGGTCATCCGGACCCTCGTCGTCCCCCGCCCGCCGGCCAAGGGGTTCTCCGTCATCAGCGTGCTGGCCATCCGCTCGGTGTTCCGCCGGATCGCCTCGTTGGCCCGGGACTTCGAGTCCAAGGACCGCATCCTCGTGCTCAGCGAACCGGTAGCCCTCATCGGCCTGCTGGTGTCGTGGCTGGTCGTCACGGCCTTCGGCTTCACCCTGGTGAACTGGGGGATCGGCAACCAGAGCTTCACCCAGGCCTTCGACGAGGCCGGGTCGTCGGTGTTCACCCTGGGGTTCACCCTCAGTCACCGGTCCGGAGCCGAGACAGTCGACTTCATCGCCGCCGGGGCCGGCATGGTGCTGGTGGCCCTGCAGATCGGGTACCTGCCCGCCCTCTACGGTGCCTTCAACCGGCGGGAGACCCTGGTCACCCTCCTGGAGAGCCGGGCCGGGGCGCCGGCCTGGGGACCCGAGCTGCTCATCCGCCACCACCTGGTCGGCATGGTCGAGAGCCTCCCGCCGCTCTACGCCGAGTGGGAGCGCTGGTCGGCCGACGTGGCCGAGAGCCACACCAGCTACCCGTCCCTCCTCTACATGCGCTCGCCCCGGTCGCGGAACTCCTGGGTCATCAGCCTGATCGCCGTCATGGACGCCGCGGCCCTCCAGCTGGCCGTCGACCCCGACGGTGCGCCCACCGAGGCCAAGATGTGCGTCCGAATGGGCTTCACCTGCCTCCGGGACATCGCCACGGTCACCGGCATCTCCTACGTCGCCGATCCCAGCCCTGACGACGAGATCGACCTGCCCCGGTCGGAGTTCGACGCCGCAGCCGGCCGGCTGGAGGAGATCGGCTTCCCCATGTCCCGCTCCCTCGACGAGGCCTGGCCCCACTTCCGGGGCTGGCGGGTCAACTACGAGTCCGTGGCCTACGCCCTGGCGGCCAAGGTGGACGCGCCACCGGCACGGTGGTCGGGCCCCCGCCGCCTCTTCCGGGGGGAGACCCTGGAGCCCGTCCGACCCATGGACCGCCAACCCGGGGGTGCCCCGGCGCCCACCCACCTGCGCCACCGGGCCCGGCACGTCACGGCCGACGGCGCAGGGGCGACCGGGGCCGGGCCGGAAGCAGGCGACGTGCCGGTCCCCGACGTCAGTACTGGTTCCAGCGACTGACCACCGGTTCGGTCCGCTCCCAGCCCAGCACGCTCAGCGATGCCGGCCCCAGGGTGAAGGACCGGGCCCGGTCGGGCGGGAGGCCCACCCACCGGGCGGCCAGGACCCGCAGCAGGTGGGCGTGGGCCACCAGGGCCACGTCCCCCTCGAGGGCCCGGACCCGGGCGATGACCCGGTCGACCCGGACCCCCACCTCGGCCGCGGTCTCGCCGCCCGGGGCCCCGTCCTCGAACAGGTCCCAGTCGGGACGCTCCCGGTGGATGTCCACCGTGGTGCGCCCCTCGTAGGCGCCGTAGTCCCATTCGAGCAGGTCGGGCTCCACCTCGGCCTGGTCACCCAACCCGGCCAGTTGGCACGTCTCGACGGCCCGCTGCAACGGGCTGACCAGGACGGCCGTGAACGTCCGGCCCTCCAGCGGGCCCCGTAGGGCCTCGGCCTGCTTCCGGCCCTCGGGCAGCAGCGGGAGGTCGGTCCGTCCGGTGTGGCGGCGGTCGAGGCTCCATTCGGTCTCCCCGTGGCGGATGAGCACACAGTCGGCGGTGAGGTCGGTCATCCCGACAGCCGACCACTCCGAACCACAAGGACGCAACCGCACCTCCGTTACCAGGAGGTTCGTCCTCAATCGGGAAGAACTACCACGATGAAATACCTTCGACCCCCCGGGTGTTGTGCATCGTGTCGGTTACCTGTCGAGGGGTGAGGAAGCACATGACGACTCGCAGCACGAAGACGACGGAACGCACCCGTACCACCGGCCCCACAGGGCCGGGGCGATCACGGGGCACGGATGCCGACACGCTCGGCCTCTTCCTGCGTGATCTCGACCTCCATCCCCTGCCGGGACACGAGGAGCAGACGGAGCTGGCCAAGCTGGTGGCCGGAGGCGACGAGGAGGCCCGGCGGGAGATGATCGCCGCCAACCTGCGGCTCGTCGTCCACTGGGCCCGTCGCTACCAGGATCGCGGGGTGGACCTCCCCGACCTCATCCAGGAGGGGACCTTCGGCCTGATGCGGGCCGTCGACAAGTTCGACTGGGAACGCGGGTTCCGGTTCTCCACCTACGCCACCTGGTGGATCCGCCAGGCCCTGCAGCGGGCCGTGCAGCAGCACGGACGGACCATCCGACTGCCCATGGAGGTGGCCGAGCGGTCCCAGCAGGTCGAGTCGATCCGCTGGGAGCTGACCCACCTGCTCCAGCGCCCACCGACCGACGAGGAGCTCGACGAGGCCACGGGCCTCACGGCCGACACCAGGGAGGACCTCGCCGGGGTGGCCCGCGTGGTGGCCAGCATCGACCAGCCGGTGGCCAGCGAGTCCACCGCCACCCTCGGGGACATGGTCTCCGTGGGGGACGGCGACATCGAGGACGAGGTGGCCGAGGAGCTGACCCTCGACGAGGTCCGCAACGCCGTGGACGGACTGTCCGACCTCCAACGGGCGGTGATCCGCAACCGCTTCGGGTTCGACGGTTCGGACCCCGCCTCGCTGCAGACCACGGCCGAGCGCCTGGGCATCGGTGTGCGCAAGGTACGCCAGGCCGAGGCCGAGGCCCTGGAGATCCTGGCGGCCAGCGAGGCCCTCGAAGCCGCCCACGAAGCCGCCTGACCCCCGCGCCGTCCGGTGCCCGGACCTCCCCCCGTCCGGGCGCCGGACGACGAGGACTGACCCCCACTCCCGTCGGGACACCGACGGGAGTGGTCCTCCGGAGATCCCGCCCGCTCCGGTGGGATGCGCCTCCGGTACGGGCGGCGCGGGACGACCGCCGCCGTGCGGGACCCGGTCGGGACGCACCATGGAGTCCGCAGACCGGGGACCCCACCGGCACCCCGGGAGCGACCGGGGCCCCCGGTCCCCCGCTGGGGCCACACGACGACACCCGCCCGCCCGACGGGCCGGGGGCGGGCGCCGCCGGTACCATGGGGGTAGCTCCGGGGATGTCCGCCGGTCGCGCAGCAGGGGACAGCCATGTCAGAACGACCCACCCGAGACACCGCACGGACCGGCGGTCGGAGACGGCGCTCCGACCGGGTCCGACGGTGCCTGTCGGCCGTCCTGGTCGCGTCGGGGGTCCTCGTCGCCACCGCCCTGACCCTGTCCACGGCCCAGGGGACGGCCGGTGCCTCGGCCACCGACCCGTTCACCTGGAGCCCACCGGCACAGATCGCGGATCAGGCTCCCTTCTCCAGGTCCTGGAACCTCACCGCCATCTCGTGCCCCACCGCTTCGTTCTGCGCCGCCGCCGACGACGGCGGGGACATCCTCACGTCGACCGATCCGTCAGGCGGCGCCACGGCGTGGACCCTGGCTCCGCTCCCGGCGATCGGTCCCGACGGGCTCGTCGGCATCTCGTGCCCGACGGCGTCGTTGTGCGTGGCCGTCAACGGATACGGCGACGTCACGACCTCCACCGATCCCCTCGGCGGGAGCGCGGCCTGGACCACCGTCTCCCTGGGCACGCAGGTCCGCCTGGCCGCCGTCTCCTGCCCCGCCACGACCCTCTGTGTCGCCGCGGCCGGCGACCAGCTCTACTGGTCGACCGATCCGACCGGTGGGCCGGCCTCGTGGACCGGCGTGACCGTCGGCACCGGGGCCGTGGGCGCCGTCTTCGCCGTTTCGTGCCCCACGACCTCCTTCTGCGCGGCGACGGGCCACGGGTACGTGGACACCTCGGCCGACCCCACCGGCGACGCCGGAGCCTGGGCCGTCACCGACGTCGCCGGGGCCACCGAGGCCCAGTTCTCCGCCATCTCGTGCCCGTCCCCGGCGCTGTGCGTGGCCTCGGGCAGCGCTTCCGTCGGGAATTTCAGCAGCAGCTTCGAGGCGAGCTCGGCGGACCCGGGCGGCGGCTCGTCGGCGTGGAGCGTCGTCGACCTGGACCGGAGCGCGGCGCAACAGATCTACCCACTGGCCAGCGTCTCGTGCCCGGACACGACGCTCTGCGTCATCGGCGCCTACGGTGGCGAGCTCGCGTCGACCGACCCGACGGGCGACGAGACCGCCTGGTCCACCGTGACGGTCGACGACGCGGCGATGGTCGGACTCTCCTGTCCGGACACCGACCTCTGCGTCGCCGTGGGACAGGGCGACCAACTCCTGACGACCACCGACCCGTCGAGCACCACCGCCACCTGGGCCTCGGTCGCCGTGGACGGCACGGACGACCTGAGCTCCGTGTCGTGTCCGTCGGCGACGTTGTGCGCGGCCGTCGACACGGCCGGCCACGTCGTCACGTCGACCGACCCGACGGCGGGCCCGTCGTCATGGACCCTGGTCACCGTGCCGGACTTCTCGAGTGCGACGGCCATCTCGTGCCCCACGACGACACTGTGCGTCGCCGTCGACGCCCGGGGGTTCCTCACCACGTCCACCGATCCGACCGGCGGACCCGATGCCTGGACGGTCACCGTCCCTCCGGCGTACGCGTCCCCGCTCTCGGGTATCTCGTGCCCCACGACGTCACTGTGCGTCGCCGTGGGCGACGAGTCGGTGATGACGTCGACCGACCCGACCGGCGGACCGGACACCTGGACCCTGACGTCGCTCGGCGTCGACACGCTCACGGCGGTCTCGTGTCCCGGTGCCGACGAGTGCGTGGCCACGAACGCCCTGGGCAGCATCTTCGTGTCGACGGACCCGTCCGGCGGTGCCGCGACCTGGCTCGGGCGGGACATCGACTCGTGGACACCGTTGTCGGGGATCTCGTGCCCCGCCGTGGACTTCTGCGCCGTGACCGACGAGGGGGGCGACGTCCTCACCTCCTCCGACCCGACCGCCGGGCCGGGGACGTGGACGTCGAGCCCGGTGGATCCGGGCGAGCCCACCAACGGGCTGCCCCAGCTCACCGGGATCTCGTGCCCGGCGACCACCCAGTGTTCGGCCGTCGCCGACACCGGCACGGTCTTCACCTCGACCGATCCGACGGGCGGCGCCGCCTCCTGGTCGTCGACTCTGGTCGACGACGTCGGCACGCCCACGGCGATCTCGTGCCCGTCCACGGCGCTGTGCGCAGTGGTCGACGGCAAGGGCGACTCCGTGGTCGGGCTGGTCGAACCGTCGGTCACCTCACTCTCCCCTTCCACCGGGACCACGGCCGGGGGAACGGTGGTGACGGTATCCGGACGGGCCCTGTCGGACGTCACCTCGGTCACCTTCGGGGGTGTGGCCGGCCAGGTGGTCTCGTGCTCGGCCGCCGCGTGCACCGCGGTGGCGCCTCCGGGACCGGCCGGACCGGTCCCCGTCGTCGTCACGTCGCCTGAAGGGTCCTCGCCGACGACCGACGGGACGGCGGACACCTACACCTACGCCACGCCGGCGGCCCCCGCTCCCTTCCACCCGCTGACCCCGACGAGGATCTGCGACACCCGGGTCGGGACCACCTCGGCCGGCTGCCCGGGTGCCACCACCCTCGGTCCCGGGGGCACCCTCACCGTCAGTGCCGCGGGCAACGGGGGCGTCCCGTCGACCGGGGCGACCACCGTGGTGGCCAACGTGACGGCCACCGACACCACGGCGTCGAGCTACCTCACGGCCTACCCGGGCGGCCAGTCGCCGCCGTCCACGTCGGTCCTCAACTGGTCCTCCGGCCAGACCGTCGCCGACCTGGTGACCGTGGCCCTCTCCCCGACCGGAACCTTCGACCTCTCCAATTACGCCGGGTCGACCGATGTGGTGGTCGACGTCGAGGGCTACTTCGGGCCCGGGGCCGCCGGAGCCGGCCTGTACCACGCCCTGGGCACGCCGGCCCGCATCTGCGACACCCGGGCCGGGAACCCCTCGGGACTCGCCGGGACGGCCCTCTCCCAGTGCGAGGGGCGCGCCCCCGGACCCGGGGAGTCCCTGTCGATCGCCGTGGCCGGCCTCGGTGGGGTCCCGGACACCGGCGTGGGTGCCGTGGTCCTGAACGTGACGGCCGTCGACCCCTCGGGTGCCGGGTACCTCACGGTCTCCCCGGCCGGCTCCCCGATCCAGCTGGCCTCCGACCTCAACTACACGGCCGGCCAGGTGGTCCCGAACCAGGTCGTCGTCCCGGTGGGCCAGGACGACGGGGTGGAGATCACCTCGTCGTCGGGCACGCCGGCCGTCGTCGTCGACGTGGCCGGATGGTTCACCGACGGCTCCGACGCCACGGCCACCGGAGCCGAGTTCGTCCCCTCCCCGGCCCCGGTCCGCCTCTGCGACACCCGCAACGGCATCCCGCCCACCACGGCCTGCACCGACCACACCCTCGGCGCCGGAGCCACGCTCGGGGTGACCGTCGCCGGCGACGGGGGGATCCCCGCCGACGCCACCGCCGTGGTGGGCACGGTGACCGTCACCGACACCACCTCATCCGGGTACCTCACGGTGTCCCCGGCCGGTCAGGCCGTCCCACTCGTGTCCACACTCAACTGGACGGCCCGGCAGACCGTCCCCAACGCCGTCACGGCCACCGTGGGCACCGGCGGGCGGATCGACCTCACCAACCCCCAGGGGTCGGTCGACGTGATCGTCGACGTCGTCGGCTGGTTCGACTGACGGGAGCTCGGACGATCGCGGGCAGAGGCCGACGCCTGCATCGTGTGAACGGACGGCGAACGGCCACATGGCGGGGAGGAGATGCCGCACATCGTCGCCCCGTCCCCGACACGACGATCGATCGGTGCGCTCCGCCATCCCTCCTGGCGGACGGAGGTCCGTCACGAGGTGATCGTCCGAGGTGACGGCCGGCGCTCCCGTCGACGACCGGCGGGCATCCGCCCGTGGTGCGACGGGAACCGGCCGGAGGTACCGGCCGTGGGGGTCACCCACGGGACGTGGGGCACGCCGGTGACGAGGCCCCTCGACGGTCATCGACGGGCCGACGCCGTCACCCTGCCGAACGGGACCACTTGGTAGCTTTGGGCTCTTGCCGGACACCGAAGCGCCCCCTCTCCCCAATTTCTCGTGGCGACGCTACGTCCCGCCGCTCCTCGTCGGAGTGGCGGTGCGCCTGCTCTTCGCACTGGCCACCTCCCAGCCCACCCTCGCACGGGCGTCTGACGAGTTCTACTACCGTGGCCAGGCCGAGCTACTGATCCACGGGCACTGGTGGGTCGCACCGGGTTCGGTGGTGAACGGATATCCCGGAGTGCCAGCGGCAAGTCATCCACCGCTCTTCTCCGGCGTGCTGGCCCTCGCCGATCTGGTCGGCCTGCACGGTATGGATGCGCAGCGGGCGTTCCTGTGTGTGATCTCGGTGACGGCGGTCGTCTTCTGCGGAAGGATCGGAGCGCGATTGGCCGGCTCGAACGGAGAGGTCGCGGCCGCATGGGCGGCGGCACTCCTCCCCGGCATGTGGATCTACGACGGCACCGTCCTCTCCGAGACGGTGACGGTGCCCCTGGTGGCCGCCACGGTCCTGGTGCTCTACCGGCTACGCGAACGGCCGACGGCCCAGCGGGCGGCCGTCCTCGGGTTGACGGTAGCCCTCTGCGCCCTCACCCGCCCCGAGCTGATCGTTCTCGTGGTCATCTTCGCCCCGCTGTGGCTGGTCCGTGGGCCATGGAAGACCCGAATGGGCCTGACCGCCGTCTTCATCGCCATGGTGGTCGTACTCGTCGGACCGTGGGTCGGACGCAATCTGCACGACTTCACGGACACCGAGTTCATCTCCGCCAATTTCGGGTCCGTCGTCGTGGGGGCGAATTGCGCCACCACGTATTCGGGGCCCCTGCTCGGTACCTGGGATCCCCGCTGCGTGAACGACCACGTCCCCCCGGCCGGGGATGCCTCCGTCCTCGACCACTACTTCCTGTCGACCGGCGAGCAGTACGCCCGTCAGCACGCCAGCCGGGTACCCGTGGTCGTGGTTGCGAGGATCGGCCGGACCATCGGCGTCTGGCCGGCCCCGGCGGCCGCAGCGGCCTGGGACGCCCGAGCCGGTGGGACCTGGCCACGGTGGGCCGGGTGGCTGTACTGGGCCACGTGGCTGCTCTCGATCCCGTTCGTGGTAACCGCCGTCGTGGCCCTGCGCCGGTCGAGGATCGTGGCATGGCCCCTGTACGCCCTGATCGGACTGTTCGTCGTCGTCTCGGCGGTCATGTACGACGACCCCCGTTTCGCCAGCTCCTGTCAAGCGGCGCTGGCCGTCCTGGTAGGTATCGGCTGCACCAGGATCGCCTCGACCGTCACGGACCGTCGGCTCCGCGTCGGTGCCTGACCGCGGCTGGGGACCCTCGACTTCCGTCAGCTGCCACGGTCGTGGTCCCCGGCCTCCCGAGCCGACCATGGCACACGACGACGCCGTGGTCGGTGCGACCGTGCCCGACGCCTCCCTCCATTGCCGCTGTGGGCTCGGCTGACGAGTTGACCGACGGGGCGGGCGGACCACGAGCAGCCTGCGGGCCACCGTCGACAGGCGGTGCTCCCCGGTTTCCGGCAGACTGGACCGACACCAGGGGGCCCGCAGCGAGTTGCGGCCTCCCGACGAGAGGAGCAGTGCGTGGTCGAGACCGACGGCCCGGAGCCCTATGTGCGACCGGGGGATGCGGCACAGGGCGGGGGCGGCGAGTTCGTCACCCGCGACGACGGGCAACTCCACTTCGAGCCCGGAACCGAGGGGAACACCTTCCCCATCGAGGCTCCCGTCGATGCCACCCCACTCGGTGAGGACGAGCCCGAGGGGACGATCCCGGCCAGCCCGCTGTGGTCGCTGAAGGACCACCGCCACGAGCAGTGGCCCCACCTGTTCGGTCATCCCGACCGCATCCGACGGTCCTTCGGCACCGGTGACGACACCGTCTACGTCATCGACGACGGGAAGCGCCATTGCATGATCGGCCGTCGGGTCGGCGCCTCCCCCGACGAGTGCGTCTACAGCCTCACGGGACGCATCACGATCGACACGTACCACGATCTGGCGTCCGGGAAGATCAACGGGCACCAGGCGTTCCTCGAGGCCTCGGACCTCGGGCTCAGCGGCACCGCCGAGGCGACCGGCGTCTCCAACGTCATCGACATCGAGTTCTACGACCATCCCGATGACGTACCGAAGGAGTACCTCCCGCCCGCACCCTTCATCAATTTCCCCGAGGACCTGCCCACCATCGACGACTGACCGTCGAGGCCGGGCAGCCCCTCAGCCGCCGGAGGGGAACCCCAGCTCCGCCAGCACGGCGACGAGGTCCGCCGGCAACGGCGACGTCCACTCGACCCGATCGCCGGTGACCGGGTGGTCGAAGCCCAGCAGACGGGCGTGGAGGAACGGCCGTGCCAGGCCGGATGGTCCGTCGACCCGACCCCGGCCGTAGACGGTGTCGCCGGCCACCGGATGGCCGATGGCCGCCAGGTGCACCCTGATCTGATGGGTGCGACCGGTCTCGAGCGTCGCCTCGACCAGCGTGGTGGCTACCGGCTCCTCCGAACGTGCCACCACCCGGTAGCGGGTCACCGCCGGCTTTCCCTTGCGCGAGACGGCCATGCGGGTGGGTGCCGACTCGGAGCGACCGATGGGGGCATCCACCACACCCTCGTCGGAAGCCAACGTCCCCACCAGCAGTGCCCGGTAGCGACGGGAGACCGTCCGGGCGGTCAGCTGGGCCACCAGCGAGTCGTAGGCCACCGGCGTCCGGGCCACGACCAGCAGGCCCGAGGTCCCGCGGTCGAGTCGGTGGACGATCCCCGGACGGTCGGGTTCGACAGCAGTGGTGTCGAGCAGGTCGGCCAGCTCCGGATAGCGGGCCAGCAGGCCGTTCACCAGGGTGCCCGAGCGGTGCCCGGCCCCGGGGTGGACCACCAGCCCCGCCGGCTTGTCCACGACGACGACGTCGTCGTCCTCGTGGACCACCGAGAACGACACGCTCTCGTCCGCCTCGGGGATCTGGGAGCGGCGGGGATCCTCGAGGTCGACCTCCAGGAGCTCACCGGTCCGGAGGACCCGGCTCCGGGCCAGCACGGGCACCCCGTCGACCGACACCTTCCCGGCGGCCACCAGTCGTTCGACCGTGGACCGCGACAGGTCGGCCAGCAGGGCCACCGACCGGTCGACCCGCACGCCGTCGAGCGATGCCGGGACGGGAACGGCGAGCGTGCTCACGACGCGGCCGGTCCACGGAGGAACGAGACCACGAGGAGGATGCACCCGACGACGATCGAGGCGTCGGCCACGTTGAAGGTCGGCCACCAGTGCAGGGCGATGAAGTCCACGACGGCCCCGTGGTCCCCCCGGAACAGACGGTCCGAGAGGTTGCCCAGGGCCCCTCCGACGATGAGACCGAGGACCGCCGCCCTGCCGTCCGACGGAGACCGCCAGGCCAGGGTCAACAGGGCCGCCATGATGACCACGGCCACGACGGCCAGGATGACCGCGTGACCCTGGAACAGGCTGAACGATGAACCGGTGTTGCGGGACAGTGCGAAGTCGAGCGTCCAGACGACGTGGATCGGCCCGGAGGAGAGCCGGTGCAGGGCCCACGACTTGGTGATCTGGTCGACCACGACGACGACTGCGGCGACGGCCACGGCGACGGTGAGCCGGTGTCCCCCACCGCTCCGTTGTGTCTCCGTCGCGGTGTCGCCGGGGGCCTGCTCTGTCACGGCGTCGTCGTCGGACGCGCCGTTCAGCGCCGCGACAGTCCCCCGCTTTTGCAGGCTACGCACAGCCTGGCGAAGGGCAGGGCCCGAAGCCTGGCCTTCGGAATGGGCTCGTAGCACCGTTCGCACATGCCGTAGGTCTTGCGGGAGATCTTGACCAGGGCGTCGTCGATCTCCTCGACGGCCAGGACGGCCTGGGCCGACAGGGCCAGATCGCGCTCACGGTCGACGGCGATGGTGCCGCCCTCCCCGGACTCCTCGTCGAACTGCACGTCGCCGGGCTCGCGCTCCAGGGCCAGGGAATCGGCCTCGGCCCGGAGGTCCTCCGCTTGGCCCTGGTGCAGTTTCCGCTCCTCCAACAGCAACACACGCTGCTCGTCGAGGAACTTCGACTCCTTGGCATAGGGACCCGTGGCCGGTCGCTTCGGGCCGGTCGGTACCGGTGCGGCCTTCTTGACCGGTGTCGCCTTCTTCGCCGGGGCCGGGGCCGGGGCTGACTTCTTCGCCGGGGCCGAGGCCGTCTTCGTCGCCGGAGCTGCCTTGGCGGCCGGGGCCGTCTTCTTGGCCGGTGCGGCCTTCTTGGCCGGGGCCGGGGCCGCCTTCTTGGTCGGGGCCGTCTTCTTGGCCGGTGCGGCCTTCTTGGCCGGGGCCGGGGCCGCCTTCTTGGTCGGGGCCGCCTTCTTCGCCGGGGGCGCCTTCTTGGCCGGGGCCGGGGCCGCCTTCTTCGCCGGGGCCGCCTTCTTCGCCGGGGCTGATGCCGCCTTCTTCGCCGGCGCCGGGGCCGCCTTCTTGGCCGGGGCCGCCTTCTTCGCCGGTCCGGCGGCTCTGGTACCGGAAGCCGCCCTGCTCTGCGGTCGGGCCGCCGCGGTGGCCGTTCGAGATGCCGCCTTCTTCTCTGCCATCACTTCGGCCTCCTCCTGAGGAGCACCCGTTCGGAGCCTGGCGGCCGCCGAAACCGGGTGCATCCTGGACAACACGTGAGCGGGCGACGATACCGTGCCACACCCCCGCAGGCAATCCCGCGGACACCGGAGGGTAGCCGGAAGCGGAGCAATCCGCGGTCAGCACACCCGGTGACCGGTGATCAGGGTGGTCGCCCAGCCGCCGGATGCCGTTCGGTGGCCGAACCGCCGGGTCGGCAGTGGTCCGGCCCCGACCGGTGACGGTGGCGGTCGGTCAGGCCAGAGTGGTGCCCGCGGCGGACGGACCGGTGATCCCGGCCGATCCGACCGATCCATTGGACCCACCGCTCAGTGACCCGGTGGGCTCCCCCGAACCAGCGGCCCGGGTCGGCTGACCGGTCGGTACCGACGGATCGACCGTGCGGACGGCCGGCGACCCGGACGGGCCGACGGGCGACGACGGGCCCGGCGTCGCCGGGGCGGCCGGGGCGGCCGGGGAGGCCGTCGGGCGCTGGGCCGGTGTCGGAGCCTGGGTGGGCGTCTGGGCCGACGACGAGCCGGCCGGACGTTGCCCGGTCAGCGCCCCGGCGGGCTGGACGTTCTCCTCGACCCACTGGAGCACCTCACCCAGCGCCGTCCGCAGACGGCTCCGCTCGGCCTCGAGGTGGCGGGCCAGGGTCTCCACGTCACCCGACAGCTGGCCCCTGATGCCCTCGAGCCGGTTGATCTCGTCCTTGAGCTTCCGCTCGGACTCGATGGCGATCTGGCTGGCTCTGGCTTCGGCGTCGGTGGTGAGACCCCGGGCGTGCGCCTCGGCCTCGGCGAGGAGCTTGGCCGCCTGGGCCTCGGCATCGCTCTTGGTCTGGTCCACGAACTGCTGGGCCAGGAGCAGGGTCCGCTGCAGGGTGTCGTCGGCGACGGCCGGCTCCGCGGGCTGGGATGTCTCCGGACGCTGCTCGAGCTGACTCTCCAGCTGGGCGATCCGTTCGCCGGCCTGCCGGAGTCGTTCACCGCTCTGGCGGAGCTGCTCCTGGAGCCCTTCGGCCTCGACCGCGGCCTTCTCCAGGTATTCGTCGACGTCGTCACGGTGGTACCCCTTCAGGGTCTCCCGGAATTCGACGGTGCGGAGGGAATCGAGGGCAGACTGCGAATTGTCCATGTCCCCTAGCGTACCGTCCGACCCGGCGACGGTAGCGGACCCCTCGGTGGGTTCCGGGTCGGGTCCGGCCCCACGCCTACCCCCGCCGGCACTCCTCCAGGGCCGCCTCGAGCTGGGCGATCCGCTCGCTGCTCCACCGCACCCAGGCCTGGAGCCGCTCGGCTTCGGCCGCCGCCGTCTCGAGGTAGCGGTCGACGTCGTCCCGGTGGTACCCCTTCAGGGTCTCCCGGAATCGCACGGAACGGAGCGAGTCGAGGGCTGATGGCGGGGTGTCCATCCTGTGGATCGTAGGCCGCGCCGGGCGTCGGCAGCGGGTTGCCGACCCCGGCGCCCTCACCGCAGGATCGAGGCGAACAGCCCCAGGACCAGCACCACGATGATGAAGGAGATGTCGAGGGCCACTCCGCCCACCTGGACGGGCGGGATCAGCTTGCGCACGGGCCGGAGCACGGGATCGCAGATGGTGGTGAGGAACCGCTGGACCTTCAGCCACGGGGAGTCGTAGGACAGCCGGATCCACGAGAAGACGGCGTAGGCGAACAGGGCGAGGATGTACAGCTGGATGAGATACGAGATGAAGACCATCGTACGAACCGACTTCCGGGTGACCGCCGGGGACCGCCCTGGTGGGCGGGCCGATCAGGGGTTGACCAGGCCCCGTTCCTGCAGGCGCTGGCGCTCCTCGTCGGACACCTTCACGTTCGAGGGCGTGAGGAGGAACACCTCGTCGGCGACACGTTCCATGCCGCCCGACAGGGCGTAGGTGACCCCGCTGCAGAAGTCGATCATGCGCCGCTGCAGGTCCCGGTCGGCGTTCTGCAGGTTGACGATGGCCGGCTGGTTGTTCATCAGGCGGTTGGCGATCTCCTGTGCGTCGGAGAACCTCACGGGGGCCACGATGTGGACCCGGGCCGTGGTCGGGTCGGGGGTCACCGGGCGCACCGAGGTGGTCCGGGTGGTCGCCGGGGGCTGCTGGGCCACCGGGCCGCCACCCGTGCCGTCCTCCCGCGTCAGCGTCCTGATCCGTCCGCTGGTCACCGGTGCCGGTGCCTCCTCGGGCTCGTAGGCCGGCTGCTGGGGGCGTTGGGTGACACGCGACATCGACCCCGGACCCCGCGAGTCCAGATCGTCGTAGTCGTCGTAGTCGCTGTCGACGAGGCCCAGGTACGCCATCGTCTTCTTCATGAACGAAGCTGCCATCATGTCCTCCGGTCGAACAGCGTAGTAGGTGCTACGAACCGGTGGTGGATGGTCCGCCACGGCCCTCCGACGGCCACCGGAGGGCTGCTCACCGGCCCGGCCCGCCCGGCCGCGGAGGACGGTCCCCGAAGAGGGCCCGGCCCACCCGCACCATGGTGGACCCCTCGGAGACGGCCACCTCCAGGTCGTCGGTCATGCCCATCGATCGCTCGGCCAGGTCCAGGCGGTCGGCCAGGTCGGCCACCCGTCGGAACGCGGCACGGGACCCCTCGGGCGGGCCCGGTGGCCCCACCACCATCAGACCGTCCACGGTGAGGTCCTCGGCCCGCAGGGCGGCCACCAGGTCCGGGACCTCCGCCGGCGGGCAGCCGTTGCGTCCTGCGCCACCGGTGACGTCCACCTGCACCAGCACGACGGCCCCGGGTCGCCGCCGGGCGATGGTCCGCCCCTCCTCGACCCGGCACACCCCCTGCCAGCAGTCCACCACCGGGGCCAGGCGGGCCACCTTGTTGCGCTGCACGGCGCCGAGGAAGTGCCACCGGGGGACGGCCGGACCCGGGCCGCTCCCCACCCCGTCGGCCTTGGACACCAGCTCGTCGGCGTAGTTCTCCCCCACGTCGACGATCCCGGCCGCCAGTGCGGCCGCCACGGCGTCGGGACCGAACCCCTTGGTCACGGCCACCAGCCGGACCGAGCCGGGGTCGGACGTGGCCGAGGCGATCCGGTCCCGCACGGCGTCGATCCGACGGGCCACGGCCCCTGCGTCGATCACCCGTCGCCTTCCCCCCGCCACACCACCAGGGCCTGTCGCCCGAGGTCCCCCCGGGCCCGGTGCGAGAAATACGACCCCTCGCACGCCGTGCAGGCGTCGACCCCCGGCACCAGCTCCACCCCGGCCCGCTCCACGGCCGATCGCACGGCCGCCGGGAGATCCAGGGCCGGCCGGCCGGCCGAGGTGCGCCCCCGGACACCGTCACCGAAGAGGGCCGCCACCCCGTCGAGGTCCTCCTCGGAGAATTCGTAGCACTCGGGGTGGATGCAGGGGCCGAGGGCCGCCGAGATGCCCACCGCCCCGGCCTGGCGCATGGCCCCGATCGACGCGCCGACCACCCCGGCCGCCAGGCCCCGCCACCCGGCGTGGACGGCGGCAAAGACCCCCTCGTCGCTCCCGAGGGCGATGGAGGCGCAGTCGGCGGTCAGCACGACCACCGCGGCTCCCCGGTCCCGGGAGACGAGCCCGTCGCCGGGGTCACCGGCCCCGACCGGTGCGCCGGGCGCCACGGTCACGATGCCGTCACCGTGCACCTGGGTCAGCCACCACACGGCTCGACCCCCGGCCAGCCGCCCGAGGGTGCCGACGGCACCGCCGTCCCCGGGGTGCGGCCGCAGGTCACCGTGGTCCCGGCCCGTCCAGCGGGCGCGGACGTCACCGCGGACGGTGACGGTGGATCCGGTGCCCCCGGGGTCCCGGTGTGCGCCGGTCAGCGCAGGAACGAGGGGACGTCGAAGTCGTCGTCGCCGAGGTCCAGCTCCTCCTCGCCCGGCGAGGCGAAGATGTCCTCGTGGGCCGACTCCAGGCCCAGCACCCGGCTCCGGCCTTCGTCCCGACCGGCGGGCTCGCCCGCCCCGGTGGACGCCCCACCACGGCCCTGGGCCTCCCAGCGCTCGAAGCCGGCGGCGATGACGGTCACCCGCACCTCGTCGCCCATGGCCTCGTCGATGACGCTGCCGAAGATGATGTTGGCGTCGGGATGGGCCACGCCGTGGATGATCTCCGCCGCCTCGTTGACCTCGAAGAGCCCGAGGTCGGGTCCGCCGGCGATGTTCAGCAGGATTCCCCGGGCACCCTCGATGGACGCCTCGAGCAGCGGGCTGGTGATGGCGGCGCGGGCGGCGTTGACCGACCGGCCCTCGCCCGTGGCCGAACCGATGCCCATGATGGCCGTCCCGGCGTTGCTCATGATCATCTTCACATCGGCGAAGTCGGTGTTGATCAGCCCGGGCACGGTGATGAGGTCGGTGATGCCCTGGACGCCCTGCATCAGCACCTCGTCGGCCATCTTGAAGGCGTTGACCATGGAGGTCTTCTCGCTCGACACCGTAAGCAGGCGGTCGTTCGGGATGATGATGAGGGTGTCGACCTTCTCCTTCAGGTTCTGGATGCCCTGCTCGGCCTGGACCGAACGACGACGTCCCTCGAAGGTGAACGGGCGGGTCACCACGCCGATGGTCAGCGCGCCGACGCTCTTGGCGATCTCGGCCACGACCGGCGCGGCCCCCGTCCCGGTGCCCCCGCCCTTGCCCGCGGTGATGAAGACCATGTCGGCACCCTTCAGCGCCTCCTCGATCTCCGACCGGTGCTCCTCGGCGGCCAGACGTCCCACCTCGGGATCACTGCCGGCTCCCAGACCCCGGGTCAGCTGCCGACCGATGTCGAGCTTGAGGTCCGCATCGCTCATCAACAGGGCTTGGGCGTCGGTGTTGGTGGCGATGAACTCCACGCCGCGCAGACCGGCCTCGATCATGCGGTTGACGGCGTTCACACCTCCGCCCCCGACACCTACGACCTTGATCACGGCGTAGTAGTTGTTCTGAGCAGGAACGGTCATGTATTCCCTTACCCTCGACCTAAGGTTGAAACCATTCCAACCGGCGAGTTGCTTGCAACGATACGGTCACGGCACATGCGGGTCAAGCATCCTGCCGGGAGCGGAACCGGGTTCCCCCTGCACGATCCCCTCATCGTGTCACGTGTTGGCGGTGGCCGCCGACACCGTCGGCGACTGGGGCACGGACACGTCGATGGTGTGGGCCCCCCGCAGGGGTGCCCGGGCGATGATGGTGGCCACGTCCTCGTACTTCTGCTCGAGGTCGGTGGCCGTCCCGAGGAGGACGGTCAGCCCGGAGTTCAGGTACAGGCTGACCGTCTGGTCCGCCGCCACGGTCACGGCCAGGACCTGGGCGGCGAACGCCGGCGGCAGCGTACGGGCCACCTCGAGTCCCGGGTCGGCCACCGGGCCGAGCGAGCTGCCCACGGCCGGTGGCGGCACGGGCCCGGACGGGCCGTGGACCACCAGGACCGCCAGGCCGGGGGGATGCACCGGGACGACCTGGAGGGCCCGCCCGGTGGGGTCGAGCACGGTCCAGTCCTTCCCCGGTCCGGCCATGGCCAGGGTGGCCGACCGCTCGCTCACGGTGATGCGGACACCGTCGGGCCAGTGGCGCGTCACCGTGGCCGTGGCGATCCACGGGAGCGCCTCGACGCCCGCCGACGCCGCCCCCGGGTCGACATCGATCATCGGCGGGTGACCGGCCAGGCCCGCCGCCCCGACGATCGCCGCCGTCGTCTCGTGCGGATGGTCGCCGACCACGGTGACCACGCGGGCAGCGAGGACCCGGGTGTGGAGCACCCCGAGGACGGCCAGGGCCACCACCACCACGGCCAGGGCCACCAGGAGGACCCGCAGGCGTCGACGGCCCTGGTCCCGGGCCACGGTGACCCGTCGTTGGCGGATGCGGGGATCGACGGGCGGGCGGGGGGGACGCGTCCCCGTCGGCGTGCCCGGGGACGGCGTCATGCCGGCCCCCCGTCGTCGACCGGCCCCCCGTCGTCGAGCGGCCCCCCGTCGTCGACCGGGCCGTCGAAGCCGACCAGGCGGACCTCGCTGGACAGCACCACCCCCGAGCTCCGCTCCACCTCGGCCCGGACGTGGTCCATCAGCCGGCGCACGTCGTCGGCCGAGCCGCCGTCGTCGGCCTGGATGAAATTGGCGTGCTTGTCCGAGACCGTCGCCGTCCCCAGCCGGAAGCCCTTCAGCCCGGCCGCCTCGATCAGGCGACCGGCCGAGTCCCCGGGCGGATTGGTGAACACCGAGCCGGCGTTGGACCCGCCCGGCTGGTTGGCCCGGCGCCACCGCACGATCTCGGCCAGCTCGGCCGCGCTCCGCCCGGGGTCCCCCGGGGCCAGGCGGAACGTGGCGTCGACCACCAGGTGCCCGGGGGCCACGGCGGAGGTCCGGTAGCCGAGGGTCAGCTGGTCGGCCGTCACGTCGTGCACCCCGCCCGTCCGGAGGTCCACCCAACGCACCCGCTCGAGGGTGCGGGCCGTGTCCGATCCGTGCCCACCGGCGTTCATCCGGACCGCACCGCCCACCGAGCCCGGGACGCCCACGGCCCACTCCAGGCCGGTCAGGCCGGCCGCCGCCGTCCGGCGGGCCAGGACGGGGAGGCTGACCGCGGCCCCGGCCCGGACCGCGGTGCCGTCGACGTCGATGGCGGCGAACCCGTCACCGGGGACCACCACCACCCCGGCGAAGCCGCGGTCGGCCACCAGCAGGTTGGAACCCCTTCCCACGACCAACAGGGGCAGCGAGGTCCCGGCGAGGGCGGCGGCCACGTCCGCCAGGTCGTCCTTGCCGTCCACGGTGACCGCCAGGGCGGCCGTCCCCCCCACCCGGTACGTGGTGCGGGCCCCGAGCGGGGCGTCCCGGACGGCCCGCCGGCCGAGGGCCCGGGCGACGGCGTCGAGCTCAGCGGCCGGCGGGGACATCGACCCTCACCACGTCGGGTCGGCCAGCAGCTCGTCGGGCAGGCCGGTGAGGTCACCGGCCCCGAGCGTGCAGCACAGGTCCCCGTCCACCAGCAGCGCGGCCACCGCCTCCCGCAGGTCCGACCGGCCCGGCACGTAGTGGACCTCCGTGCCCGGGAAGGCCCGGCGGACGGCATCGGCCACGACCGCCCCCGACACCCCGGGGACCGGGGCCTCACCGGCGGCGTACACGTCGGTGACCACCACCACGTCGGCGTCGGCGAACGCCGGCCCGAACTCCGCACCGAGGGCCGCGGTCCTCGAATACCGGTGGGGCTGGAACACGGCCACCACCCGGCCCCACGCCCCGTCCCGGGCCGCCGCCAGCACCGCCGCCACCTCGGTCGGCAGGTGGGCGTAATCGTCCACGAAGGTCACCCCGTGGGCCTCACCCCGGAACTCGAACCGGCGGGCCACCCCGGCGAACCGGGCCAGCGCCCGGGTCGCCGCCTCGACGGGGATCCCGGCGGTCAACGCCGCCACGGTGGCCACCGCGGCGTTGCGGGCGTTGTGGAGCCCGGGCACCGGGACCCGGAGGCGGCCGACCGACGCACCGTCGGGCCCGTGGAGGTCGAAGGCCACCGAACTGCGGCCCAGCACGATCCCCTCCATCCGCCAGGTGCAGCCGGGCCCGCTGCCCACGGTGGCCGCCCCGGCCGCCCGGCCGAGCTCGGCGGACACCGGGTCGTCGCCCCCCACCACCGTGCCCACCCCCGGGGTGGACAGAAATTCGGCGAACGCCGACCGCACGGCGTCGAAGCTGCCGTAGTGGTCCAGATGGTCGGCCTCGATGTTGGTCACCACGGCGATGTCGGGCCGCAGTGACAGGAACGTGCCGTCGCTCTCGTCGGCCTCGACCACCAGCCACTCGCCCTCGTCCCATACGGCGTTGGTCCCGATCTCGTTGACGTCGCCACCGATGACGAACGACGGCCGGGTGCCGGCCTCGACCAGCAGCAGCGACAGCATCGAGGCCGTGGTGGTCTTCCCGTGGGTCCCGGCCACGGCGATGCACCGGCGGAGAGCGGCGATGGCCGCCAGCATCTCGGCCCGGCGCAGCACCGGGATCCCCCGCCGGCGGGCCTCGACGACCTCGGGGTTGCCGTCCCCGATGGCCGTGGACACCGACACCACGGCGGCCGAGCCGACGTGCTCGGCCCGGTGGCCGACCTCGACGTCGATCCCCCCGGCCCGCAGCCGGTCCATCACCGGCGACGCCTTCAGGTCACTGCCCGTCACCGTGTGGCCCATGGCCGCCAGCACCGTGGCGATGGCGCTCATGCCCGCACCGCCGACGCCGACGATGTGGACCGCCGTCGGTCGGGACAGGTCCAGGACTCCGGGGCCGGCGCTCACCGCCGTCCCCCCCGGCGGGCGTGCTCCTCGACCAGCCGGGCCGCGGCGTCGGCGGCATCGGGGCGTCCGAGGGACCGGGCCGCCCGGCCCATGGCCTCGAGCGCCGGCCGGTCGGCGGTCAGCCGGTCCAGGTCGGCGGCCAGGGCCGGTCCGTCGCACGAGGCGTCGGGCCGCAGCCGGGCGGCACCGGCGCGCTCGAGCACCCGGGCGTTGGCCGTCTGGTGGTCACCGGGGGCCCCGGGGAGCGGGACCAGCACGGCCGGCACCCCGGCCAGGGCCAGCTCGGCCACGGTCATGGCGCCGGCCCGGCTCACCACGACATCGGCCGCCGAGTACACGAGGGCCATCCGCTCCTCGTAGGGGACGCGGCGGTAGCACAGCCCGTCGTCGTCGGAGTGGTGGCGACCGGCCTCGGCGGCCTCGTCCCAGTCGCGCCGGCCGATGACGTGGTAGACGGCCAGGTCGTCCCGGTCCTTCCAGCGGACCGCCAGGTCCGACACCGCGGTGTTGATCCTCCGGGCGCCCAGGGAGCCGCCGAAGGCGGCCACCGTGGTCCGTCCGGTCGGGAGGCCCAATTGCTCACGGGCGGCCGCCCGGTCGGCGGGCCCGCGCCCCACCGCGGCGATCTCGGGGCGGACCGGGGTCCCCGTCACGACGGCCCGGGGCAGGGGCGTGCCCTCCCAGCCCACGGCGCTGGCCCGGGCGAACCGGCCCAGCAACCGGTTGGCCGCGCCGGGGACGGCGTCGACGTTGACCAGCACCAGGGGCACCCCGGTGACCACGGCGGCCAGCGAGGCCGGGACACTGGCGTAGCCTCCGACGGCCACCACCACGGAGGGCCGGGCCCGCAGCACGATCCCCACGGCGAGGACCACGCCCCAGACGATCCCGGCCAGGGCGGCCACGTTGCGGGCCAGGTCCGCCGGCCGGAGGCTCCGGACCACGCCCCGTCCGGGCAGCAGGGTGAACGGGAACCCCCGGTCGGCCAGGACCACCCGGTCCTGCCCCCGGCGTGACCCCACGAACTCGATCGAGGTCCGCGGCCGTCCCCCGGCCACCAGGGCCTCGGCCACGGCCAGGGCCGGCTGGAGGTGCCCGGCGGTGCCACCCCCGGCGACCAGGGCGAACCGTCGGTCGCTCACGCCGTCGTCGTCGGCTGCCGGACCGCCCGCGCCGGGGGCGCCGTCGACCGTTCCTTGGACGCGATGTTGAGGAGGATCCCCACCGCCGAGAGGGTCACCACGAGCGAGGTCCCCCCGAAGGAGATGAAGGGCAGGGGGATCCCGGTGACCGGGAGGACCCCGATGACCGCGCCGATGTTGATGACCGCCTGGCTGACGATCCACACCGTCACGGCCACGGCCAGCAGGCTGCCGAACCGGTCGGGGGCCCGCATGGCGGCCCGGAACCCGTACCAGGCGAGGAGGAAGAACAGGCCGAGCACGATGACCGCACCGACCAGGCCCAGCTCCTCCCCGATCACCGAGAAGATGAAGTCGGTGTGGGCATTGGGGAGCAGGCCCCACTTCTGGCGGCCACCCCCCAGGCCCAGGCCGAACACGTGGCCCGAGCCCAGGCCGATCAGCGACTGCCACACCTGGTACCCCGATCCGGCCCGGTTGGCCCCGGGGTTGAGGAACGAGAGGATCCGGTCGCGGCGGTAGGGGTCGGCCAGCCCCACCACCACGGCCAGCACGAGGAAGACCCCCACCACCTTCAGGATCGGCCCGATGGGCACGCCCCCCATGAACAGGGTGCCGAAGGCGATACAGCACAGGACCAGGGCGGTCCCCATGTCGGGCTGGAGGAGCACCAGGATGGAGGAGATGCCCAGGATGATGAGCACCGGGGCCAACGTCGCCCGGGAGTCGCCGATCCGGTCGACCCGACGGGTCAGGACGTCGGCCACGAAGAAGGCCAGGGCCAGCTTCATGAGCTCCGACGGCTGGATCTGGAGCTGTCCGAACCCGATCCACCGGGCCGAGCCCCCGACGGTGACGCCGAACGCCGGGACGAGCACCACCACCAGGAGGCCCAGGGTCACCACGAGGAACACCGGCTGGAACCTCCGCCACTTGCGGTAGTCGATCCGGGAGAACGCCCCCATGGCGATCAGGCCCAGGCCCATCCACATGGACTGACGGATGAGGATGGTCCACGCCGAGCCGTACTCCTGGAGCGAGATGACCGGTGACGCCGATCCCACCATGACGAGACCGGTCACGCACAACAGGGCCATGACCACCAGGATGCACGTGGCCGTGGGCAGTCCCGGGCGCCGGGCGGCCGGGCGGGACGGGGTGGGATCAGCCATGTCCCACCCCCCCGCCGGGTCCTCTCCCTGCCGGGCGCGCACGCATCGACACAGCCTTGCGCACCGGTCCCCGTCCGCGGGGGGATACCCCGGGGGTCGGCCACGCCCCGGAGGGCACCGCCACGGCCGTGGGGGACCCCATCAGGTCACCCCGCCGGCGGCCAGGAACCCGGCGTAGAAGACCCCGAGCCCGAGGGCGGCGAACAGCCCGGCCAGGATCCAGAACCGGACGATGACCGTGGTCTCGGGCCACCCCCCCAGCTCGAAGTGGTGGTGGAGCGGGGCCATCCGGAACACCCGGCGGTGGAAGACCCGGAAGCTGACGACCTGGATCACCACCGACAGGGTCACGATCACGAAGAGCCCACCGATCAGGGCCAGCAGCAGCTGCAGGTTCATCAGGAGGCAGAGTCCGCCCAGTCCGGCACCGATGGACAATGAACCGGTGTCGCCCATGAAGATCTTCGCCGGGGCGGCGTTCCACCAGAGGAACCCCAGGCACGCCCCGGCCAGGGCCACGGCGGCCAGGGCCAGGTCGAGCGCGTCGTGGACCCGGTAGATGGCCAGGTGGCGGAATTGCCAGTACCCGATCACCGACAGGACGGCGAAGCAGAAGGTGGCCGAACCGGCGGCCAGCCCGTCCAGTCCGTCGGTCAGGTTCACGGCGTTGGCCGTCCCCACCACGATGAAGGTGGCCCAGGCCACCCACAGCCCGGTGCCCAGCTCGAAGCCCGGTGAGTTGTAGCGGGTGAACGACAACGTCGTGGTGGCGTGGGCCCAGTAGACGGCGAGGAAGGAGAAGGCCAGCCCCAGGACGATCTGCGAGCCGATCTTGGCCCGCTTGTTCAGACCCAGGCTCCGGCGGTGCCGGACCTTGATCCAGTCGTCGGCGAACCCGATCAGTGCGGCACCCACGATGACCCCGACGATCAGGGTCCCCGAGCGCGAGATGTCCGGCACCCCGGGGATGAGGTGGGCCACCAGGTACCCCAGGACCACGGCCAGCACGATGGTGATGCCCCCCATGGTCGGGGTCCCCGCCTTGGTGATGTGGACCTGGGGCCCGTCCTCGCGGATCTGCTGGCCGATGTCGTGCTTGAGCAGCCACCGGATGAGGAAGGGCGTGGTGAGGACGGCGACCCACAGGGCGGCACCGCCCGAGGTCATCAGGGAGATCATGGGGCGGTCCCGGCCCCGTCGTACCCGAGCCCGGCCAGCACCTGTCGGGCGACCAGGCGGTCGTCGAAGGGCACCGTCCCGGCCCTCGAGGTCTGCGTCGACTCGTGGCCCTTGCCCGCCACCACCACCACGTCCCCCGGGCCGGCCGCGGCCACGGCCCGGCCGACCGCCGCGAACCGGTCCGGCTCGACCACCACCTCCGCCGTTCCGGAGATGCCGGCCAGGACCTCGGCGATGATGGCCCCGGGGTCCTCGGACCGGGGATTGTCCGAGGTCACCACGGCCACGTCAGCCAGACGCCCGACCACCTCGCCCATCTCGGGTCGCTTGGTCGGGTCACGGTCGCCGCCGCAGCCGAAGACGCACACCACCCGGCCGCCCGCGGCCAGCCGGCGGGCCGACCCCAGGACGACCTCGAGCCCGGCCGGGGTGTGGGCGAAGTCCACCAGGACGGCGAACGGCTGCCCGGCGTCGACGACCTCCATCCGCCCGAGGACCGGCCCGGCGGCGGTCAACCCGCGGGCCACGTCGTCCTCCCCCACCCCGAGGGCCGTGGCCACCGAGGCGGCCACCAGGGCGTTGTCCACGTTGAAGGACCCGGTCAGGGGGACCGTCACCTCGCGGCCCCGCCACCGGAACGAGGTGGAGCCCACCCGGAGGCGGACATCAGAGGCCTCGTGGCGCCCCACGGGGACCGGGGTCACCCCGGAGGTGGACCCGAGCAGCTCCAGCAGGCGCCGCCCCCAGGGGTCGTCGGCGTTGACCACGGCCACCCGCGTGCGCTCCGGACGGAAGAGCTCCGCCTTGGCGGCGAAGTACTCCTCCATGGTGCGGTGGTGGTCGAGGTGGTCGTGGCTGAGGTTGGTGAAGGCCGCCACGTCGAAGTCCACCCCGTCGACCCGGTGCTGGGTCAGGGCGTGGGAGGACACCTCCATGGCCACGGCCCGGTACCCGCCGTCGCGCAGTTCGGCCAGACGGTGCTGGAGGACGGGTGCCTCCGGGGTGGTCCGTTCGCCGTCGAGGGTCCCGATGACCCCGGCGGGGACCCCGGCGGCGTCGAGGACGGCCCGCACCAGGTGGGTGACCGTGGTCTTCCCGTTGGTCCCGGTGACGCCCACCGTGGTGAGGCTGCGGGAGGGATGCCCTTCGATGGCCGCGGCCGCCCGGGCCATGGCCGGTCGGACGCCGCCGGCGGCCAGGCGGGCCTGGACGACGTCGAGGTCGAGGTCGAGGAAGTGCTCGCACAGCAGTGCCGAGGCCCCGGCCGACACGGCCTGGGCGGCGAAGTCGTGCCCGTCGCTGAGGGCCCCGGGGACGCAGCAGAAGAGCGCGCCGGCCACCACCTGCCGGCTGTCGAAGGCCACCGACCGGATGTCGACCGATGCCGGGTCCCCGCGCGTGTCGATGATGGCCACGTCATGGAGGAGTCGGTTCATCTGCACGGTTCGGCGAGCTGGGTCGCTGCCACCTACGGACCTTCCGTGGTGACACCGGCCGAGACCGTGATGCTACCGGGGCCACCGACGACACCGGTGGACGTGCCCGCCGTCGCCGCGGTCGTCGTCGGGATCCCGTAGTGGTGCAGGGCGTACTCCATGATGGTGGAGAAGACCGGGGCGGCGACCGCTCCACCGTAGATGGGGGTCGGGTGCTCGAGCACGACGATCGCCGACAGGACGGGGTCCTCGGCCGGGGCGAACCCGGCGAACGAGCCCACGAAGGCCCCGGGGATGTACCCCAGGTGGTCAGGGTCGGGGATCTGCGCCGTGCCCGTCTTCCCGGCCACCGTGTAGCCGTCGATGGCCGCCTCGTCACCGGTGCCCGACTTGACCACCGATTCGAGCATGGTGACCAGTTCGGCGTTGGTCTTCGGGTCGATGACCTCGTGGGTGGCTGCCGCCGGCGCCGCCCGCACCGTCCCGTCGGCCGACACCGTGCCCCGCACCAGACGGGGCTGCACGAACACGCCCCCGTTGGCCACGGCGTTGTAGGCGTCGAGGACCTGCTGGGCGGTGACGGCGTCGTCCTGCCCGATCGGCGTCGATCCGATCGACGTCCCGGTCCACTGCGAGGGACCGGGGACCAGGCCCTCGGACTCACCGGGGAAGTCGAGACCCGTGGGATGCCCGAACCCCAGGTTGCTGATCTGCTGGAGCAGCCGGGTCTCGCCGAGCTCGCCGGCGATCTTGATGGTCCCGACGTTGGACGACTGGGCCAGGATGTCCGTGGCCGAGAGGGTCTCGGTGGGATGGGTCTCGGCGTCGTGGAAGGTGTAGGTGCCCATGGGCAGTGAGTCGGGGACCGAGAAGTCCTGGTCCGGGGTGATCAACCCGTCGGCCAGTGCCGAGGAGAAGGTCACCAGCTTGAAGACCGAGCCCGGCTCGTAGACCTGGGTCAGGGCGGAATTCGACGGTGCCTCCTCGACCCCGGAGGGCAGCGTGGACGCCGCGGCGGAGGCGGTGGCGCCCGAACCGCCGGTGGCCGTCGCCGTGGTCGGGTCGGCCACCGTCGTGGCCCGGGCCGGGCCCGTGGCACCGGCCGAACCCGCGGCACCCGTGGGCGTGGCCGTGAGGTCGGCCATGGCCAGGATGTCCCCCGACTTCACGTCCATGACGATGGCCATCCCGCTCGCCGCGTGGGCCGCCACGATCTCGGCCGCCAGGGCCTGCTCGGACACGTACTGCACGGACTCGTCGATGGTCAGCTCCAGGCCCGTACCGGGCGTGGCCGGATGGCCGCCGGTCGAGCTGCCGGGCAGCGTGACGCCCCCCGGCGACTGCTGGACCACCGTCGTGCCGGCCTGGCCGGCCAGCGAGGACTGGTACTGGTACTCGAGGCCCGACAGACCGGTGCCGTCCGTGCCCACCGTGCCGAGCAGCGGTTGGGCCAGGACCCCGTCGGGCTCGACCCGCTGCGGCTCGTCGACCAGGTTGATCCCGGTGAGACCGAGCGCAGTGACCTTGGCCGCCACGGCGTCGGGCACCCGGTGGGCCAGGTAGACGAAGCCCGAGTCCTCGGACACGTCGGCCAGGAGCTGGTCGTAGGGCAGACCCAGCACCGGGGCCAGGGCCGAGGCCACCGCGGTCGGGTCCTTGATGAGGAACGGGTCGGCGACCACCGTCTGCTTGGCCACCGAGATGGCCAGCACGTTGCCGTTGCGGTCGTAGATCCCGCCCCGCAGGGCCGGGACGGTCACCGTCTGGCTCACCTCGGACGCCGAGAGGGCGGCGTACTGGTGGTGCGAGAATTCCTGGACGGCCACCAGACGGGCCACCAGGGCCAGGAAGACCAGGGCCAGCAGCACGCGCATGGCCCGCATCCGCCGGCCCAGGAGGACGCCGGGGCTCACGTGGCGGCGGCGGGGCTCGACGGCGTGGGCGGGGCGGGCGTCGCGCCGGTCGGACCGGTCGGCGTCGTCACGGGGACCGGGAGCGGGACGTCCAGGGGGACGGCGGGGAGGTCGATGACCTCGCCGGGCGAGACCATCCCGAACGTTCCCTCGGCCTGGGTCACGATGACCGGTGGCGCGGCGAGCTGGGCGGCCTGCAGCTGCAACTGGTGGTGCACGGTCGTGGCCGCGGCGATGGCCTGTTGGTTCGCCGACAGCTGGATCTGGCCCTGGGCCAGGATGTCGTCGGCCACCACCACGGCCAGCACGCTGGCCACCACCAGGGCCACGGCCAGGCCGGCCGCCGGGATCCGACGGCGGTGTCCCCGGACCCGGGGGCGGGCCGGTGGCTCGAACAGGCGCAGGCGGGGGCGGGGGGCGGGGGCGGCCCGCTTCGGCGCCGGACGGGCCGTGGCCCGGGCCGCGGCCGACGTCGAGGACGGCGGTGCCATCAGGCCACCTCACCCGGGTGGAACCCGGACACGGCCGGGTCGTCCAGGCGCTCCACCACCCGCAGTCGTGCCGCTTCGGACCGCCGGTTCCGGTCCACCTCCTCGGGGGTCGGCCGCCGCGAGCCGCGGTGCACCAGCCGGTAGGTGGCGACGGCCCCGCACACGCAGGGCAGCCCGGGTGGGCAGTGGCAGCCACCGGTGGAGGCTTCGACGAAGGCCGCCTTCACCAGGCGGTCCTCACCCGAGTGGTAGGCGATGACCACGCACCGGCCGCCCGGCCGGATGAGCCCCAGCGCGCCGTCCAGTGCCGTCTGCAATTGGTCCAGCTCCTCGTTGACGGCGATGCGGACGGCCTGGAACACCCGCCGGGCCGGATGCCCGCCCGTGCGCCGGGTGGCGGCGGGGATGGCGTCGCGGACCACGTCGGCCAACCGGCCCGTCGTGGAGATGGGCCGGGCGGCGATGACGGCCCGGGCGATGCGCCGGGCGAAGCGGCCCTCGCCGTTGGCCGTGAACAGTTCGACCAGTTCGTCCTCGGACGCCCCGTTGACCAGTTCGGCGGCCGTCGGGCCGGAGGTGGGGTCCATCCGCATGTCGAGGGGGGCGTCCTTGCGGTAGGAGAAGCCACGCTCGGCCGTGTCCAATTGGGGCGAGCTGACCCCGAGGTCGAAGAGCACGCCGGACACCCCGGGCAGATCGGTCCGCTCGGCCAGGTAGGCCCGCACGACCTCGGCCAGACCGTCGAAGCGGGCCTGGCGGACGGCGGCACGCAGCCCGTATCCGGCGAGCCGCGCCGACGCCGCCGCCACGGCCACGGGGTCCCGGTCGATCCCCAGCACGCTCAGGGTGGGGTGGGCGTCCAGGATCGCCGCCGCATGTCCGGCCCCACCGAGGGTGGCGTCCACGATGAGCCCCGGGGGGACGGCGGCGAAGAGTCCCGTGACCTCGTGGGCCATGACCGGCTCGTGGGGGAACGGCGTCGCCTGGCTCATCCGCAGCCCCCCGACAGGCAGTACGCCTCCGGTTGGGTTGCCCGGGCGTCCATCGAGGAAGTAGGCGGAGGAGAATGCTTCCGTCGGGGCCGTCGGGGGGCTGCGCATGGGCCAGACGCGCTGGATGTGGATATCGGGACGTGCGGCGATGGCCAGCGCCGCCTCGTACACGGTGGGCCGTCCGGTGCTCCCGGCGACTCCCTGGTCGATGGCCGCCGCCTCGGTGGCGGCCCGTCGGGCGGCGGTGGCGGACCGGCGCACCGACGAGGAACCACGACCGACGTGCAGGTTGGAGACGACACTCAGCCGTCGTCGCCTTCGGACAGGCGCTGCTCCTCGGGCTGGACCTTCTCCTCCCAGCGGGCGGGGTCCCAGATCTCCACCCGGTCGATGACCCCCTGCACCAGGACGTCCCCCGACAGGCCCGCGTACTCCCGGAGCCGGGAAGGAATGGCCATACGCCCCTGCTTGTCGATCTCCACCTCGTGAGAAGTCGACGCCCACAACCGTGCCAAGTTCCTGTCGCTGCGGCTCGCCGCCGCCCGGTCCTGGACGACCTCCATCTGCTGCTCGAACTCGTCCTGGGTCCACAGCGCCAGGCACCCGTCCTGGTACTGGGTCAGGTAGCCCCCGTGCTCGAACGAGGCGCGGAACTTCGCCGGAAGGATCACCCTTCCCTTCTCGTCGAGCGAGTGCTCGTACCTGCCGAAAAATCGTGCCACTGGCGAGTGCTCCCACGACGCTCCCTGCAGTGCTCGAGACCCCGGCCGACCGAGGTCCTCCCCTTTGCACCACTTTGCACCACTTTACGCCCCAATACCCCACTCGTCAACCACTTCGACACCAATTCGGGCCATCCGGGCCCTGGTTGGGCCCTGATCGGGGGGTTCCGGGGGTTGCCGGGCGTGGCCCCGGCGGGACCGGACCGGCCGCCGCGCCCCTCCCGCCGGCGGCGGCGGCCTGCCGCCTGACGGGGCCCCGTGGCCGGTGGCCGCCCGACCGGCCACGGGACGACCGTCGGCTCCGGGACCGGACCGTGGCCACGGATGCCCAGCTCAGCGGGGTACGACACGCCGGTGAGGGGGAAGGATGCCGCCGGACCAGCTACCGGTGACCGTCGGGTCCGGCACGGGTCCGGCACGGGTGCGGCACGGGTGCGGCACGGGTGCGGCGACCGGTAGAGGGTCCGTCGCCCCGGAGTGCCACCAGGTCGGGGACCCCGGTGGGGCGGTGTGGGGACCCCGGTGGGGCGGTGTGGGGACCCCGGTGGGGCGGTGTGGGGGTCGGTGGGGGTCGGGGGCTGGTCTGGCCCGTTCTTACGGACAATTGATGGTTCTCACAACCGGCCCACAGGTTGGGACGACAACCTGTTCCCGTGGAACACCGACCACCCGTCCCCCACTCCCTCCCACGGCGACCGGGCCGGACGGTCCCCGGAGTCATCGCCGCCGCCCTGGGGGCCGGACTGGCCCTGACCGTCGGCCTGGCCGTCTCGTCGGAGAGCGCCGGCGCCCTGCACGCCCCCGGTGGACGACTCACCTTCACCGGGGAGCTGACCGGCCTGGTCGGCACCTACCTCCTCCTCGTCATGCTGGTGCTGATCGCACGGATCCCCTGGATCGAGCGGGTCATCGGCCAGGAGCGGCTGGTCCGCTGGCACCGGTGGCTCGGCCCCTGGCCGCTCCTCCTGTTGACCACGCACGCCGTGTGCATCACCCTGGGGTACGCCGAGTCCGACCACATCGGGGCCTTCCGCCAGTTCGCCGAGTTCCTCGGCTCCTACCCGGACGTGCTGGCCGCCACCGTGGGCCTCGCCCTGCTGCTGGCCGCCGGGATCACCTCGTACCGGGCCGTCCGTCGCCGGCTCCAGCACGAGACGTGGTGGGTCATCCACCTCTACACGTACCTGGCCGTGGCCCTGTCGTTCTCCCACCAGCTGGCCAACGGTCAGTCGTTCGTCGGCCATCCCGTCACCCGGGCCTGGTGGGTGACGATCTGGGCCGCGGCCGTCGGGTGCGTCCTGGCCTTCCGGATCGGTGTCCCGGTGTGGCGCAGCCTCTACCACCGTCTCCGGGTCGTCGCCGTCGTGGCCGAGGGCCCCGACACGGTCTCCATCATCTGCAGCGGGCACCGGCTCGACCGCCTGCGGGCATCGGGCGGACAGCACTTCCTCTGGCGGTTCCTCACTCCGGGGCTCTGGTGGCACGCCCATCCCTACTCGCTCTCGGCGATGCCCACTCCCACCCGGCTCCGGGTGACCATCAAAGGGAAGGGCGTCCACAGCCTGGCCGCCGCCCGGATCCGGCCGGGCACCCGGGTGGCCATCGAGGGCCCGTACGGGGTCTTCACCCGACACGCCGTCACGGCCCACGGGGTGGCCCTGTTCGGTGCCGGTGTGGGTGCCACACCGTTGCGGGCCCTCCTGGAGGACCTGCCCCGTCCCGTCGACCCCGTCGTCGTCCTGCGGGCCCGCCGGAGCGACGAGGTCCTCTTTCGGCACGAGTGGTCCGAGTTCGTCGAGGACCGGGGAGGACGGTTCATCGAACTGGCCGGACCGCGCCGTGACCACCCACTCGACCCGACCTCCATCCACCGCCTGGTCCCCGACCTGTCGTCACGTGACGTCTTCGTCTGCGGTCCCCCGTCGTTCACCGCCACGGTGACCCGGAGCGCCCGCCGCCTCGGCGTGCCCCGGCGGCGGATCCACACCGAGGCGTTCTCGTGATGACCGCCGAGTCCCGACCCGTCGGCACCCCGGGCGGGGAGACACACCCGTGACCCGCCGCGCCCCGGTCGTCCTGGCCGCCACTTCGGCGGTGCTGGCCTTCGTGCTGACCTTCCGCACCCACCCGCTGGACCCGGTCGCCGTGGGCCGGAGCGGTGGCACGTCATCGACGGACACCGGGGCCTCGTCGTCGTCGTCGTCTTCTTCGACGTCGTCATCCTCGACCGACCAGGCCGGCACCGGCGGGACGGGCGCCGGCTCGGCATCGACGCCCACCACCTCCACGACGTCGGTCAACGGCACCGCGACGGGCTCGGTCGAGTCCACCCCGTACGGCGACGTAGAGGTGAAGGTGACCGTCGCCGGGAGCCGGATCACCGACGTCGAGTCCCTGGAGCTCCCCGAGGACGAGCCGCGCTCACAGTCCCTCTCATCGTTCGCCGGACCGGAGCTGGCCGACCAGGTGATCAGCGCACAGAGCGCGCAGATCGACGGTGTGTCCGGTGCGACGTACACCAGCCAGGCCTACGAGGAGTCGGTGCAGTCGGCGCTGGACGCCCTGGGGTTCACGGGATGACCACCGTGTCCGTCGGATGGGACGGCCCCGCCTCCGCCCCTGCTCCCACCCCCTCGGGCGGTCCGGACGGTGCGGTACGGCCCGCCGACCCGTGGGGCCACCGGGGTCGCACCGGCGTCCGCCACGCCGAGCGGGTGATGGGCACGGTCGTGTCCTTCGACGTCCGCACCGGTCCGGGCGACCGGGCCCGACGGTCGGCCCGCTCGGCGGTGGCGGCGGCCTGCCGGTCCCTCCACGAGGTGGACCGCATGTTCAGCACCTACCAGGACGAGAGCGCGGTCAGCCGGTTCCGGCGCGGGGAGCTGTCGCCGGCCGCGGCACCGGCGGAACTACGGGAGGTCATCCGGCTCTGCCGGGAGGCCCGTGCCGTCACGGACGGCTGGTTCGACCCGTGGTCGCTCCCCGGAGGGTTCGATCCGACCGGTTTGGTCAAGGGCTGGTCCGTCGACCGGGTGCTGACCATCCTCCGCGAGGCCGGCAGCACCGGTGCCATGATCAACGCCGGGGGCGACATCCGGGTGCTCGGCACCCCGGGCCTGACCCGACCGTGGCGGGTGGGCGTCACCGATCCCGGAGCCCGCGACCGGTTCATCTGCCACGTCGACGTGACGGACGCCATCGCCACGTCGGGGTCCGCCGAGCGGGGCCTCCACATCCTCGACCCGGCGGCCGGTGGCCCCGCCCGGTCGCTGCTGTCGGCGACGGTGACCGGTCCGGGCCTCACCATGGTCGACGCCCTGGCCACCGCCCTCTTCGCCGCGGGGGAGGACGGGCTGGCCATGGTGGGGTCGCTACCGGGATACGAAGCCCTCGTCGTCCGGACCGACGGCACGGTCCGCACCACGGACCGGTTCCCCCGGACCGTCCCGACGGAGGGGCCCACCCGCACCGCCACCCGTCCGACGCTGGCCCGTCCCACCTCCACGAGATCGACGACGTGCATGTCGGCCCCGACGGAACCGGACGGACCGACCGGGTCCGTCGGGTGGGGGCGAACAGCACGGCCGCCGACCGTGCGGTGGCCGTCGGTCGAGGCCCGCCGGCCGTGGGCCACCGTGGACACCGGGGCCACCCGTCCCTCCTGAATGCCCGGCGGGTCCCCCGGCCCCCCGGCCCACCGGGTCCCCGGGTCTCGAGTCCCCCGGCCCCCCCCGGGTCCCCGGGGCCGCCCTCAATCCGAGGCGGGCAGTGCCGCCACCAGCTCGTCGGCCAGCGACTCCCACCGGTCCCCGGCCGGGTCCCCGGCCAGTTCGTTGAAACCCACGGCCGCCGCGCCCAGTCCGCCGGCGGCGGCGACCCGCTCGGCCGGTTCGAGCCCGAGGACCTCGAGCAGCGGACGGGGGTCCCAGCGCCGGTAGCACGCCCCGGTGAACCACGCCCCGGACCTCGTGCGGCGCTGGGACAGACCCACCAGCTTCCGTCCGTCGGCCGAGAGGACCTCGCCGTGACCGACGCCCCCGAAGCACACCAGCGACGACCACCTGGTGCACGCCCCGTCGGTCCCGCGGTGGGCCCGCACTCCGTCCACGCCGCACTCCACGAGTGCACGGGTCCACCACGCGCCGACCCAGTCGAACGACCGGGCCACATCGTCGTCCCACAACGGGTCCCCCCGGGGGATCCAGACGTCGGCCCACAGCGGGTCGGTCGGAGCGACGAACACCGCACCTCCCCCCGACCGTCGACGGACCACGGCCACCCCCGCTCCGTCGGCCCGCACCCGGTCGACGACCGGGTCGGGCTGGGTCGAGCCCAGCACCACGGCGGTCACGGTGGGCCGGCAGCGGGCGAAGCGGCGCGGCCCGGGATCGTCTTCGATGGACGGCCAGGAGCCCACGAGCGCCTCGGCCTCGGCCGTCCGGGACTCGATCCTCCAGGCGTCGCCCACCGCACCACCTTCCCACGTGGGCCCGGCCGGGCCCTGTACGACCGGACCCGGTGCTCCCGGACCGGCACACCGGTCGCCCGGCCGGCCTCAGGCGGTGAGGGGCTCGAAACGGCCCTCGGGCGTGAGCAGCACGCCGAGGTAGGCGCCCCAGTCCTCGCTGGCGTCACCGCACAGGGCCAGCAGCTGGACCCGGTGGCGGGGGGCCACCGGCGTGCGGCGCAACGCCATCCCGGCCTCATGGGGGAGCCGGTCCTCCTTGCGGGTGTTGCACCGCCGGCAGGCCGCGACGACGTTCTCCCAGGTATGGGGTCCCCCCTTGCTCCGTGGGATGACGTGGTCGAGGTTCTCCGCCGCGGCACCGCAGTACTGGCAACGGGAGCCGTCCCGGGCGAACACCGTCCGCCGGTTGACGGCGACCCGGTAGTGGTGCGGGACGTGGACGTACCGCACGAGCCGGACCACCGACGGTTCGCGCACGGCGATCTTCTCGGAGTGGAAGACCCGCTCGGTCGAGTGCACGGTCTCCGCCTTGGTGCCGAGGACCAGCTGCAACGCCCGACGGGACGACACGATGCCGAGGGGCTCGAAGGTGGCGTTGAGGACCAGCGCCCGTCGGGTGCCCGGCGTCCTCGTCGCCGTGCCGTCGACCGGGCGCTGGACGGACGCCACCGGCGCCCGAACGGCAGCCTTCGACCGTCGGTCCATCGCCACCGAAATCTACCGCCGCCGGGCCTGGGCCGCAGTCATGGCGCGCCCGCCGGCGGTGGGCCCACCCTCCCCCGCCGCTCACCGCGGCACCATTCGAGGTACGACACGACATCGCCGCCCGTCGGTACGGCGTCCGGCCGTCCGTAGGCCGTCACCATGCGGAACGCCCACAGGCGTTGGTCGGGCCAGGGCAGGTACGGCCGCCGTCGCCACCAGCCCGGTGCGGCCAACCGGAACAGCGTCCCGAGCGCCGTCCACCACAGTGCCGGATGCCGGGCCACGGCCCGCCACACCGCGCCGGGCACCACCGCACCGGAAGGACCGTCACCCGGCCGCCCGGGTGTCCCGGCCGGGAGGACCTCCGTCCCCCGGTCCCGGTCGGGGCCCGTCACGCCACCACCGGGTCCGGTGCATGGTCATCGGCATGGGCGGCGGCATCGTCGTGGGCGGAGGCGTGGGCGGTGGCGTGGGCGGTCCGGGCCACGGCCGCCGCACCGACCAGCGGGCCCAGCTCACCCAGCCCGGCGGGGACGATCCTGGTCCCCACGGAGAACGCCAGCCGGCAGCGGTCGTCGATCTCGGCCTGGGCCGCCTCGAAGAACGGGGCGCCGAACCCCAGGGCCACCGAACCGGCCACCACGGCCAGTTCGAGGTCGAGCAGGTTGGCCACGGAGGCCACGGCCCTGCCCACGAGGGTGCCGGTCCGCCGACGCACCTGCTCGGAGGCCTCGGCCGGTGGCCGCCCGGTCGTCCGGGCGATCGACGGGCCCGACGCCTCCGCCTCGAGACAGCCCCGCCCCCCGCACGGACAGGGGCTCCCGTCCGGCTCCACCACGACGTGGCCGATGTGGCCGGCGTTGCCGGCCGACCCCTCGAGCAGGGCGCCGTCCAGCACGATCCCGCCGCCGACGCCGGTCGACACCACCATGGCCAGGAAGTTCCGGCTCGCGGCGGCCGCGCCCTTCCACCCTTCGCCCAGGGCCAGGGCCTTGGCGTCGTTCTGGACGGTGACCGCCAGCCCGGTCGACCGGGCCAGGCGATCCCGTAGTGGGAACTGCCGCCAGCCGGGGATGTTCAGGGGGGAGACGGTCCGGCCGAAGGACTCCATCGGACCGCCGCAGCCCACACCGCACGAGCCGGGGGTCTCCGAGGCGGCGTCGAGCACCTCACCGACGATCCGCTCCAGGGCGGCGTACACCTCCTCGGGGTCGTCGCCGTGGGGTGTCGGGGCCCGCCGGCGCCCCGTGACGGCCCCGGACGCGTCGACCAGGCCGACGTCGAGCTTGGTGCCGCCGATATCGACGGCCAGGACCGCTGTCGATCGTCCCGTCCGCACCTGAACTACCGCGCCACTCCCACCGGCGCGGCGATCAGTCTTCGCGGTGGAACCGACCGCGGAGCCACTCCCTCGGGTCCTGGACGTTCGACCCAATGTTGCGGCTGCTGATGGACCGCGAGATGTCCTCGATACCCGCTTTGCCCATGCGCCGGGCGTTGTTGATGAAGACCATCCCCGACAGGAACATCACCACGACACCGAGGAACCCGAGGGCCACCGAGGTCGAGAAGGTGAACACCATGAAGAGGAGTGCGGCCACGAACACCACCGCCGACCAGGCGCAGTGACGACCGGCGTGCCGGTACACGGTCTCGGACCGGACCCGCTCCGCGAAATCGGGGTCCTCCTTGTAGAGGGACTGTTCGAGCTCCTGTAGTACCCGCTGTTCGTGCTCAGAAAGCGGCAAGGCCCTCACCCCTCCATCCCGTGGTCGAGCGTGTCGTCATCTCGGATCCCATGATCGCGCACCCTCCGTCCGAAAGCTTCGCGCACCCAGCAACCCACTGGCAACGGGAAACCACCTGCATCCTACCGCCCCCCGGTGAGGTCCCGCACGGGGTCGACCGGGGTCGTCACCGGTTCCCCGGATCCGGTCCCCACTGGGCGTCGCCCCGTCGCCGGACGCGGATTCCGTCGGGCCCCACCAAGGATGCCGGGCCGACCACGGCACCGCCGAACCGCTCCCGGATGGCATCGACGGCGGAGGTGACCTCCCCCCACGACCGCTGTAGGCGCTCCGCCTCCTCGGCCGCCCCGTCGAGGTCCGACCGACCCGTCCGGCCGTCCACCTCCCCACCGGTGGCGCCCTCACCGCCTTCGGGTCCTGGTCCGTCGAGGGAGAGGCTGAGCTGGATACCCGCCCCTCCGTCGCCGAACCCCGAGAGGCTGACCCCGAGGAGGCGGACGCCCCGGGCCAGGTCGACCGAGTCCAACAGGGCCGAAGCCACCAGCCCGGCCGCCGGTGCGGCGTCGATCGGCAGGCCCAGGGTGTGCGAACGGGTGACCATGGTGAAGTCGCCGAACCGGACCTTGACCGTGACCGTCCGGGCGGCCAGGCCGGCCTTCCGCAGGTGGGTGGTGGTGGCATCGACCATGCGGGCCAGGTGGCGCCGGAGCTCGTCGACGTCCCAGAGGTCGACGGGGAACGTCTCCTCGTGCCCGATGGACTTGGCCTCGCGGTCGGGGACCACCGGCCGCTCGTCGTGTCCCCGGGCCAACGCCGAGAGGTGCGAGCCGTTGGCCCGGCCCAGCAGGCGGACCGTCGTGTCCTCCGGCAGCGCCGACAGGTCCCCGACCGTCCGCACGCCGACGGACTCGAGCTTCCGGGCGGTCACCGGTCCGATGCCCCAGAGCGAACGGAGGGGCAGCGGTCCGAGGAACGCCTCCTCCTCCGACGGCGCCACGACCACCACTCCCGGCCCGGGACGCACCCCTGAACGGTCGGCCCGGGGCTTGGCCTGCTTCGACGCCAGCTTGGCGATCAGCTTGGACCGGGCCACGCCCACCGAACAGGCCAGGCCCAGCTCGCGCTGCACCTGTGCACGCACGTCGCGGGCGATGGTCGGCCCGTCGCCGAGGAGCCGGAGCGCCCCGGTCACGTCGAGGAAGGCCTCGTCCAGGCCGATCCCCTCCACCAACGGCGTCACCCGGTCGAAGAGCTCGTGGAGCCGGCCGCTCACCTCCTGGTAGCGCTGGAAACGACCGGGGAGGAAGACGGCGTCGGGGCAGAGCCGCCGGGCCACGGTCGACGGCATGGCCGAACGGACGCCGTACCTCCGGGCCTCGTAGGTGCACGCCGCCACCACGCCCCGGCCCCCGGGCCCCCCGACGATCACCGGCCGTCCGGCCAGGGACGGTTCGTCCAGGACCTCCACCGAGGCGAAGAAGGCGTCCATGTCCACGTGCAGGATGGTCGCCTCGCGCCGGGCCGGCGGTCCGCCGGACCCCGTCGGTCCGATCCCCTCAACCACCGAGGCGCAACCTGCGGAACCCTTCGGCGTAGGGCACCCCGGCCCGGCGCCCGGCGTCCTCGGCGCCCAGGCGAACGGCGGACCGGGCCCACTCCCCCCCGTCGGCGAATTGGCTGCGATGGCAACCGACCGCCTCGACCTTGGCCTCGAGGGTCCCGGTCACGTCGACCCACACGTCGGGCTCCAGCGAACCCGTCATCAGCACCGACTGGACCTGATGGGCCGGACCCGCCTCGGGGAAGTACAGCGGGAGCGCCGCGGCCGGCGACACGGCATCGAGGGCGGCCCAGCCCGTGGTTCGGTGATCGCGGTGGTTGACGTAGTCCTGACCGAAGAACACGGCCGTCGGGTCCGGACAGAAGACCACCTCGGGTCGGAACCGCCGGACGGCGGCCACCAGCTCGGCCCGGAAGGCCAGGTCGTCGTCGAGCTCCCCGTCGGGGTGGTGCAGCCAGTCGATGCCCGCCAGCCCGAGGACCTTTCCCGCCGCCAGTACCTCGTCGACCCGCTGTGCGGCCAGCGCCCCGGGCGACACCCCGGGATCCGACGTGCCCTTGTCGCCGTCCGTGCACAACAGGACCCGTACCTCGCAGCCGGCCGCAGCCCAACGGGCCAGGGTGCCACCACAGGACACGTCGGGGTCGTCGGGGTGGGCGTAGATACCGAGAGCCGACGGCGGCGTTACGGTGAGCAGCTCGGGCATGTCGGCGATCAGCCGCCGGGTTGCTTCGGTGCGGTCGTCTTGGTCAGCAGCCCGACCTCCCGCTGGAAGTCGTCGAGGTCCTCGAACCCCTTGTAGACACTGGCGAACCGTAGGTAGGACACCTCGTCGAGCAGCCGGAGACGTTCCAGCACGGCCAGGCCGACCTGCTGGGTCGTCGGATCGTCGGGCAGCTCCCGCAGGACCTCCTCGACCTCCTGGGCGAGGGCCTCGAGCTGCTCCTCGGTCACCGGGCGGTTCTTCGTCGCCGAGCGCAGGCCCAGGATCACCTTGACCCGATCGTAGGGCTCGCCGATCCCCGACCGCTTGATGACCATGATGGGCGCACCTTCGACCCGCTCGAACGTGGTGTACCGCCGGCCACAACCCAGGCACTCCCGGCGCCGCCGGATCGCCGCACCGTCCTCGGCCAGGCGGGAGTCGATGACTCGATCGTCATCGGTCTGACACCAGGCACACCGCACCACCCCAGGCTACTGCCCAATGGACCGATCCCACCGCCGGCCGGCCCACGGCGCCCCGCCCCGACGGGCAGGGGTCACGGGAGGGTCAGGTGCTCACCCGGGACGATGGTGTACGAACCGACCTCCGCGGCCAGTTGGGTCACCAGGGGCCGGGGGTCGCCGTTGGGGTCGACCCGCTCGGCGATCGTCCACAGGGTGTCTCCGGGTTGGACCGTGTAGGACACCTCACGCCCGTAACCCGCCAGGGAGGGACCGGCGGCGTGGGAGCGTCCACCGGTCCCGCCCAGCGGGAGAGCCAGCCCGACAACGAGGAGCAGGGCGACGCCGAGGAGCAGCCGGCGGCGGCGCACCTCGACCGAGGCCCGTCGCCGCACCCGCACGGGCCGTGGGCTCCTCGTCCCGTGCACCACCCGCAGATCGGGCCGCTCACCGTCGTCGTCCCCCGACGGGGCCGGCCGCGCCGCCGGGTCCAGGAGGCGTAGCCCCCGCCGTGGATCGGTCGGCCGGAGCGTCGGCGAGCCCGGGAAGGGGATCGACAGGGCGGCCATCAGTGGTCTCCCCGATCGGCCACCGGCCCGGCCGCCGTGGCCGGCATGTCCTGGGTCGAACAGATGTTCGTCATGGATCCATCCAAACACGAACAGATGTTCGGAGTCAAGCAGAAATCGAACGGATGTTTGCTTTCGGGTCGGACCGGGGGTACGGTGATGCAAACAGACGTTCGATGCCCGACACCGGCGACAGTGGACGGGGACTCGACGACCGTGCAGGCACCGGCCACCGCCGGACGACCGAACAGGGGAACCGATGGCCCAGGTACTCAGCAGCAAGCGCAAGGAGATCCTCGACTGCATCTCCGAGGCGGTCCGCGACCGGGGCTACCCACCCTCGGTGCGCGAGATCGGCGAGGCCGTCGGACTGACCTCGTCATCGACGGTCCACGCCCACCTCGCCGTGCTCCAGCGTGAGGGCTACCTCCGCCGGGACCCGACCAAGCCCCGGGCCATCGAGGTCCGCTACGACCCGTCGTCCAAGGTGGTGATGGACTCCCGGCCCACCCGCCACGTCCCGCTGGTCGGCGACGTGGCCGCCGGCGTCGGGGTCCTCGCCCAGGAGAACATCGAGGAGCTGTACCCCCTCCCCGAGGACTTCACCGGTACCGGATCGCTCTTCATGCTGAAGGTACGGGGTGACTCGATGATCGACGACGGCATCATGGACGGTGACTTCGTGGTGGTCCGCCAGCAGCCGACGGCCGACAACGGGGACGTCGTCGTGGCCGGTATCCCGGGCGACGAGGCCACGGTCAAGCGGTTCTCCTCCCGGAACGGCACGGTCGTCCTGACCCCGGCCAACGAGCGCCTCTCCCCCATGGAGTTCAGCGACGACGAGGTGACGGTCTACGGCAAGGTCGTGACCGTGCTGCGGAGACTCTGAGCCGACGGCGCGGACCCTCGTGCGGCGGGTGGTGCGCCGCCCCGGGCCCGTCGACGGCAGGCCCGGGGCGTGACGACAATCTCCCGCCGTGCCCCGGAGGCAGCAGCAGCGATGACGAGCCGTGGCCACCGATCCGTCGCACCGAGCCGACCCCTCGTCGGACCTGTCGAGCGCAGGGAGCTTCGTCCGCTCCCATCGCACGAGGGTCCGAGCCGTCGTCATCGGGGCGTGGGTGGCCGTCGTGGTGGACCCGTCCCGGGGGTACGCCACGTCGGGGGTCGTCGGGCCCGTCGCCGGTCTCTGAGACTCAGACGGTCGGTCCCCCGCCGATGAGCGAGGCCAGGGCCGCGTAGGTATGGCCCAGCTCGGACCGGGTCACGAATTCCCCCGGGGTGTGGGCCAGCAGCGGATCGCCGGGCCCGAAATTGGTCGCCGGGATCCCGTGCGCCCAGAAGCTGGCCACGTCGGTCCACCCCACCTTGGCCCGGGCCGGCTGCCCGGTGGCCCCGACCAGGGCGGCCAGCAGCGGGTGGTCCAGCGACGGCGGGGCGCCCGGAGACGAGTCCACCACCTCCCAGGTGTCGCCGTCCTCGAGGTGCGGTGCCACCACGGACCGGACCGCCGCCTCGGCCTCGACGACACTGCGGTCGGGCGCGAACCGGTGGTTCAGGGTGACCGCCGCCCGGTCGGGGACCACGTTGGCCGCCACCCCGCCCTCCACAGCCACGACCTGGAGCTGCTCGGCGTACTCGCAGCCGTCGATGGTCGGCCGCCGTCCCTCGTAGGCCGCCACGGCGGCGAGGATCGGGGCCAGTCGGTGGATGGCGTTCCGCCCCATGAAGGGCCGGGCCGTGTGGGCCCGGGCACCGCCCAGGCCGACCACCACCCGCAGGGTGCCCTGGCATCCGGCTTCCACGCGGCCCCCGGTCGGTTCGGCCAGCACGGCGGCGTCGGCCACCAGCAGGTCGGGCCGTTCGGCCCAGAGCCGGCCCAGCCCGCTGTGCCGGGCCGCCACCTCCTCACAGGTGTACAGGCACCAGGTGAGGTCGACCACCGGTTCGGGGACCGCACCGGCGAGGTGCAGGAGCACGGCCAGGCCCCCCTTCATGTCGGCGGCCCCCAACCCGTGGAGGACGCCGTCGTCCAGCGTCGGGACCTCGTTGCCTCCGCTGGGCGGCACGGTGTCGAGATGGCCGGCCAGGAGGAGGCGCTGCCGCCGACCGAGCGACGTCCGGGCCACCACGTTGTCCCCCACCCGCTCCACCGTGAGCCACGGACAGACCCGCAGTGCCGCCTCCATGGCGTCGGCGATCGCCGTCTCCTCGTGGCTCACCGACGGGATGGACACCAGCACCGTGGCCAGGTCGAGGATCTCGTCGGCGACCCCCGACGGGGTCACGCCGAGACGCCGTGCTGGCGGAGCACCTCGTTCAAGAGCGCCTTGTCGTGCCGCTGCCCCTCGGCCAGACGGCGGATGACCAGCACACTGGGGAGGTAGAACTCGCCCCCGGGGAACTCGCGCCGGCGGGATGCCTGAATGGCCACGGACCACGGCGGCACGTGCCCCCGGCTGATCTCCTCACCCGTCTCGGCGTCGAACACCGGGATCGACGGGTTGAGGATCACCCCGGCGCCCAGGACGGCCCCCTCCCCCACCCGGGCTCCCTCGGTCACCATGCACCGGCTTCCGATGAACGCCTCGTCCTCCACCACGACCGGGGCGGCCTGGGCCGGCTCGAGCACCCCGCCGATCCCCACCCCGCCGGACAGGTGGACCCGTTCGCCGATCTGGGCACACGACCCGACCGTGGCCCAGGTATCCACCATGGTCCCGGCCCCGACGCGGGCGCCGATGTTCACGTAGCTGGGCATGCAGATGACCCCCGGGCCCAGGTAGGAGCCCCACCGGGCCGAGGCGCCCGGGACCACCCGGACACCGGCGCCGGCGAAGTCGCGCTTCAGCGGCAGCTTGTCGGCGAAC
>Ga0302157_10000484_pt1 | contig 52509 bp, 46 predicted proteins | sample I_Bog_N3_3_FD_193502 | JGI IMG/M metagenome (GOLD analysis project Ga0302157, IMG submission 193502) | Peat permafrost microbial communities from Stordalen Mire near Abisko, Sweden - I_Bog_N3_3 | ecosystem: Environmental > Terrestrial > Soil > Wetlands > Peat | place: Sweden: Abisko, Stordalen... | reverse complement strand
GCCGCCCAGCTGGGCGGCGTCAAGGAGAGGCTCGGTGCCGGCGCCATCGGGGTGATCGGCTCCCCGGAGAGCACCAACGAGGAGCTGTGGCTGCTCCAGCGCCTGGCCCGCGAGGTGCTGGGCACCCCCCATCTCGACCACCAGCTGGAGAGCTTCCCCGGCCACGATCCGGCCGAGCACAGCCTGGGCATCGCCGAGATCGAGAAGTGCAGGGCGGTGGTCGTGCTCGGGCCCGAGCCGGAGCGCTTTGCCCCGGTGCTGACGCTGCGCCTCTTCAAGGCGCAGACCAAGAAGGGCGTCGCCGTCCACCGCCTGGACGGGGGGGCCCGGGGGGCCGCGGCGGTGAACGCCGCCGGCGGGGGCGAGGGCCTGGTCGGAGTGATCGCCGATGAGACCGGGCGTTCCGCGGCGGCCGCGGTCTCCCGGGCGCTCGCCGCCACCGGGGCGACCGTCAAGCGATTGACCATCACCCGCGGGGTCAACGGGCGGGGGGCGAAGGACCTCGGCCTGCTTCCCGGTCTCCTGCCCGGGTATCGAGCCGCCAAGCCGGCGGGACGGAGCGGTCGCGAGATCCTGGTCGGTGCCTCCGAGGGCAGCATCGCGGCCCTGGTCCTCATCAACGCGGCCGCGCTCGGTGCCGCCGGGGAGGACGCCGAGCTGCTGCGCCGGGCGTTGGCGCGGGCCGAGGTGGTGGTGGCGCTGGAGAGCGTGCCGAGCCCGGTCAGCGAGCTGGTCACCGTGCTCATCCCCGGACATACGCTCATGGAGAAGCTGGGCACCGTCACCAACTGCGAGGGCAGGGTGCAGCGCATTCGCGCCGCGCTGCCGCCGGCCACGGCCACGCCCGCCGAGACCAGGGTGCTCGGGATGCTGGCCGCCGCGTTGGGCGCCGAGGGCTGGGCAGGGGATCCGCCCCGGATTCTGCGCGAGATCGCCGCCTCCATCCCCGCCTACGCCACCGCCGGCAACGGCGGCCGCGCTCTCTTCGGGGAGCCCGCCGCATGATCGCCGACTTCTGGACCTACCTCATCGGTCCCGACTTCTGGTGGGTGATCATCGTCAAGGCCGTCATCGTCATCGTCTTCCTGATCACCGCCGGTGCCTACCTCACCCTGGCCGAGCGCAAGGTGGCGGCGCGCATCCAGCTCCGCATCGGCCCCAACCGGGTGGGCCCCTTCGGCCTCATGCAGCCCCTCGCCGACGCGGTCAAGCTGCTCTTCAAGGAGGACACCGCTCCCTCGGCCCGGGACAAGCTGCTCTACGTGGTCGCACCCGCCCTGGCCGGAGCGGCGGCCATGTTCGCCTTCGCGGCCATCCCCATCAGCGCGGTCAACTGCGTGGGCGGCCCGTCCATCGGCCAGGCGGCGCTCACGTGCCCGTCGGGGTACGCGCTTCATTGGGACATCGCCCAGCTCAACGTCGGCCTTCTCTTCATCCTCGCGATCACCTCCCTCGGCGTCTACTCCATCTTCCTGGGCGGATGGTCGGCGAACAACAAGTACTCGCTGCTGGGCGGGCTCCGCTCGTCGGCTCAGCTCATCTCCTATGAGATGGCCGTGGCCTTTGCGCTGATCGGCCCGGTGATCCTCGCCGGGTCGCTCAACCTGGAGCAGTTGGTGAGCAACCAGCAGCACCTCTGGTACGTCTTTCTCCAGCCGCTCGCCTTCCTGCTCTACTTCACCGCCGCCCTGGCCGAGACCAACCGTGCCCCCTTCGACCTGCCCGAGGCCGAGCAGGAGCTGATCGGCGGATACCACACCGAGTACGGGTCGATGCGCTTCGCCTTCTACTTCCTCGGCGAGTACATCAACATGGTCATCGTCTGCTCCATCGCCACCACGCTCTTCCTGGGCGGATGGCTGTCGCCGCTGCCGACCAGCTGGATCATCGTGGGCTGGATCCCCGGGGTGATCTGGTACCTGATCAAGGTGGCCGTGCTCCTCTTCGTCATGATGTGGATCCGCTGGACCCTGCCCCGGCTGCGCTACGACCGGCTGATGAACCTGGGGTGGAAGGTGCTGCTGCCGCTCGGTCTGATCAACGTCATGATCACCGGCACCATCGTCGCCCTGAGGGCCGGCTGATGTTCCGCGAGATCGCGCAGGGGATGAGCCTGACCTTCCGCACCATGTTCAAGAAGCCGATCACGGTGCAGTGGCCCGAGGAGCAGAAGCCCGCGACGCCGCGCCACCGCGGCCGTCACATCCTCCACCGCTACGACAACGGGCTGGAGAAGTGCATCGGCTGCGAGCTCTGCGCGGCCGCCTGCCCGGTGGGCTGCATCTACGTCGGCCCCGCCGAGAACCCCAAGGACCACCCGATCTCGCCCGGAGAGCGGTACGCCGAGCGCTACGAGATCAACCTGATGCGCTGCATCTACTGTGGCTACTGCGCCGAGGCCTGCCCGACCGAGGCGATCACCCTCGGGCCGCGCTTCGAGCTGGCCGACTACCGCCGCGAGCGGACCGTGGTGACCAAGGCCGATCTGCTCGAGGCCTGGCCCCACTTCGAGCAGGGGCGTGGCCCGTCGGCGCCGCGCGGAGCGGGCTCCGACCAGCGGGGCCGCGAGCTGCAGGACCCCGGGGTCAGCCCGCGGGTGGCATGGGACGCGGCGCAGGCCACCAAGGGGGATGCCACCCCGGTGCCCGGCGCCCACGGGATCATGAGCCGGCCGCCCAGTGTCGCCGGCCCCGCGGCCCGGGGCGAGGGGAGAGGGGCGGCACCCGCAACGGGGGAGGAGCCCGCGGCGAGCGAGCCGCCAGCGCCGCTCACGCCGGTCAGGGCGCGGAGGCGCCGCACGTGAACGTGCTCCTCGCCGTCATCCTGATCCTGGCCGCCATCTCTGCCCTCGGGGTGGTCTTCTCCTCCAAGACCATCTACTCGGCGCTCTCGCTGGTGCTGACGGTCGCACTGCTCGCCGCCGTCTTCCTGGTGCTCAACGCCCAGTTCCTCTTCGTCGTGCAGCTGATCGTCTACGCCGGGGCGGTCATGGTCCTCTTCGTCTTCATCATCGCCCTGCTCGACCCGGCCGCCGAGGACCGGCCGCGGATCTTCGACCTCCGTCTCATCCTCGGAGTGCTGGCGGTCGCCGGCCTCTGCACCGCGGTCTTCATCGCGGCCCGCAACGACGTGACCTACGACACCTCCTGCACCACCCAGGCGGTGACCTGCATGCACGGCTATACGGTGGGGAGCCTGGCCGCGACCGGTGACCTGTCCGCCGACCCCTTCCACACCTTCGGCTTCCCGGAGAACGCGGTGGACCGTGCCGGCAACGTCCAGACCCTGGCCAACCAGATCTTCCACACCTACGTCCTTCCCTTCGAGATCACCTCGCTGCTGCTGCTGGTGGCCGCGGTCGGCGCGGTCTACCTGACCCGCCGCGTAGCGGTCGAGCCGCGACGCGACCCGCAGGCCGAAGAACGGTGGCGGGACGACCTGGTGGAGGGCTCCGACTGATGCTCTCCCAGTCGATGTTCCCCTGGATCCTGCTGACCGCCGCATTCCTCTTCACCCTGGGTGCCCTCGGGGTGCTGATCCGGCGCAACCCGCTGGTCGTCTTCATGTGCATCGAGCTGATGCTCAACGCGGTCAACCTGGCCCTGGTCGGTTACTCCAGCTACCTCAACAGCGAGGAGGGCCAGGTCTTCGCCTTCATGGTCATCGTGGTGGCCGCCGCCGAGGTGGTGGTCGGCCTCGGCCTGCTCACCCGCGTGTTCAGCATCGGCCGCGAGCTGGACGTCGACGACCTCGATGAGATGAAGCAGTGAACGCCTCCACCGCGGCGCTCCTCGCCGGCCTGGTGCTGCTCTTCCCGCTGGCGGGCAGCGCGCTCTGCGGGCTGCTCGGCCCGGTGCTCGGCCGCCGCTTCGTCAACCTGGCCGGCACCCTCTCCATCGGGGCGGCGTTCGCCGTCACCCTGGTCATCTTCGTCCAGGTGCTGGGCGCGGCCTCCGGCCACCAGTCCACGACCGCCACCCTCTGGAACTGGCTGAACCTCGGCCCCGGCAACCTCAACGTCTCGGTCGACGTCACCATCGACCAACTCTCGGTGCTGATGCTGCTGGTCATCACCGGGGTCGGCCTGCTGATCCACGTCTACTCGGTCGGCTACATGGAGCACGACCCGGGGGTGGCGCGGTTCTTCAGCTACATGAACCTCTTCATCTTCTCGATGGCGCTCCTGGTGCTGGCCGCCAACATGATCATCCTGATCATCGGCTGGGCCGCGGTGGCGCTCTCCAGCTACCTGCTGATCGGCTTCTGGTACGAGCGGGAGAGCGCGGTGCTGGCTGCCCGCAAGGCGTTCATCACCCAGGTGATCGGCGACGTGGCGCTGGTCATCGCGGCCATCCTGATCTTCGTCAACCTGCGTGCGGTTCCAGCGTGTCCGTCCAACGAGAAGTGCGCGGGCCTTCCCCAAGCCCTTCACACCCTGAGCCTGCCTCAGATCTTCGCCCACGCCGGCTCACTGGGCGCGGGCAGCCCGCTGATCACGCTCATCTGCATCCTGCTCGCGGTCGGCGCCTTCGCCAAGAGCGCCCAGTTCCCCCTCCACACCTGGCTTCCCGATGCCATGGAGGGGCCCACCCCGGTGTCGGCGCTGATCCACGCGGCGACCATGGTGACCGCGGGCGTCTACCTGATCGCCCGCTTCCACGTCCTCTTCGCGTTGGCCCCGATCGCCTCGGGGATGGTCGCCTGCGTCGGGATGGGCACCGCCGTCATGGCCGGCTTCATCGCCCTCTCCCAGGTCGACATCAAGCGGGTGATCGCCTACTCCACGATGTCCCAGATCGGGCTGATGATCTTCGCGGTGGGGATCGGCGCCTACGCCGCCGGGATGTACCAGTTCCTGCTCCACGCCTTCTTCAAGGCGCTCCTCTTCCTCGCCGCCGGCAATGTCATCCATGCCGTCCACGACGAGCAGGACATCCGCGAGATGGGCGGGCTCGACTCCCGGATGCGGGTGACCGCCTGGTGCTTCCTGGTGGGCTCGCTGGCCCTGGCCGGGTTCCTCTTTGCGGGGATGTTCTCCAAGGAGAACCTGCTCGGCTTCGGCATGATCAACGGTCCCGGCGCGCCCACCCTCTACATCGTGGGCATCGTCGTCAACGTGCTCACCGGGCTCTACGCCTTCCGCCTCTACGGCACCACCTTCCGGGGCGAGCCGCGCTCGGAGGCCGCCCGCAACGCCCACGAGTCCAAGGCCGTGATGCTCTGGCCGGTCGTGATCCTGGCCGGGCTCTCGGCGCTCGCGGGCTGGATCCTGCAGTGGCCGGTCGCCTTCGGGCCCCACCTCATCGACGCCTTCCTCAACCCGGTGTTCACCAGTCCCGGCGGCAGCCACATCGCCAAGGCGCCGGGTCTCGGGCTGGGGGTGATCGGGTTCGTGATCGGCCTGACCTGCAGCCTGATCGGCATCGGCATCGCGCTGCGCATCTGGGTGCGTCACGACCTCGATCCGTCGCACGTGCTGGCGCGGCCGGGGTTCCGGCTGCTGCCCCGCCTCTCCTTCAACAAGCTCTACTTCGACGAGATCTACGACGCCCTGCTGGTCCGCCCCACCCGGGCCCTGGCGCGCGGTCTCCGCCGGGTCGGCGACCCGGTGATGGACAGCTGGATCAAGGGTGTCTCCGGGGTCGCGACCGACTTCAGCTCGGCCTTCCGGACCATCCAGACCGGTCTGATCCGCGACTACGCCTCGTACATGGTCCTCTTCGTGGTGATCTTCACCATCGCCGTCATGCTTGCGGCGGGGCTGGCGAAATGAGCGGATTCCCCTGGCTCACCGCCATCCTGCTGCTCCCCGCCGCCGGGGCGCTCCTCCTCCAGGTCATCCCCGGGAAGGCCGCCGACCTGATCAAGGGCGTGACCGTGGTGGTGGCCGCCGCCGAGGTGGTGCTGGTCGCCATCGTGGTCCACGGGGTCGCGACCACCAGCGCGGTCGGTGGCGGGCCGTTGCCCATGCACTACGTCGAGCAGGCCAACTGGATACCGGCCATCGGTGCCTCGTATCACGTCGGGGTGGACGGGGTGTCGGCCTGGATCCTCGCCCTCAACGCGGGCGTCTTCCTGCTCGGCGCGCTGGTGGTGCCGCGCCTCACCACCGAGCGGATCAAGCTCTTCTGCGGCCTGATGCTGCTCGCCGAGGCGGCCACCACCGGTGTGCTGATCAGCCTCGACCTGCTCCTCTTTTACCTCTTCTGGGAGGGGATGCTGATCCCCCTCTACTTCCTGCTCGCCTTCTACGGCAACGAGAACCGGGGCCGGGCGACGCTCAAGTTCGTGATCTACACCGTGGCGGGCAGCCTGCTGATGCTGCTCGCGATCCTCTACCTGCACTTCCAGGCGCTGGCAGGCGGGCACAACACCTTCGATCTCGAGGTCCTGCTCCAGAGCCCGCTGCCCGCCCAGGCCGGCGTGGCCCTTCCCTTCACCACCATCCAGACGCTCTCTCCGGCGATGTTCGCGTTCCTCGCCTTCGCGCTGGCCTTCGCCATCAAGCTGCCCATCGTTCCCTTCCACACCTGGCTGCCCGACCTCTACGAGTCGGCGCCGACCCCGACGCTCGTGTTCTTCGCCGGGGTGGTGAGCAAGATGGGCGCCTACGGCTTCATCCGCTTCGGGATCACCCTCTTCAGTGGGCCCGTCCACCAGCTCCAGCCGCTCCTGGTGGCGCTGGCCATCCTCAGCATCCTCTACGGCGCGATGATGGCCCTGAGCCAGACCGACCTCAAGCGGATCGTCGCCTACGCGAGCATCTCCCACCTCGGATTCATCGCGCTCGGCATCTTCAGCCTCAACCAGAACGGCATCGACGGGGCCGTGATCCAGATCCTCAACCACGGCATCATCATCGCGGGCCTCTTCCTGGTGGTCGGCGTGGTCGAGGCCCGCACCGGGACCCGCGACATCCGCGAGCTGGGCGGACTGCAGAAGCGGATGCCCTGGCTCTACGTCTTCTTCCTGGTGATCACCCTGGGCGCCCTCGGCTTGCCCGGGACCAACGGTTTCGTCGGCGAGGTCACCATCATGCTGGGCGCCTTCCAGTACTTCTGGCTGCCGGCCGTGCTGGCCGGCCTGGGGGTGCTCATCGCCAGCTGGTACATGCTCCGCATGCACCAGGGGATGATGCACGGGCCGGTCCGGGCGGTCACCGAGAAGGTGCAGGACCTGCGCTTCCGCGAGGGACTGGTGCTCGCCCCGCTGGCCGTGCTGATCATCCTTCTCGGGGTGTACCCGCACCCGGTCGGCAGCGTCGCCGCCCAGGCGGTGCCCGGCTACGTGAGGCTTGCCGACACGAGCCAGCAGCCGGTCGTGATGCCGACCTCCGCGCACATCGCCACGCTGACCGAGGTCGAGCGATGAGCGGCGCCGCATACGACCTGAGCTCCCGTCCGTCCCCGGTGGCGGTGTGCACGCTGTGAACGCACTCGCTGCCCTGCCGCTCGCCACCGCCACCCCGGGCTGGCACGACCTGGTCGGGCTCCTCCCCGAGGTCATCGTCGCGGGCGGCTTCCTCGCCCTCATGCTGCTCGACCTGGTGGTGCCGCCGGCGCGGCGCACCTGGCTCGCGGTGTTCAGCGGAGCGGTCCTGGTGGGCGCCCTGGCGGTCAGCGTCTGGGGCTGGTACGACGCCGGCTCAGCCGGTCGCAGCGTCTTCTTCGGCGCCTTCGCCTACGACCGGCTGGCCGAGTTCGGCAACTGCGTGATCCTGGTGACCTCGCTGCTCACCGTGGTCATCAGCCCCGGCTACCTCGACCGGCGGAGGCTGCACCACGGCGAGTACTACTCGCTGGTGATGGCGGCGACGGTCGGCATGATGCTGCTCGCCGGCGCCACCAGCCTCATGGTCATCTTCCTCGCCATCGAGCTGCTCTCCATCTCCCTCTACATCCTGAGCGGATTCTCCCGCCAGGAGGAGCGCTCCCAGGAGGCGGCGGTCAAGTACCTTCTGCTCGGCTCCTTCGCCTCCGCGTTTCTCCTCTTCGGCATGGCGTTGGTGTATGGCGAGACCGGGCACACCCAGCTCGCCCAGATCGCCGAGGCGATGAGCCGCTCCCTGCCGGTCGACCCGCTCCTGGTGGGCGGGATCATCCTGATGTTCGTCGGCCTCGCCTTCAAGGTCAGTGCGGCGCCCTTCCACGCCTGGACACCGGACGTCTACCAGGGAGCGCCGACGTCGGTGACCACCTTCATGAGCGTCGCCACCAAGGTGGCGGCCTTCATCGTCATCATCCGCCTCTTCGACGACGCCTTCGCCTCCTACTACAGCCACTGGAGCGCGGTGGTGATCACGGTCGCCATCCTCTCCATGGTCGTCGGCAACTTCGCCGCGCTGACCCAGAACAGCATCAAGCGGATGCTCGCCTACTCGGGCATCGCCCAGGCCGGCTACATCCTGATCGGGGTGGCGGTGGGCGTCGGCACCGCGCTCGGTGTCCAGGGTGCCCTCTACTACCTCGCCGCCTACGCGTTCACCAACCTCGGTGCCTTCGCCGTGGTCACGGTGATGAGCGGGCGGGGCGAGGACCTCGACCGCTACGACCAGCTGCGCGGGCTGTGGCACCGGCGGCCATACGTCGCCGCGGCGCTGGCATTCTTCCTGCTCTCGCTGGCGGGCTTTCCGTTCACCGCCGGCTTCATGGGCAAGTTCCTGGTCTTCGCGGCCGCCATCCAGGCACACAACGTCGCGCTCGCACTCTGGGGGATCGGCACCAGTGCGGTGTCGGTCTTCTACTACCTGCGGGTGACCCTGATCATGTTCCAGCGTCCCAAGGAGGACGCGCCCGCATACGAATGGCCCCGGACCGGCCGGGCGGGAAGCGCGGTCCTGCTGGTGACCGCCGCCGGCACGCTGGTGCTGGGCATCTTCGTGGGCCTGGTGCTCACCGTCGCCACCATGGCCCAGGCGGGGACGCTTCCGGGAAGGTAGCCGCCCGGGGAGGACGGGCCGAGCTGGACCCCGGTCTCCTGCTCACCCTCAGCGCCCGCCGTCCCCCGCTCCGACCTCTGCGCCCGGCACGCTCTCCGTCTCCGCCGCCGGCTCGGCGGTGCGGTGCCCCAGCAGGCTCTCATCGGCCGGCCCGCTGACCTCGACCTCAGCGGTGGGCGGCTCCGCGCCGGCGGTGGCCGGGGGCCCGGCACCGGCGCCGGCCGGCGCTGTGCCGCCAGCGGAGTCGAGCGGCAGCTCGACCCAGAAGGTCGAGCCCTTGCCGACCCGGCTTGCCACCCCGATCCGGCCGCCCATCGCCTCCGTCAGTGACTTGGAGAGGGCGAGCCCCAGGCCGGTCCCCTCGACGTCCGAGGTGGCTGCCGAGAGGCGTTCGAAGGGCGCGAAGAGCCGCTCCATCTCCTCGAGCCGGAGCCCGGGCCCGCTGTCCTGGACGGCGATCCGGCAGCTGCCGTCGCGGATCGCCGCGGTGATCTCCACCCAGCCTCCCCGCCGGTTGTACTTGATGGCGTTGGAGACGAAGTTGAGCAGCACCTGCTTGAGCCGCTGGTGGTCGGCGCCGACGATCAGCTCCTCCGGGATGCCCGTGACCCGGACCGTGATCGACAGCTCCGTGGCCATCGGACGGGTCAGATCGAGCACCTCACCCACCAGGTGTCGCACCGCGACCGGCTCCGGGGAGAGGGAGAGCCGGCCCTCCTCGATCCGGGAGATGTCGAGGATGTCGTTGACCAGGGCCAGCAGATGGTCGCCCGCCTTGAGGATGGTGCGGACGTGGTGCTCCTGCTGGGGGTCGAGAGACTCGGTGAGGAGGAGGTCGGCGAAGCCGATCATGGCGGTGAGCGGGGTGCGCAGCTCGTGGCTCAGCCGGGAGAGGAATTCGCTCTTGGCCCGGTTGGCGGCCTCCGCCAGGTCCCGGGCGTTGCGCAGCTCGGCCTCGGTCTCCACCGCCAGCTCGGCCACCCGCACCCGGTCCAGGGCGATCGAGAGCGAGGCGGTGTAGCCGGCGAGCCAATCGGCCTCCTCGGCGTCGAAGGTGGGGGAGAGGGAGCCGGCCAGGACCACCAGGACGCCCTGCCCGGCGTTCATCGGGAGGGCGTGGACGATGGCGGTGTGGGAACCGCTCCGCAGCCGCACCAGGGTGGCCGGGGAGGGGAGGGGCAGCCGCGCCAGGAGGTCGCGCGCCTCCGAGTCGAAGATGCCCTGAGAGGCGAGCAGCTCGCCCGTCACGTCGGCGATCAGCCCGGCCCCACCGCCGACCAGGCGGATTGCCCAGTCGAGGCCGCGGACTGCCAGGGCGGCGCGGTCCGGGCTGTACAGGAGCAGGTCGTGGATGGCGTGGCGGAGGCGGTCCTCCTCGGGCCGGCGCCAGATCCGGCGCAGCCACCCGGGTGGCGCGAATCCCGCGTACAGCGGCGGGACGCAGACCAGGGCACAGACCTGGAGGGCGACGGCGAGGCGGTCGCCACCGATGGTGAAGGCCACCAGGATCAGGGCGGCCACGATCATGATCCCGCCATAGCCGGCGGCGATTGAGCGCATCCGGGCGCGCTGCACCGCGGGGAGGCCCACGGAGAGGCGGGCCAACCGGTACGCGGGCTCCGCCACGGCCAGGCACCAGACCACCAGGAGCAGGTCGAGCGCCAGCTTCTGCTCGGGACCAGGTGCGACCCCCGGGCGGGCGGCGACCGGCAGGCCCACCACGAAGCTGAGCGCGGTTGCGCCCGCCAGGGCGAGGCCCGCCAGCATGAGCACCCACCACGGGAGGGGCAGCACGGAGTGGCGGTACAGGACGAGTGCGCCAGCCGAGATCATTGAGGTGACGACCAGCACGCTGGCGAAGGCCGCCGCGTGCCCGACGAGCGGCTCGATCCCGGCCCCGAGCGCGACCAGCCCTAGGCTTCCCAGGGCGATCGCCAGGTAGCCGCGCCGCCCCTCCCGGCCCCGCCACCAATCGCGGAGGGCTAGCACCCCGATGAGCAGGAAGGCGGCCGCGTCGATGATCTGGAGGACGCGCAGAGGGAGATCGGTCACGGCCGGAAGCTCTGCAGGCGGGGCAGCGGGGTGGCGGCGATGACCTCGCGGAGGCCGGGGTGCGGGCTCACTCGCTGCAATCCTCCCGCTTTCCGGGTCAGGTGGCGAGGGGGAGGTGCTCTGGGGCGGCGATCCAGGTCCCGGAACCGCCGAGTGCGCGGGTCAGTGGGCGCTCCCCGCGGCCGTCGCCGAGGACCACCGCGAGCACGCCGCCCTCCAGCGCGCGGCGGGCGGCCAGCAGCTTGACCCGGGCCCGGCCCCGTGCCAGGGGGAGGTGGGGCTCGATGTCGTCCGGGCCGAGGCGGGGGATCAGACTGGCCTCGTCGTCGGGGTCGCGGAGCAAGCCCGGCACGTTCATCAGGATCACCAGGCGCTGCGCGCCCAGTGCGATGGCCACCTCCGCCGCCAGGCGATCACCGTCGACGTTGATCGCCTCGCCCTGGGCGGAGATGGCCGGGGGCGTGAGCACCGGGAGCCGGCCGGTGTCGAGGAGGAGGCGGAGCAGGGAGGCGTCGACCACCTCGATGGTGCCGGCGTGGTTGTCGTGGAGAAGGCGCTGGCGGTCGCCCTCGACGATCCGGAGATCGGGCTTGCGCCGGCCGGTTGCGATTCCCCCGTCCATCGCGGAGAGCCCGACCGCGTCCGCCCCCTCGCGGCGCAATCCCTCCACCAGCCGCTTGTTGACCAGACCGCAGTACGCCATCAGGAACTGGTCCATGGTCTCCCGGTCGGTGTACCGGGTCACCTCGCCGCGGACCGATGTGACCATCCGCGGGGGATGGCCGAGAAGCGTGGACAGCCGGTCGAGCTGGAGGTGGGCGCCGTGGATGACGATCAGACGCCCATCGAAGCCGGCCAGCTCGGCGAGCAGGGGCCCGGCGCCGGCGAGCTCCAGGCTGCCGCCGATCTTGACGACGGTGGTCACAGTGGGTAGATCGCGCCGAACTCCAGACCCGCCGTTTCCGGGAAGCCCAGCCGGATGTTGGCCGCCTGGATCGCCTGGCCGGCCGCGCCCTTGACCAGGTTGTCGATGGCCGCGGTCACCACCAGGCGGCGGGAGTGCGGGTCGCGGCTGAAGCCGATGTCGCAGAAGTTGGTGCCCGTGACCAGCCGTGGATCCGGGTGGCGGTGCAGCCCGTGGGCCTGCTTCACGATGCGGAGGAACGGCTCGGCGCGGGTCGCCGTGCGCAACACCCGCCAGATCTCCCTCTCCTCCATCGCCACGCTGAGCCAGACGTGGGCGGTGACCAGGATGCCGCGAACCGCCTCCACGGAGGTGACGCTGAGGGCGACCTCGCTGATCGTGCCGAGGGCCCGCAGCTCCTGGAGGATCTCGGCCGTGTGGCGGTGCCCGGTGGCGGCGAAGCTGTGCATGGCGCCGCTGCGGTGGGGGTGGTGCGACGTGGCGGTCGGCTCCGAGCCGGCTGCCGAGGAGCCGATCAGGGCGTCGACCACGATCGGCATGGCCGGGTCGACCAGGCCGGCCCGGACGAAGGGCGCCAGGGCGAGGATGCTGGCCGTCGCCACACAGCCACCGATGGCGAGCCGGTCGGCGGTCACGATCTGCTCGCGGTGCAGCTCCGCCAGCCCGTACACGAAGCTGGAGAGCAGCTCCGGGCGGGGGTGCTCCCACCCATACCAGCGGGGGTAGTCGGCGGGGTCGTGGAGCCGGAAGTCGGCGGAGAGGTCGACGACGACCGGGGCCAGGGCCAGGGTGCGGTCGATGCGCGGCGCGGTCTGGCCGTGGCGCAGCGCCGAGAAGACGACGTCCGCGGGCTCCAGATCGTCGAGGCCGCAGAAGCGGAGCTCGTTCCGGTCGCGGAGCTGGGGATGGACGGCGGCGACCGGCTTGCCGCGCAGGCGCTCGGAGGAGACCTGGGCCACCTCGAGGTGCGGGTGGCCGGCGAGCAGCCGCAGCAGCTCACCGCCGGTGTAGCCCGACCCGCCCTGGACGATGGCTCTCATCGGCTCAGCTCCTCCAGGGCGCCGCTCAGGACCGACACCGCGCGTTCCAGCTCGGCGATGTCCACCGCCTCCTCGGGGGTGTGGTCGAGATGCGAGTCACCCGGACCGTAGGCGACGGCGGGGCATCCCCAGCGGGGAACCAGGAGGTTCATGTCGGCAGTACCCGTCTTAACCTTGTGTCGAGGGGCCCCTCCCTGGCGGCGGATGGCGCGGGTGAGGGCCCGTGCCACCCGGCTGTCCCGGGGAGTGTGAACCGCATCGGTGGCGAATTGCACCAGAAGCTCGGCCTCGCCCCGTTCCCCGTCGAGCCAGTCGAGCAGGGCCGCCGAGCCGAGGTCGGGGGGCAGCCGGAATTGAATTCGCGCCACCGCGGTCTCGCGGAGACCGGTGCCCATCACCTCGAGCCCGGTGACGCGCAGGTCGGCCCGGTGGAAGGGACCGCTGGCGGCACCCCGCTCCTCGAGCTGCGCCTGGAGCCGGGCGAGCAGGGCCACCAGACGATCGGCCACCGTGGATTCGGGGGCGGCTCGGTGGCGGAGGGCGTCCTCGATGCGCAGCTCGGCCCGGACGATCCCCCGGTACCCGACGGTCACCGCATCCCAGCCGCTCGGCTCGAGGACGATGAGGGTGGCGGGGGAGGGGCGGGTCGCGACCTGGCGGGCGCCACGGGAGTCCCCCTCCTCGTCGACACAGCCGATCACCGTGAAGCGCGCCGGCCCGTGCCTCGGCTGGAGCGCGACCGCGGCGATGGCCGCTGCCAGCGGGCCCTTGGCGTCGACCGAGCCGCGGCCGAAGATCCGGCCGGCCTCGCGGCGCGGCGGGATGGTGCCGGGGACGGTGTCCAGGTGGCCGAGGAGCATCACCTCACGGGGCCCGTCGCCCCAGACGGCGACGACATTGCCGGCCGGGTCGATCTCGGCGTCGAAGCCCGCGCCGGCCAGCCGGTCGCGGAGCGCGCCCGCCAGGCGCCATTCGCTCCCGGTCGGGCTGGGGACGGCGAGCATCTCGAGCAGAAGGTCGTCGACCGCGATGGTTGTCGTGGCGGCGGCGGTCATGGGGCGTCTTCCGTGTTTGCGCCGGCGGCGGTCGTCGTCTTCGGGGGGACCGCGGTCCGACGCCTCTGGCGTCGGCCGCTCACGAGGCGGTGCCCACGGCGGCGCTGGTGCGCGCCAGTGAGAGCACGTGGTCGGCCATCCGGCCTGGGATGTCGACACCGGTCGTGTCGATGCTGTTGCGGAACTCCATGGTGTGGTTGACCTCACTGATGAGCAGCTCGCCGTCGCCACGCTCCAGCAGGTCGACGGCCACCATGCCCCCGCCCACCGCAGCGGCGGCGCTGCGGGAGAGCCGGTCGATCTCGGCCGTGACCGGGCAGTTGGAGGCGTGGCCGCCGCGCGCCGTGTTGGTGATCCAGTGCTCGGACTCCCGGTAGATGGCGCAGATGGTCTCGCCGCCCACCACGAAGCTGCGGATGTCGCGTCCCGGCTTGTCGATGTGCTCCTGGATGTAGTAGACGGAGTCGGCGGCGGAGCCGAGGGCACGCTTGTGCTCCAGCACCGCCTCGGCGGCGTCGCGGTCATTGAGACGCGAGACCATCCGGCCCCAGGAGCCGACCGCGGGCTTGATCACGACCGGGTAGCCCAGCTCCTCGATCGCGCGCAGCGCGGCCTCCGGGGTGAAGGCGACCAGGGTTCGCGGGGACGGCAGACCGTGGGCGGCGAGCGCTGCGCTGGTGGCGACCTTGTCTCCGCAGGTGGCGACCACCAGGGCGGTGTTGACGGTGGTCACCCCCTGCCCTTCCAGGACGCGGAGAGCGGCCAGCGCCCGGGTCTGGCTGAGGCTGCGGTCAAAGACGACGTCCCACCGGGGTGGACCGCCCGCCGGCCCGCGGATGTCGAGAACGACGACGTCGTCGTCGATCCGCTCGGGCTCCGCGCCGCGCGTGCGGAATGCCTGCAGGAGCAGCTTCTCCTCGACCCGGATCCGCGAGCAGAGGATGCCGATACGGGGAGGGGTCACTCGCCCCAGTCCTCCTCTTCGGGTGGGGCGACCTGGAGCTGGGCCGGGGCCAGGCCCCGGATCTCCAGGTCGGCGCCACACTCCGAGCAGGAGACGATCTCACCGACCTCGGCGTCGCTGCCGATGGCCACCTGGGCGTCGCACTCGGGACAGACTGCGGTCAATCCAGCCACGGTCAAGACCTCCTCAGTGTTGGGCACCGTCAGACCACCTCTTCGATGGCGGCCCAGCCATGATTCTTGATCAATTCGACCAGCGAGCCGGCCTCGCTGATGCGGCGGGCGACCGCCGAGGGCGCCTCGCCCTGGAAGGTCCGGCCGCCGGCCACGATGGTGCCGTGCTCGGTGTCCACCACCACCTCGTCGCCGTCCTGGACGGCGTCGTAGAGGTCGGCGCAGCGGATCACGGGTAGCCCGAGGTTGACCGCGTTGCGGTAAAAGATGCGGGCGAAGGACCGTGCCACCACTGCGCTCACCCCGCTCGCCTTGATCGAGAGCGGCGCGTGCTCCCGGGAGCTGCCGCAGCCGAAGTTGTTGCCCGCGACGATGACGTCACCGGGGCGCACCGTCTCGTGGAAGTCGGGGCGGTTCTCGATGAAGCAGGCCTTGGCGAGCGCCGCCGGGTCGGTGGTCAGGTTGTAGCGGCCGGGCATGATGGCATCGGTGGAGATGCCATCCCCGAAGCGGAAGACCCGCGACATCAGTTCTCCTCCCGTGGGTCTGCGATGACCCCGGCCAGGGCGGACGCCGCCGCCACCGCCGGGTTGGCCAGGTAGATCTCGGCGTCCGGGCTGCCCATGCGGCCCGGGTAGTTGCGCATGCTGGTCGAGAGGGCACGTTCGCCGGGGCCGAGGGTGCCGTGCTGGCGGCCCAGGCAGGGGCCGCAGCCGGCGGCCATCACCACCGCTCCGGCGCGCACGAAGGTGTCGATGTAGCCGCGCTCCAGCGCTTGTACGTAGGCGGTCCGGGTGCCCGGGATGATGATGGTCCGGGTGGCCGGGTTGACCTGGCGGCCCTCGAGCATGCCGGCGACGATCGCCATGTCCTCGATCCGGCCATTGGCGCAGCTCCCGATGAACACCTCGTCGAGGCGGATGCCGGCCAGCTCGGAGAGGGGCCGCACGTTCTCGATGGCGGGCGGCGCTGAGACCTGCGGCTCCAGCTCGCTGACATCGACGCGAAGGACCCCGGAGTAGGACGCCTGGCTGGGGCGCAGATCGCCGCCATCGGGGAGGTGGAGGTAGTCCCAGGTCTTGGCGTCGACCTCGCAGAGCCCGCACTTGGCGCCGAAGTCGACGGAGAGGTTGGAGAGGGTGAGCCGCTCCGACAGCCCCATGGCGGTGACCGTCGGCCCGCCCCACTCGACGGCCAGGTAGTTGGCGCCCTCGGCGCCGAGCTGTCGGATGACGTGGAGGGCGAGGTCCTTGGCCTGGACGCCCCGGGCCAGATCGCCGGTCACCTCGATGCGGAGGGTCTCGGGCACCCGGAACCAGGAGCGCCCGGTGGCCATGGTCACCCCGATGTCGGTGGAGCCCATCCCGGTGGCGAAGCATCCCAGGGCCCCGTAGGTGGTGCTGTGCGAGTCGGCGCCGACCACTACGCCGCCGGGGCGGACGAATCCGCGCTCCACCATCACCAGGTGGCAGATCCCCTCGGCGAAGAGGTTGCGGATCCCGTACTCGGCGGCGAACTCACGGATGCGGCGGTGCAGCTCGCTGGCGGCCACGCTGTTCGAGGGGAACACGTGGTCGAAGCTGAAGATGGTCCGCGCGGCGTTCCAGATCGGCATCTCCAGGCTGCGAAAGGCGTCGATGGCGAGCGGTCCGGTGACGTCGTGGGCCATCACCGCGTCGACCTCGGCGATCACTGTGTCGCCGGCGTGGACGGGCCGGCCCACGCGCCGGCTGAGTATCTCTTCTACCAGTGTTCCCATCTCGGTTTGGATTCTCCTGATGTGTGGGCTAGGCGGCGGGGTTGTGCCAGCTGAGCAGGAGGCCGTCCACCTGCTCGTCGGCGAGGGTGGCCGAGTCGGCGAGCCGCTTGATCTCGGCGGTGGCCGCGGCGATCTGCTCCTCGTCAAGGTCGATGCCGAGGCTCCCGGCGCGGTCGCGGATGGCGTTGCGGCCGACCAGCCGGTGGCCGATGAGTATCTGCCGATCCAGGCCATAACGCTCGGGCTGGAGCACCTCGTAACTGCGTGGATCGCGGAGCACCGCGTTGCTGTGCATTCCCGCCTTGTGGGTGAAGGCGAAGGCGCCGGTGATGGGGGCGTTGAAGGGCACCCCGATACCGAGGATGCGGGCGACCAGGGCGTCGAGCTGGGGGAGGAGGTCGAGGCGGTAGGGCTCGACCCGCTCCGGGGAGACGGTGCCGATCCGGGCGATGAGCCCGGAGAGGGAGGCGATCCCATTGCGTTCGCCGATGCCGAGCACGGTGGTGTCGATGTGGGTGGCGCCGGCCTCCAGGGCGGCCAGGGCGTTGGCCACCGCGCAGCCGGTGTCGTTGTGGCCGTGGAACTCGATGTCGCAGCCGACGGCGGCCCGCACCGCCACCACCATCTCCTCGACCTGCCGCGGGGTGGCGATGCCGACCGTGTCGGCGATGCCAACCCGGTGGGGCCCGCAGGCATCGACGGCCCGGTACACCGCCAGGATCTCCTCGAGGTCGCTGCGGAAGGCGTCCTCGCAGCTGAAGCGGATCTCGCGGCCAGCGCGGCGGACGTGGCTGATCACCCCGCAGGCGATGTCGATCACCTCGTCGAGGGAGCGGCGGTGGCTCGCCCGGCGGAGCACGTCGGAGGTGGCGAAGAGGACGTTGACGCCGTCCGCGCCGGCGGCCAGCGCTCGGTCCACGTCCTCGATGGAGCAGCGGGTGTGGGTGAGCACCCGGGCCCGGGGGCGGGCCGCGACCACCGCCTTCAGGTCGGCCTCCGACTGGGGCGAGGCCGCCGGGGAGGTCATCTCGATGTAGTCGACGCCGAACTCGTCGAGGGCGGCGACGATCTCCATCTTCTGATCGGTGGTGAAATCGGCCCCGGCGAATTGCTCACCCTCACGGAGGGTCGAGTCGACGATGGCCATGCGCTCGACCGTCACCTCCGGGCCGCCAGCGACTCGCGAGCACTCAGGGCTTGGAGCACGGCCTCGGTCATCTCGCCGGTCGAGCTGGTGCCGCCCAGGTCGGGGGTACGTGCTCCGGCGACGAGGGCCGCGTCCACTGCGGCGCGGATCTCTGCCGCCACCTCGGGGAGGCGGAGTGAGTGCTCGAAGAGGAGGGCTACGCTCAGGATCGAGCCCATCGGGTTGGCGATGCCGCGCCCGGCGATGTCCGGCGCCGTGCCGTGGATCGGCTCGTAGAGGGCGGGCCCGCCCTCGGGATTGAGGCTGGCCGACGCCATCAGGCCGAGCGAGCCGCTGATCGCGGCCGCCTCGTCGCTCAGGATGTCGCCGAAGAGGTTCTCGGCGACCACCACGTCCAACGCTGACGGCTGCTGGAGCATGCGCAACGCAAAGCTGTCGATGAGCTGGTGATCGACGGCGATGTCCGGGTTGTCCGCGGCCAGCTCGGAGGTGACGTCGCGCCAGAGTCGCCCGCTCACCAGGGCGTTCGCCTTGTCCACCGAGGTCAGGTGGCGGCTCCGGCCGCGGGCCAGTGCGAACGCGAAGGTGACGACGCGCGCGATCTGCTGGCGGCTGTAGGTGATGGTGTCGTGGGCGCGCTCCGAGTCACCCTCGCCGGTCCGGCCGTGAGCGCCGTAGTAGGCACCGGCGGACAGCTCGCGGACGACGATGAAGTCGCTGCCGCGGGTGACCTCGGGCCGCAAAGGCCCGCAGTCGGAGAGGGCGGGGAAGGCGCGGACGGGACGCAGGTTGATGCTGAGACCGAGCCGCTGGCGCAGCCCGTGGATGGCTGCTCCCGGTCTCGCGTCGCCGCGCAGATGGTCCCAGCGGGGGGCACCGGCAGCGCCGAAGAGGACGGCGTCGGCCTCGCGGCAGAGCTGCAGGGTCGCCTCGGGGAGGGGGCGCCCCTCGGCTTCGATGGCGGCACCGGCGATTGGCCGCTCGGTCAGCTCCAGGGAGAGGTGGTGGGTGGCGGCGGCGTGCTGGAGGACCCTCACCGCGCTCGCGGTGACCTCCGGGCCGATGCCGTCGCCGGGAAGGACGACGACACGGATGGGGCGCGATTGCGACTGGATGCTCATGGGACTCCCGCGGGCTGTTTCTGAACTGCTCTGAACAGACAAAGAGGGCTCCCTCGCTCTGGGGGAGCCCTCTTCCGCGGCGGCGGTAGCGCCTCGCGGCGCGCGCCTCTACTTCGTACCGGCGGATCTGGCCCCTGCGAGGGCTTTACGTCCGGCGAGCTGTTTCGAGGCGTGCGCGGTGTGCATCGTTCGGCAACTATACGGGCTGCCCGGTTGCGGCGTCAACTTGATCTCGGACCGCGCAGGGTTCACGTCTCCTCGACGAAGGCCGGCGCCCCCTCGTCCGTGACCATCTCGGTCACCCCGCCCGCGGCGAAGCATTCGCCGGTGCTGGCGCAGGCCACGCCGTTGAGCTCGGTTTCAGCGTTGCCCGGCGGACTGGGACTGGCAACGACGCGCCAGCCGCTGCCCGTATCCCCCTCGATCAGGGGGTGCGCGCCACTGTAGCCGACGGCCCAGCAGCGCGCGGCGCCGGCACACGCCACGCCCATCAGCTGGCTCTCCTCGCTGACGGGAGCGGGACTCGCAGCAACGCTCCAGCTGGTCCCGCCGTACTGCTCGATCAGAGGCGCCGAGCTGGTCGCTGTCCTAGCCGTGCTGCCCACGGCCCAGCAGTGGTTCTCGCTGGTACAGCTCACATCGTTGAGCTGGCCGCCGCCGCCGGGCGGGCTGGGGCTGGGGACGACGCTCCACAAACCATCGGCGTACTGCTCGATGAGCGTCTTCGGATCTCCCCCGTCGCCGTTGAGCTTGCCCACGGCCCAGCAGTCGCCGGCGCTCACGCAGGCCACCCCTGCGAGGTAGCTCTCCGAGTCATCGGGGGGCGGGGCGCTCACAAGGCTCCATTCCCCTGCTGCGTACTCCTCGACCAGGGGCGCCGTGTTGTTGCTCCCGGCACCCACCGACTCGCCGACAGCCCAGCATTCGCCAGGCCCGAAGCAAGTGACCCCGAAGAGGAAGGCCCACGCCCCGCCAGGGAGAGACGGACCGGGAACGGCGCTCCAGCCGCTTCCATCGTAGTGCTCGATCAATCCGGCGTAACCGACAGCCCAGCAGTCGCTGGCGCTCACGCAGCTGACACCAAAGAGCCTGCCGCTCGCGCCTTCGGGTTGCGCACCGCCGAGAACCGAGCTCCAGCCGGCGCCTGGTCCCTGCGTGGTCAACGGTCGAGCTTGGGGGACCTGTGCCCAGCCCACCGCCCAGCAGTCGGAGTCGCCGGAGCACGACACGCTCTCCAGCGACGCCGTCGCCTCAAGGTTTCCGAGGGAGGTGGCGGCGAGGCTCCAGGTGGCCGGGACCGTGGGGGTCGAGTTGGCGGTAGGAGTCGTCGACGCGGCGGCTCTGGCACTCGTCGCCGGTTCGGACGAGGTGCAGCCGGAGGCGAAAGCCGTCAGCAGCAGTGCCACCGTTGCAGGCATTGTCGACCTGATCCGGGTGGATCGGTGAGCGGGGCGGCCAGCCGACGGGGGGAGGGCCACAGTGCCGTCTCCCGCTCACTGACATCACCGTCGCGCCGATGTTGAGCACCGCTGGTCGCCTTTGCACGAGCCCCAACCTCCGAGCGGCAGCGTACGGCACCGGGGGCCGCGGCATCTACACTCAGCCGCCAGTGGACACGAGCCTCCGGCGTGCGCTCATCGAGGCCGTGGGGCCCGACGCGGTCCTTCAGGATGGATCGATCCTGGTGCCCGCGACCGCTGACGGCGTGTCGGACGTGCTGCGGATCGCCGAGGCTCGGCGCCTCCCCGTCCGTCTGACGAGCGGTGCGGGCGCGGCCGTGACAGCCCCGGACGGCGGTGCCGTGCTCAGCCTCGCCCGGCTGGCCACCCTGAGCGTCGACGCCTCCAACGGGGTGGCGCGGGCGGAGGCCGGGGTCACGATAGCGGCCCTGGCCGCGACCCTCGCGGACGCCGGCGTGACCGTTCCGGGGCTCGTCTCCGCTCCCGATTCGGACCATGTCGGCGGCCTCATCGCTCGCGGCGGGGTGCCCCGGCGGAGCCTCACCGGGATCGAGGCCGTCCTCCCCGGTGGCGACCAGATCCAGTTCGGCGGGGCGGTCCTCAAGGACGTGGTCGGATACGACATCGCATCGCTGTTGCTCGGGAGCGCGGGCAGGCTCGCGGCGATCATCGCGGTCCACCTCCGGCTGATCCCGTCGGCGGCAGCGGTCGAGGTCGCCGAGCCGGCCGGTGCCCGGGATGTCGGCGAGCTGACCGGCGTCTTCGATCCCGAGGGGATCCTGGTCGGAGGCTGAGGCTCGATCAGACCTTCGACGGGTCGGCGGCCGGCGGGGCGGCGGCGACCTGGGGCGGCACGTAGGTGACCTTGACGAGCTTCCCGCTCTCGTAGTCGAGGGCGAGAAGCCCCCCCTTGGCGCATTGCAGGTGGTGGAGTGCCCAGGGGTGACGGTGCAGGTACGTGATCCAGAAGGCCTGGATGGGGTCACCGTGGCTGACGCAGACCCCGGTCCCATCGCCCACGCTCTCCAGAAGCCGCTCCAGCGAGCGCTCGACCCGTCCCGCCATCGCGCCAACCCTCTCATCGCGCCGGAGCAGGCCGGGGTAGACCATGTGCACCCACCAGAGCGGACGCCGCCATGGCACCTCGGCGTAGCGGATGCCCTGGAGATACAGACCGAATCGGGCCTCGACCAGGTCGTCGTCCACGACGACCTCGGGGTTGTCGAGATGCCGGGCGATGATCGAGGTCGTCTGGCGAGCCCGCTCCAGAGGGCTGGTCCGGATCACCCGGACCGGCTGCCCGCCCAGCCGCTGGCCCAGCGACTCGGCCTGGGAGAGGCCCTTTGCACTCAATCCGAAGCCCGGCAGGTAGCCGTAGAGGACCCCGTGCGGGTTGGCCACGTCGCAGTGGCGGACGAGGTAGAGGCGGATTCTCTGCTGCACCGCCCGATGCTACCAGCAGGCGCAGAGCCTTCCGGTCCCGTTTGGTAACTACACACCCGTCACGCGGTCCCCGAGATGCCGCAGGGCGTTCACAGTTCGATGACGCGCTCGTTCGCCCGCCTTGACATCCCCGCACGATCTGGTCAGCGGTTCCATACGGACCGCCAAAGCCCATCGGGTCTCCCGCGTGGCTCGGAGTCCGAGTGGGGTCCATCGCGGAGTCACAGGTAGGAAACAGTGGCTGTAAGTGCCCAGCGACGCCGCCGCGTCCTCGTCGCCGTCGTCGCCGCCCTCATCGCGGCCGGCGCGTTCTACCTCGCCATCGAGTACACCAACAAGACCCCGTCCACCGGCTCGGGCACCACGAGCACCGCGACCCCTCCCCCGGTCACGACCGCGACGGTGGTGGAGGCCAGCGCCGACATCCCGGCGGGGACCCTGCTCACCGCCAGCAACCTCAAGACGGCAGCCGTCTCGACGGACGTCCTGAGCGTGCTCACGAACGCCGGCGGGGCTGACTACCCGACCATCGCCGCTCTCACCGCGTCCAAGCAGTACGCCGCCTCCGCGATCGTCGCCGGGTTGCCGATCCTGAGCTCGGAGGTGACGACCACCCCGGCCGCCGCCGCGGCGGCCATCGCCGGGTTGCCCGCCGTGCTCCCGACCGGCTATGTCGCCTTTGCGCTCCCCTACAACCCCGGCGCCAGCAGCGGCACCGGCATGGGCACGGGCGGCTTCATCCAGACCGGCGACCGGATCGACATCCTGGTCAACACCGGGGCCGGCGGGACCACGTACTGGGCATACGAGAACGTGCTCGTCCTTGCCCTCGGTCAGTCGACCGGTGCCCCGGTAGCGTCGTCGAGTGCCGCTCCGGCGGCGTCGTCCAGCGCCGCGCCGGCCGCTGCGTCCAACCTGATCATGGTCGAGCTGTCCCGCCAGGATGCCGCGGCCATGGCGGCGGTCGAGGACAACGCCTGGATCATCCAGTACCTTGTCGTCTCCTCCAACGACTACCCGAGCGCGAGCGCCGCGCCGGTGCCCGCCATCGGCGCCGGACCGGGGAGCGTCACCGCTCCGAACGACTACTTCGGGGGCTGAGCGCCCTGAGCGCCGGGAACGATCTGAGATGACGTCGCCGACCTTTCTCCTGGCCGGTGGTGGGGCAGTGGCGCTTTTTGCCGCCATGCTGGTCTTTATCCTGCCCAGCGGCGACTCGATCCTCCACAACCGGTTGCGCAACCTCGGGGACGTGGCGCCTCCGGTGCCCAAGGAGGCGGCGGCCCCTCGGAACCTCCTGGGGCAGATCCGCCACGCCGTCCAGTCCGCCGTCGGCAGCCGGTTCGAGCGCACCGACCGGGGGTCGCACTTGGCCGACCGCCTGGCGCGCGCCGACCTCAAGGTGCGGCCCACGGAGTGGGTGCTGATCTCGATCGGAGCGGCAGCTGTGGGCGGAGCGCTCTTGTACGTGCGCTTTGGGGCGATTCTCTTTGGCCTGATCGGCGTCGTCATCGGTTATGCGGCCGCTCAGTTCTTGGTCCGTTACCGGCAGACGAAGCGGACCAAGGAGTTCAACGCCCAGCTCTCTCCAACGATCCTTCAGCTGAGCGGCTCGATGAAGGCCGGCTACACCTTCGCGCAGGCCATCGACCTCACCGCCAAGAACATGCCTGCGCCCATGGGCGTTGAGCTGGGACGGGTCACCCGGGAGGTCCAGCTCGGCCTGCCCATGAACGAGGCGCTCAGCCGGATGGTCCGGCGCAACGACTCCGAGGACCTCCGCCTGCTGCTCATCGCCGTCCAGATACAGTCGCAGGTGGGAGGCAACCTCGCCCACATCCTCGACACCATCGAGTTCACAGTCCGCGAGCGGGTGCGGATCAAGGGCGAGATCAAGTCACTCACCGGTCAGGCTCGCGCCCAGGGCTGGGTGCTGATCTGCATGCCCTTCGGCATGGCCGGGATCCTGATGCTGATCGCCCCCAGTTACTTCGACCCGATGATCCAGAAGACCGCCGGCCAGGTCATGCTGGGGCTCGCCGGTTTCCTGGTGCTCTGCGGCTATGGCCTGATCCGTCGCCTCGTGAACATCAAGATATGAGCAGTAACCTCATCGTCCTGGTGGGTGCCGGCGCCGTGATCGTGCTGGTCGTCTTCCTGGCGGTCTGGCTGACGGTGCCGTCGACACCACTCGCCGGCCTGCTGGAGCGGCGACTCTCCAGCGTCCCCAACGCCATCAACTACGACATCGACCTGGACACCGGCGAGTTCACCCAACCTGCGTTCGACCGGCTCGTCCTGCCGATCCTCAGCGCAATCGGCGGTGTCATCGCCAAACGGACAAAGGAGGGGCAACTCCAGCAACTCCGCAAGCTGGTGGCCAAGTCCGGGTCGCGTCAGAGGCCCGAGACCTTGCTGGCGCTTCGGCTGATCTTCCCCGTCGCCGGCGGTGTCATCTGCTTCGGGCTCTCCCTGCTCGCCGACCTGGCCCCTCCCGAGAACTACCTCTTCATCGTGGTCGGAGCCGTCGCGGGGTACATGTACCCGACCCTCTCCCTGGAGCGGAAGGCCAAGCGCCGGCAGAAGGAGATCCAGCTGGCGCTCTCGGGCGTCCTGGACCTGCTCACCGTCTGCATGGAGGCAGGGCTTTCCCTCGACATGGCCATCATGCGCATCGGCGACGCCGACCAGAGCCTGCTCGCCGTCGAGTTCCAGAAGCTGCTCAACGAGGTCCGGCTCGGCCGCCCTCGAGGCGAGGCTCTGATGGCCATGGCCGAGCGCAACGACGTCGACGAGCTGACCGAGTTCTGCCGGGCTGTCGTGCAGGCCGAGCCACTCGGTGTGAGCGTCGTCAACGTCCTGCGCATCCAGTCGGAGGAGATGCGCCGCAAGCGCAAGCAGCGCGCCGAGGAGGCCGGCCACCGGGCTCCGGTGCTGATGCTGCTGCCCATGATGGGCTGCATCTTCCCGTGCATCTTCGTGGTCCTGCTGGGCCCCGCCCTGATCGAGCTCTTCTTCAAGTAGCCGGTCCTCGAGCAGCCGGCCGGGGCACCGCCGCCCGGCAGCGCCGGGGCGGGGTCGGCGTCGCTCAGACCACCGCGACGATCTGCCCGGTGACGAAACGAGAGGGCGTGCAGAAGCCGACGATGGCCTCCGCGACCCTTTCGGGGGCGACCGCCTTGGCGAGGTCGGCGGCGCTCATCCAGGCGCGGTTGGCGGGGGTGTCGATAGTCCCCGGCGCGACCGCGTTGACCCCGATCCCGGCGCTCCTCAGCTCGTCCGCCAGCACTGCGGTCAGGGCGTGGAGGGCCGCCTTGGAGACCGTGTAGGCGGCGGCTCCCCCGCGCAGTTCGATGCCCGCCGCCGAGCCGACGTTGACGATCATCCCGCCCCCGAGAGCCGTCATCCGCCGGGCCGCCTCGCGGCTGGACCACCAGGCGGTTTCCAGGTTCACCTGGAGCATCTCCCGGACCACGCGGGAGGAGGTCTCGACCACCTTGCCGCCGGCGAAGCCGCCGGTCACGTTGACCAGGCGCCGGACCTCGCCGAGGCCGTCGAGGGTCCGCCAGAGGGCCTCGACCGCCTCGGGGTCGGAGAGGTCGGCGCGCAACCACTGGATGTCCGGACGCAGCGCGGCGAGCTTCTCAGGGGCGGAGCGGGGCGAGGCGACGGCCACCACGGGATCGCCCAGCGCCGCCATGGCATCGAGGACAGCGGGGCCCAGCCCACCGCTCGCGCCGCACACCACCGAGAGCCCGGGACCCATCACCCGAGACGATAGCCGCTCTGCCGCGCGCGGTCATGCGCCTGGGAGCGGCGCGCGCGCTTAGAATCGGGGCATGTCCATCGAAGGTGAGTACGAGCCCAGCCCCGCCCAGTGGGTCCGCGACCAGGTCGCCGAGTACGAGAGCTCCGGAGGCAAGCGTGGAAACACGCTGGGCAACACGGAGATGCCCGTGATCATCGTCACCATGCGGGGGCGCGTGAGCGGGAAGGTCCGCAAGCTCCCCGTGATGCGCGTGGAGCACGGGGGCGAGTACGCGATCGTCGCCTCCAAGGGTGGGACGCCAGAGAACCCGGAGTGGTACCACAACCTCGTCGCCAACCCCACCGCGGTGGCCATCCAGGACGGCCCCGAGCCGTTCGACGTCGAGGTCCGCGAGGTGAGCGGCGCGGAGCGCGCGGCGTGGTGGGAGAGGGCGGTCGCCGCCTACCCCCCCTATGCGGAATACCAGACCAAGACGTCACGGGTGATCCCGGTCTTCGTCGCCACCCGGGTCTGAGCTTCTCGAGACCGGCAGCGGTCGCGCCAGCCGGTTGATGCGCGATTGCTGCGTACGCCACGTTTTGCCGACAGGGTGAAGACCGGAGGACGCATTTCGATGAGATTGGGGTACTCTACTGTCAGCCGCTCAAATCGGGCGGAAGTCGCTCGTGGTCTCCCTCCTTCTCAACGGACCCGCGCGTCGTGAGTAATCCGAGAAGGACCAGGAGAGACCAGCCATGACTGGTACCGTCAAGAAAGTCGTGCAGGAGCGCGGCTTTGGTTTCATCACCGCTGAGGATGGCGCGGAGTACTTCTTCCACCGCAGCGGTCTCGACCCCTCGCTCAACTTCGAGAGCCTGGCGGTTGGCGAGCACGTGAGCTTCGCCGTCGAGACGAGTGACAAGGGCCCGCGCGCGCGTCAGGTTCGCGCCGCCTAACACTCGGGGATTAGGCCGTCCGGCCGGTGCGGGTATCCGCGCCGGCCGGGGGGCCGAAACCTCTGACCGGGTCAGAGAAGACCGTCGAAGAGGTCCATCGGGGGCCTTTCCGGTTCGCCCGCTCTGCGGGTGAGGACGAAGCGTTCGAGGCCGAAGGCTGCCTCGAAGGGCTCCGCCGCCATGGCGACGAGGGCGCGACTGAGGTGCCTCTGGCTGAGACGTGCGGGCCGGATCGGCCGGCGTCAGTCGGTCAGCGCCAGCCGCATCACGGCGAGATGGCGCACCACCGCCTCGGGGCTCCAGCCGTGGCCCCCCAGCTTGTCGACCACCAGCTCGACCTTCTCGAGGGGTGCGACCATCGCGCGGAGGCGTTCGACGTTGACCAGGCGATCGTGCTCGGGAACGATGATCATGGTCGGCTTGGCGCGAGTCCGGACCAGATCCAGATCCTGACGCCCGAGTGCATCGGCCAGCCACTCGCGTGCCGCGCGCGGGTTGGCACGCCGCTGGTTGAGGTAGTTGACGTCGGCCGTATACGGATCGACCACCTTCCCCTCGATGGCGATTCGCTTGTAGAGGTCGCTGATGGTGCGCCGGCGGCTGAGCCAGGCCACCTGGGCCCAGAGCGGCCGGACGGTCAGGATGCGCACCTGCCAGCGGTACTGGGCGCGGATCAATCCCTCCCCGAGGAGCGGAGTGTGCAGGATCAGATGGTCGATGGCCCCCTCGTTGTCGGCGGCCATGGCGCAGGCGACCGAAGCACCCAGACAGAGGCCGGCGAGGTCGAAGCTGCGGACCTCGAGGTGATCGAGCAACTCCCAGACCGTGCCGGCCATCGCCTCGGCGGTGTGCCGTGAGGGGAGCGGCTCCGACTGCCCGTTGCCGGGCAGATCGGGGGCGATCAGGGTGTGCTGGCCCGCGAGCGCCGCAAACCGGCCTCCGAACTCCTCTCCGGAGCTGATGAAACCGTGGCAGAGCACGAGCGGCTTGCCGGTGCCGCCGATGAGGAACCGAAGGCGGCGCCCGCCGAGTTGGACGAACCGCTCCTCCATCCGCGGCCCGGCGGCGGTTGAGACGCTCAAGCGCTCACGCTCGATCCCAGAGGCGCGACTACTTTGGTCATCCGCGTCGGAAATCCTGGATCGGGTGGTTGCGTCGAACCACATGACGTGACGCGGCACCCCGGCCTTCCCAGCCCGTGCTGGGCATGAGGGTACGGACAGGGTCGGTCTGAGGGCACCTATGGTGCCCTATCAACCGGCGCGGCGTCTGCTCGCCGCCGTACCCATCAGGTCGCGCTCCGCGCATGCGCTCAGTTCGCGCCTCGATAGACGGCACCGTTACCGGGAGGGCCACCGACACGGTCCAGCTCTCGCTTGATGCTGCCGTAGCACTCGCAGGCGACAGCCTCCAACCCCTCGCGATCGAGGATGGAGACGTGCCCACGGTGATAGCGGATCAGCCCCGCGGCCTGGAGTATCCCCGCGGAGAGGGTCACCGTCGCCCGCCGTGAGCCGAGCATCTGGCCGAGGAACTCGTGGGTGATGGCGAAGTCGTCGACGCCGACCCGGTCATGGCTCATCAGCAGCCAGCGGCTGAGACGCTCCTCGTTGGTGTGCAGGCGGTTGCAGGCGGCGGCCTGCGAGATCTGACCGAAGAGAGCCGACAGATACTGGTGGTACAGGTCGGCGAACGCCCCGGCGCGAACCAATTCGGCGAGGAACGCAGCCCCGTCCATTCGCAGTGAGGCTCCCGACACCTGCGAGATCGCGCGCACGGCGAGCGAGCCGCCCAAGACGAGCGGGACCCCGACGATGCCCTCGTTACCGACCGTCGCCACCTCGACGATGGCGCCGTCGTCGAGGGGGGTCACCAGCGAGATGACGCCGTCGATCGGGAAGTGGACGGCCCAGATCGGCTCGCCGGGCTCGAAGAGCACGGTCTTGATCGGTAGCGACACGAGCACCATGTCGCGGATCAGCCGGTCGCGGTCCTCGGCGGGGAGGGCCTCCAGGATGCGATTGGAGCGGGGATCGCGCGGGGGGGGAGGAGCGAACATGGGAATCTCTGCCGAGCGGCCTCTTCTAGTGTTGCGCCCGGATTCTACCGCCGACCTGGCGTCCATGCACCCGGTGAAAGTGCCTCAGGCGGCGCCCCGCGCCTCTAGCGGGTCGGTGCCATCTCCCGGGTCGGAGTGCGCAGCCGCCGCCGGGGGCGCCGTCGCCTCGCCGGGCTCGCTCTCCGGCCCCACCGGGAGAGTGAAGGCGACGGTTGTCCCCAGGTTGCCGGAGGAGGCTATCCAGATGCGGCCACCGTGTCCCTCGACAATGCGGCGGCAGGTGGCCAGGCCCAGCCCGCTGCCCGGAACCGAGGTCTGGCGGCGCGTGAAGGGCTCGAAGACCTCCTCGCGGGTGCCCCCCGGGATGCCCTGACCGTTGTCGCGACAGCGGATCTTCCAGACTTCACCCTCGCGGACGGCGTCGAGGCGGATCCGCGGTGGTTGGTCGCTCCGGTACTTGATGGCGTTCCCGATCAGGTTCTGGAGTACCAGCTGCAGCTCGCCGGGCCGTCCCGGGACGGTCGGAAGGTTTCCGGCCTCGATGAGCGCGCCCTGCTGGGCGATGCTCGACCCGACGGTGGCGATCACCCGGGCGGCGGCGAGGTTGAGATCGACCGGCTCCAGGGCGGTGTCGCCGCGGTCCAGCTCGGCGTAGTGGAGGAGGTCGCTGACCAGCTCCATCGCGTCGTCGGCGACATCCTTGATCTGGTCGACCACCTGGAGCACCGGCCCCGCGTCGTCGCCGGGCCCCGCCCTCATGCGGGCCACCGAAGTCCACATGGCGATGGTCGCCAGGGGGTTGCGCAGATCGTGGGCCATGGCGTGGCTGAAGGTCGCGAGGTCGGCGTTGGAGCGACGGAGCCGCTCCATCATCACCTGACGTTCGAGCGCGACGCTGAGGAGGGCGTTGTTCTCGAAGAGGCGGTCCCTCTCGGATTCCGGAGCCGGCCTCAGAGGGGTCACCACCGCGAGCAACCCGAGGTCGAGGGTCGCCGTCTTGGTGGGGAAGACGACCACCAGCTCGTCCGGCCCCCACTCGATGCCGTCGAGGAGACCGTCGGGAGGGAAGGCCTCCATGCGCGACTGCGCCGGAAGGTCCAGCTTCCCGCCTCCCTTCAGGTACGACCCCGCGATATCCAAGAGCCTGCCGTCGCCCTCCTGGTGCCCGCCGGCCTCCGCCGCCCACAGCCCCAGACAGCCGGCGCGGGCCGGGGTGCCGGCGAGCCAATCGAGCGACTTGGGATCTCCCGCGGTGCCGCTCAGGAGGGAGACGCTCAGCTCGTGATCCAGTGTCATCGCCTCGTTGAGGCCCGTCGTTGCGGTGGCAGCCGCCTGCGTGACGCACCGGGAGAGCTCGACGGCCATCGCTGTGATGCCGGCCTGGAATCGGGCGGCGCTCTGCCCTCTGGCCACCCTCCTCCCCAGGTCCCGCTGGTACTGCTCGAGGCAGGCGACCACAGCGCTGATCGTGGTCCAGCGCGGGTTCACCGAGTGGAGGGCCGCGGCGCCCTCCGCCAGGTCTGCGAGCATCGGCTCTCGAGCTCCGGCCCCCACGTCCAGCCCTCGTTCGATCGCGTTAACCGCTCTCTCGAGGGCGGACACCTCCTGGACGGTCGTGGCCTCCCCCTCGATGAGAAGCCGCTCGAGCCGGTGCAGCAGGCGGTCTCGCACCGGCCCGTCCGCCGCGAAGCCGCCCTCGCCGCTCTCGTTGAGCGTGGCGGCCGCCGTACAGCCGCAGGACTCGCGCGGCACGAATGCGGTGGGCACCAGGTGCGGCCCGTTGGGGACGTCCACGCCATGGATCATCTCCAGGAGCAGGCTGGCGGCCATCCGCGAGATCCCCTCGAAGTTCTGATGGACCGTGGAAAGGGTGGGCTGGGACGACGATGCCGCCGGCACGTCATCGAAGCCGACGAGGGCCTGGTCACGCGGCAGGACCAATCCCGCCTCCCGGAGCGACCTCATGATCCCGAGCGCGTTGTAGTCGGTGGCGGCGACCACGGCTGTCGAGAGCATGCCCGCCGCCAGCATGGCCCTGGCGGCCACCTCCCCTCCACCTTCCAGGTTGTCCGTGGCCTCGAAGACGAGATCACGGTCGGCCTCGATCCCGTGGGAGGCGAGCGCTTCCAGATACCCGTCGAGCCGCTCCCTGATGTCGGTCTGCACCAGGCAGCCGGCAAAGGCGATGCGGCGGTGCCCGTGCTCGACCAGGTGGTCCACGGCCTGGATGATCCCGGATCGGTTGTCGGCGCGAACCACGGGGCAGGGGAAGCCCTCGACCTCATGGCTGAGCATGATCACGGGCTTGCCCGCGTCCCGAAGGGCCTGGAGGTACCAGGGCTCCACTGCGTTGAGCACAACGAGGAAGCCGGAGACCTGGTCCCAGGCCGGACGCACCGTGAAGTGGGGCACCAGGGCCTCCGTGCCCGGGGGCCAGCCGAGGTAGTCGCCGCCGGCGCTTCCCGAGGGGCGGGAACGCGTCAATCTCTGCTCCGGACCGTCGAAGGCCAGGTCCAGTGTCTGAATGGCGACCACCCGGGCCCCGGTGGCGCGGGCGGCGGTCACGACCCCGGCGGTGAGGCTGCGCGTGTAGCTGCCTGCCACAAGCGGTGACAGGATCCCGATCCGCGGGTGCTCGCCCGGCTTGGCCTGAGCGGGCAACGGCGTCCCTGGCATGACCTGATCCTCCATTCACGGAGATGCTCCACCCGGGCTCCGCCGTTGGAAGTGGGGTTCATCGGGATGGAACGGCCTCGTAACCTCTGGACGCCGTCTCGATGGCGGCCGCCACCCGGCCGGGTACGCTGTCCCTGCCGCCGGTGCCGGCGGGCCAGACGGAGTGGCGAACCGGAGTGAACTTCCTTCAGGGCCTGCATGGGGCCGTGGCCCTTGCACTGCTGGCCGGGCTGCTCTTCGCCGAGGAAGCGGGAGTCCCGCTCCCCTTCGCGCCCGGTGAGTTGACCCTGCTCGCCGCCGGCCTCCTGATCAGCGCCGGCGGCCTCGACCCGTGGGTCTTCGCCCCCGTGGCGGTGGTCGCCTGCGTCGGGGGCTCTCTGGTCGGCTACTACTGGGCTCGGGCGCTCGGGGACCGCGGGTTGGAGGCCCTCGCCCGGCGCCTCCATCAGCAACGCGCCCTGGAGCGGGTCACGCTGCGGGTCAGGTCGGCCGGCTGGATGGGCGTGGCGGTGACCCGGCTGATCCCGGGGCTGCGCATTTACACGACCCTGGTCGCCGGCGCCCTGCGGGTGAAGCGCTCCACCTTCCTCACCGGCATGATCACGGCCACCGTGCTGTGGGTCGCGGTATACGTCGCCCTGGGCATGGCGGCGGGGGTCCCGATCGAGCACTTCCTCACCCAGGTCCAGCGGCTGGCTGTCCAGGGCGGCATCCTGGTCGCCATGGGGGTCGGCTGCTATCTCGCCGTGCGGCGCACCCCGGCCTCCTCGGGGGCAGGCCTGGTGCGCCTGCCTCGAGTGGCGCGGATCGTGGTCGCGGCGGCCGTGGACGTCGGGGTGGTGGCCTGCGTCAGCACCGGCCTCCTGGCTCTGGGACGGCTGCTTGGGGTCGGCTTCCGGGCCGGGTGGGTGGACGCGCTGGTCGCGCTCCTGGTCGTCGCCGCCTTCTACGTCATCATCGCCCGACGCAGCGGCGGTGCCACCGTCGGGGAGGCGCTCCTCCACACGAGCTACGCGATCGAGCACCGGCCGGGACTCAGGGCCCACTCACCTTTGGAGACGGTCCGCGCCTTCGTGTCCGGCAATCGCGATGAGCTCACCGCGTCATCCGAGCTGCTCCGGGCACTGGGAGACCCGGAACGGCTCCGGATCGTGAGCCAGTTGCTGGAGAAGCCGCTCACGCTTGCGGAGATGGCTTCCTCGATGCAGCAGCTCCCCTTTGAGCTGCGTCACCAGCTGGACCGCCTCACCGCCGCGGGGGTGCTGACCGTGAGCGGCGAGGAGCCCGACGCCGTCTACGCCGTCCGTCCCGAGATCGCTCGCGCCCTGGTGCAGCTGCTGGCGGCGATCCCGCCCGCCCCGGCCCATGGCACCGGTCCCCATGACGACCCCGCGGGCGCGGCCGGCGATCAGCAGCAGGCAGGACGGCCTCAGGTCGCCGGCTGACCGGACGCCGCCGGAGCGCGGGTGGGCCCCGCGCCGGGGGGGGGATTCCCGAGGTCCTACTCCTTGCGCAGGGGAACCGTCAGCCGGGCGACCAGCACGTTGCGCCGCCGCCGCAGCGCGGCGCTCAGCACCAGGTCCAGGTGGTTGTGGAGAGCCTGGTGCCAGAAGTGGCGGGGAAGGGCAACCGGGATGAGGACCACCACCCGATGGGCGGCGGAGGGCTTGAGCGAGCCGATGTAGCGCAGGAGGGGACGGACCACCGAGTGGTACGGAGAGGGGAGGACCACCAGCGGCACTCCCGGGTCCCACCGGGCCCAGGCCCGCTCGAGCTCTTTCCGGGCCCCCTGGTCCTCGGGAAACTCGACCGTCACCGCCACCACGCGGTCGCCCATGGAGAGGGCCTGGGAGAGGGCAAGGCTGGTGAGGCGGGAGAGCTGGGTGAAGGGAACCACGACGGTGGTCGAGCCCGGCGCGGGGCGCGGCGGCCGCTGGCCGAGATGGATCTCCGCTGCCAGCCTGCGGTAGTAGGTGCTGATCCTCACGAAGAGGAGGATCAGCAGCGGGATCGCCACCACCACCACCCAGGCCCCTTCCCGGAACTTGCTGAAGACGAAGATCAGGGTGGCGATGCCGCTGGCGGTGCTGCCGAGCCCATTGATCCCGCAGCGCCACCACCAGCCCTGTGACCTCTCCCGCAGCCAGTGGCGGACCATCCCCGCCTGGGCGAGGGTGAAGCCGGTGAAGACGCCGATGGCGAAGAGCGGGATGAGCGAGTCGGTGTTTCCGCCAGTCGTGGCCAGCAGGATCGCGGCGAGCAGCGCCAGCGCCCAGATGCCCCGATTGAAGACCAGCCGGTCGCCGCGGATGGCGAAGCCATGGGGGAGACGGTTGTCCTTGGCGAGCAGGCTGGCCAGCACCGGCAGGCTTCCGAAGGAGGTGTTGGCGGCGAGGGCGAGCACCAGGGTGACCAGGATCGAGATGCCGGCGAAGGCCCAGCCCCGGCCCAGGGCATAGCCGACGACCTGGTTGAGGACGGCGTCGCCGGTCCTCGGCTCCACGTGGAAGCGCTGGATCAGCAGCGCGAGCCCGAGCAGCATCACGGTCAGCAGGGCGCCCAGCATCAGCTCGGTCTGGCGCGCCCTGGTCACCTGGGGGTGGCGGAAGAGGGGGACGCCATTGGCGATCGCCTCGACCCCGGTGAGAGCGCTGCACCCGGCGGCGAAGGCCTGGAGGACGAGCAGGACCCCCACCGTCTCCAGGGTGTGGGTGGCGACCAGCGGCGCGCCCGGCGCCTTCAGGTGCGGGGCCAGGGGATGGATCAATCCGATCGCGATCACGATCAGGATCGCGGCGATGAACGCCAGAGTGGGCACCAGGAAGGCTCGGGCCCCCTCGGCCAGGCCGCGGAGGTTGAGGAAGGCGATCACGGCCAGCATGGCCAGGCAGATGGGGAGGGTGTAGGGGGCGAGCGGGCTGAATGCGGAGGTCAGCGAGCCGACCCCGGCAGCGATCGAGACCGCGACGGTGAGGACGTAGTCGACGATGAGCGCAGCCCCCGCCAGCAGCGTCAGCCCGGATCCGAGATTGGTCCGGGCGACCGCATAGGCCCCGCCTCCGCCGGGGTAGGCGGAGATCACCTGGGTGTACGACGCGACCAGCAGCACCAGCAGGGCGACGATGGCGAGCGTGATCCAGGGGGCGAGCTGGAGGGCCGCGAGACCGCCGGCCCCCAGTGCGGCCAGGAGCGCCTGGGGGCCGTACGCCACCGAGGTGAGCGCGTCGAGGGAGAGCGCCGAGAGCCCCTCGACGGGGTTGATCTCCTCCTTGGCCGCTTCGCTCGGGCGGAGGGGGCGGCCGAACAGGGTGCGCGTCAGCTGCACCTGGTCACCTGGTCTCGAGCTGGGTAGTCAACGGTGTGAGTCTGCCCCTTGCCCCCCGCGGGAGGCGGCCCCCGCGCGGCAGCTCTCCGCGGCGCGCAATCCGCCCTGTGACAAACGGGTCGGTACTGCAACGTGCGGACGCCCTGTCCGAGCGGTGTTAGGGTCGGCGCTCACGCCGAATAATTGGCGGACACGGGGCGGGATTGACCATGGCGTCTGCAATAGTCACGGATCGGCGCCACGTCAGCGATTGGTGCGAGCCGGCCGGCTCCACCACCTGTGCCGGGAGAAAGACCCGGCCCGCACGGTGCAGGGGTCGTCTCTGCGCCCTGGTTGCCGAGGCCGGCGGCGAGGGCACCCGGCTCCTGCAGGACGCACTCGAGGGCGGCGGGTTCGACGTCATCCCCGCTGAGAGCGGGGTGGCCGCCCTGGAGATGATCTGCGCGGTCGGGCCCGACGTGATCGTCACCGACCTGGACGGGCGCGACCTCGACGGCTTTGTGCTCTGCCGCGTGCTGCGAGGTCTAGCCGCTCACTTCATGCTGCCGGTGCTGGTGCTCAGCAACAAAGCTGCGGAGGACGCCGGCGCTCTGGCAATGGCTGCGCTCGGCAATGTTCGGGTCATGCGCAAGCCGGCGATCCCTGCCCTCGTGGTGGCCGCAGCCGGCGAGATGCTCAACATCGTGCCGGTGGGCTCGCGAAGCGTCGCTCTGCCCGGTCGGGTGACGGCTCGGGTCGCAACCATGTCGCGAGCAGCTCTCACGGGCGGGTGAGCGGCTAGCCGCCGCTAGAGCACCGGGCGGCGTTGGGTATGGCTCAGGGAGGTGGCGGGGCGGTGTGCCCGGTTCCTCGTCTGCTCAGCCCCGTGCCGCGGCCGCGGGGGGAAAACGGTGCTGCCCAGCCCGGAAGTTCGGGATGGCGTTGGGGGGCGCCGCCCGCGGCGCGCATGTCACCCGGTTGCGGCCGGCATGCTTGGACGTGTACATGGCTCGGTCGGCGGCCCCGAGCAGCAGGTTGAGGTCGGTGCCGTCCTCGGGGTAGGCGGCGATGCCGATCGATACGGTCAGCTGCTCCAGCGGGCAGTCCGCGGGCAGCGGGACCTGGCGCACCGCGCTCCGCAGCGCCTCGGCGATGGTCACGGCTTCCGCGACGCCACAGCGACGCAGCAGGACGACAAACTCCTCGCCGCCGTATCGCACCACCGCGTCCTCAGTCCGCACCGACCCGCGCAAGCGCGTGGCCACGCGCTGGAGGACCAGGTCGCCGGCCGCATGCCCGCTGCTGTCGTTCACCGTCTTGAAGTGATCGATGTCGAGCAGGAGCAGGGCGAGGTTGGTGTCATCACGCGCACTGGAGGCAAGGTCGCGCTCTCCCGCGTCACGGAGCCAGCGGTTGTTGTAGAGACTGGTGAGCGGATCCGTCACCGCCGCCTCGCGAAGCTCGGCATAGAGCTGGGTGTTGTGCCAGGCGGCTGCCGCAATGTGGGCAAAGAGCGAAGCCGCCTTGAGCTCGTCGTCACTGAAGCGGCCGACACCCAGGCGATAGCAGTTGATGATGCCGAGCTTGCGCTCGCCGGCGATGAGGGGGGCGAGCAGCACCGACTCCTGGACCACCGACGTCCCGGGGACCTGCCGGACTCGAGGATGCTCCCAGGTATCGGCGACGTTCTCCGGCGTCCCCCGGGCGAAGGCCCAGCCGGTGATGCCGGAGTCCAGGGAGAAGCTCTCGGCGAGGAGGGCGTCGCGCTCGGGCCCGGTGGCGAGGACCGGGACGAAACGCTGCGTTTCGTAGTTCGCGATGTAGATCGCCATCTCGGTGACCGGCACCACACGCTGCATCTGCGCAGCCATGACACTCAGGATGCCCATGGGATCGTGCTCGTTCTGCAGCGCCAGGGCGGCGTCGCTCAGGGCGCGGGGCAGATCCGGCGTCTCCGTGACCTCGAGCGCCTCGCCGGGGGCCTCGGGCAGCGACACGGTGGGGGAGGGAGGGGTGCGGCGACGCCACACCCGGTGCCGGGTGAACCAGTTCGGGTCGATGAGGGTGTTGTCGGAGAGCCCCTCGAGCGGTTGGGTGAGCACGGGCCGTCCCAGCATCCACCCCTGGCCATACTGAACGCCGAGTGACAGCAGGGTATCCAGCTCGCGCTGAGTCTCGACCCCCTCGGCGACCAGGCGGGCTCCGATGTGGCCGCTGAAGGAGAGCAGAGAGACGAGCAGTCCACGGCGGGCGCGGTGGGAATCGATCCCATGGATGAGAGCCCGGTCGACCTTCATGAATTCCGGTCGAAGCTCGGCGATGACCTGCATGCTGGCATGACCGGCGCCGGCGTCGTCGACGGCGATGCGGTAGCCGGCCGAGCGCAGTTGCGCCGCGATGCGTTGCAGGCGGGAGAGGTTCGGCACGGGGTCGCGCTCGCTGAACTCGAGCACGATGGATGCCGGATCCAGGCCGGCACGGCGAACGCCGTCGTCCAGAGCCGCGAGCCCCTGACGCTCGTTGAGGAGCGTTCCGATCAGGACGTTGACGAAGAGGTCGACGGGGCCGAGGTTCGGCATCTCACCCAGCGCGGCCCGGAGGCAGGCCAGGTCGACGGCGCTTTCCATGTGCAGCGTCGAGGCGGCGGCGAACAGCTCGTCCGGTGTGGAGAAGAGCGGACGGGGAGAGAAGCGCGTCAGCGCCTCGTAGCCGACGATCGACCGGTCATGGAGGCGAACAATGGGCTGCAGCGCGGTCGCGATGGGCCCGGCAGCGAGGAGCTCAGTGAGCTCGGAGCGGAGTTGGGGATTGGCCCGCATGGTCGTGAGCGGAGAGAATCGCCCGACCCCGGTCCTGCTCTCGGGCTCCCAGACAGCCGCCAGCATGGCCGCTGTCGCCTCGAGGATGGGCACCAGCCCCTGGAGGCATTCCGCGCCCCAGACGTGGATGACGGCGACCACCCGGTCGTGAACCATGGCCGGAACGCCCAGGACATGGATGGGGGCGGCGAACCCGGGGAGCACGCCTCCCGGATCGTGGTCGACAGCGAGGCGCTGGAGGGTGTGGACCCCCTGTACGGAGCCCACGAATGGTCGGCGCAGCCGTACCGGGCCGCTCAGCCACGGGACGGGATCGATCGGGATCCGGATCCCCATGAGGCGGGCGCTCGGGGGGAGCAGGCGCTGCGCGCCGGTGCCCCGGGGTGCGCGGGCCGCGACCACGATCGCCTGGTCGGCCTCGACGCTGCTCACCGATACGGCGACGCCCAGACGGATCAGGGTTCGCGCCACCTCCAAGGCCGCCTTCTGCGGGCTGGTGACGCTGGGGAGGCAGTGCCCGAGGTGCGTGAGTACGCTCAGTTGCTGGCGTGCTGCGGGTACCCCCATCGCGGAGAGCGTGGTGCTGGACGGGAGCGACAGCCATCGCAGGCGCGTCACATCCTCATGAAAGAACTACACAGGCGGCCGCATGGGGAGCCGGGGAGAGCTGCTCGTGTGGCCATACACCCCTGCGGCGAGCTGCAACCAGCAGCTCCGGCCCAGAATGGGGCCGCCCGCAGGGCTCTGCCCCGCCACCGGCTGTTTGTCAGACCCGCCTGGAGTATGAGCGGACTGCGAGTGGGATGAACATCGCGGCGACCGCGGCGCATCCGAGCAGTGCCCATCCGACCTGAGCGGTCAGGGCACCGTGGTTCATCAGATCACGCAGTGCCGAGACGACATAGGAAACCGGATTGACCCGCGTCACGGCGCGAAGCCATCCCGGAAGAGTGCTGACGGGGACGAAGGCGTTGGAGAGGAAGACGAGAGGAAACATGAGCGTCATGGACATCCCCTGGACGGCGCCGGCGCTCTTGGCTTTGGTGCCGATCCACAGGAAGATCCAGGCCAAGGACCAGCCGGTGATGACAGCGAGCACCATGCCTGCGGCCACGCCGAGAACCCCACCACCAGGGCGGTAACCCATGAGTACCCCCACGATGAGGGTGACGCTGACCGCAACGGCGTAGCGGGCGAGGTCGGCCATCATCGGTCCGGCCAGTGGGGCGATCCGGGCGATGGGTAGCGACCTGAAGCGGTCAAACACGCCCTTGTCCATGTCCTCGCGGAGTTGGACGCCGGCGGCTACGCATGAGGTGATGGTGGTCATGGCGATGATGCCCGGAATGAGGGTCGGCAGGTAGCGCGCCAGGCTGCCGGAGATGGCCCCGCCGAACATGAACCCGAACATCGTGGTGAACAAGATGGGCATCGCGGTGACGTCGACGAGCTGCTCGGGGTTGCGGCGCATCTTGACGAGGGCGCGCCATGCCAGCGTCGTGATCTGGGTGAGCGCGTCGCGGATGCTCACCGACGCTTGGACGGAGCGTGCGGCGGGTCGGGAGGTGGTGGTTGGGTTGGTGACGGGTGCGGAGGTGACGGTTGCGGTCATGATTCGCTCGCCTTGGCTCCGGGGAGGCGGGTTTCACTCGTGTGGCCGGTCAGAGTCATGAACACCTCATCGAGGCTCGGTTGTTCGACGGTCGCGTTCGCGATCCCGAGCCGGTGGTTCCTGAGCGCGATGAGGACGTCGGCAGCCTGGTTGGCGTCGCTCAGCTTGACGCTGAATCCTGAGCCGGCTGGAGAAACGATCGGCGTGTCGCTGGTCAGGTCCGCAGCCAGAGCGACCGCCTTCGCCGTGTCGGCGCCCTCGGCCATCTGGACACGGAGGCTCGAGGTGCCGATCTGGGCCTTGAGCTCACCGGGGGTGCCCTCGGCGATCTTCCGACCGCGATCGATGACGGCGATCCGGCCGGCCAGCGCGTCGGCTTCGTCGAGGTACTGGGTGGTCAACATGATGGTGGATCCCTGAGCGGCCAGGTTGCGGATCGTGCCCCACATCTGGCTGCGATTCCAGGGGTCGAGCCCGGTGGTGGGTTCGTCGAGGAAGATCAGTGCGGGTCGGGTGAGCAGGCTGGCAGCGAGATCGAGGCGGCGGCGCATGCCGCCGGAGAACTGGGAAATGGGTCGGTGAGCCCCCTCCGTGAGGTCGAACTGTGCGAGCAGGTCGTCGCCGATGCTGTGGGCACTCTTGGAGGACAGTCCCTGGAGGCGACCAAACATCCAGAGGTTCTCGCGGGCGGTCAGGTTCTCGTCCACCGACGCGTACTGACCGGTGACGCCGATCAGTTGCCGCACAGCGTGGCCTTCACTGCGGACGTCGTGGCCGAAGATCCGCGCCTCGCCGCTATCTATCGGCAGCAGCGTCGCCAGCATGTTCAGCATGGTGGTCTTGCCGGCGCCGTTCGGGCCGAGCACCCCGAAGATCTCACCTTCCATCACCGTGAGGTCGATGTCGTTCACGGCGAGGTTCGTGCCGAACGTCTTTGTCAAACCGCGGGCCTCGACGGCCGGGTGGGCGGTTGGGGGGCAGGCTCGCTGAGCTTGCCGGGAGCTGCTCTCCGGCCGACCGAGTGGTGTCTCCCCTTCAGTGGGCATCGGGATCCCAGTTGGTTGTCCTGAACACCGTGGCTCTCCTTTGCGGGTACATCGTACGCATAGGGTACAGCGTACTCGCAGTGCTATGCTGAGCGCAATCCCCCCCTGAAGGAAGCGCGTGCCACCCCTCCGCAAGGACGCCCCGACGATCTGGGCCCAGATGGGTCGAACCTCTCATGACCATCGGGCTTCCCTCGGCTACCAGGAGATCACCCGGGCGGCCGTCGAGATCGCCGATGCGGAGGGCGTCCGTGCCCTTTCGATGCGCAGGGTTGCCGCCCGGCTGGGCTCAGGAACCATGTCCCTATATCGCCACGTGGCCACCAAGGAGGACCTGATCGACCTGATGGTGGACGCCGTCCTGGGCGAGGAGCCGGTTCCTCCGACCACGGGCGACTGGCGTCGCGACCTGGCCGAGCTGGCACGGCGCAGCCGGCGTCTCGCCCGGCGCCACCCGTGGGCGATCCGGTTCAGGCTGGCCCGGCTCAGCCACGGACCCAACGGCCTCGCTGAACTCGAGCACGGGGTGGCCTGCGTCTCCGGGCTGGGCCTTGACATCGATGGGGTGGTCGATTTCATGAATACGGTGAGCGCCTTCACGGTGGGGTTCGTGCAGGCGGAGCTCGCGGAGGAGGAGGCGCGGCGGGACAGCGGACTGTCCGAGCCGGAGTGGCGGGTGAGGATGGGCCCCCACGTGCAGCGCGTCATCGACTCAGGCCTGTATCCCGCCTTTGTGCGCATCGTGGTCGAGGCGGAGGATTACCCGGACCCAGACGTCACCTTCGAGCGCCGGCTTGGCATGGTGCTGGACGGGCTCGCCGCCAGCTTGGGCCCGTCCTCACGGCACCCACGAGCGGTCCGTCCTCGCCGCCAACGGGCGACGCTCAACGTGTGACCGGCCGGTGGAGGGTGTCTACTTCACCGACTGGCTAGTTCAGCGCGCAGAGCTTGTCGCCCATGGGCCGATGCCACCAATTCGCGTGATCGCGTACCGCACGATGAAGCCAGGCGCCGGCTCCTCAGGAATAGGCAATTGAGCATCTGGCGAGACGTAGACCGTCGCGTGCTTGGCCATCAGCTCCCAGATACGAGGGCTGGGTTCTACCGTCGCCCGTGCATAGATGACTGCATAGGGGTTGAGCCAGACTCCGGGCTCTCGCGGTACGTCGAACGAGAGCGCTACGCGGGGGTCGCGTCTGATGTTTCTGAGTTTGATGTTGTCCCGCATATGGGTGCTCACCAGATCGTCACCGTCTAGCCCCACCCAAATGACGGTTACCTGCGGGCTCCCGTCCGGGTTAATGGTGCTGAGGTGGACCATCGGTCCAGACTCGATCAGCTCGCGAAGCTCTGGTGGTAGTGCTGTCATGGCGTCAGCTCACGCTGGACCTCGGGGAGCGCATCGACGATCTCTGCAGCCGAGCTGGTCCCGATCCGGTCAACGCCCATGCGGATGAAGTCGTACGTGTTCTTCACACGTGGCGCTGACACCCCCGCAACCTTGAGCCCAGTCCGGTTGCCAGCCTCATGGAGTGTGCTGAGCATCAGCTCGACCTGGTGGCGGTTCGGGAAACCGGACGGACCCGCGCCGGTTGCGGTCTTCACAAAGTCCGCCTCGGCCTCGATCACCATCCTGGTTGCAGTGACGACCTCCTCGTCGGTCAGGTAACCAACCTCGATGATCACCTTGCCGTTGATCCCCGCCGAGTGGCAGAGCCGGATGTGCTCCGCGCACTCCTTCTCGTAGAGGTCATAGCGGCGATCCTTGAGCCAGCCGACATTGGCCACCATGTCGAGGGCGGTGGCCCCGGCCGCGATCAGCTGCTCAGCCTCGGCGAGCTTCACCTTGGTCGGTGTGGAGCCGTAGGGGAAGGCGATGGGGGCGCCCAGCTCGATGCCGTGCTCGCGGGCGAAGCCCGCCAGTTCGCCCACCACCAGCGGAAGCCGGCTGGGAAGCACGTGATAGGCGATGAACTTGTACTTCTTGGTGATCTCGCACCCCTCGAGGTAATCAGTCTCCGGGAGCGCGGGCTTGAGAATCGCGTAGTCCATCCTTCGGGCCACGTCCTCCGCGGTCATCCGGCCGATGTCGACCTGCATCGAAGACCTCCCATGGCGGTGGCGATTCGAAGTCGACCACAGCGCGCGATGTGACGGCCCCACAGTAGCGGCTGGCGACTCGTGGCTCCAGGGGCGGGAGGTCCTGGCGCCCACGGGTCGGAAGACCCGCGGCCGGAACCCGGTGGGAATGACCTCTGCGAGGGATATCCCGAGAAGAAAAGGGGGAGCCGCACCTGATGACGCGGTTCGTCGGAAGGAGACCCTCAGGGGAGACCCATTAGTGGAACGCGCGCCTGCGCGTGGGCGCTCGCGAAGCCGTCGATCTCCTGCCGGTAGGGAATCGACGGAATGGCCCCTTCCCGCTGAACAGAGAGCGCAGCCGCCGCCATTGCCCAGCGAAGGGCGGCTTCCACGGAGCGACCTTCGGCCAGCGCGACGGCCAGAGCACCCGCGAATGTATCGCCGGCGGCGGTCGTGTCCACAGCCGCGACGGGGAAGGCCGGTAGCAGGAGGGAAGGCCCGCCGCGCTCGCGGTAGATGCAGCCGCGAGCACCCAGGGTCACCGCCACGGCCGGCACCTCTGCGAGCAGAAGGCCCGCGGCTTGGTCGCCGCTCGAGGCACCGGTGAGTGCCAGGGCCTCACTCTCGTTGGGAATGAGCAGGTCGACAAGCCTGGAGAGCTCGGCGGGCAGGCGGGGTCCCGGTGCGGGTGTGAGGATGACCCGAGCGCCGGCCTCATGCGCCAGCGCGGCGGCGGTCACCACGATCTCGAGCGGGATCTCGAGCTGGAGAAGCAGCGCCTGGGTGCTTGTGATCACGGCACGATCCCGCTCACTGAGGGCGACTGCGGCGTTCGCACCCACTACGGCGACGATCGCGTTCTCGCCTGCGCTGTCAATGGTGATGTGAGCGGTGCCGGTGGGCAACGGGACGCGACGGAGGCCGGCGGTGATCACGCCTTCCCGCTGAAGCGCTGTCGCGAGAAGCTTGCCGAAGCCGTCGTCGCCGACGGCTCCTATGAAGCTGACCTCCGCTCCGGCTCGCGCGGCGGCAACGGCCTGGTTAGCCCCCTTGCCGCCCGGCACCTGCAGGAGCCTTCGCCCGATCACGGTCTCGCCCGGCGCGGGAATCCGATCCGCGTAGGTGACGATGTCCAGATTGCAGCTGCCGACGACGGCGATACGCGAGGAGGCCTGTGGTTGCGATCCGGGCCTGCGGTGAGAACCAGCCCTCATCCGATACCCGGGCTATGCAGCTCCGGTGAGGACCCGGAGTGCCTCGGAATGGAGGGTGCCATTGGAGACGACCGCGAGCCCGGCATCGAACCGGGCGCGACCGGCGAGGTCGGTGAAGAGGCCGCCGGCCTCCTCCGCAATTACGAGGAGCGGTGCGTAATCCCAGGTGTGCCCGCCGGTCTCGACGGTGACGTCCGCGACCCCGCTGGCGACGGTGAGCGTGCTGAGCAGCTCGTACGGGCGGGCCCGAGCACAGCGCGCCGCCAGCCGAGTGAGCAGGTGCTCGGGGCCCCCGCTCGACAGGGTCTGCTCCCAGTCATCGCTCACGGTTGCCTCCGCTAGCCTTCCGGTTGTGGAGACGTGCAGCTGCGCCCCGTTGCGGTAGGCACCACCTCCGCGAACCGCCCACCATCGGGCGCCCCGCAGGGGGTCGCTCACCAAGCCCAACCAACTCTCGTCCTCATGGACCAGCGCGATGAGGGTCGCCCAACCAGCCTCGTGACGCGCGAAGCTCACCGTCCCATCGATGGGATCCAACAGCCAGCGCCAGGGTCCGCTCGCACCTGCGTCGCCGCCCTCCTCGCCAGTGACGGCATCCCGCGGCCGGGCCCTGCGCAACCGAGCGCGGAGCTTCTCCTCCACAAGCGTGTCGGCGTCGGTCACCGGGCTTCCATCGGGCTTCTCGTCGATGACCAGGTTGGCGGCACCGAACCGCGATAGCGTCACCGCGTCAGCGATGTCCGCGAGCTCGTGGGCGAGGCGGAGGTTGTCCTCCATGCTGGGGTCAGACATGAATCCCTCGGAACCCTGGCGCGGGTCGCGGCACGGTAGCCGTCAGGATACCCCGCCAGGCGGACGATCCCGCCGGGATGGATAGCGCTGCTACCATCCCCATCCTTCATTGGGCATCGCCGGGTCCTGCGGCGCCGCGCGCGGTGGACGCGGCCACAAAGGGACCAATCATGAGCGACGTCGTTCGCTGGGGGGTGCTCTCGACCGCTGCCATCAGCACCCAGGCGCTGATTCCGGGCCTGCTCGCCGCCGAGGGCTCAGAGTTGGTCGGAATTGCGTCACGCTCCGAGGAGCGCGCCGCGGCTGCCGCCGCCCGCTGGGGATGCCGGGGGTATGCCTCCTACGATGAGTTGCTCGATGACGCGGAGATCGATGCCGTCTACGTTCCACTCCCCAATCACCTGCACGCCATGTGGACGGTGAGGGCCCTGGAGGCAGGGAAGCACGTCCTCTGCGAGAAGCCGCTCGCGATCTCCGTGCGTGAGGTCGATGCGATCGCGGAGGCCTCCCGCCGTACGGGTTGCCTCGTGCTGGAAGCGTTCATGTACCGCCACGCGCGCAGGTGGCAGCGAGCGGTCCAGTTGGTGGCGACCGGGGCGCTGGGCGAGCCTCGGGTGGTGCGGATCGGCTTCTCCTTCGTGACGCCCACCGACCTGGGGAACCCCCTCTTCGATCCAGATCTGGGCGGGGGGATCATCTGGGACATGGGTTGCTATGCGGCGAGCATGGCCCGCGGCATCTTCGCTGGCGAACCGACCGAGGTCTTCGGCTTCGCCGGCCGCAGGGAGGGCCAGCCTACGGAGACGTCAGTCAGTGGGGTGATGCGTTTCCCCCACGCGCGCATGGCCCCCTTCTGGGTCAGCTTCGATCTACCCAACCCCTTCGCCCAGGTGGAGGTCGTCGGCACGGATGGCTGGCTACTGCTCCCCGGCACCGGGATGCGGCGGGAGCCCTACACCAAGCTGCTCCTCCATCGGGGGGGCACGGAGATCTTCCTCGACGGCCGCGAGCCCGACCTTGAGATGTTTCCCTTTGAGGATCCTTTCCGGCTCGAGGTCGAGCGGTTCGCCGACGCCGTTCGGGGGCGGGCGCCCCTCCCCTGGGACTTGACGGACTCCCGGGCGAACACGGCGGTCCTGGAAGCGATGCACGCCTCGGTTGCGGGCAACCTCGCGAGCAAGGTGCCCGAGGCCTCCACCGACGCCGCACGGCCTCAGAGCCCGAGACGTCCCGAGGGTTGACCCGGAGCCACAGGCCACGCTCGCAGGCGTGGTCCAGGCGGTGGAGGGTTCGGGGACCGCAGAGCCGCGCGGAGAGCCGGTTAGGGTTCAAGGATGTCATCGGCTGGGGTGGTGTAGGGGAGGCTCCTCGGAGGGTTCACGATCTCGCGGCGGCTGCGAACGGATGTGTGCTTGTTTAATCACCGGATGTATGTAAGATCCACTCCGTGCACGGGACGGCTGGGATCGGAGGCGGGCTCCTCGAGGGGCGTGAGGCAGCGTCGACTCGGCTCTCCGCCTCGATCATGTGCGCCGACTTCCGCTCGCTGCCAGCACAGCTGACGGCCCTGCAGCGCGCCGGGATCCGGGCCGCGCACCTCGACTTCGGCGACGGTCGATTCGTTCCGAACCTCCCCCTGGGTCTGGAGGTGTTCGCGCAGCTGCCGCCCCGCACGGCGTGGAGCCGTGAGTGCCATCTCATGATCGAGGAGCCACTCCGCCTTGTGCCGCTCTTCGCTCCCCACGCCGATCTGGTCACCTTCCACGTGGAGGCGACCGGTGATCCCCGTGAATGCATCGCCGCGATCCGGCAGCACGGGGCGTCCGTCGGGTTGGGCATGAATCCCTCCACGCCCCCCGAGCGCGTGGCGCCGCTGCTCAGCGAGGTCGATCGTCTCCTGGTCATGACGGTTGAGCCGGGCTTCGCGGGTGCGCCCTTCGTTCCCGAGGTCGTGGAGAAGATCGGTCAGCTCGCCACGCTCCGCGACCACCTCAATCCAACCCTCGCCATCGAGGTCGACGGGGGGATCAATATGCACACCGTCCCGGCGCTCGTTGGCGCGGGAGCGGATCGCTTCGTCGGGGGCAGCTCGGGGCTGTTTATCGGCGGCGACCTCGAGCAGAGCGCGCGTGCCCTGATCTCCTGTATCGAGTGTGCGGCGCGCGAGGGAGCGGCGTGACGACGATGGATGCCTCGGTGGGCGTGGCCGGGAGAGGCGTGCCGAAAGCTGGGCGGCCAGAGGAAGCGACGGCAATCGGCGTCGACCTCGGTGCCAGCCGGCTCAAGTGCGCTCTGGTCGACAGGGCGGGCGCAGTGCTCAGCTCCGCCGTCCTCCCCACACCCGAAGGCGCCACCGGCATCGAAATCGCAGAGCGCATCGCCGGCGAGATCGCCGGGTTTCGGGACGGCGTTCGGGGCGCCGGAGCGGAGCCCGCGGGCATCGGCATCGTGGTGCCCTACTTTGTCGAGGGCCCAGACTGGGTGCAGAGATGGACCACGAACCTGCCGGTGCTCGAGGGCCTGCCATTGCGGCCGATCCTCGCCGAGCGGCTCGGCGGAGAGATGCGCACCGGCAACGACGTGAGTGCCGCGGTGATCGCCGAGCACCTCTTCGGTCGCGGTCGAGGGGTGGACCGGCTCCTGCTCATGGCGATCGGGACCGGCATCTCCATCGGCGTCATCGTTCACGGTGAGCTGCTTCAGTACTCGTGGGGCACGGCCGGTGACACCGGTCATCTGGTCGTCGACACCGAGGGCCTCCAGCCGTGCACCTGCGGTGGGCTGGGCTGCCTGGAGACCGTTTCCTCGGGGTGGGGCCTGAGAGCGGAGGCGATCCGGGCTGCACGCGACGCCCATGAGGGCATCCTCGCCACCCGACTGGAGAAGGGACAGCCCATTAGCACGGCCGACGTGGCGAGCGCGGCGCGCCAGGGTGATGCCGCGGCGATCAGGGCCTTCGAGCGCGGCGCGTTCTTCCTGGGAGCGGCGCTTGCCAGCTACCTTCAACTCTTCTCGCCTCAGCTCATCGTCCTCTCCGGAGGGGTGATGGAGTCGAGTGACCTGCTGCTCCACGGCATCCGGCAGTCATTGCAGCGGGTGGCAAGCCCCTCCCGGCTGAGCATGCTTCAGGGCGTCGAGGTGTCGGCGTTTCCGCAGATGGGAGCCGCGATCGGAAGCGCAAGCCTGATCATGTTTCCCGACCTCTACTTGCGCAATCCGTCGCCCATGGAGGCACAACCGACCACATGACCAAACATCTCATGCTCGACTACATTCGCGAACAGCCGGAGGCCGTCGCCAACACCCTGAGTGCCTGCGAGGGACCGGTGAACGAGTTGCGCGACCGCATGGCTCGGCGGCCGCCGAAGAACATAATCTTCGCGGGGCTCGGAAGCTCGCACACGGCCGCCAAGCTGGCCTCGCCACTGCTGCGCCACTTTCTGCCGGTGCCCACGACCATCACCGTTGCCACCGAGGTGGGCCTCGACCTCGGCCTCGAGCTGGGGCCCGACACGCTGGTCGTGCTCACATCGCGTTCGGGGGAGCGAGGTGGCATCGTCGACGCTCTCACCGCCGCCCGGAACGCGGGGGCGACCTGCGTTGCGGTCACCGCCGTCGGGTCGAGCCTCCTCGCCACGGGCTGTGACCTGGTGATCCAGACCGCCGAGGGACCGGAGGCGGCCTACGCAAAGACCAAGAGCGTGGGCGCCTGCACCGCCGCCCTGATGCAGATCGGGCTCGCTCTGAGCACTGACAGCACCGGGGAGCGGCAGCGCGTGAGCGCTGCGCTCGCCGAGATGCCTGCGCTGCTGAAGCTCGGGGTCACCGGCGCGGAGCGCGATCTCGAGCCTCTGGCAGGCTGGTTGGCGAAGCACACCGCGGCGTTGGTCACCGGCACCGCCGGCAACCAGGGGGTGGCGGAGGAAGCGGCTCTCAAGATCCAGGAGGCCGCTCGCATCATGACCGAATGGGACGAGACCGGCAGCGCTCTCCACGGTGCCATCAGCATCCTCGCCTCGGGCTGGCTCTACGTCAACCTGATGACCGCGGCCGACCACACCCTCAGCCGGAGCCTGCTTCAGCTCGTCCGTGAATTCGGCGCAGATCGGCTGTGTGTCGCCGAGCAGGACCTGCCGGCCGAGGACTGCGCCGAGGCCGTCATCCGGGTGCCGCGGGCGCCCGATCCCCTGGTCGCGCCATTGCTCTTCCTCGCACCTGTGCATCTGATGACCTACCACTGCGCGGTAGAGCACGGGCTGAACCCCGACCAGCCGCTGCTCGCGGACCTCATGCTGAAGGCGATGCTGCCACCCGGTCGCGAAGAGCCAGATTGGCACACCGCCGAGGTGCCCGCCAAGGCCGGCGCCGAGGCGTGACCATGACCCGCCACGCTCTCCTCGCCCTTGCCCGCGTTGAGTCCACGGGGCAGGCGAGCGGGCACAACCGTTTGACGGCGCGCCGGTGCATCATCGTGCCCCGGCTGGGAGGATCAAATCACATGGGAGTCGTACGGAGATGAGGACACCTATTTGGGGCCGGGCACCGACCCCCCTTGCGACGGCTCGGCCCCGGAGCCATCGTAAGCTCGTCGTCCTACTCGCGGGCACCGCGACCCTACTCGCCGCGTGCGGCGGGACCACCAGCGCTGGAAGCTCCACGGCCAGCAGCAGCAAGGTGGGCGGGAAACTCGTCATCGACAGCTACATGGGCACGACGTGGCCGTGCACCTTCAACCCCTTCAACCCGGCCTTGAACTTCCTAACGGTCGGGTTCACCTACGAGCCGCTGGAGTACATCAATGACCTCCAGACGACCTCGTCGGGCTCCAGTCAGGTGGAGCCGTGGCTGGCCACCAGCTCGGCCTGGAGCAACAACTACGAGACCCTGACCTTCACGATCCGGAACGGGGTCAAGTGGACCGACGGCAAGTCCCTCTCCGCAGCGGACGTGGCCTACACGTTCAATGCGATGGCGACCTCCCCCGCGCTTGACCTCAACGCGCTCTGGAAGGCCGACGGCGGGCCGCTCACCGCGGTCGCGACGCAGGGGGCCGACCAGGTGGTGTTCACTTTCGCCACCGCCGCCCAGACCTACTTCTACTACGTCGCGGACCAGGTTCCCATCGTTCCGGCGCACATCTGGTCGACTCTCGATCAGACCAAGCTCGCGACTTACGCCGACAGCAATCCCGTTGGCACGGGCCCCTACAAGGTCGGCAGCTGCTCCGAGGCCAACGTCAAGTACGTGCGCAACACCGATTACTGGCAGAGCACGGCGGCGAACCCGGTCCCTCGCATCGCTGAGGTGGACTACCCGTCCTTCCTGGGCAACGACCAGGCCAACCTCTACCTCACCGAGGGCCAGGCGCAGTGGGGCGCGCAGCCCGTCCCCAACATGAAGACCGCCTACCTCGACAAGGGCCCGGATCGCTACATGTGGTTCCCCCCTGTCCTCAATGTGGGCATCTTCCCGAACCTCGACAACCCGCTGCTGAGCAACGTGGCAGTGCGGCAGGCGATCAGCCTGGCGCTCGACCGTTCGGACATCGCCACCCGCGGTGAGAGTGGGTATGAGCCCGCCGCGAGCCAGACCGGGATCATCACCCCGACCTACTCTTCGTGGTACGACAAGTCGATCGACGACACCGCCTATGACCCCGCCAAGGCCGAGCAGGTCCTGGAGGCCGCAGGCTTCACCAAGGGTTCCAACGGCATCTTCCAAAACGCCCAGGGCCAGGCGCTCAGCTTCACCCTTCAGACCGTCAGCGGCTTCAGCGACTGGGACGCCTCGCTGGTGATCGTCACCCAGGAGCTCAAGGCGGCGGGCATCCAGGTCACAGTTGACGATGAGAACTCTGGTCCATACACCACCAACCTCGAGACCGGCAACTACCAGCTCGCCTACGCCGGGAGCGGTGGTCCCTACACGCAGGGAGGTCCCACCCCCTACTACGAGCTGAGGGGAGACCTGGACAGCAGCAACATCGGCGGCACCAACTACTCCCGCTACGACTCGCCCGCTACCGACGCTCTCTTCAACGAGTACGCCGCTACCACCGACGTGAGCCAGCAGCAGAAGATCATCGACCAGATCGAGCAGGTCATGGTCACCGACTATCCCTTCATCCCCGTGACCGAAGGGGTCGACTGGTACACGTACGACGCTTCCAAGATCGGAGGCTGGCCGACCGCGTCGGATCCTTACGCCCAGCCCGCGGTCTACGCCCCCATGGAAGACAACGGGGTCATCCTCGATCACCTGTACCCGGTCAACTGACCGAGCCAGGCAAGGATTAGGAGTACATAGGCCATGAACGGGACCCAGGCGGCACGGGGATGACATACCTCCGTCGCCGCCTGGGCCTGTTCCTCGTCACCCTTTGGGCGGCCCTCACCATCAACTTCGCTTTGCCGCGGCTCATGCCCGGCAACGAGGCCCAGGCGGTGCTGGCCACGTTGCACGGCGTCAACCCGGCGGCGCTCCACGCGCTGGAGATCGAGTTCGGGGTCAATGTTCACCAGAACATCATCCTCACCTATCTCCAGTACCTGGGGAACTGCTTCACCGGCCAGCTGGGAGTCGACCACTACGGCATCCCCGTCGTGACGGCGCTCCTTCAGGCGCTTCCCTGGACCCTCGGTCTGGTGGGCATCGCCACAGTGCTGGCCTTTCTCATCGGAACGCTGGTGGGAATCCTCACCGCGTGGAGGCGCGGAGGGAGGATGGATGCCTTCCTGCCACCGCTCCTCTTCATCGTCTCGAGCTTCCCGATCTTCTTCATGGGCCTGGTCCTCATCCTCATCTTCGGGGTGATGCTCAACTGGCTGCCCATCGGCGGCAACTACAGCCTCGACGCCACGCCCTCGCTGTCCCTTCCGTTCATCGGCGATGTGATCACGCACGCCATCCTTCCGGGTGCCACCCTGGTGGTGGTCACGGCCGGCCTCTGGATCTTCTCCATGCGCAACAACATGATCACGACCCTGGCGGAGGACTACGTCAAGATGGGGCGGGCCAAGGGCCTCGCCCCCTGGCGCATCATGCTCGACTACGCGGCCCGGAACGCGATCCTCCCCAACCTGACCGGCTTCGCCATGCAGCTGGGATTCGTGCTGGGCGGGGCCATCCTGGTCGAGTACACCTTCTCGTACCCGGGGCTCGGGTATCTGTTTTACACGAGCACCACGCTTCACGATCTGCCGATGATGCAGGGCCTCTTCCTCTTCTACACGATGGCGGTGCTGGTCTGCGTCCTGGCCGCCGACCTCGTGACGGCGCTGGTCGATCCGCGGACCAGGGACGCGTAGGGTCCAGACATGGCTATTCCAGCGATCGGCTCCAACAGCGCCCTCGGCGGGGCTGGCGTCAGCGCCCCCAACACCAGTGCCCGTGTCCGCTTCCTGCGGACCCTGTTCAGCAGCAAGAAGGCCACCGCCGGGCTCGTGATCATCCTCGTCATCAGCTTCGTGGCGGCATTTCCGGGGCTGCTGACCCACGACGATCCCAATGCGGCCATTTATGGCATCGAGCAGGGACCGTCACTCCAGCATCTGCTGGGGACCACGCTGGTGGGACAGGACGTCTTCTGCCAGCTGATTTACGGCACCCGCCTGACCCTGGTCATCGTCGTCGTGGTGAGCGTCATCGCGACGCTCCTGTCCATGATCATCGGGATCACCGCGGCCTACCTCGGGGGTCTGGCTGATCGCGGCCTCTCTCTGCTGACCGACATATTCCTGATCATTCCCACGCTCCCCCTCTTGATCGTGCTCGCCTTTTACCTCCCCTCGGGAGCGAGCACCATGATCCTGGTGCTGTGCCTGACCAGTTGGGCCTTCCAGGCAAGGCAGCTGCGGTCACAGGGCCTGTCACTGCGCAGCCGTGACTTCCTCGCCTCCGCCAGGGTGCGCGGAGAGCGACCCCTCTACATCATCCTGGTCGAGATCGTGCCCACCATGACCTCGCTGCTCGCCGCGTCGTTCCTCGGGGTGGCCGTCTACGTGGTGGGATTCGCTGCCGGCCTCCAGTTCCTTGGTCTTGGTAACAGCAGCGAGCTGACCTGGGGCACCCTTCTCTACCAGGCCCAGGCGAACGATGCGCTCGTCTCCGGCAACGTGTGGTGGG